>OGSE01000003.1_pt1 | contig 308293 bp, 258 predicted proteins | sample 1573791 | NCBI WGS metagenome assembly OGSE01 (sample SAMN03295813, study PRJEB24534) | human gut metagenome | isolation source: fecal sample 3 from infant 2 | host: Homo sapiens | place: USA: Pittsburgh, PA | collected 2014-07
TGGTGGATACCAGAAGCGTGAGCCCCAGTGGCGTGATCGCCAGTCTGATCGTTCGGACCGTGGGGATCGCGGTGGTTTCCAGCGTCGTGATGACCGTCGTGGTGGCTACCAGCAGCGTGACGATCGCCGTGGTGGCTACCAGCAGCGTGACGATCGCCGTGATGGTGATCGCCGTGACTTCCAGCGTCGTGACAATGATCGTCGTGATTTTGGTGGCCGTGATGATCGCCGTGGGGATCGCGGTGGTTTCCAGCGTCGTGATGACCGTCGTGGTGGCTACCAGCGCCGTGACGATCGTCGTGGCGGTTTCCGCGATGATCGCCGAAAGGATGCTTCCTATAAGAGCTACTCGTCCACGGATGAGTACGTGTCGCCGAACGGAAACGAACCGACGATTCCTGCAGGTGTCAGCGCCGATGAACTTGATCGCGACGCTTCGCGCGCGCTGGCCACACTCTCCGGTCCTAACCGCGACATCGTCGCGCGTCACCTCGTGATGGCGGGGCAGCTGATCGATCTCGATCCGGAGGCTGCCTATCAACACGCACAGGCCGCGGTTTCCCGCGCTGGCCGCGTCGACGTTGTCCGTGAGGCAGCCGCTCTGACCGCTTATGCGTCCGGACGTTACGAGGAGGCGCTGCGAGAGGTCCGCGCGGTCCGTCGTATGCGCGGCGATTCATCGCTGCGCGCGGTTGAGGCAGATGCCGAGCGCGGTCTCGGCCATCCCGAGAAGGCCGTTGAGATTATCGACGCTACCGATGCCTCGTCGCTCGATCTTGCTGAGCAGGTTGAGCTCGTCCTCGTGTCCTCCGGTGCACGTGCGGATCTCGGGCAGCCCGACGTGGGACTCGTGATCGTCGATGATGCTCTCGCAGCGTTGCCGTCGTCGGTTGATGACGAGCTGCGTCGTCGCCTCATGGAAGTGAAGGCCCAGCGTCTGACCGAGCTTGGCCGTGATGATGAGGCCGCTGAGGTCATCGCCTCTATGCCTGTGATTGCCGAAGACGCTGAGATCATCGACGTCGCGCTGTACCAGGATGCCGACGTTGACGGCAAGCGGTCGCCGCTGCGTGGCACTGGCAACGCCCTCGCCGAGGACTATGATTGCGCTCTTCTTGACCTTGATGGGACCGCGTGGGCGGGGGACGAGCGTATTGAACATGCTGCTGCGTCTGTCGTCGAGGCGCGTGAGCTTGGTATGGCTTCCGCGTTCGTCACCAACAATGCGATGCGTACTCCTGCGCAGGTGACGGAGAAGCTCAACAGCATGGACTTCGATGCGACGCCTGACATGGTGATGACGTCTGCCATGGATATCGCAGCGATCATGGCTGAGGAACTTGAGGAAGGTTCGAAGGTTCTCGTGATCGGTGGCGCGGGCCTGCGTCTCGCGCTTGAAGAGCGCGGCTTCGTCCTCGTTGATAGCGCGGACGATGAGCCCGCTGCCGTCGTGCAGGGCCTCGACAAGGAAGTGAATTGGGCGCTGCTGTCCGAGGGCGCATTCGCAATCGAGCGTGGCGCAGCCTTCTACGCCTCCAACCTGGACGCGACGTTGCCCGTTGAACGTGGGCAAGCGCTTGGCAACGGTTCGCTCGTGCGTGCGATTCAGCATGCGACCCACAAGCGTCCCACTGCTGGCGGAAAGCCTGAGCCTGGTATCTACCGTCGTGCGAGCGAGCTCGTGGGTGCGCAGAACCCGCTCGCCGTGGGTGACCGCCTCGAGACCGACATCATGGGCGCGGTAGCCGCGGGCGTTCCCGCCATGCACGTCCTCACGGGTGTCCATATGGCCAGGGACGTCATCCGTGCACCGCGCGGCCAGCGCCCCAGCTACCTCGCCATCGACATGCGTGGCCTGCTGGAGGCTCACCCTGCACCCAAGCACCATCGCGACGGGACCTGGACCTGTGGTGTCTCCCAGGTCGCCAAGGCCACTCGCTCCGGCGTGCTCACGCTCGATGATGTCGAGCTGACCGAGCCCGTCACGATCAGCATTGACTCTTACCGTGCACTCGCCGCCGCTGCGTGGGAGTACGCGGACGGCGCAGGGGCCGCTCCTTCGTGCCCGGAGATTACCGTTGTTGGCAACGACGATCCTGCGGGTATCGTCACCGCTCCCGAGCCGACCGTGGCGCCCGCAGATGACGACGACTTCTTCGACGTCGCCGCGAACGCGGACAGCCTGCCGGAGCCAGGTGCGCAGACGCCGGCTTTCCTGCCCGGTGAAGAGGAGCTTGAGGAGCTCCTCGAAGCGACAGCGGATTTGGACGACGAGGCCTGATGGCCCTACGCGAACAGACGGAGGCTTGGCTCGTCGGGTTCGATGGCCTTCCAGCGTCGGAGCAAATTGCGACGCTGGAAGCCATTGAGTCCGATTTGCGCCGGGCCTTGTCTGCCGATGTTCCCAGCGGCGTGGCCGTCCCTGGCGAACAGATACGCGTCCGTCATGAGGATCGGAGAGATACGTGAAGCTTCGCCGTATTGATTCTGAACTGGTCCGTCGTGGGCTTGCGAAATCACGATCTGCCGCTGCTCAGATGATCGAGGATGGACGCGTGAAGCTCGACGGTCAGATTGTCCTGAAGCCGGCCCGTCAGATGGATCCTGCGCAGGCGATCCTCGTTGAGGAGTCGGATGATCCCGAGTACGTCTCGCGTGGCGCGCATAAGCTTGCAGGAGCCCTTGACGCGCTCGGTGATAAAGCGCCGGTGATCGAAGGACGCCGCGCGTTGGATGCGGGTGCCTCGACGGGTGGTTTCACCGACGTTTTGCTGCGTCGCGGCGCCGCCTCGGTCGTCGCTGTGGACGTGGGTTACGGTCAGCTGGCCTGGAAGCTGCAGTCCGATCCTCGCGTCGAGGTTCACGATCGGACGAACGTGCGTACCCTCGATCCTGCCTCGGTCGCACCTGCGCCCGAACTTGTCGTGGGGGATATGTCGTTCATTTCGCTGACCCTCGTGCTCCCCGCGCTGGTTGCAGCGGCCGCTCCTCACGCTGACTTCCTGTTAATGGTCAAGCCTCAGTTTGAGATCGGAAAAGACAGGCTTGGGCACGGGGGAGTGGTGCGCAACCCGGAGCATCACATTGAAACGGTCGACAAGGTTGCGCGATGCGCCATTGAGCTGGGTCTCGACATTGCAGCTATTGCCGCGTCGCCGCTTCCCGGCCCGAGCGGTAACGTCGAGTACTTCGTTCACATGCGGCGCGATTATCCAGAGCCCATCGATCCGTGCGAACTGACCGATTACATCCGTGCGGCTGTCGCTGCTGGTCCTGCTGGAGGCCACTCATGACCCGTGTATTGATGGTGCGCCATCGTCACCGCCCGAACGCAGTGACCAGTGCCGTGAGCTTGGCGGAGGCGCTCAGCGCGCGCGATATTGAGGTCGTCGAAGACGCATCTGGGGGCGGCATCGACATGGTTCTATCGATCGGCGGTGACGGAACATTTTTGGTGGCAGCGTCAAGCGCGCGTGCCCTCGACGTCCCCCTGCTGGGTATCAACGCTGGCCACATGGGTTTCTTGACGGAACTGGGTGATAAGGGGACCGGTGACCTTGCACGCAAGATCGCCGACGGAGATTTTTCGGTCGAACGTCGCATGACCCTGGATGTGACGATGGAGCGTCCCGACGGTTCCAAGGCTGACGACTGGGCGCTTAACGAAGCGGTCGTTATGCACACGGACGTCGCTCATCCCGTTCATTTTGCCCTCGTCGTCGATGGACAGGAAGTGTCGACGTACGGCGCCGATGGCATGATTTTGTCGACGCCGACCGGCTCAACTGCCTATTCTTTCTCCGCTGGCGGGCCCGTCGTGTGGCCGGATACGGAAGCAATCGTTGTCGCTCCGTTGGCGGCGCACGGGTTGTTCACGCGTCCGCTTGTCGTTGGCCCGTCGGCGTGTGTGGAGATCGTGGTCCTCGATGATATGTGGACTGCCCCGGAAATGTGGTGTGATGGCCTGCGCCGTATGACTGTCCCGGCCGGTGGCGTCGTGCGTGCACGCGTGGGATCGTCTCCTGTGCAGCTGGTGCGTGTGGACGATACGCCTTTTTCTGCGCGTCTCGTCCGTAAGTTCAATTTGCCGGTACGTGGATGGAGGGACGCTGCGCGGTGATTGAATCTCTCGATATTTCCAATCTGGGTGTCATTGCCAACGCGCACGTCGACTTTGGCCCTGGGCTCGTTGTTGTGACCGGTGAAACTGGTGCCGGTAAAACGATGGTGTTGTCGAGTCTGCAGCTTCTTCTCGGGGCTCGCGCTGACGCTGCGCTCGTGCGTAGCGGTACGGAACGTCTGTCGGTCGATGGCATTTTTTCGATCACGCCTGATATTGGGTCGCGCGTGGAGGATGCTGGTGGTCTCGTTGAAGGCGATGAGCTGATCGTTGGTCGGTCGGTTCGTGCGGCGGGGCGCTCGCGTGCGCACCTTGGTTCCCGTCCCGTTCCGGCTGCCGTATTGGCCGATATCGTCGGGTCGATGGTGACGATCCATGGTCAGTCGGATCAGATTCGGCTGACGGGGGAGGCCGCTCAACGACGTGCGCTGGATCAATTTGGTGGCAGCGAACATGGGGCTGTCCTGGAGGAGTATCGCGCAGCTTTTCGCGCAGCCGTTGATATCAAGCATCGCCTTGATTCCCTGCGTGGCGACGCGTCTGAGCGGGCCGAGGAGATCGACGATCTGCGTGCGGCTATCGATCAGATCGAGGCGCTTGATCCGCAGCCAGGCGAAGAAGAGGACCTGGTGCGAGACGCCGCGCGCCTGACGAATGTTGAGGATCTTCGCGCCCTGATGGGGGCTTCTCTCGGTTATCTCAAGGGGGATGATCGCGGCGACTACGCGGGTGCGGTGGAGTCTGCGCGCAGTGCATACGCGCAGCTGGACGAGGCATCGCGCTTCGACGAGGCCGTGGCTGATTTCGTCGCCCGCGCCCGCAACCAGGCGCTCGAGTTGGATGCCCTCGCTGATGACGTGTCGTCCTATCTGAGCCGACTCGACGCGGATCCGCAGCGCCTGGCGCAGATTCATGCCCGTCGGGCTGCAATTAAAGATGCGTTGCGAGGCCGCGCGGCCGATGTCGAGGGCCTGCTCGCGTGGGTCCAAGAAGCGCGTGTTCGGCTCGCCGAGCTGTCGGCTCCGGCCTCGGACCCCGCCCTCGTTGAGCAAGAACTGCGCGCCGCGCAGGAACATGTGCTCGCATGCGGCTCCCGCCTGACGGCCGCACGCACCACGCTCGCGGCAGAGCTCGCCAGCGGCGTCAACGATGAGCTACATGCCCTGTCGATGCCCGACGCCACGCTCCACATTGACCTCGATGCAACCAAGCCGACGTCCCACGGGTGTGAGACCGTCGTCTTCCGCCTGCAGCCGCACCCGCATGCTCCTGCGCGTCCCCTCGGTCAGGGTGCCTCCGGCGGCGAACTCTCGCGCGTGATGCTCGCCCTCGAGCTGATGCTCGGGCGCACCGAGGCTTCCTCCACGTTTATTTTCGACGAGATCGATGCGGGCATCGGCGGGCAGACCGCAACGGAGGTCGGCGCACGCCTGAAGAGACTCGCTGCGTCGCGCCAGGTCATCGTCGTGACGCACTTGGCCCAGGTCGCCGCTTTCGGGGACCAGCATCTCGTCATCGAGAAAAACGACGGGACGACGCAGGTTCGTGAAGTGCGAGGGGAGGCGCGCGAAGCCGAACTGACGCGCATGATGGGTGGGGATCCGCACTCGGCTGCGGCGCGCCGCCACGCTTCGCAAGTCTTGGCTTCCGCCGTGTCACAATCGCAGGGATGAGTGAAACACTTTCAAAGGAATCGAAGGGCCAGGTGGGGCGTGTACGCGTCGACGACCGTCCCAAGCACCTGGCAACGCGCCTCGAGCGTGGAGAGATCGCCGTTATCAACGTCGCGGACTTGGACCGCGAAAGCGCAGCTGCGCTGGTTGAAGCCGCGCCTATCGCGGTCCTCAACGCGCAGCCTTCGCTGACGGGTCGAGCCGCAGCTCTCGGTCCGCGCCTCATTCTCGACGCCGGTATCACGCTCGTTGATGACCTTGGCCAAGACATCATGTCGCTGCGCGAGGGACAGGAAGTCGCCGTCACGGGTAGCAAGGTCCTCGTTGATGGCGGCATCATTGCGACCGGTCGGGCGGTGTCAGCGCAGGACCTGGACGTTGAGGTCGCCGACTCGGCCACTTTATTCGCCGGGTTTGAAGGTTCTGTCGAAGACTACCTGGCCAAGGATGGTGCGACCGTTCTGCGTGGTGAGGGCGTGCCTTCTATTGATGGCCTCGGCAAGCGTCCGATTCTGCTGGTGAGCGCCGCGAGCGAAGCGGCGAGCGATTGTCGCGCGCTCGCCCGGTGGCGTTCGGAGGCCGCTCCTTTTGTCATCGCTGTCGATGGGGGAGCGGACGTCGCGCTCAAAGCCCATCTCGCCCTTGACCTCGTTGTGGGTGACGCGGATTTGATGAGCGAGAAGGCCATTCGCCGTGCACGTGCCTTTATCGTGCGGGTCGGCGGCGACGGTCTCGCACCTGGCGCCCAGCGGCTGGATCGTATGGGTATCGTCTACGAGCGTGTGGCCATGGCCGGTACGTCTCTTGACGCGGCCCTCGTTGTCGCCGCTCACTCAGGGGCGACCGCGGTTGTCACCGCCGGTGTTTCCTACGGGGAGGCTGAGCTTGTGGACGCTGGACGCGCGCTCGTTGCCCCTGCGTTTTTCTCTCGGCTTGCGGTTGGTTCGCGACTTATTGGCGCGCAGGCAGTTGCGGCCACGTTCCGCCCGCGTCCTCGCGGTTGGACCCTCGTTCTTCTCGCCCTTGTCGCTCTTGGGCTGATGGGCGTTGCACTGTGGTCGACCCCGTGGGGAAATGACCTGTTGCACCCGATTACCTCTTTCTTCGTCTCGCTGATGCATTCTGCTGGAGGAACCCAATGATTAACTTTCGCTATCACGTTGTCTCGATCATCGGGATCTTCATCGCTCTCGCCGTCGGAGTCGTCCTCGGTGCCGGCCCGCTACAGAGCCGTATCCACGCTGGGGTGAACGCGTCGTCGACTTCCACCGCGACCGATCCCCAGCTGAGCGCGCAGGCAGAAGCCGAGGCGGCGGGCCTGAAAGCTCTCGCTTCCTCGACGCTTACGGGTTCGCTGACCGGTGCTAAGGTCGCGCTTGTCGTGCTCCCCGGTGCGTCGGACGATGACGTGACTGCTCTCCGTTCGACGCTGACCGACGCCGGTGCAAGCGTCGTCGGCCGCGTGACGCTGAGCGACAACTGGCAGTCCACGTCCATGAGCCAGTACCGCACGACTCTGTCGACGACGCTTGCCTCACATCTGAGCTCCGGTGCGGCCAAGACGGCTAGTGCGGATGGCGTGGTCGGCTACTCGATCGTTCAGGTGCTCACTTCGACCGGTTCCGAGACTGACCTGCTGCGTCAGATCCTGACGGACGCGTCTACCCCGATCATGACGATCGACGAAGATCCGGCCGGCGCCGCTACCACTATCGTTGCTGTCGGACCGCGCGCCCAGGCCGTCGCCTCGAACGGCGCGAGCCCTGCCGCAGTTTCCGCCAGCTCCGATGCCTGGGTTGGTTTGGCCCAGGCCGTCGGTTCGACGTCCGGTGTTCTCGTGGGTGATGCCTCGACACATGACGCGATGATCACTTCTGTGCGCGCGAGCGGCACCGCCGTGACGACTGTGGATTCGGTCGGTACGACGCTGGCCGCCGTCGATACGGCGCTCGCTCTGTCCACGCCCGCCACCGGAGCCCGCGCCTTCGGTGTGGGTAACGGAGCACAGTCTGTCATTCCCAGCGCCAAGTAAAGCGCGTCAGGACGCAATTTTGCTCGTCGGTCCCTGGTGATCTGCCCAGATCCCGGGGGCCGATTCATGCCAGGAGTGTTAGGCTGAAGTTCCATGGTGAGTACTTCAATGCGCACGGCGCGTGCGGAAAATTCCATGACCAAGCATATTTTTGTCACGGGTGGCGTTGTGTCCTCGTTGGGCAAGGGCCTGACCGCCTCCAGCTTGGGTAGGTTGCTTCGCTCCCGGGGACTGCATGTGGTCATGCAAAAGCTCGATCCCTACATCAATGTCGATCCCGGCACGATGAATCCCTTCCAGCACGGCGAGGTTTTCGTGACGGAGGATGGCGCGGAAACCGATCTCGATATCGGCCACTACGAACGCTTCTTGGATGTGAACCTGTCGGGCGCTGCAAATGCGACGACAGGCCAGGTGTACTCCACGGTTATCGCTAAGGAACGCCGCGGCGAGTATCTGGGCGATACCGTTCAGGTTATTCCGCATATCACTGACGAGATTAAGAATGTGATGCGTCGCCAGGCGCAGCCCGACGAGAACGGCAATCGCCCCGACGTCATCATCACCGAAATTGGCGGCACGGTTGGTGACATCGAATCGCAGCCCTTCCTCGAGGCAGCCCGTCAGGTGCGCCACGACCTCGGACGCTCGAACGTCGCCTTTGTGCACGTGTCGCTCATTCCGTTCTTGCCTGCGGCCGGTGAACTCAAAACGAAGCCGACGCAGCACTCCGTGAGTGCGCTGCGGTCGATTGGTATCGCGCCGGACGCGCTGGTGCTGCGCACTGATCGCGCGCTGCCCGAAGGGATCAAGTCGAAGGTTGCACTCATGTGCGACGTTGACCGCGACGCGGTTATCGAGTGTGCCGACGTGCCTTCGATCTACAACGTGCCGCTGACGCTGCATCGCGAGGGCCTCGACGCCTACCTTGTCCAGCGACTCGGACTGTCCTTCCGCGACGTGGACTGGAAGGAATGGAAGGAACTGCTGGAGCGCGTTCATTCCCCGAAGCACCGCCTCGAGGTTGCCCTCGTCGGTAAGTACATTGACCTGCACGACGCCTATCTGTCGGTGTCTGAGGCGATCAAGCACGGCGGCTTCGCGAACAACGCGCGGGTTGATATCCGTTGGGTCGCATCGGATACGTGCGAGACGCCCGAAGGGGCTGCGCGTGAGCTCGCCGGTGTGGATGCAATCGTCGTTCCCGGTGGATTCGGTATTCGTGGCATTGAAGGCAAGCTCGGTGCGCTGCGCTGGGCACGCGAGCATCGTGTCCCGACCCTGGGCCTGTGCCTGGGACTGCAGTGCATGGTGATCGAGGCTGCCCGTCACCTCGCCGGTATCCCGGGAGCTTCGTCGACTGAGATGGACCCCGATACGACCGAGCCCGTCATCCACACGATGGCTGACCAGCACGAATTCGTCGATGGGGGTGGCGATATGGGTGGCACGATGCGTCTCGGCGCATACCCCGCACGCCTCGTCCCGAATTCGATTGTCGCCACCGCGTACGGAACGACCGAGGTGAGCGAGAGGCACCGTCACCGTTACGAGGTCAACAATGCCTACCGCGACCGCCTCGAAGCGGCGGGCTTGAAGATTTCCGGCACCTCTCCGGATGGTTCGCTTGTTGAGTTCGTCGAGCTTGATTCGGCTGTGCACCCCTACTATGTTGCAACGCAGGCGCATCCGGAGTTCAAGAGTCGTCCGACGCGCCCGCACCCGCTGTTCGCGGGACTGATTGAAGCTGCGTTGAAGCGTCACGTGGGACGTTACTCTTCGCGCTCTGACGAAAAGGAATGAGAGACGACATGCATTTTCTGTCGAGCGACCAGGTCCGGGCGATCGCGGATCAGCCGAGCCCTCACGAGGTTGCTGCGAGCGATGTCGTGTGGAGCGGCCGTATCGTCGACATGGTCGAAGATCATGTCGTTGTCGTGAAGGGGCAGGACCCGGTGGTGCGTCAGTACACCCGTCATCCGGGTGCTGTGGCCGTCGTGGCGATGCGCGGCGAGGCGGGGGCTGAGGAGATCCTCATGGAACGCCAGTACCGTCATCCGGTGCAGGCCAATCTGTGGGAGATTCCCGCTGGCCTCCTCGATATTCCTGGCGAAGATCCGCTGATTGCCGCCGAGCGTGAGCTCGCGGAAGAGACCGACATGAAGGCTGGCCGATGGGAGGTCCTCGTCGATTTCTTGACGTCGCCCGGCGGCACGAATGAGCCTCTGCGTGTTTTCCTCGCTCGAGAGCTCGCCGAGACCGGTACCGTGTTCGAGCGCGAGGACGAGGAGGCGACGATGCAGTATGCGTGGGTCCCGCTGGACCAGGCTCTCGACATGGTGCTCTCTGGTCGACTGCATAGCCCTTCTGCCGTCATCGGTATCCTCGCGGCGCATGCAGCTCGCGGTCGCAATTGGGAGGGATTGAGGGCCGCCGATGCTCCGTGGATGCGGTAGCTAACGGGCCCTGGGCCCTAAGTCCCTCGACTTGTGGGCTGTCCGACACTCCGATCCGCTTTTCGCAACGCCGATTTATCTAAATTGGCGTACACTCGTTTCCAGAGAAAAGCACACGGAGACGCACGCGTGAAGCGTCGGAGCGGAGGACAGGTGGCAGAGGAATCAGACGCCACAACCCGACAGCAGGTGCTCGATCTCATCGTCGAAAAGGGGCCGGTCACGGCCTCGTCAATTGCGAAGGTCTTAGGGCTTACAACCGCTGCCGTTCGGCGCCACATCACGTTGTTGCTCGAATCCAAAGAGATCGCGGAACACGAGCCAGGCGCACCGTCCAAGCGAGGACGGGGACGTCCCGCCCGGCATTACGTCGCAACGGAACGCGCTCACGTCCACCTGGCTGACGGTTACTCAGACCTTGCTACCAAAGCGCTGGGATATCTTGGGCAGCTCGGGGGAGAGGAAGCGGTCGAATCGTTCGCTGCGGCACGTTCACGCGAGATCGAACGGCGATACGCCCCGATCGTGCGTGATGCCGGGACGGATCCTCGCGTGCGTGCGCAGGCCCTCGCTGACGCCTTGACGCAAGACGGCTATGCCGCGACCGTGCGCGATATTGGCGGAGGCACGCTTGCTGTCCAACTCTGCCAGGGCCATTGCCCCATCCAAAACGTTGCGGGCGACTTCCCGCAGTTGTGTGACGCCGAGACAATCGCTTTTGGCAAGCTCCTCGACGTCCATGTCCAAAGACTTTCCACGCTCGCAGGCGGTGGACACGTGTGCACGACCCACATTCCCGTGGGTATGCCCGTGATTCGCCCCGGAGCGCGGAACGTGCGACGCAAGTAGCACACAGGTAAGAACGAGAGGTTGATACAACAATGACGCAGGCACCCGCCTCGGGCGCTGAGGATCGTCGTATGACCGATGATGAGATCATCGAGTCGATCGGCGGTTATGAGTACGGTTGGCACGACTCCGACGACTACTCCAAGGACGTCCCCACCGGCATTAACGAAGAAATAGTCCGCTTTATCTCGGACGTGAAGGACGAGCCGCAGTGGATGCGTGAACGTCGACTGAAGGCGCTTGAGCTCTTTGAGCGCAAGCCGATGCCCGCGTGGGGGCCGGATCTGTCCCACGTGGATTTCGATGCGTTCAAGTACTACGTGCGCCCCACTGATCGCCAGGTCAATGACTGGGAAGATCTCCCCGAAGAAATCCGTGACACCTACGATCGCCTCGGTATCCCGGAGGCCGAGAAGTCGCGTCTGGTGTCGGGCGTTGCCGCGCAGTACGAGTCCGAGGTTGTGTACCAGCAGATCCAGGAGGACCTGGAGCGCCAGGGCGTCATCTTTACCGACACGGACACGGGCCTGCGCGAACACCCCGAGATCTTCGAGGAGTACTTCGGCAAGTGTGTGCCCGCGGGCGACAATAAGTTCTCCGCGCTGAACACGGCCGCCTGGTCCGGTGGCTCGTTCGTGTACGTTCCCAAGGGCGTGCACGTGACCATTCCGTTGCAGGCGTACTTCCGCATTAATACCTCGGCGATGGGGCAGTTCGAGCGCACGCTCATCATTGCCGACGAGGGCTCCTACGTGCACTACGTGGAGGGCTGCACCGCCCCGATTTACGATGAGAACTCGCTGCACTCCGGTGTCATCGAGATCTTCGTGAAGAAGGACGCGCGCGTGCGTTACACGACCATTCAGAACTGGTCGACGAACGTTCTCAACCTGGTGACTCAGCGTGCCATCGTCGAAGAAGGCGGAACCATGGAATGGGTCGACGGCAACATGGGTGCCGCGATCACCATGAAGTACCCCGCCTGCTTCCTGATGGGCGAACACGCCCGCGGCGAAACGCTGTCCATCGGCTTTGCCGGCCCCGGCCAGCAGCAGGACACCGGCGCGAAGATGGTGCATATGGCACCCCACACCTCGTCATCGATCGTGTCGAAGTCCGTGTCGCGTGGCGGTGGCCGCACGTCCTACCGTGGCCTCGTCCAGGTCAACGCACGTGCACGCCACTCCAAGTCGAACGTCCTGTGCGACGCCCTGCTCGTGGACAAGATCTCGCGTACCGACACGTACCCGTACGTGGACGTGCGTACGGACGATGTCGAGATGGGACACGAGGCGACCGTGACCAAGGTGAGCGCCGATCAGCTGTTCTACCTGATGAGCCGAGGCCTCGACGAGAACGAGGCCATGGCGACGATCGTGCGTGGCTTCGTTGAGCCGATCGCTAAGGAGCTGCCGATGGAGTATGCCCTCGAGCTCAACCGCCTCATTGAACTGCAGATGGAAGGATCCGTCGGCTGATGACGACCCCCAACACTATTGTCGAGACCATGAACAAGGCCCACTCGCACGGGGCTGACGCCGAGAGGGCACACCCGTCGCGCGCGGATCGTCCCACCTCGTTCAACCTGAACGACATTCCCGCCCCTCACGGACGCGAGGAAGACTGGCGTTTCACCCCGATGCGCCGCATCGAGCGCCTCTTTGAGCCGGCGAACTACGACGCAGGCGACGCGCCCGTTGCGGTTGACGCTCCTGATTCCGTTCTCGTCGAGTCGGTGTCGCGCGATGACTTGCGCCTCGGAACCGTGCTCGCGCCCGGCGACCGTACTGCGGTCGTCGCGTGGAACGGTTTCGAGCGTGCGACCGTCGTCGAGATCCCGGCCGAGGCCGAGCTCGACGCCCCCGTGCGCATCAACGTCGCAGGCGTCGAAGGCACCCGTGCACAGCACCTCGTGATTCGCGCAGGCGCTTTCTCCAAGGCGACGGTGATCCTCTCGCACAGCGGTTCCGCGCAGGCTGCGCTCAACCAGACGGTCGAGGTCGAAACGGGCGACAGCGCGAACCTGACCGTCGTGTCGCTGCAGGAATGGGACGACACCGTCTTGCACGCCTCGAACCAGCGCCTGGCATTGGGACGTGACTCCAAGCTGACCCACATCGTCGTCACCTTCGGCGGCGACCTCGTGCGTCTGTGCGCGGACACCGACTTCCGCGGTCCGGGCGCCGAGCTCAACATGCTGGGCATCTACTTCGTGGACGGCGGCCAGCATCTCGAGCACCGTGTCTTCGTGGACCACTCGCAGCCGAAGTGCTTCTCGCGCGTCACCTACAAGGGCGCCCTGCAGGGGAAGGACGCGCACTCGGTGTGGATCGGTGACTGCCTGATCCGCGAGGCCGCAGACGGTACGGACACGTACGAGTTGAACCGCAACCTGGTGCTCACCGAGGGTGCCAAGGCCGATTCCGTACCCAACCTCGAGATCGAGAACGGCGAGATCGAAGGCGCCGGACACGCCTCTGCGACCGGTCGTTTCGACGACGAGCAGCTGTTCTACCTGATGAGCCGTGGTGTTCCTGAGCACGAGGCACGCCGCCTGGTCGTGCGCGGCTTCTTCGCCGAACTGATCAACCAGATCGGCGTCCCCGAGGTGGTCGACCACCTCATGGCAACCGTCGAGGCCGAGCTGGCCAAGTCCCGTAACAACTGAGCTGTAAGGAATACATATGTCGACTCTGCGTATTAAGGATCTGCACGTCTCCGTCGAGACCGCCGAAGGCCCCAAGGAGATCCTCAAGGGCGTCAACCTGACGATCAACTCCGGCGAAATCCACGCCATCATGGGCCCCAACGGCTCCGGTAAGTCCACCATGGCCTATGCGCTCGCCGGTCACCCCGACTACGAGATCACCTCGGGTGAGGCCTGGCTCGACGATCAGCTCATCACCGAGATGAGCGTCGATGAGCGCGCCAAGGCGGGCCTGTTCCTCGCCATGCAGTACCCCGTCGAGGTAGCTGGTGTGTCCGTCTCGAACTTCCTGCGCACCGCGAAGACCGCGATCGACGGCCAGGCACCCGCCCTGCGCTCGTGGGTCAAGGAAATGAAGACCTCCATGGAGAACCTGCGCATGGACCCCGACTTCGCCGAGCGCGATGTCAACGTCGGCTTCTCGGGCGGCGAGAAGAAGCGCCTCGAGATCCTCCAGATGGAGCTCCTGAAGCCCTCGTTCGCTGTCCTCGACGAGACCGACTCCGGCCTCGACGTCGACGCCCTGCGCATCGTGTCCGAGGGCGTCAACCGCGTCCACGGCGAGACCGGCTGCGGCGTCATGCTCATCACGCACTACACCCGCATCCTGCGCTACATCAAGCCCAGCCACGTTCACGTTTTCGTCGACGGCCACGTCGCCGCTCAGGGTGGTCCCGAGCTGGCTGACGAGCTCGAAGAGAACGGCTACGACAAGTACCTGGGTCTCTGATCGCCGTGTCGCGAGACTTTACCGCCGCCGAGCTCGACGCGATTCGTTCGGATTTTCCGATTCTGAGTCGCGTCGGGCGCGGCGGCGCGCCCATTGCGTACCTGGATGCCTCCGCGACATCCCAGAAGCCCGCATGCGTCATCGACGCCGAGGCGGACTTCTATCGCCGCAGTAATGGTGCGGTCCACCGGGGCACGCACCTGCTTGGCGACGAAGCGACCGACGCATTTGAGAGTGCGCGCGGTGCTCTGGCCTCGTTCGTCGGTGTATCGGCTGACGAAATCGTCTGGACGAAGAATGCGACCGAGGCGATTAACCTGGTTGCCTTGTCGATCGGTCACGCCTCGCAGGGCATGGGCGGTGCGGAGTCTGCATCGCTGCGCGTGGGACCCGGCGATCGTATTGTCTGCACGCGCGCCGAGCACCACGCGAACATCGTCCCGTGGCAGCAGCTGTGTGCGCGTACGGGAGCCGAGCTCGCTTGGCTCGACCTGACGCCGGACGGTCGCATTGACCTGGAGACGCTCTCCGTCATCACGCCGAACACTCGTCTCGTCGCATTCACCCACGTGTCTAACGTCACCGGCGCTGTTTCTCCCGTCGCGGCCGTGAGCGCTGCGGCCCGCGCCGTCGGCGCACTTGTCCTCCTCGATACGTGCCAGTCCAGCGCACACATGGCGCTGAACCTCTCAGAACTCGATGTCGACTTCGCGGTGTTCTCCTCGCACAAGATGCTCGGCCCCACGGGTGCTGGTGCACTGTGGGGGCGTCGGTCGCTCCTCGAGACGATGCCACCTGTCCTCACCGGCGGTTCCATGATCGAATGGGTCACCATGGAGGAATCCACCTTCATGGCACCGCCCGAGCGTTTTGAAGCAGGCTCACAGCCCGTCGCTCAGGTAGCAGCCTGGTCGCAGGCGCTGCGCTACATGTCGGCGCTCGGCATGGATCGCGTGGAAGCACACGAACACACGCTCACGTCCATGATGCTCGACGGCATCTCGTCGATCGACGGCATCAGGGTTCTCGGCCCCGACTCGGACGTTGACCGCATCGGTGTCGTTGCCTTCGCCGTGGACGGCGTGCACCCCCACGACGTGGGTCAGTTCATGGACTCGGTGGATGTCGCCGTCCGAGTCGGGCACCACTGTGCGATCCCACTGCATACGTTCTTCCAGGTGCGTTCCTCCGCACGTGCGTCAGTTGCCCCGACGACTACCGCCGAGGAAATTGAACGCCTCGTTGACGGACTGTCGAAGGTGCGCAGCTTCTTCGGTTAGTAGAATTGCACGTGATCGCTGGGTATGAAAGGAAACCATGGGCAGTCTTGAACAGTTGTATCAGCAGGTCATCCTGGATCACGCTCGTGAAAAGCACGGCGCAGGTGACCCGTCGGGCATGGACGCATCGTCCCACCAGGTCAATCCCACCTGCGGTGACGAGGTCACGCTGGGCGTGTCGCTCGATGGTGATCATCTCGCCTCCCTCCAGTGGGAAGGCGATGGCTGCTCGATCTCGCGCGCATCGCTGTCCATGATGACCGACCTGACCCAGGGAAAGTCCGCCGAGGAAATCGGTCGTCTCTACCGAGACATGGAAGTCATGATGCATTCGCGTAATCTTGGCGTAGACGATGAGATTCTCGACGACCTCGGTGACGCAGCCGCTCTGGAATCCACCTCCCAATTCGCCAATCGTGTCAAGTGTGCGCTCCTGGGGTGGTATGCGCTCCGCGATGCCATGGCCAAGTCCGGCATCGATATCTCCACCGCGGGCGAGCCCGCCGATCAGTAAAGGAACAGGAATGAGTAACCCGATGGCTCAGTCTGAGCCGGTCGAGCAGCGCTTCGGCGCGCCCGCTCAGGCGCAAGCTCCTAGCGCCGAGGTGCCCACCCGCCAGATCGACGGCACCGACGTCGTCGAGCAGGGGACGCTGGCAGCCGAAAATGTGCTGGAGGCCCTCAAGGACGTCATCGATCCCGAACTGGGCATCAACATTGTCGATCTTGGCCTGGTGTACGGCGTCGTGATCGGCTCTGAAAACCAGGTTCGCCTCGACATGACGTTGACGTCGGCTGCCTGCCCGCTGACTGACGTGATCGAGCGCCAGGCGCAGACAATCCTGTCGGCAGTGACCGACGACGTTCAGATCAACTGGGTCTGGATGCCGCCGTGGGGCCCGGATCGCATCACGCCCGACGGCCGTGAGCAGCTGCGAGCGATCGGCTTCAACGTCTGAGCGCTACGTGAAGCAAATCCCCCGGGAGCATAGGTTCCCGGGGGATTTGTCGTTGTGGCGGGAGAAACGAAGGAGTTGCGTTTGCCTCGAGGTCGAGGTCGGGCCGAATAGAGTAGCTGGCGGTGCCGGCGCAGGCTACTCGCGTCCGAGCCTCTCGCGCACGAGCTGCGCGACCTTACGACGAAGGATCTTGCCCATCTGGTTGCGCGGCAGTTCGGCGATGACGACGAGCTGGCGGGGGAGAGCGTAGTGGGCAATGGTCTTTTCAGCCCAGGCGCGCACTTCCTCAAGAGTCAGTGGTGCACTGCCGTCTTCCATGATGATCGCGGCGGCAACCTCTTCGGTTGCATCGTTCACGGGAACACCGACAACGGCGACGTCAGACACCGCCGGATGGGATCGGATCGCTGCCTCGACCTGGGAGGGGTAGACGTTGAACCCTCCCGAGAGAATCAGTTCCTTTTTACGGTCAGCCATCGAGATGAAGCCGTCACTGTTGACCCCGATGTCACCGGTCTTGAACCACCCCTCGGAGGTAAAGACGCGCGCACTCTCCTCGGGTGCGTCCAGGTATCCATCGAATACCTGCGGGCCACGCACGATGATCTCGCCGGGCTGCCCGTCCTCAACATCGACCGTGTCGTCCTCGAGAGAGACAAGGCGTAGCTGCGTCGACGGGAACGGTACGCCAAGGACGCCGTGGCGGCGTTTGTCCGACAGGGGAGCGCCCGTCAGGACCGGCGCCGTTTCTGAGAGGCCATAGCCTTCGACGATCATGCCACCCGTGGTTTTCTCCCAGTCATCTGCAAGCGTGGTTGATAGAGGCATAGCTCCGGCTACCGCGTATCGGATGGAGGTGATGTCGGTATTTGTCTTGTGAGCCTGGCGCAGGATGCGCTCGAACATCGGCGGCACGCCCACAAAGAACGTGATGGGACGTCGCTTGTGCGCGTCGAGTGCCATCTGTGCATCGAACTTCGGTAGCAGCACCTGGGTGGCAGCCTTACGCACCGAGGCGCACAGGAAGAATGTCAGACCAAAGGCATGGAAGTAGGGGAGTAGGGAGAAGAACGTTTCGGCGCCTTCGTGCAGCTTCCACACCCAGAACATGCACTGGTTGACGTTGACACCGATATTGCGGTGGGTGAGCGGTGCAGACTTCGGCACGCCGTTGGTGCCCGAGGTGTGCAGGATGACCGCGCGGTCATCGCCTGTGGGCAGCGGATGGTTCGGATCAATCGGCGCGGACGAGGCCGTGGCACGGTCCCAGGAGCGCGTCTGCGCGGGGACGGAACCACGCAACTGATTGCGAGTCTGCCGTGCGCGGGCGACGGGCAGACGAAGAAGCACACGCTGTGACATCGGCATGCCGTGCGAAATATCGACCGTAAACACCGTGTCGAGAACATCGAGCGGGTAGGAGTCCACACACTTTTCCCACACGATTGCAACCCTGCCGCCGTGGCGTTCCAGCTGCCCCGCGATCTCCGAGGCTGGGGCCAACGGATTGTGCTGTGCAGCGACGGCTCCGATACGCATGCACGCGTAGAAAGCAACGAATGCCTGCGGACAGTTGGGAAGCGCGATGGCTACCGTGTCGCCGGAGCGAACCCCGGCCTCGTGCAAGACTTGCGCTGCCTTGAGCACCTGCTCGCGCACCTGAGCATACGTGGTCGTTGCACCAAAGTAATCGAGGGCAATTCGATCGGGATACAGGCGCGCCGCATTATCCAAGAGGCTGAACAGCGACTCGTCCGGCACGGGAACCTCGTAAGGGACCGCGTCGTACATGTCGTGGGCTTGCTCGACGATGCTGCGTGTCATGACTTCCTCCTGGGAATCGGCGAATTCAATTGTACCGACCCGCAGAATGCCTCACACCTGCGACGCGGACCATGTATCGCACGTAGAGATGTCACCGGAGTCGAGGCCGCGCTGCAGCCACGTCGCGCGCTGGTCGGCGCTACCGTGCGTCCAAGTCTCGGGATTGGACGAACCCTGGTACTTGGTTTGGAGGCGGTCGTCGCCGATCGCCTGCGCGGTCTGAAGGGCGCCGCGAATCTGATCGGTGGTCGGCGTCTTCAGATAGGGCGTACCCGTCGATGGATCGGGCGTATTCGACGCCCAGTGCATCCACACGCCCGCATAGCAGTCCGCCTGAAGCTCCGAGCGCACGCCAGCACCTTGAGCGCCCGTTTCACGAGTGTCGTGAGCGCGGAACACTCCTTGGAGATTTTGGATGTGGTGGCCCCACTCGTGGGCAACGACGTACTCCTGAGCAAGCACCGAATCCGAGGCGCCGTACTGCGAGACCATGTCGTTAAAGAAACCGAGGTCCAGGTACACGGTGGAATCACCGGGGCAATAGAACGGACCAACGGCGCTCGTCGCGTTCCCACAGGCGGTCGATACCGAATCCGTGAAGATCTGAAAGTCAGGAAGCTCGTAGGTTACGCCGGTCCTCTGATCGGCCAGCTGCGTCTTCCAGACGGCGTCAAGAGACTGTGCGGTCGCAACCATTCGACACTCGACGCGCTCGTTTGCATCCTTTCCTGTCTGACACGATGAGACATCCACCGACGAGGAGGATGAGGAGGAGGTCTGCGGTGACGAAGACAGGAGACTGGTGAGATCGATCCCCGTGAAGTAGGAAAAACCGAGGATCAGCAGGACACCGAGAATCGATCCACCGCCGGCCCCTGCAATCTTGCGTCCCGCTCCCGAGGTGCTGACACGGGACGGATCCAAGTGGATATTGTCGTTGAAGCTCATGACTACTCCCAGGAGTTAGCGGCGTCGACCAGCTTCGTAGCGGCCGAGCATGTCGGAACGGAACTCATCGAAACAACCATCCTCGATGGAGGCGCGGATAGCGTCCACGAGGCGCAGCGTGAACCACTCGTTGTGAATGGTGGCAAGCGTCGCCGACAGGATTTCCTTCGCCTTGAAGAGGTGATGGATATACGCACGCGTGTAGTGCGTGCAGGTGTAGCATCCACAGCCATCGACGAGCGGCGTGAAGTCGCGTTTGAAGCGTGCGTTCGTGATGTTGAATCGACCATCGGGGGTGTAGATCGCGGCGTTGCGCGCGACGCGCGACGGATTCACACAATCGAAGGTGTCCGCACCTGCTGCGACACCCGCAAAAAGGTCCTCGGGTTCGGAGATCCCCAGGAGATGGCGAGGACGATCCTCGCCGAGCTCCTCGCACACCCACGACACGATCGTGCCGAGGTTTTCCTTCTCAAGCGCACCGCCCACGCCGAATCCGTCGAATCGCTGGCCATCGACGTCCATGTTGGCCATCGTGCGAGCCGCGTGACGACGCAGATCCTCCCACTGAGCGCCCTGAATGACGCCCCAGAGCTGCTGATACGGCTTGTGGGAGCGTTCCACGGTGAGGCGCTTGTGTTCGGCGAGGCAGCGGGCAGCCCATGCGTGCGTGCGCTCGAGCGATTCCTCCTGGTAGGAGCGTGGGTGAAGGAGGCTTGTGAGCTCGTCAAATGCGAACATGATGTCGCTGCCGAGCTGGTGCTGGATGCCCATCGACACCTCGGGGTTGAAACGGTGCTTCGACCCATCGATATGGCTGGAGAAGATCACACCGTCGTTATCGACAACCGCGTTCGAGGCCTTGATCGCCTGCATCTGCACGGCGGGATCTGTTGGGTCGGCGTGACCGGAAAACTCCTGCGACAGCACCTTCTTGAAGCCGGCGCCCAGCGACAACACCTGGAAACCGCCAGAATCGGTGTACGTGGGGCCCGACCAGTTCATGAACTGGCCGAAACCGCCCGCCTCGTCAACGATATCGGAACCGGGCTGGAGATAGAGGTGATAGGCATTAGCCAGCACTGCCTGGGCACCCAGACCGCGTACCATCTCGGGGGTCAGTGCCTTAACGTTTGCCTTGGTGCCGACGGGGATGAACGCGGGGGTGCGAATATCACCGTGCGCGGTATGAACGACGCCGGTTCGTCCCAGGCCGCCGTGCGCGTCCAGACGTGTGCCGATCGTAAATCCGCGGTCAGGGCAGTGACCGCCCGACGAGGCCGGGGCCTCGAACGGCGTGAGCTGCTTGGGAGCGGGGGAGGAGAGCCAGTTGTCGGTCATCGATCAAAAACCTCGTCCTTCTTCAGTCCCTCAGTGCGACGGATGGCGGCGATCACCGGATAGGTGACGGGGAGAAGAATGACCTCCAGGAGGACCTTGTAGAAGTACCCGGTCACCGTGTAGTTGATGAAGTTACCCAGCGTCATCTCACCGTAGAACAGGATCGTGCAGAAGAGGATAGTATCCGCTGCCTCACCGACGACCGTCGAGCCGATCAGCCGTGCCCACAGATGCTTGGCGCCCCAGCGGCGACGGATCCACACGAGCACGTAGGAGTTGAGGAGCTGGCCAGCCAGATAACCGGCAAGAGAAGCCACAACCGCGCGCCACACGACACCGAGGACCGCGGCGAATGCTTCCTGGTTGTCGTAATCGGGTGCGGGAGGCAGGTACTGAACGACAAAGAAGGTCAGGGATGCGAGGAATGAGGCGACAAAGCCCATGATGATGACGCGCCTGGCGCGCGCAAAACCGTACACTTCCGAGAGCACATCGCCGATGATGTACGTCAACGGGAAGAGGATCGCACCTCCGTCAAAAATGAGATAGTGCGTGGACGTGCCCAGCATAAACGCCTTGGTCGCGGCGATATTGGAAATGAGCAGCAGCGCCACGAAAGCGACGGAGATGATGTCAAGGGCGCGCGTAGGGCGCGCCGATCCAGACGGAATAGGGCTGTCGGACATGGTATGAAAACCTCGCAGATTGACTCACAGATCGGGTGATACCCGACATCCATTGTGCCTGTTGATCGTGCCGTTGCGCGCATCGGGAGGCATACCGGCGTGGGTTGATTCGCCCACAGGCACCCCTCCCTCTACTCTTGGAGGGTGATTAACGTCCAGGATTTCTCATTGCGTATCGGTGCCCGCGAGCTCGTCAACCACGCGAGCTTCCGAATCGATAAAGGCATGTGTATCGGCCTCGTCGGTCGTAACGGCGCCGGTAAGACCACGACGATGCGCCTGCTTGCAGGCGAGGCTGATCGCGGGGGCGCCGCCGAGCACACGGGAACGATCACCTCCAACGGCACCGTCGGCTACCTCGCTCAGGATACGCACGTGGGTGACCCTCAGATGAAGGCCCGGGATCGTATTATTTCTGTGCGCGGCATTGATTCGATCATCGCGCGCATTCGCAAGGCCGAACATGAGATGTCGACGACCGAGGGCGCTCGGCAGCAGCGCGCCATGGAACGCTACGTCAAACTCGACCAGCAATTCACGAACTCCGGAGGGTGGGCTGCCAACGCCGAGGCGGCGCAGATCGCCCATTCCCTCGGTCTCGAGGACCGCGTCCTCGACCAGACCCTCGACACGCTCTCGGGCGGCCAGCGCCGCCGCGTCGAACTGGCGCGCGTGCTCTTCTCCAACGCCGATGTACTCCTCCTGGATGAGCCCACGAACCACCTCGACCACGATTCGATCATCTGGCTGCGCGACTGGATTAAGACGTTCCCCGGTGGCGTCATGATTATTTCCCACGACGTCAAGCTCCTCGGTGACACGGTCAACCAGGTGTTCTACCTGGATGCGAATCGTGCTCAGATCGACATCTACCACCTCGGGTGGGCGGCATACCTCAAGCAGCGTGAGGAAGACGAGCGGCGGCGGCGTAAGGAACGCGCTAATGCGCTGAAAAAAGCCGAGCATCTGAAGGCTCAGGGCGAAAAGATGCGCGCAAAGGCGACGAAGGCTGTGGCCGCCCAGCAGATGCTGCGCCGCGCCGAGGAGCTCTTCGCCCAGGCCGGGCAGGAGGTCGCACAGGAAAAGGTGGCGCGTCTGCGCTTCCCGGACCCCGCTCCCTCCGGGCGTGTACCCCTGACCGCCGAAGGTCTCTCCAAGTCGTACGGCTCGCTCGAAGTTTTCACAGGCGTCGATCTCGCCATCGATCGCGGCTCGAAAGTCGTCGTCCTCGGCCTGAATGGCGCCGGAAAGACGACGCTGCTGCGTCTCCTCTCCGGCATCGAGGAACCGGACTCGGGACGAGTCGTGCCAGGCCACGGACTCAAGCTCGGATACTATGCACAGGAGCATGAGACCCTCGACGAAAACCGCACAATCCGCGAGAACATGGCCGAGGCCGCCCCCACGCTCGACGATACCCACGTGCGCAACATCCTCGGACAGTTCCTCTTCCAGGGCGACGATGTTGAGAAACCCGTGTCTGTCCTGTCCGGTGGCGAGAAGACACGTCTCGCCCTTGCGACGCTCGTCGTCTCAGGAGCCAACGTCCTGCTGCTCGACGAGCCGACCAACAACCTCGACCCCGCGTCGCGCGAAGAGATCCTCGCTGCCCTGCGCGACTATGAGGGGGCCGTCATCCTCGTCACCCACGATCCGGGCGCTGTCACAGCCCTCAACCCCGAGCGTGTCCTCCTTCTTCCCGACGCCGACGAGGACCTGTGGGACGACAGCTACCTCGACCTCGTCACCCTGACCTGACACGCGACACCTCCGCGCCACGGTCGAGGCGCCGTTCCTGCGACAAAGGCCGGGACTGGGAGAACCCAGCCCCGGCCTCGTCGAATGAGGATCAGAGCACTTTGGAGAAAAACTCCTTGGTACGCTCCGACTGCGGGTTGTCGATGACCTCGGCGGGAGCGCCGGCCTCAACGATCACGCCGCCGTCCATGAAGACCACCTGATCTGCCACCTCACGGGCAAAACCGATCTCGTGGGTAACGACAGCCATCGTCATGCCGGACGCCGCGAGATCCTGCATCACCTGGAGGACCTCGCCGACAAGCTCGGGATCAAGCGCGGACGTCGGCTCGTCAAAAAGCATGATCTCCGGATCCATCGCCAGCGCACGGGCGATGGCCACGCGCTGCTGCTGGCCACCCGAGAGCTCGGCGGGGTAGTGGTCCGCACGATCAGCCAGACCCACGCGATCGAGGAGCTCGAGTGCCTGCTCTCGTGCCTCGCTCTTCGAGCGCTTCAGGACCTGGATCGGGGCCTCCATGACGTTTTCGAGAGCCGTCATATGCGGGAACAAGTTGAAGCGCTGGAACACCATGCCGATGCGGGAGCGCTGGGCAGCGATCTCCTTATCGTGACGCTCATGCAGCACGCCCTTGTCGTCCTCGCGGTAACCGAGCAACTCTCCGTCGACGAAGACGCGACCAGCACTGATGTCCTCGAGCATGTTCAGGCAACGCAAGAGTGTTGACTTGCCGGAGCCAGAGGGGCCGAGGATCACACATACCTCGCCCGGAGCAATATCCAAGTCAATACCCCGCAGGACATGCAGGTCGCCGAAGAACTTGTGGACTCCGCGCACGGAGACCATGGGTGTCGTGGTCGTCATGGTGTCACATCCAAAAACTTGAGCTTGGTTGCCTTGTCCTCATCATCCCCGTCGTCTTTCGCGGAGGTGGCGGCGGAGCCAGTTCCAGCATTGTCGCGGCGCTCGAACCCCTTGCCGTAGTACTTCTCAATGAAGGACTGAATCCACATCAGCAGACTCGTGATAACGAGGTACCAGATCGCTGCAGCAATCAAGAGAGGCACGGGCGCAAAAGTCGCCTGGCCGCGCTGACGCGCAATGAACGTGAGCTCTAGGGTGAAGGGAATCGCCGAGACCAGGGAGGTCGTCTTGAGCATCGAAATCGTCTCATTGCCAATCGGCGGGACAATCACGCGCATCGCCTGCGGCAGGATGATGCGGCGGAAGATCGTTCCGCGCGGCATGCCCAGAGCGGTGGCAGCCTCCCACTGGCCCTTCGAGACGCTCAACAGGCCGGCGCGCATAATCTCAGCCAGGTAGGCGCCTTCGTTCAGGCCCAGGCCGATGAAAGCCATCCAGAACGGCGTGAAATAGGTGGCCGTATCGAAGCTCAGCTCCCAGCCCCACAGCGAGCCGAGGAACGGCACACCGAAAGACAGCGTCGGATACAGCGTGGGCAGCAGCGACCAGAAAATCAGCTGCGTGTAGATAGGCGTTCCGCGGAAGAACCAGATGTAGGCCATCGCAACCCAGCGCAGGACCGGGTTCACGGACTGACGCATAATCGCCATCGTGATCGCCAGCGCGGTGCCGACCACCATCGCGAGGACCGTCAGAATGATCGTGAAGAGCACGCCCTGCATGATCGAACGCGAGAACAGCCACTGGAAAACGACCTGCCACTGGAAGTTTGCGTTCGTGATGAGAGCGTGAGCGGCCATCGCTGCGAGAATCGCGGCGACGATCGCGCTCGCCCACCTCCCGGGGCGCGGAACCGGCTTCGCGTCGATCAGCTCGACGCCGTCTTTGATGGTTGCCATGAGATCCTCAGTCGTTCGTCGCCGGGTTCAGCTCGGCGGTGGTCAGGGCTGCGTCCTGAGCGCCATAGGTGGTCAGGATGTCCTTGAGGTACCCGTTGTCCATCAGGTACTGCATGGCCTTCTGGATGGCCTGGGTCAGCTGCTCATCGTTCTTGCTGACGGCCACGCCCTGCGGCGCGGACTCGACGACGTCACCGACCTGCTCGATCTTGCCGCTCGAGAGATTTGCGGTGTAACCGATGACAGTCGAGTCGGCGAAGGTGGCGTCGTACTGGCCGCCGACGACCTTCGTAGCAATGTCGGTCTGCAGGTCGTGCGGCATGATGGTGATCTTTTCCTTGCCGTCGGCGACGCACTTGTCCGACAGCTCGGTCGCGTAGTCTTCCTGCGCGGTACCGGTCTGCACGCCGATCGTCTTGCCACAGGGGTTGGACGGATCGAAGTTCTTCGGGTTGCCCGCAGCGACGCCGTACGCGGAGCCCACCTGGACGTAGGAAATCAGGTTTGCCTGCTCCTCGCGCTCGGAGGTAATCGTGAAGGACGAGATGCCGACGTCGAACTTGGTGCCCAGTGCCGGGATGATCGTCGGGAACTCCGCGTGGCTGGTCGTTCCCTCACTGAGACCCATGACCTTGGCCAGCGCCTTGTTGATGTCGACGTCGTATCCCTGCGGAGTCTGTGAGTCGTCACCGAGGAATTCGGCAGGGGCGTAGTCGGCAGACGCACCATTTCGCAGCGTGCCGCGCGCTTTAACCTCGTCGGGAACCAGGGCGGCGATCTCGTCAACGGTCGGAATCTTCGACACGTCGTACGAGGTCGTGGCTGCGGTGGTTGCCGATGCGTCCGAGCCGCTGGTCGACGAGCTGGTCGACGTCGGGTCCGCGCAAGCGGCGAGCGGGAGAGCAGCGGCAGCTGCGAGTGCGATGAGGGCGTGAGCCTTCGAGATGGTCATGATGTGCCTTCCGATGGGAGTGGGCCAAAGCCCGTGATTGCTACCATTATGCACCCATATGCATATAAATGCATATTATGCGTGGCGCGTCACGAGTCAGTTGACGCTGGGGTTCAGCTCTGCGGTTGTGAGAGCCGCATTGTCGGCACCGTAGGTGGCCAGGATGTCTGTCAGGTAGCCGTTATCCATCAGGTACTGCATCGCCTTCTGGACTGCTTCGGTGAGCTGGGCGTCATCCTTCGCGATCGCGATGCCCTGAGGTGCTGATTCGAAGGTCTCGCCGATTTGTTCGATCTTGCCGCCCGACTGGGTGCTCGTGTAGCCAATGACGGTCGAATCGGCGAGTGTTGCATCGTACTGTCCGCCGATGAGTTTGGTGGCGATGTCGGTCTGAAGCTCGTGGGGCATGACGGTGATCTTCCCCTTTCCTGCTGCGACACATTCGTCCGACAGTGTGGCCGCATATTCCTCTTGGGCCGTTCCGGTCTGGACGGCAATCGTCGCCCCGCACGGATCGGAGGGGTTGAAGTTCTTCGGATTACCGGTGGCGACACCCCATGCAGATCCGACGTTCAGGTAGGACACCATGTTGACCTGCTGTTCCCGTTCAGTCGTGATGGTGAAAGAAGAAATGCCGACATCAAACTTCGTTCCAAGGGCGGGAATGATCGTCGGGAACTCGGAGTGCTTTGTCTCTCCAGCATTGAGGCCCATCACCTGTGCGAGTGCCTTATTGATATCGATGTCGTAGCCGATCGGCGTCTGTCCGTCGGCATCCATGTACTCTGCAGGGGCATAACCGGTGGAAGCCCCGTTGCGCAGGGTGCCCCGCTTTTTGACATCGTCGGGGACAAGCGCTGCGATGTCGTCAACCGTAGGAATCGAGGAGATATCGTAGGATGTTGCGCTCGATGCGGTTGTTGTTGTTGAGCTTGCGGGGTTCGTGGTCGTTGTCGGATCCGCGCACGCCGTCAGGGCTGTCGCGGCGCTGGCTACGGTGAGCATCGTGAAAATTGTCTTCGTGTGCATGATTATGTTCCTCGGTATCCGTGTATGTGCGAGACTGTGTACTGAATATGCAAGCATATGCATAGTATGCATTGTGTTTTCGTCTCGGATGGTGGATACACAAGTGGGCAAGCACTCAGTGCTTGCCCACTTGGAACGATTGTTTAGTTGCCGCGAAGAGCTCGGCGCGACGGCTTGGCGCGAAGCGGATCAATCCCCTTGGGGATCGGCGGCTCGCCCGAACGTAGAGCGTTGATGCGTGCAGAAACCTGAGGGACCTCTTCGGGGGTGAGGATGTTCTTGAGCTTACGCAGCTCGCGCTGGAGATCCTTGAGGGCGATCTGCCCATCCTCGCGGCCCACCTGAATCTGATGAACCGGAACGTTGCGCATCACCTTGGTCACTCGCTTTGCTTCCGCTTGCAGAAGTGGACGAACGCGCGAGGAGGGACCCTCGGAGATGAGAACAACCCCGGCGCGTCCAACGATGCGCCAGACGAGATCCTGCTCGCGGGTAAATGCAACAGGCTGTTCGGGAATAACCCAGCCCCTCTGGATTTGCGACAGTGCGACCTTGACGGCTCCCGCAGTTTCTTCGACCTGTGAGAACAGGGCGCGGCGTGCCAGGAAGCTGAGAAGGGCAAGAGCTGCGGTCAGTGAACCCATGAGGCCAACGACAAGCCAGCCAATCCATGATGTGTTCGACAGCCAGGCCACCAGCATGAAGATAGCGATCACCACAGCGGCTGTTCCGAGAAGCATCCACGGGAGCGCAGGGTATGTGCGTGCGGTCAGGCGGTACGCATCGAGGATGTTCTGATAGAAGCGCCTCTTAGCGGGGGGATTCGATTCACTCATAGCGTCATTATTCTACGCAGAGGAGAGAAGTAAAAGCGCTCGCGTCCGACCAGGTACTTTATAAAATGAGTTGCATCACATTATGTGGATTCGGACAATGGGATCATGAATATCGGCGGATACGAGATCGGACAGGTCTTCCATATTGGGAGCAACGGTCCATTGTGGAGAACGCGCACCGAAGCTGGTGATGCGTTGGTTGCTTTACGTTCCCCTCGTGACGGAGAGCAGAACCTCGCTCGCTGGAAGGCCTGGGCGTCCATCAGTTCGCGTCATGTTGTTGCCCTGCGCGATGTCGTGCGCTCGGATGACGGTCGGTGGGCAATCGTCGAAGACTACGTGCGCGGACGAACTCTCGATTCTGAACTCGGTTCGGCTGACCTCCGCCCGATCGCAACGCGGCGTCAGATCGTCCACGGCATTGCGGCTGGTGTCAGTGCGTTACACGCCGCTGGAATCGTGCACGGGGACCTGACGCCGGCGAACATCATCATCACCCCGGAAGGCCGAGCCGTCATCATCGACCTCATCGACGAACTCGGTGAAGGTGAGGGGACCCCTGGATGGAGCCTCGAGACGTCAGGGAAAGCAGGAGATCGGCAGTGCCTGCGTCGGATCGCTGCACTCCTGAGCATGGAGGAGGAACTGGAGCAGTTAGGATTCGATAGCGCTTCTTCGGGACAATCATGTGCAACTCCAACGGTTGTCGAAGCCGAGGAACACGTCATCCTGCGCGAACCTGTCGATCCCGAGCGAGTCATTGCGCAACTGCGGGCAGCCGCGCTGCGCGAAGAGACGGTGACTGACCACGACAACGACGACGCCTCGCCGCGCATACGGCACCGTAGCGAGGCGCCGCGAATCGGGAAGCGGTTGCGGGTGAGTATTCTCGCCGGCGGACTCGTTGTGATCATTGCCGGCCTAGCCATCATGGCGTATGGGACGTGGCACGGCACGCCACAGGCCACAGGCAGTGCTCCTGGCACACAATCATCAGGCCAGAGTAGTGCTTCGCCCACAGCGTCCAGCATGTGTGAACCGACCGTTCTCACCGACCTCATTAGCCGTGCAATTACGACGCGCGATCGTGCGGTTGTGGACGGTGACTCCTCGGCCCTTCAGTCGGTACTTGGCGGCGAACTGCTCGAGCAGGATACGAGCCGAATCGACACGATGCGCTCGCAAGGTGTTCGCGTCGCGGCCCTCTCTTCCACGATTGGCAATGTCGCTGTGCTCTCCTGTGAGCAGGGAGCAATCGATGTGGGTGCAACACTCACCGTCCAGTCGTCTCAGGTGTGCCGCGCGAACGGATGCGAAAACCGCGATACGCCAGAAGTGACAGATCTCGTTATCCGCGTTGATCCCGTGTCCGGCAAAGTTGTCAAAGCAGAGCCGGTCACCGCAGACGATGGACAGAGCGGTGCGGGGCCGGGTTCTGATCGGTAGCGTCACATACTGATGGGGTGGGCCTGCTACGCAGACCCACCCCATCACAGGTGATAAGCGGTGATCAGAGACCCAGGTTGGCCTCGAACGCACCTTCCTCGAGGCGCTTCTTCACATCCATCAGGAAGCGCGAGGCATCCGCACCGTCCACCAGGCGGTGGTCGTAGGACAGCGACAGGTACACCATCGAGCGAATCGCGATCACGTCAGCGCCATCGGCGCCCTTCATGACCACGGGGCGCTTAACAATAGTGCCAACACCCATGATCGCGGTCTCCGGCATGTTCAGGACCGGGGTGTCGAAGAGGGCACCGCCCGAACCGGTGTTCGTCACGGTGAACGTGGAACCAGACAGCTCGTCAGGACCGACCTTCGAGTCGCGGGTACGGGCAGCCAGATCGTTGATCGATGCTGCGATACCAGCAATGTCCTTGTCCCCGGCGTTCTTGATGACGGGAACCAGCAGACCGCGCGGCGTGTCAACGGCGATACCCACGTGCTCGTAATCGAAGTACGTGACCTCCTTGTCGTTGATGGTCGCGTTGATCTTCGGGTGGTAAGCGAGAGCTTCCGTTGCAGCCTTGACGAAGAAGGGCAGGAACGTCAGCTTCGTGCCGTGCTTGGCCAGGAAGGCGTCCTTGGAGCGCGCGCGAAGAGCGGCGACCTTGGTGACGTCAACCTCAATGACCGTGGTCAGCTGAGCGGCAGTCTGCAGCGACTCGACCATACGGCGGGCGATCGTCTGACGCAGACGCGACATCTTCTCGGTCGTGCCGCGCAGCGGCGAGGGCTCACGGACGACTGCGGGCTGCGTGGCGGCCGGGGCTGACGGCGCGGCGGGAGCCGCAGGCGCTGCAACCGCGGCGCGGGCAGCAGCAGCGGCAGCCTCGATGTCTTCGCGACGGATGCGGCCACCGACACCGGTGCCCGACACCGTCGTCAGGTCGACGCCGAGCTCACGAGCAAGCTTGCGCACGATGGGCGTGACGTAAGCGGAGCCGGTCACAGCGACAGGGGCCTCGACGACCGGGGCAGCAGAAGCCGTCTGCGCCAGGGTCGACGCATTCGGGAAAGGATCGACCGGTGCGGCCGGGGCTACAGGGGCGGCAGGAGCCGCAGGAGCAGCGGGAGCGGCCGGGGCTGCAGGAGCAGCGGGAGCGGCCGGGGCTGCAGGAGCAGCGGCTTCGGCGGCCGGAGTGGCGGCGGGAGCCGACGACGAGATGATCGCGACGACCGTGCCGACCTCAACGGTCTCGTCCTCGGGAACACGAATCTCCGCGAGGAAGCCAGCGACGGGGGAGGGGACCTCGGAGTCGACCTTATCCGTGGAGACCTCGAGCAGCGGCTCATCGGCATCGACGGCGTCGCCCACGGACTTCAGCCACGTGGTGACGGTGCCCTCGGTGACGGACTCACCCAGAGCCGGCATACGCACCTCGGTGCCCTGAGCGGGAGACGCAGCAGGGGCAGCAGCAGGTGCCGGGGCTGCAGGTGCGGCCGCGGGAGCAGCGGGAGCCTCAACGGGAGCGGCGGCAGGGGTAGCGGGGGCGGCCGAGGCCTCGGATGCGTCACCGATGCGCGCGATCTCGGTGCCGACCTCAACGGTCTCATCCTCGGGGACCAGGATCTCCAGCAGAACGCCGGCGACGGGGGAGGGGACCTCGGAGTCGACCTTATCCGTGGACACCTCAACGATGGGCTCATCGAGCTCGACGGTGTCGCCGACCTGCTTCAGCCACGTGGTGACGGTGCCCTCGGTGACGGATTCGCCCAGAGCGGGCATGGTCACTGAAGTTGCCATTGTGTGTTCTCCTATAAAAAATTTCGGTCAGTTGTGGACGTGGAGCGGCTTACCGGCCAGTGCCATAGCCGCTTCGCCAATCGACTCATTCTGGCTGGGGTGCGCGTGGATGAGGGAAGCGACGTCAGAGGGGTACGCCTCCCAGTTCACCATGAGCTCGCCCTCACCAATCTGTTCGCCGATGCGCGCGCCGATGCCGTGGAAGCCCACGATCGGACCGCCCTCAACCGAGACCAGCTTGATGATGCCCGACGTGGCCAGGATAGACGACTTTCCGTTACCAGCGAGGTTGTACTCGACCGTACGCACCTGATCGCCAAACTTTTCACGTGCCTGCTTTTCGGTCATGCCGACAGAGGCGATCTCCGGCTCGCAGAAGGTTACGCGCGGAATGTTGATATCAGCCTGCATGGTCGGGTTCAGGCCAGCAATCTCTTCGGCGACGAAGATACCCTGCATGAAGCCGCGGTGAGCGAGCTGGAGGCCGGGGACGATGTCGCCAACCGCGTAGATGTTGCCAACACCGGTGTGCAGGCGATCGTTGGTGATCACGAAGCCACGGTCCAGCGTGATTCCGGCCTGCTCGTAGCCCAGGCCTTCGGTGACCGGGCCGCGGCCGACGGCAACCAGGAGGACGTCAGCATCGAAAGCCTTGCCATCCTCAGTTTGAACGTGCACGCCCTGCTCGTTTTGCGTAGCCGAGGCGAAGCGGGTGTTCGTGTGGAACTTGATGCCGCGCTTGCGGTAGGCGCGCTCGAGCTGCTTGGAGATCGCCTCATCCTCGTTGTTGGCAAGGTGGGGCAGGGCTTCGATGATCGTGACCTCAGCGCCGAAGCTACGCCACACGGAGGCAAACTCGAGGCCGATGACGCCGCCGCCGAGAATCACGACGGAGGAGGGAACCCAATCCATCTGGAGCGCCTGATCGGAAGAGATCACGCGGCCGCCGATTTCGAGGCCGGGGATCGAGCGCGAGTAGGAGCCGGTCGCCAGAACGATGTTACGGCCCGTGATGCGCTGGCCGTTCACCTCGATGGTGTTTGCGTCAGCCAGGCGGCCCCAGCCGGAGATAACCTCGACGTTGCGGGACTTGAGCAGGCCCTGCAGGCCCTTGTAGAGGCCCGAGATGACCGAGTCGCGGTACTTGCCGACCTGAGCCATGTCGATACCGTTAAAGGTCGAAGAAACGCCGAACTTGGCGGACTCGCGAACGGCCTCGGCCGTCTCTGCGGCGTGCAGGTACGCCTTCGTGGGAATGCAACCGCGATGCAGGCAGGTGCCGCCCACCTTATCGCCGTCGATGAGGGCGACCTTCATTCCGAGCTGCGCAGCGCGCAGGGCGGTCGCATAGCCGCCGGAACCCGCACCCAGAATGACGATGTCGTAGGTCGATTCGCTCAAGGTTTAAAACTCCTCGTTGATGAGCCGGAGCTCAGATGGTTGTTTTCATGGCGGGCCTCACGGTCCTTATAGGCCTATTGTCCCACGTTTGTGCAATGCTGTCTTGAAGCTCGGTGTTTCATCCCGGTGTATCAGGCCACATGACACCCTCTTGTTGAGGGCGCTTTGTTGATGCGATGCGGGGTGTGCGCGGCCTCGGTAGGATCGATAACGTGCATGAACATGACGCAACGAACGAGGCTGTCGGTGCGCGCGATCAGCGCCCGCCGTCGCTTGGACTTGGCCGCATTATTATCGCTTTGTTCTGGCTCTTGGGAGCTTGGATTTTTGTGACGGCTATCCTCGATCTCTTTCATGCCCAGGGCCAGCCCTGGGGGCCGCGGATCGTTGCACTCCTCGCTGGCGTCGACTACCTCATTGCAGCGACGGCTTTGACACACAATGGGCGACGCATGCGTCTGGTTGGCTGGGTGACAATTACGCTGTCGATTGCTATCCCTATTATTTTGTGGGTCGCCTCCCTCGGCCTTGACGAACTGAATTCGGCCCGTTCTGCATGGACCGGTTTTGGCGTGGATTTCTATTACGTGCCCCTCATCGTCTCGGTTATCGGCCTGGTGTGGATGTGGCGTTCAAATCCGCGCAGGATTGTCTCCCTCGCGGAGCAGGTGGAGCGTCCTTCTACTCCGTGGAAGGCTGGCTGAGCTCAGGCCTCACTGAGAGTGTCCTGTAGCAAGCGAGGCCCGGCGGATTCATCCGACCTGGGCCTCGCTTCTTTGATGTCTGGCGAGGGCTAGATGCCACCCGGAAAGCCGAGCTGACGCCACGCCTCGTACAGGACGATGGACGCGGAGTTTGCCAGGTTGAGAGAGCGCACGCCGTCAACCATCTGGATGCGCACGCGATCCTCGACGCGGGAATGATTCATTGCCTCCTCAGAGAGCCCGACTGACTCGCGACCAAAGAGGAGGCCGTCGCCATCGGCGTAGGAGATATCGGCGTACATGGTGGTGGCGTGGCCTGTGAGCGCCCAGATGCGTCCCGGCACCTGAGCGAGGGCGTCATCCAGACTCTCGTGCACCATGACGTGCGCGAGGTCATGGTAATCCAAGCCGGCACGGCGAAGCTTCGCGTCGTCCATATCAAAGCCCAGCGGCTTGACCAGGTGCAGCATGGACCCGGTACATGCCGACAGACGGATCGCAGCACCCGTATTCCCGGGGATTTCCGGCTCCCAAAAAATAATGTGCAGCATAATCCTCAGGCCTGGTGAGTAACGGTCAGGGTCGCGCGCGCGATGATGTGCTCAAGCGCTACGAACGAGGCCATGGCTGGAGTCGCATCGTCATCGAGCCCGAGAGTATCCGTATTCAGGGCGTGCACAGCGAACACGTAGCGGTGCGGGCGGTCGCCAGGTGGGGGAGCGGCCCCGAAGTAGGAGGCCTCGCCCGCGTCGCCGCGCAGGTGGAAAGCGGGGCCGTCCAACATGAGATCGGACGCTCCGGCCCCCGCCTCTAGGTGAGTCATCGATGCGGGGATGTCGAGGATTGCCCAGTGCCACCATCCCGAGGGGATCGGTGCGTCAGGGTCGAAGCAGGTCAGCATGAAGCTTGCTGTTTCCTCCGGGAAGCCATGCCATGCGAGATCCGGAGAAAGGGAACCTGCGTCGGCTGTCGCCGACTTCGGCATCGGCGCGCCGTCGGTGAGAACGGTCGATGACAGTGTGAACGTGGGGACATTCAGGCCGTCGTAGGGGCTGGGGGCGAGTGGGCGCTGGTCGATATTCATGCCTTCTCCTTTTCGCGATGCCTCCATTGTGACCTATTCGCGCTCGATCGGCGTTCGGGACGCAGATGTGTGAGCGTGGTTCTACACTTCCCATGTCGAACACATGTTCTATTTGTGGGAGGGGAGCCATGACCGATGCGCACGCGCGTCTGCTCGCGGCGCGTGACGTGCTGAACCGTGCCGAACGGGCTGTCGGACTGCGCGCGCGCGACGACATTGAGCACGGGTCCACTGGTGCTTCTCCCATCCTCCTGGGACCGACGAGCAGGTCCGAACTCATCCGTCTACTCATTGATGTGTGCCCCACCGGTGGGTGGATCGGTGTGTGTGGAGTTGGTGATATCGGCTGGGAGTGGGCAGCTCAACAGGGGATGGACCTCGACCGTGTTCTCGTTTTAAACGCTGAGAAAGATTCCCCGCTGGTCGATCTGTGTGCCCTTCTCGTGGACGCTTGCGATGTCATCTGCCTCGATATTCCTGAACTGTCCGGTGCACACCAGCGGATCCTGGCGGCGCGAGCTCGCTCCATGGGACGCACCATCGTGACGCTTTCTTCCTGGCAGGGGCTTTCGCGTGTCCCCGCTCCACGTCCGCGAATGCGGCTGGTGATATAGGTGCGTGACATGGTGGTGTGGGTGCCCGACTGGCCGGTCCACTGCCTCGTGGTTGACCTGCCTCCGGGTGGGGTCGGGGCCGTCGTGCATGCTGACCGCATCGAGGTAGCTAGCGCGGCGGCTCGGCGCGCAGGTGTCAGGAGCGGCATGAGCGTGCGGGAGGCAACGTTTTTATGCCCCGATCTTCTCTGTATGCCGCGCGACCCCGATCGCGAGGCCAGAGCTTTTAGCGCGGTCGTCGACGCCTTCGACTCGGTGGCGGCTGGGGTTCAGTGCATGCGCCCGGGCTTGGCCAGGTGCCGGGTACGAGGCCCGGCTCGTTGGCATGGGAGCGAGGAGGCCGCCGCCTCGGCTCTGGTGTCGGCGATCGAGGAGGCTGTTGGAGTCGAATGTTTCGTGGGAATTGCAGACGGTCCAGTCGCCTCTGTGAAAGCGGCGCGCGAGGGACGTATAGTTCCCTCCGCAGAGACCCAATCATTCCTGGGGCGTATCTCATTGTGCGAGGTTCTGAGTTCTGTTCCTCCCGCAATGGTTGACAGAGCGTCTGAGGCGGTCGAACTCTTGCGGGGCCTGGGTATCCGCACCTGTGCGGATTTTCTTGGCCTTGGTCGCGGTCGCGTGTGCGAGCGTTTCGGGGATGTCGGTGACGCGCTCTGGATCCTCGCATCCGGTGGAGATGGCAACGTTGCGCCGACTGATCGTATCCAACCTGACATTGCGGTGGAGTGCAGTATCGACGCCGGTGGAGAATCCATCGACACAATGATGGTTCCCATTGTGCGCCTTGCTCGAGATCTGGCGCTGAAGTTGGCGCAGGGTGGGCTTGTCTCGCAGACGCTGCGCATTGACGTAGAAGACGCAGGGGGCGGGCAACGCACTCGCACGTGGAGCGGATGCAATCTGTGGGCTCCCGATGATGTCGCGCTGCGCGTTCGCTGGACGCTGGCAGGATGGACGTCTGGCGTCGATGGTCCCAGTGGTGCCGTAGCCAGCATCCGCGTCACCGCATGCGATCCCCGGGAGGGGCATGGGACGACTGCGCTGTGGGGACGAGGAGACCGCGAGCGCGATGTGTCGCGAAGTGTCGTGCGTATCCAGGGTATGGCGGGGCCGGATGCGCTCCTCGTTCCGCGGGTGCAGGGTGGTTATGATCCGCGTAGTCGCGTGGTGATGGCCAGATGGGGCAGCGAGTCTCGCCTGCGTTCGTGTGAGGGGGCGTGGGAGGGGCGTATTGCTCAGCCTCCAGCGACGCTTTTTGACGAGCCAGTGCGGGTGAGGATCGTGGGCGAATCGGGCATCTTCGATGATGTGCGTGTCGACCATCGAGGAGCCTTGAGTGCAGTGCCCGCCTATTTCATAGACCCCCATGACACAACGCGATCCACGTCCGGGAGGGGGCGACGCGTCGCGATCACACGCGTGGAGGGCCCCTGGCCGGTGGGGGGACGCTGGTGGGCCAAGGAACGCCCGCGCGCCTACATGAGGGTGTTGCTTGAGGATGGTCGGGATGTGTTCCTTGTCTGGCAGGGAGGGGAGTGGGCGATGGAGGGGCTGACCCAGTGACCCGGTGACGGGCGCTGGTGCGTGCCGTAGACTGAAAGGATGGTATCTCTGTCGCTGAGTGAAACGCTGGCCTCGCTGTCGGATGACGATGTGATGGCCCTCGTCGGCCCGGCGACGTGGGCAAACGGTCTGCGTTTGGCGCGCAGCGGTGCGGTGCGCGAATTCTCCTGGGACGAGGTCGGCGAACGAGCTGAGGCGCGCGTGAAAGAGGGAGGACTCACGTATCGCGTGCGTGTCGAGCAGGGTGCGCTGCGCCCATCGCTTTCATGCGCGTGCCCGCTGCGCGGTGACTGTCCGCATGCGGTTGCCATGCTTATCGTCGGACGCGAGGATGCTCGCGAGAAGCGTCGCGTCGTGCCCGAATGGAGCCGGATTCTCGAGCAGATGCTGGGTGGGGATCGCGACCATCTAGGTGATCCCTTGGCCCTCGTTGTTGATGCCCATGATCCCGGCGTCGAGCCGTCTCTCGTTCCTCTTCGCCGTGGCTCCTCGTCGGCGTGGACGACGAAGCGCGCCTCGTGGCTTGATCTGACGGCAACCCAGTGGGCGTCGGTGACCGATGGTCTTGATCCGACGCATGTCTCGCTGATGCGCGAGGGTTATCGCTTGTCTCGAGAGTCGCGTTCGTGGCATTCGCGTACGGAAGTGACGCTTAGCTCGCTGGGTGAGCATGCGTACGCGTGGCTTGCGCGCCTTGTGAGGGCCGGGGTGGAGCTGTATGCCTCGCCTGAGGCGCGCGACCGGGTGGTGCTGTCTCATACGACGTGGGATGCGGACATTGATGTGCGTGCCGGTGATGATGGCCTTGACGTCAGAGTTGTTGCGCGTAACGGAGATGACGTGGTGGTAAGGCCTCGTATCGACCGCGACGCGGGTGTTCTGTTGCTGGATGGGGGGCGTACCATCGCGCGCATCGAGGGGCTGGCGACGCTGGACGGTTTTCCTCTCGACCGTGCCCTGCATATTCCCTCGGCGGACATCGCTGAGTTTCGAGGAACGTGGTTGCCGGCGCTTCTGCGGCGTTTTTCGATGGCGTCCTCCGATGGGAGTTTCGATCCCCAGGCGCGGCCCGACGTTTCTCTCGTGGGAACGGTGCGCCGCGATGGAGAGTCGGTCGTCGTGCGTTGGTGGGCGGAGTATGAGCAGGGCGAGTCGCGCTCGCGCACCCCCGTGGCGCACTGCGTGGGCGACGAGGCTGTGGCGCAGATTGTGCGGCGCGTGGAGTCGTGGGGGCACGCGCTGGACGCGGATCTGTGGACACCGCCGCCGCGAACTGGGCGCCTGTCGCCATGGCGTGTTCCTACGTTCTTGGAACAGGTTGTCGACATCGAGGGGCCGGACGGTCTCGTGTGGGATGTTGCGGACAATGTACGCGCGATTGATGTGCGCGAAGACGGCTGTGACATTGACCTGAGCGTCGATCCTGCCCAGCGCGACTGGTTCGATCTGAATGTGCGGCTGCGCCTGGGCACCGTCACGATCAGCGTGCGCGAGGCGCTTGAGGCGCTAGCCAGCGGTCAGGACTATGTCGAGGTGGGTGGCGTGTGGGTGCGCCTGGACGGGGAACGCATTCGTTCTTTGGCCACCCTCTTGGAGGAAGCACGGACGCTGTCGGGCTGGGATGGTGAGGACATGAGGCTCACTCCCATGCAAGTCGGCATGGTCGATCTGGTCGCCGCCGCATCCGACCACGTGAGGTTGAGCGACGCCTGGAGAACACGCATCGCTCCGCTGCGCGGTGGCTCTGGGGACGATGGGTTGCCTCCGGTGCCGAGCCTGAGCAAGATCCTGCGCCCGTACCAGCGGCGTGGGCACACGTGGTTGACGGCACGGCTGGCGCGGGGAATCGGTGGAATCCTGGCCGATGATATGGGCCTGGGCAAGACCGTTCAGATCCTCTCGGCCGTGGCCGCCCTTCATGTGCAGGAGCCTGCGGGTGAAAGAGCCCCAGTGCTTGTCGTCGCGCCGACGTCCGTTGTCGGCGTCTGGACCGATCAGGCCCGCACTTTTACGCCGCATCTGCGTGTGCGCGCCGTGAATGAAACGGCCGCGCGCCGAGGAACGACGATTGCGCAGGAGGTCGAAAACGCCGACGTCGTTGTCACCTCCTACACGCTGGCGCGCTTGGAGGGTGAACAATGGAAGGACGTGCGTCTCGGTGGTGTCATCATCGATGAGGCGCAGGCAGTGAAGAACCCCCGCACCGCGACGTACCGCGTCCTTCGCGACCTCGAGGCACCCTGGAAGCTGGCGGTGTCTGGCACCCCGATTGAGAATTCGCTGTCAGACCTGTGGTCATTGCTCTCTTTGACGTGCCCAGGGCTCTTGCCTCCGTGGGAGACATTCCAGCAGCGGGTGCGTAAGCCCATTGAAAATGGTGCGGATCCGGCACTGCTCACGCGTTTGACGGCCTATGTTTCCCCCTTTGTTCTACGTCGTACGAAGGAGGAAGTTGCACCCGATCTGCCCGACAAGATCGTCGACATCGTGCGCGTTGACCTGGGTAAGGAGCACCGTCATATCTACGACCAATACCTGGCCCGCGAGCGCGCGCGGATCCTTGACCTCTTGCGCGATGTGGATGCGAACAGGATGAGCGTGTTGGCGTCGATCACGAGGCTGCGTCAGCTTGCGCTCGACCCGGCCCTCGTTGAGTCCTCGTACGCGCACGTTGGGTCGGCGAAAATTGAATACCTGGCTGATCGCCTGGACGAGATCGTGCCGTTGGGCCATCAGGCGCTCGTGTTTAGCCAGTTCACCTCATTCCTGGAACGTATTCGCCACGTGCTGGAGCGTCGTGGAATCTCCGTCGTACAGCTTGATGGATCGACGCGTGGTCGCGCTGAGGTCATCGAGCAGTTCCGCTCGGGGCGCGCCCAGGTCTTCCTGATTTCACTCAAGGCTGGCGGCTCGGGCTTGACCCTCACCGAAGCCGACTATGTGTACGTCATGGATCCGTGGTGGAACCCAGCCGCAGAGGAGCAGGCGATTGATCGTGCGCACCGCATCGGCCAGACGAAGAAAGTGAATGTCTATCGGATGGTTGCGACGGACACGATTGAGGCGAAGGTCGTGGAGCTTCAGGATCGCAAACGTCAGTTGATTTCCTCGGTGATGAACGGGACAGGTACGGGCGCTCGCCTGAGCGAGGCGGACCTTCGCGGCCTTCTTGATTAACGGCCGACCATACCGTCCGGGCGTACGGCGATCTTCAGTCCGGCGCGTGTACGCACTGCGTCGAGGGCCGAACTCACGTCGGACAGTGCAAACTCGTGCGTGAGGAGCTGTGAGAGGTCGATGCTCCCGGTGGAGAGCATGTCGACGGCACTCGCGTAATCGTCAAGGGTCGCGTTGGCGCTGCCGCTGAGAGTCAGTTCGCGATAGTGCACGAGGTTCGGATCGACCTGTGCCGTGGCCCCGGCGGGGAAGCCAGCGAAGAATGACACATGTCCGCCGATGCGCGCGCACTGGATGGCAACGGGGACGAGGCCGGGGTCGCCGACGGCGATGATCACGACGTCTGCTCCCACGCCGCCCGTCCATTCCTGGACGTTGGCCACGAGGTCGTCGCCTTGAGACGTCGTCGTGGTCTCGGCGCCCATCGTACGGGCCGGTTCGAGGCGCGCCGCTCGGCCGCACGCCATCACGCGGGCTCCGGCGAAGGCCGCGAGCGCGCAGTGGATGAGGCCGATCGGACCGGTTCCCAGCACGAGAACGCGGGAGTCGGGGCCGATTGGCAGACGCCTGGTGGCGCGCAGGCAGCATGAGAGCGGCTCTGCCAGCGCCAGGAGGGGCGGGGTGATCTCGCGAGCGACGGAAGTAATGCAGCTAAGGGCCTCCTGGGGAACAAGGATGAAGTCTGCGAGCCCTCCGTCCACGCCCGTTCCGAAGAGGCGCATGCGCGCACACACGTTGGACCGGCCACTGACACACGCGTCGCAGTGTCCGCACGCGATCTCGGGTGCGAGGCCGACCTGCGTGCCCGGAGCGGGAACGTCAACCCCTGCGGTCAGTTCGTCTCCGATGCGCCATACGCGCGCGGCGATTTCATGCCCGAGAACGACGCCCGGGGTCACGCCGTTCGTTTTTTGTCCCGTTGCGATGCGCAGATCGGTGCCGCACAGGGTCGTTGCTTCCACGGCGAGAAGAGCGTCTTGGGGACCAAGCGCAGGGATAGGACGTTTCTCGAGAGTGAGTGCGCCAGGGGAGCGAAGCGACGCTGCGAGCATGGATTCCATGGTCCCAGCATACGGTTTGTGACCACAAGCGTGGCCTCTCTTCGATACGCATGCGCACGTGTGCGGGTAGGCAGCCTCCCACTTCATCGAACATTTGTTCGATATGATGGGTGCGTGACCATGGAGCAACGCTACGCAGAACTGCACGCGCACAGCGCTTTCACCTTCCTGGACGGGACCGACGAACCCGCGCAGATGGTGGCCGAAGCTGCGCGTCTGGGCCTTGACGCCCTGGCGATTCTCGACGTTGATGGCATGTATTCGACGGTTCAGACGACCGTGGCAGCTCGCGACGTCGGCCTGCCGATCGTGTATGGGGCCGAGCTGACGCTCACGCCAGACGCGCTCAGAGGAATCATTCCGGGCACGCAGGCGCCGGGATGGGGACTTGCCCCCGGCGCTGACGATCCGGGGATACGTCTGCCCGTATTGGCACAGAGCCCCGGCGGGTACGCCAACCTGGTGGGGGCCATGAGTGAGCGGGCGCTATCTGCGCCGGGGGAGCGAAACCCCTGCCACAGCCTCGTCGATCTGAGCGTGGCCGGAGGGGATCTCATCGTCCTCACGGGAGGCAGACGCGGTCCGCTCATGCGTGCTCTGCGAGCTGGAGGAACGGTGTCAGCACGCCGAGTCCTCGATGGACTCGTGGACACGTTTGGGCGCGACCAGGTTCTCGTCGAATGGCAGGCCGCGCGCGGGGATGAGGGTGAGGTTGGAGACACGCTTGCGGAGCTTGCGTGCGCCAGTGGAACACGGCTCGTTGCCACGACCGGCGCGCGCATGTCGACTCCCTCGAAGCAAGCACTCGGCGACATCCTTGCCGCTACCCGACTGGGCGCCTCCCTCGACGAGGCGCACGCGCACCTGGGTGCCCATCGTTCCTTCTTGCGCTCACCCGCCGAAATGGCTCGGCTGCACGGCGCCCACCCACATGCTCTTGATAACGCCTGCGACGTCGCAGCCTCCTGTGCTTTCGACCTGCGCCTCGTCGCTCCGCGATTGCCCCGTACCCGGGTTCCCGACGGGCATACACCGGATATGGCTCGCACACTGTGCCTACGAGGGGGCCCGCGAGCGCTATGGGACGCGCGCACAACACCCTCGGGCATGGGAAACGATCGATCATGAACTGGGGATTATCGAACGGCTCGGCTTTGCGGGCTACTTCCTGATCGTCAAGGAGATCGTTGACTTTTGTGAGCGCAGCGGCATCCTGTGCCAGGGGCGAGGGAGTGCCGCCAATTCAGCGGTGTGCTACTGCCTCGGAATCACGGCGGTAGACGCCGTGCGCCACAACCTGCTCTTCGAGAGGTTTTTGTCCGATGCGCGTTCAGGTCCCCCCGACATCGACGTCGACATCGAGGCATGCCGTCGCGAAGAGGTCATTCAGTACGTCTACGACACCTTTGGGAGGGATCGCGCGGCACAGGTTGCCAACGTCATCACGTATCGCCCGCGCTCGGCGATCCGCGACGTCGCCCGCGCTCTCGGGTACCCCGCCGGCACGGCTACGGCCTGGTCCCAGGGCAGGGGAGAACCACCAGCCCTTGTTGGTGACGCTGCTGCTGCGCTTGCACGTCTGCCCCGACACATGGGGATCCACTCGGGAGGCATGGTGCTCACCGATCAGCCGGTCTCGCGCATCTGCCCGGTGGGGTGGGCAGCGATGCCGGGACGCACCGTCCTCCAGTGGGACAAAGAGGATTGTGCGGATGCGGGCCTCGTCAAGTTCGACCTGCTCTCGCTCGGCATGCTGACGGCGCTGCGCGTCGCCTTCGATGAGCTCCAGGCTGGCAACGCACGTACTGGAGAGGCAGCGAATAAGCTCCTGCGCGGCTGGGCGCCGCGAGTGGTGCATGGGCGCGGCGATAAGCCCCTGGGACTGCACACTCTTCCGGAGGAGGATCCACGGGTCTACGACTTGCTGTGCGCAGCCGACACGGTTGGCGTCTTTCAGGTGGAGTCGCGCGCGCAGATGAACACGCTTCCCCGTCTCAAACCGCGGTGTTTCTACGACATCGTCGTGGAGGTTGCCCTCATACGCCCCGGCCCGATCCAGGGGAACTCGGTCAACCCCTACCTGCGGCGCCGAGCGGGACGCGAGGAGGTCACCTACCTGCACCCACTCCTCGAACCGGCTCTGCGTCAGACGCTCGGCGTGCCGCTCTTTCAGGAGCAGCTCATGCGCATCGCGACGGATGCAGCAGGTTTTTCGGGTGCCCGAGCTGATCAGCTACGTCGTGCGATGGGGGCCAAACGCAGCCCCGAGCGCATGGAAGCCCTCAAAGGAGACCTGATGGCCGGCATGGAGGAACGGGGGATTGACGCCCCCACGCGCGAGCGCATCTTCGAACAGCTCAAGGGTTTCGCGGACTTTGGGTTCCCGGAGTCTCACTCCTTTTCGTTCGCGCACATTGTGTACGCCTCATCCTGGCTGAAGGTGCACGCGCCGGAGCACTTTTACGCCGCGATTCTGGCATCGCAGCCGATGGGTTTCTATTCCCCTGCGACTCTTGTGCAGGACGCTCGCAGGCACGGCGTACGCGTCGTTGGCCCATCGGTGAATGATTCGCTCGTTGACGCCAGCGTGCAGCGCGTGGGGAAGCAAGCGGGGGAGGATTACCATGCGGGACGATCGGAGTGCCTTCCCTCTCGAGGCCTCGTTCCCCTCGATGTCGATAGCTCCCTCGCGGTACGCATCGGGCTCTCTCAGGTGCGAGGCCTGGGCGCGGCTGCTGCGCGCATCGTCGAAGCGAGGCACGAGGGCCCCTTCGCGAATCAGGCGGACCTGGCCCGGCGTGCCCATATGAGTGCCTCCGACATGGAAAAACTTGCGATGGCGGGAGCACTCGAGTGCCTGGGAGTGGGCAGACGAGAGGGGACGTGGGCAGCCGGAGCACTCGCCCAACCCACCGCACGGGCCGGCCAGTGGCAACCGTTTCTTCCCGGCACGGAGGTGGGCTCTGTCGTCCCCGATCTCCCTCCACTCTCAGAAGAGGGGCACATGCGCTTGGATGTCGCCTCGACGGGGCTGACTGTAGGGACGCATCCTTTCGCGTACGTGCGTTCCGCTTTGCCTGAAGGAGTCCTGCGGACGGGTGATCTCGGACATCACTTGGCTGGACGCATCGTCGACGTCGCAGGAATAGTCACCCACCGACAACGCCCTCACACGGGCGCAGGGGTCACGTTCCTCTCCCTTGAAGACGAGACCGGCCTCGTCAACGTCTCCGTGTCGGTGGGTGCGTGGAAAAAGTTCCGGCGCGTGTGCCTCGAGTCGAGTGCGCTGCTCGTACGTGGGACGCTCGAGTGGGGAGACGGCGCGATTAGCGTGCAAGCATTTAGGATCACGCCTGTCGGGCTTCCCGTCGACGTGAAGTCCCGGGACTTTCGTTAGCGTCCGCTCTGGGACGCTGCCCTCGCTACCCCATCGAGGATGAATGCACGCAGGTCTTCGACCGTCTCGCACACGGCGTCCGCATCGTCGAGGCCATCCTCTGTCGCATATCCCCAGCCGACTCCAACCACTGGGATGCCAGCCTCCTGTGCGCCACGGACATCCCAGATGGAGTCTCCCACGATGACGGGGTGGGAGATATCAGCTCCCACCGCCTCCAGGCGCGTCAAGGCCTCACGAATGACCCTCGCCTTATTCGAAGACGGATCGGGTGTAGCTCCCGTGACCACGTCGAAGATGCTGGTCAGTCCCAGCTGTTCCATCTGCGCCACAGCCATCGGCGTCTGCTTCGACGTCGCGGTGGCCAAGGGGATACCCGCGTTGTGGAGATCATGCAGCAGGTCGATGACTCCCGGGAAGGGCTCAGGATCGAGATAGTGAGCTTGGTATCGAGTGCGGTAGCGAGTCACGAGGCCAGCCAGAAGCTCTCCCTCGTACCCCAGGTCTGCGAACGAATACCACAGCGGCGGGCCAACATACGTACGTAGGCGCTGATCGTCGGGGATTGGCAAATCGTAGTCTGACAGTGCGTCACGGAACGCGCTCATGACGGCCGGAGCGGAATCAACGAGCGTTCCATCGACGTCAAAAAGGACAACAGAAATGGATAAAGACACGTGATTCCCTCGCGTTGTTGGTGCTTTCTTAGTCACTATGCCCTATTATCCCGAGAGAAGCATCCGACACGACCACGAGGAGGGAGACATGGAGTCACGAGCACGACTCACGCCGATTGTTCAGGCCAATAGTGCACGCGCCGCCGCATGGCGAGTCTTCTTCGAGGCGTCCGGGCGCCTACAGGGCATTCTCGAGACGCGTCTCAAGCGTACCTACGGCGTCTCTATGCCGGACTACAACATTCTCCTGGCGCTATGGGAGGCCCCCGGCCACCGCCTGCGCATGGGGGAGCTCGCTGAGCGGGTCGTCTATTCTCCCTCGCGTGTCACCTACCTCGTGTCGAACCTGTCGCGTGACGGTTGGGTGGAGCGCATTCCGTCGCAGACGGACCGACGGGGATACGACGCGTGCCTGACAACACAGGGCATTGAAACTGTGCTAGCTGCCACAGAACTGCATCAGCAGACCGTCAGCGAGTATCTTCTCGATGGCATGACGGACGAAGATATCGACGCGATTGCAAAGGTTTTCGCGACTCTCGACTCGCGTCTGCGGGGCGACGAAAAAGAATCCTAGTTTCGATTGGCGCATGTCGACCACATCGTGTTAAGCTTCTACTCGCTTGCGGATCGCAACGGTTCGCATCGCTCACCTGCGCGGGTGGCGGAATAGGCAGACGCGCTAGCTTGAGGTGCTAGTCCTCATTTTACGAGGGTGGGGGTTCAAGTCCCCCTCCGCGCACGAGATGCCCCGGGGCCGAAAGGCTCCGGGGTTTTCCATATCACCGACGAGGAGGCGCCGTGCGTATTGACATGTGGCTCGACACCTGCGATCCCTGGAGTTACTTGGGGCTGCGACACCTTCGCGCAGCTCTCGAGCAATTCGGCCGCCGTGACGAGGTTGAGGTCTACCTGCACGCATTTCTTCTCGATCCCGATCTCGACGCGCCCATTGATAAGCCACGAGTCGTTGCCCTCGTCGAATCCGGCACCGCAACCCTCGAAGAGGTGCGTGAATCGGACGAACGCATGCGTGCACTCGGCGCTCGCGAGGGCATTCGTTTTGACTTCGACAATCTGATCATTGCCCCAACGTCACGCGCGCACCGCGTGATAGCTGCAGCCCATGACGCGGATATTGACGAGGATACGGTGGCGGGCCCGTCCTCGTGCCAGCTCAAGGTCGCCGAGGCAATTATGCGTGCCCACTTCGAAATGGGACTCGACATCTCCCACCCGGACGTCCTGATCGGGTGTGCCCAGGACGTTGGCATGCCGGCAGACCTAGCGGCACTGGCCATCGAAGACGAAGAATGGGCTTCCCGCGTCTATTCGGACTTCCAAATGGCGATGCACATGGGCGTCACCGCCGTCCCCACCTACGTCTTCGACGCCCAGTTCCTCGTCGACGGGCATCAGACCACGACCGCATTCACGAACATCCTGGCCACCGCCTGGGAACAGTCTCGAAAGGACCACGCATGAGCGAGAAGACCACCACCGCCTCGAACACGACTGGGGGAGCGCCCAGCCCGATGGATCTCGTGATGGAGTTCCACCGCACCTACTCGGTCCCGATTCGTCCTTTCGACGATCCGACGCTGTCCTACGAGCGCCTCGATCTGCGCATGAGCCTCATTGCCGAAGAGTTCGCTGAGCTCGTCGGAGCGGTGTACGGCAAGCGCGCCCGCGCCATCATCGAGGCCGCCACCGCTGAGGCCGCAGCTGCTGATGACGGAGAGCGCGATGTTATCGAGGCTGCGGATGCCCTTGCGGATCTCGTCTACGTTATTTTCGGGATGGCGATCGAATCAGGAATGGATCTGGATTCGGTGCTCGCTGAGGTCCAGGCCTCGAACCTGTCGAAGCTGATGCCCGATGGTTCTGTCAAGCTCCGCGAGGACGGGAAGGTACTCAAGGGCCCCAACTTCTTCCCGCCGAATGTTGCCCGTGGCCTCGGGATCGACGAATAGGAGAACTCGTCCGACTCGGACTAAAGTCCCTAGCACGCGCGTTCGTGCCCGTCAGGTGACACAATAGACGCGGTCCACTCATAAGGAGGAAAGACATGGCACGCGTCGCAGTCATTGGCGGAGGATACGGAGGCGTCACGGTCGCTAAGGGACTTGATCCCCTCGCGGACGTCGTTCTCATCGAACAGAAGGACCAGTTCGTCCACCACGCAGCGGCCCTGCGCGCCGCTGTCGATACGGTGTGGGAGCATGCAATCTTCATGCCCTACACGAATCTCCTGAGCCGCGGCGAGGTCGTGCGTGGCACGGTTTCGCGCGTCGACGGCACGACAGTCCACGTCTTCGGGCACGATCCGATCGAAGCCGACTACGTTGTCTTCGCCACCGGATCCACCTACCCCTTCCCGGCGAAGTACTCCTCGTACCGTTCCTCCGTTGCTAAGGCGCGCCTCGAGCAGCTGCACGAGAACCTGAGCCGAGCCCGCTCCGTCATGATCGTTGGCGGCGGCACCGTCGGCATCGAGCTGACCGGCGAGCTCGCCAACGCCTTCCCGGGCCTCGACATCACCATCGTCGAGTCCTCGGACCAGATTCTGGGCACCCCCGGCTACACAGACGCGCTCCGCGAAGAGATCAGCGAGCAGCTGGCCACGCTCGGCGTACGCGTCGTGACCGGTTCCGAGCTCGCTTACCTGCCACCGCAGAACGTCGGCGACCTGGGACACTTCATGGTGCAGACTAAGAATGGCGAGGTTGTCGAAGCGGACCTGTGGTTCCAGTGCTACGGTGCACGCGCTAACACCGGCTTCCTGATTGGCTCCGAGTATGAGTCCGTCATGAACCCGAACGGCACGATTCGCGTCGACGGCACCATGCAGGTCGTTGACCACCCGAATGTCTACGCCGTGGGTGACCTGACCGACGTGCGTGAATCCAAGCGTGCTGATGCGGCACGCCAGCAGGCACGCGTCGTCATCGCCAACATCACGGCGCAGATTGAGGGCGAGACACCTGACGCCCTGTATGAGCCCACCAAGGAATGGGTCATCCTGCCTCTCGGACCGAACATGGGTGCTTCCCAGTTGCTCGACGCAGACGGCCAGACCCGCATCTTGGGCGCCGATCAGACCGCCGAGATCAAGGGAACCGATCTCATGGTGTCCGTCATTCGTTCGCAGCTCAACCTTCCCTGATAAAGTGCGCCGTCTCACGGTAGAATGAATGCCATGACTGGAGATCCTCGCCGCGCGCTGACGCGCCTGCTGAACGCCTTCGAAAACCACTTCGACATCGCCCGCGATGGAGACGAGGCCGATGATGCCGCGCTCGAAGCAGCCGAGTTGGCGCTGCGTGACGCGTTCTTCACCTATGACGACATTCTGTTCACTCAGCTCGGGGTCGAGTTGCCGTTCGACATCCTCGACGACTCCGAAGAGGATGATGAGGACGATGACTCGGATTACGAGGACGACGACTCCGACTTCGAGGATGACGAAGCAACCGATGAGGATGACGACGACGATTTCATCGAAGTTGACGACTGAGTCGTCCCAGATGCTCAGATAGAGGGGTGGGGCCCGAACCATGCGGTTCGGGCCCCACCCGTCTGTTCAGTTCAGCTGACGCTCAGCGCGCCACGCACGACGGACTAGCAACCTCTGCGAGGACCTGGCGGATCGGAGCCGGCAGCGGCTCCGAATAACCGAGAAGAGTATCGAGCTGACGGCGGGTGCGAGGCCCGATCAGTGCGGCGCTCACGCCGGGAAAGTCACGCACCCATGCCAGTGCGACGTCGCCGGTCGACCGTTCCAAACCGGCCGCAGCACGAGAGGTGGCCTCAATGACGGTCCTCGGGTGACCCTCCAGGTAGGGTTCGACCATGTGTCGCAGATGTGGCGATGCGGCGCGCGAATCTGCGGGGGTCGTGTGACGATACTTGCCCGTCAGCGCACCCCCGGCCAATGCAGAGGCCGCGATGACACCGACACCTCGGCCCGACAGCTCGGCAATGGTCTGGGCTGCTGAGGCATTCGCCAACGAAAAGGGGGCTTCGACAACGGTGATTGGCGCGCATGCACCCAATATCCCGCGTGTCACGGCCTCTGCAAGTTTCCAGTGGGATGCCCGCGACAATCCGACATAGTGGGCGCGGCCGGAGCGCTGCGCAAGCGTCGCGGCCTCGAGAGTCTCCTCAAGCGGAACCTCCGGACGTGGCTCGACGAGCCATACGTCGACGTAATCTGTGTCGAGCCTGGCCAGGGCATCGTCGAGGCTGCGCAGCAGATCGCCGCGGCCCGCAGCGGTGACCCACGTGCCCTCTCCGGCACGTCGAACCGCGCCCCGCCAGACGAGTGCGACGCGGTGTCGGCCGATACTCGACAGTCCCTCTGATAGGACATCAACGGCCATCCCGTCGCCGTGTGCAGGGGAGCACTCGACGAGATTGCCGCCGGCATCGACGAAAGCCTTGAGCATGTCGTGGGCCTCGGGTCCATCGGTGTCGCGCCCCCACGTGAGGGTGCCCAAACCGAGTGCGGACAGATAGAGCCCGCTACGTCCGCATTGCTTCAGTTCCATGCCTCTAGCCTAGCCGAGTCCGCGCTAGCCACTGCGCGTGTTGGCGCGGCGTTGGGGGAGTGGTTCCGCCGAATAATGGACACAGTGAGCGCACGCCACACCAGTTGCACAGCGGATTCTTGCGGGGCGTGAAGGAATCGTGCTCAATATCGTGTTCGATGCGGTCCCAGAGCTGATCGATGTGGCGCTCAAAATCGTGGATTTCGTCTGCCGTGGGATCCAGCGTGATCACCTGCCCGGCACGCAGGTACACGAGCTGCATGCGGGAGGGGAGAACCTGTGTGCGTGCAAGCAGGAGCGCGTAGAAACGCATCTGGTAGAGTGCCTCTCCCACATAGCGCGGTCCGGGTGCCTTACCGGTCTTGTAGTCGACGACGCGCAGGCGTCCGTCCGGAGCTTGATCGACCCGGTCGATGAAGCCGAGCAGGCGCACGCCACGCTCGGTCGTCGTGGTCACCCTCTGCTCGCGCGCCGCTGGAGCGATCCACTGGGGAGCCTCGATCGCGAAGTAGCCGTCGATGAGCGAGCGGGCATCGTCGAGCCACGCCTCTCGGTCAGCGTCGTTGGCGAACAGGGCGGCAACCTCGGGGTTCTTCGCCGCGAATGCCTCGTATTGAGGCGCGACCTGCGCGCGTGCGTTCTCGGGTGTGCGCTCGGATGGATCGAGGGCGAAGAGCTCCTCAAGCACCGCGTGGACGACCGTCCCCAAGGCTTTCGCGCGCGTTTCCGGCTCCCGGTACCCATCAAGGACATGGAGCCGGTACTGCAGCGGGCAACGCTCGTACTCTTTCGCACGCGATGCGGACAGCGCGGGTTCCCACGTGCGGGGTTCGGGCGAGGGGGCAATCAGGTCTGTCATGAATACCACGCTAACCCCTGCCACCCTCATCTGTGTCCTGCCATGGGCGCAGGTGGTGGTTAGCGGTATCCTTTACGTAATGTCTATTCAGCGTAATACTTCGATATCGGCCACCGATTTTGGCCAGCCCACCCGCCGAGGCCCGCTTGCCGAGGGCGACCGCGTTCAGGTTCGTGATCCCAAGGGACGCTTCCACCAGGTAATCCTCGTCAGCGGTGGACGTTTCCAGTCCAACCGCGGTGGCTTTGACCATAACGACGTTATTGGCCGCCCCGACGGTCAGGTGATGATCACGGAAGAAGGCCGCCAGTTCCAGATTCTGCGCCCTCTCCAGGTCGACTACGTGATGTCCATGCCCCGTGGTGCTGCCGTCGTCTATCCGAAGGATGCCGGCGTGATCACCCACATGGGCGACATTTTCCCGGGCGCGACGGTTGTCGAGGCTGGTGCGGGTTCTGGAGCCCTGTCGATGGCTCTCCTTGACGCAGTCGGCCCGCAGGGACGCCTCATCTCCGTGGAGCGTCGCCAGGACTTCGCCGACATTGCAGCCGCCAACGTCGACCTCTGGTTCGGTCGACGCCACCCGGCATGGGATCTGCGTGTGGGAGACGTCGATGAGGTCCTCTGGTCGGCTGAAGCTGGCAGCGTTGACCGCATCGTGCTCGATATGTTGGCGCCCTGGGAGAACATTGAGGCCATCACGCACGCCCTTATCCCGGGCGGCGTCCTCGTGTGCTACGTTGCGACCGTGACGCAGATGTCCCGTCTCGTCGAGGATCTGCGTGCATCCGAGCGTTTCACCGATCCGATCGCGTGGGAGGACATGCGCCGCGAGTGGCACCTTGATGGCCTTGCCGTGCGCCCGGAACACCGCATGGTCGCCCACACCGGGTTCCTTGTCATCGCCCGCCTTCTCGCCCCCGGCATCACCCCGCAAGAACGTTCGACGCGGCCCGCAAAGGCTGCTGAAGGCCAGGGCGGCGCCTGGGACGACGAGGAGGACTGGAGCCTCGAGAAAGTCGGCCAGCGCGTGAACTCCGAGAAGAAGGTGCGCAAGGTGCGCCGCGACGTCGTCGCCCAGGCGGACACGTGGGCGTCAGAAGGACGCGAGGCGGCTAGCGATGAGTGAGGCTACTGATCGCGAGTCTTTGCAGCGACGTCTGATCTCCCTGGAAGAGAAGAACGGACGCCTGACGAGCGCGCTCACAACAGCGCGCACCGAGCTGATCCGCCTGCAAGGGGAGCTGGCCGACGTATCGCGTCCCCCGCAGACGCTGGCGACTTTTGTGCGTGCTTTCCCATCGTCGCGTCAGATCGAGGTCGTGAGCGGTGGCAAGCGTATGCGTGTGGCGGTGTCGCCGAAGCTCGACGTGACGGATCTGTCCTACGGACAGTGGGTGCGTCTCGACGACACGTCGATCGCCGTCGCTGCCGATGACTTTCCCCGCAGTGGACAGGTTGTCTCCATCCTCGAATTGGTCGGCCAGGATCGTGTTCTCGTCGCCACAGAGGGCGGCGCCGAAACTCTTCTTGAGCTTGCCGGCCCGCTGCGTCACGGCAACCTACGCCCCGGAGACTCCCTCGTCGTGGATGCACGTGCCGGGATCGCGTTTGAACGCATCGTGCGTGAGGATGTCGAGCAGCTGCTCACCCCCGAGGTTCCCGACGTCACGTACGAAGATATCGGTGGTCTCGACGATCAGATCGCGCAGGTGCGCGACTCGATCGAAATGCCTTTCAATCACCCCGAGCTCTATCGGCAGTTTGGGCTTCGTCCGCCCAAGGGCATTCTCCTGTACGGTCCTCCGGGATCTGGCAAGACCCTCATCGCGAAGGCAGTGGCCAACTCACTATCCAAGCGCGGAGGCGCCTCGACGTTCTTCCTGTCTATTAAGGGCCCCGAGCTTCTCAACAAGTTCGTCGGCGAAACCGAACGTCAGATTCGTGCGATTTTCGCTCGAGCGCGCACTCTCGCGGCCGGTGATACTCCCGTCGTCATCTTCTTCGATGAGATGGAGGCGCTGTTCCGCACGCGTGGCACGGGCGTGTCCTCGGACGTTGAAACGATGATCGTACCGCAGCTTCTTGCGGAGATGGATGGCGTTGAGTCGCTTGATAACGTTGTGATTATCGGAGCCTCCAACCGTGCGGACATGATTGATCCCGCTGTTTTGCGCCCCGGCAGACTCGACGTGCGGATCCGCGTCGATCGTCCCGATCGCGCGGGAGCGCTCGATATCTTCTCGAAGTATCTGACCCCGCAGGTGCCCATCCATGCCTCCGAGATCGCACGCTTCGGCGGTATTGACGAGGCCGTGGCTGGGATGAGCGAACGTGCCGTCGATGCCCTCTACGCCCGTAACGAGACAACCGCGCTCTTCCTCGCGACTCTTGTCAATGGCGATCACAAGCGCATCTACCTCTCTGACCTCGTCTCCGGCGCTCTCATCGCAGGGATCGTCGAGCGTGCGAAGAAGTATGCGATCAAGGACGCATTGATGGGCGCGCCTTCCGGGCTGAGCATGGAGCACCTGCTGCGCGGTGTCCATGAAGAGATGAACGAGTCATTGGAGCTTGCCGCCACGTCATCGCCGGAAGATTGGGCCCGCACGAGTGGCCTCGCTCCCGAAATCGTGAATGTGAAGCCGATTGGAACAGTGAAATGAGCAGCGAACGCATTATCGGTACCGAAACCGAGTATGGCGTCTACCGTCCCGGCGACGCGTGGGCAAATCCGATTGCTCTGTCGACGAAGGTCGTGACGACCTACGGTGAGATCAGCCGCACGGGCACTCCCGCCCAGGGCGCAGGTGTTGTGCGGTGGGACTATACGGGTGAGGATCCCCTCAACGATCTGCGCGGCATGCGTATGTCGCGTGCGGCCGTTGATCCCTCGCTTCTCACTGACGACCCGTACCACCTCGCACCATCGGGAGGCTCTGAGCGCGTTGCTCGTCCCACTGCTGAGGAGCTGGCGCTTCCGGCTGCTACTACCGCCGTCTTGACGAACGGTGCGCGCCTGTACGTCGACCATGCTCACCCCGAGTACTCCGCTCCCGAGACGATCGGTGCACGCGATGCTCTGCTGTGGGATCGCGCGGGCGAAGTGATCGCGCAGCGCGTGATGGCACGCCTGGAGCAACAGGGTGAGGAACCGATCGTCCTCGTCAAGAACAACACTGACGGTAAGGGTGCCGCCTACGGCACCCACGAGAACTACCAGATGCCTCGCATCACCGACCTCGACTCGATCGTTCGTGGCCTCACGCCCTTCATGGTGACTCGTCCGGTTATCTGCGGTGCGGGACGCGTGGGACGCGGACAGAAGAGCGAAGTACCCGGTTTTCAGATGTCGCAGCGCGCAGACTTCGTCGAAAACGAGGTCGGCCTCGAGACGACCTTCAACCGTCCAATCGTTAATACGCGCGACGAGCCCCACGCGAACCCCGCGCAATTCCGCCGCCTCCACGTGATCGGCGGCGATGGCAACATGTTCGATGTGTCAGCCTTCCTCCGTTTCGGCACAACCTCCCTCGTCCTGTGGGCGATCGAGCAGGGCACTGATCTGCGCTGGGATTCGCTCGTCATGGACGATCCTGTCCAAGAGACCTGGAATGTGTCCCACCACCCCGATCTCGACTACAAGGTTGGAACGGCTGGCGGCGCCTACACGGCAGCCGAACTTCAGCAGGTATACCTGGACCTCGTGCTGGATACCTTCGAGGAAACGGGAACGACGCCCACAGCCGCCGACCAGGAGATTCTCACCCTGTGGCAGTCGGTTCTCGATCGTATGCGCGCCGATCTTTTCTCCGTGGCCACCGAGGTCGAGTGGGTCGGTAAATACCAGCTCATCAAACGTCAGAAGGAACGCGCGAACCTCGACTGGAGCGATCCTCGTCTCGCTGCGATTGACCTGCAGTGGTCAGACCTGCGTCCCAGCCATGGCCTCGTCTATCGTCTGGCGAAGGCAGGCATGGTGACGCGCCTTGTCACAGATGAGGAGGTCGAACGCGCTGCCGACGTCGCGCCAACCAACACGCGTGCCCACGTGCGAGGATGGGCAGTCGCCAACCGCGGCGATCTTGTAAAGGCCTCGTGGACTTCTCTTGTCTTTGACCCCGGTGAAGGGGACTTGGTCCGTTTCCCGATTGCAGACGCACGCGACACGTCCACCCGATAATTGACGAAAGAAAGAAGAACGAACTATGTCGAATCAGATTTTCGCAGGCGGTCCCACCCCCGAGGATGACGTGACCGAGGCCGCTGGCCAGATCCAGGCCCGTACTTCGTCGATCGACTCTCTCCTCGACGAAATCGACTCCGTTTTGGAAACAAACGCGGAAGCATTCGTTCAGGGCTTCGTCCAGAAGGGTGGCCAGTGAGGTGAGGCGTCGAGTTTTCGGCATCGAAACCGAGTACGGACTCACCGCAGCATCGCCCAGCGGCGCCAAGCCGATGGACGCCGAGCACGCCGCACGCCAGCTGTTCGAGCCGCTCCTGCACCAGGGCCGTTCCTCGAATCTCTTCCTGCGCAATGGCGGCCGCCTGTACCTTGATGTCGGCGCGCACCCCGAGTATGCGACCGCCGAATGTGATCGGCTTGAGGATCTGCTCGAGCAGGATCGCGCGGGTTCTACCATGCTCGCAGACCTTGCAACGCAGGCTGACAGTGCTCTGTCCGAGCTCGGCACCGATCTGCGTCTGCATCTCTTCCGCAATAACCTAGACTCGCAGGGCAACTCTTACGGATGCCACGAAAACTACCTCTTGCACCGGCGACGCGACTTCCGCCAGGTCGCCGATGCGCTGGTCGCATTCTTCGTGACGCGTCAGATCCTGGTCGGAAACGGGTGGATCAACACGGGCGCGGCCACCCCGCGACTGCAGTTCTCCCAGCGTGCCGATCAGATGTGGGATGCCGTCTCCTCCGCCACGACCCGTTCGCGCCCGATCATCAACACCCGTGACGAGGCGTTGGCTGATTCCGGTGCTTATCGCCGTATGCACGTGATTGTCGGCGACACGAACGTCGCAGAGCCCACCACCGCCCTCAAGGTCGGTATGACCGAACTCCTGATCCATGCCATCGAGGACGGCCTCCAGATCGAAGACCTGGCCCTCGCCGATCCGATGCGCGCTATTCGCGAGGTGAATGCCGACCTGAGCGGATCGGCAGCCATTGAGCTCGTAACCGGCAGGATGACGAGCGCTGTCGCTATGCAGCGTGACATCCGTGAGCGTGTACTGTCCCGGATTCCGGTCTCCGAGCTGGACCCGATGCGCGCCTACATTGTCGATCTGTGGGGCAGGGGTCTCGATGCGATCGCCAGCGGAGACTGGAGTGGTATCGACACAGAGCTCGACATCGCAATTAAGCGCAAACTGCTGAGCTCCTACTGCGCACGCAGCGGTGCCACGCTCGCAGATCCGCGTGTCGCGCGACTCGAACTGTCCTACTCCGAGATCACGGCGGATGGCCTACGCGACCGGATGGAGAGTGCAGGTCTCATGCGACGCCTGACAACCGCCGATGCCGTGCGTCGTGCTCAAACAATTGCGCCGGCGACGACGCGAGCGAGCCTGCGTGGACGTATTATTGCCGCCGCCGAGGATGCGCGAGCCGATTTGAGCGTCGACTGGGTGCACGTGCGCCTTGACGAATCCCAGACGATCCCGCTGTCCCTGCAGGACCCCCTCGCCACGGTCGATCCGCGCGTGGATGCTCTCATCGCGCAGATTGACGCCTCGTCTCCTACGATTCCCGCATGAGCACCGAGCCGTCATCGCCCGATTCACCCTCCACGCACCGTGTGAAGGGCTCATCGCAGCGCGCCGCCGCGCGTGCTTCTCGGTCACAAGGTGCCTCGCGCGGTGGGCTGTTCCTCCGTATCGGCCTCACTCTCACCCTGCTCATCGCGGGTGGTGGCCTCACGTGGTGGGCTTGCGTCCCCGCTCCGACCACGCAGACGACGCCAGGCGCCGACGCGACTGCCCAGTCAACGACGCTTCCCTTGTTTGACCGCGTGACGGTCTCCGGACGAGTCGGCGCGACACCCACGATTGATATCAAGGCGCCGCTCGACGTTGATGGCTTCAAGGCTCGCGTCATCGAAGAAGGCACCGGTCGTGAGATTACGGAAGGTTCTCCCGTCCTCGTCTCAGTGACTGCCTTTGATGGGACGAGCGGGCGCATGCTCTCTGAGTCTGGCCGCCCGCAGATGAGCCTCGGGATCGTCGGCTCGGATCAGATCAGCTCGGACCTCGCCATGTTGGTCACCGGCAAGCATGAAGGGTCCCGTATCCTCGCGTTTCGTACTGTAGCCATGGGGGATGGCTCTCCCAACACCAGGGAAATTGACGTCGTCGACATCCTGCCGTCCATCGCCACAGGAACCTCGGTCGATGCCACCGTCGGTCCGATGAGCGTCGAGATGAGCCCCGAGGGACCGCTTATCAGTCACATTGCGACGCTCCCTGGCGGGGTGACGACGCAGGTGCTCATCAAGGGTGACGGCGTTCAGGTTCACGAAGGTGATCGGGTTGTCGCCCAGTTCACCGTTCTCGGTTGGACTGACGGAGTCGTCCGCGTCAACACGTGGGAAACAGGCGTGCCGGCCGTGGTGAATCTCAACACCGCGATGAAAGGCCTGACAAACGCGCTCGTCGATCAGAAGGTGGGCTCGCGCCTGGCGATCACAATTCCACCGGACCTCGCTGCGGGTGATGACACGCTCTGCGTGGTCATCGATATCCTCGGTACCGAGCCCGGCACCTCGACAGCAGGGGATAGCGCACCTCAGTCCTGATCGCCCATCCCGTGAGAGCCGCCGGGCATGAGCATCGCGGCGTGTGGGACACTGGGAGACATGCTGAGATGGATGACCGCCGGAGAATCGCACGGCCCCGCACTGATCGCCACGATTGAGGGACTTCCCTCGGGCTTGCGTGTCACGACCGAGGACCTGCGACGAGGCCTCGCACGTCGCCGTCTCGGATATGGCCGCGGCGCGCGGCAGAAGTTCGAGGCCGACGAGGTATCAATCCTGGCCGGCGTCCGTCACGGCGTGACCACCGGCGCCCCTGTTGCCATCCGCATCGGTAATTCCGAGTGGCCCAAGTGGGAGACGGTGATGAGCGCGGATCCTGTGGATCCTTCCGCCCTGCTGATCGACGCTGGAACGGGCGACGAGCGTGAGATCGCTCGAAACCGACCGCTGACGAGGCCTCGTCCCGGTCACGCGGATCTTCCTGGCATGCTGTCCTACGACCTGCCCGAGGCGCGCCCTGTTCTTGAACGCGCGAGTGCCCGCGAGACTGCAGCGCGCGTTGCACTCGGTGTACTCGCTGAAGCTCTCCTGGAGCAGGTCGCCGGCGTTCGCCTCGTCTCCCACGTCGTTTCCGTCGGGTCACAGCGCGCCACGGCCTCATCGACTCCCACGCCTGCCGACGAAGCGGCGCTGTGCGAGGCATCGATGCGCACGCTTGATCCGGAGGATAACGCTCGCTTCGAGGCGGCGGTTGACGCAGCGAAACAGGCGGGTGACACGATCGGCGGTGTCGCAGAAGTCATTGCATACGACGTTCCGGTGGGCTTGGGCACTCACGTGACCGCTCGCGAGCGCCTTGACGCGCGGCTGGCCGCCGCACTCATGTCGATCCAGTCGGTGAAGGGCGTCGAAATTGGCGACGGTTTCGCCCAGGCCGCACTGCTCGGCTCCGCGGCCCACGACGAAATCCAGCGAGGTGAGGATGGACACCTGAGGCGCGCTTCCAACCACGCCGGAGGCATCGAAGGCGGCACATCCAACGGCGCGCCGATCGTCGCGCGCGCTGCTTTTAAGCCGATCTCAACCGTTCCACACGCGCTGCGCAGCATCGACCTCGCAACGGGCGAGGAGGCCGTTGGCCTGCACCAGCGTTCCGATACGTGCCAGGTTGTACCCGGCGCTGTGATCGCTGAGGCCGAGGTGGCCTTGGTGCTCGCAGATGCCCTGTCGGACCACGCAGGTGGCCGGTCGGTGACTGAGATGCGCAGGAACCTGGCGTCCTACCTCGCCGCCGTGGGGGAACGCGCATGAGCGTGCGCGGTCCAATCGTTCTCGTCGGCCTGCCCGGCGCCGGCAAATCCAAGGTCGGGCGCCTCCTCGCCGGGCACTTGGGCATCGACCACATCGATACCGATGCACTCATCGTCGAACGCGCTGGCCGTCCGATTGCGGATATTTTTGCCACCGACGGCGAAGCAGCCTTTCGCGTGATGGAGACCGAAGCAGTCGCCGAGGCGCTCACGCACGAGGCCGTCGTCTCCCTGGGCGGGGGAGCGGCAGCAACTCCCGCCGTTCGGGAGCTCCTGTCTGGGCACACGGTCGTCTACATTGATGCTCCCCACGAAGAACTCGTTCGTCGCACCGCCTCGAAGACGCATCGGCCGCTGCTGGCTGAGGATCCGTCCGGGACGCTCGCGCGGCTGCGCACCGAGCGCGAACCTCATTACCGATCTGTCGCCACCATCGTCGTTGAGTCGGGGCCCGGCCCCGTCGATGACGTCGTCACCGCCATTGCACAGCATTTGGAGCACTCATGAGCACGATTATCCGCGTCACCGGAGAGCACCCCTCGACGATCACTGTCGGACATGGGCTCGGCTTCGAGCCGATCCTTGAGGCCCTCGATGAGGCCGCGACCAAGGTACTCATCGTTCACGCACGTCCTCTCGCTGCTCGTGCCGAGGCCCTGGCGCAGTATCTGAATGAACAGGGCATTGTGGCTTCAACCGCTGATCATCCCGATGCGGAAGCTGGCAAGTCGATTGAGGTCGTCGCGTCCCTGTGGGATGAGTGCGGACGCCTCCAACTTGGGCGCAAGGATGCCATCATCGCCATGGGTGGGGGAGCGACAACCGATATGGCGGGGTTCGTCGCGGCCACGTGGCTCAGGGGCATTACACTCATCAACGTACCGACGACGCTACTCGCCATGGTTGATGCGGCCGTTGGCGGTAAGACGGGAATCAACACGTCCGTTGGGAAGAACCTCGTCGGTTCGTTCTATCCGGCAGCCGCCGTGGTTGCCGACATGGATCTCCTCGAGAGCCTTCCCGCGCCCGATCTGGCAGCGGGTGCCGCCGAGGTGATCAAGTGTGGATTTATCGCTGACCCTGAGATTCTGAGAATCGTCGAATCGACCGATCCGCAGGAGCTGCTCCGTGCCGACAGCCCACAACTTGCAGAAGTCACGACCCGAGCAATCGCTGTCAAGGCAAGCGTCGTTTCAGCGGACCTGACGGAAGGTGGCCTGCGCGAGATCCTGAACTACGGACACACCCTTGCTCACGCGATTGAGCGCGCGAACGACTACACCTGGAGACACGGGGATGCGGTGGCCGTCGGCTGCTGCTTCGCCGCGCGACTCGCTCATGCCCGTGGGCAGCTCAGCGCCAAGGATGTTGCGCGCCACGACGACCTCTTCTCCCGCGTCGGACTGCCCACGCGCTACGAGGGACACACCATCAAGGAGCTGACGCGCATCATGCTCTCTGACAAGAAGGTGCGGCGTGGGATTCTGCGTTTTGTCCTCCTCGACGGGATCGCGAAGCCCAGGACCGTCTCCGTGGACCCCTCGGAGCTGATGGCGCCCGCCGAGCAGATCGGTATCGGCGCATGAGCCTCATCGTCCTCATCGGAGTCACGGGTTCCGGCAAGACAGCTGTCGGCCGCGAGCTTTCCTGCCGCCACGACCTGCCCCTCTACGAGGTCGACGAGGCCGTTGAGGCGCGCCTCGGAGCATCCATGCACAGCCTCATTGTCCAGCGCGATCCGCGTCTGCCCGATACGGCGCGTGAGGAGGCCGACCGCCTCCTCAGCCTCGACGAGGGCATTGTCACGCTCGGCGCCTCTCAACCGCTCGACCCGGCCACTGCCTCGTCCATCGACCGAGCACGCGCAAACGGCGCGATCGTCGTCGAGCTGAGCGCCGATCTTTCCGCAGTATCGCGCCGAGAAGGCCTCGGGGCCCCTCGCTCCGTTGGCCTTGGTGCACCCCGCGCCGTGCTCACCCAGCTGATGAAGCAAGCACGGGAGGCATACGCCTCCGTGGCCGATGCAACAGTCGATACGAGTGAGCGCACCCCGCAAGAAGTCGCGGAATTGGTGGCGTGCGCGTGTAAACTGACCTCTGATTACTGATTCCTTCACAAGTGAGGTACCCCTGTGGCAACGACCAATGATCTGAAGAACGGCCTGGTTATGGTCATCGACGGCCAGCTCTGGCAGGTTGTCGAATTCCAGCACGTCAAGCCCGGCAAGGGCCCGGCCTTCGTGCGTACCAAGATCAAGAACGTCCTGTCCGGCAAGACCGTCGACAAGACCTTCAACGCGGGCCTGAAGATCGAGACCGCGACCGTTGACCGTCGCGACATGACCTACCTGTACCAGGACGGCACCGACTACGTCTTCATGGACCAGTCCACCTACGAGCAGATCAACGTTCCCGCCGAGACCGTGGGCGATGCCCGCAACTTCATGGTGGAGAACCAGGACGTCATCGTCTCCCAGCACGACGGCACCGTCCTCTTTGTCGAGCTGCCCGCGACCGTCGTCCTGACGATCACCCACACCGAGCCCGGCCTGCAGGGTGATCGCTCCTCCGCCGGCACCAAGCCCGCGACCCTCGAGACCGGCTACGAGATCCAGGTCCCCCTCTTCATGGAGGAAGGCACCCGCGTCAAGGTTGACACCCGCGACGGCTCGTACTCGGGTCGCGTGACCGAGTAATGTCGAAGCAGCACCGCTTCACCTCGCGCACCAAGGCCCGCAAGCGCGCGGCCGACGTTGTCTACGAGGCCGACCAGCGCGGCATGGGGTCCAACCCCGACGTGCTGCGCGACCTCTTGCGCGAGCGTCGCGTCATCACCGCGGCTCAGACTCCACTCCCGGAGTTCTCGATCCAGATCATCGCCGGTGTGGCGGACAATCTGCGTCGCATCGATTCGCTGATTTCGGCGCACGCACGCGTGCCCGGCCTGGATCGCATCGCCGCCGTCGACCTCGCGGTCATGCGCGTGGCGGTGTGGGAGATGCTCGAGAACGACGAGGTGTCGCCGATCATTGTTATCGACGAGGCAATCTCGATCGTTCGATCGATCTCGACCGACACGTCGCCGTCGTTTGTGAACGCGGTCCTCGACGCAATCCGCAAGGATCTCGCGTCACCCGCGTGGTCTCGTCGCAGCTCCGATGAGGAGGATGTGCGCGCCCCCGAGGAGACTGAGTCCTCATCTGACAATGAGCTGCCCGCGCAGGAAGCGCCCGCACGGTCTCTGCCTGCTGGTGCCAAGCCGCTCGATGGCGGCAGCGTCGAAGACGAGCTCGATGAACTCCTCGAGGAGTACTGAGCGCTCGCTCAACATGCCTGGTGGGGCCGACTCTCTCGCGAGAGTCGGCCCCACTTTTTCCTTCAATGCCCGCGACGACTGCAGATACTGCAGACTAGGATGGCCGTCTCGATGGGATCTTGGGCATATCAGTAGGGGGCAGGATCGCCAAGATCCTGCCCCCTTTACTGCTGGCTCTCAGAGAGCGAGACGCGTGGTTCGCACATCCCAGAACTCGGGGCCGTCGACGATGACCTCGAAGGTCCACTCGCCGGGCAGCTGCGCGATCTGAGCGAGCAGCGGTCGGGGCAGGTGGGGAGCGCGGATGATGAAGGACTCGCCGGCGTTCATCGACTGGGCAGCGCCGAGGACGGCCGCATGACGCAGACGGTGGGGGATAGCGGTCGCATCAATGGTCGGCTCGGGGAGATCGTGCTCGCCGCAGCCGCAGCCGCCGCCGCGAACCTCGGGCTGGGGCAGTTGTTCGATGGTCATGGGAGGCCTTTCTATCGTCACTATTCATAGGCGCCGACGGCGCTCAATGAATTTTACCGGGATAACCCCTTTCATTGCAGTGCCAACGTCGGCACGTCTCGCACTGGAGCACACCATACCCGGTAGGGGTATATCATCATACCCCTACCGGGTATCATCCGAGTTCGAAGCCGATCAGCGAGCGTCCTTCCTGACAGCCCGCACAGACCAACCACCCCGCCGAACTGGCATCCATTCCTGCTTCCCACGTGGGGTTTCACACGTGGAGGGGTCACACCGGCACTTCACGAGGGGCGTAGGATGGAAGCACGAGAAATCCTTTAATGACCGTCCTGTGAGGCGGGGAAGGAGTAAGCGTGGCCGAAGTGCACGCAGATCGCGCATCGCGCGGCAAAGAAGTATTAGGAGTTGGCGACGTCGCACGCTCCCTGACACGCATCGCTTATGAGATCGTTGAACGCAATGGCGGCAGCAACAATCTCGTCATCGCAGGTATCCCGACGCGGGGTGCGACTCTCGCGCGACGGCTTGTCAATCGAATCAAAGAGGTTTCCGGCACCTATGCCGAACTCGCAATCATCGACACGACGATGTACCGCGACGACCTCGCCTCGCAGCCGCTGAGGGCTCCGAAAGAGACCCTGGTGCCTCGCACCGGTATTAACGGCAAGACCGTCGTCCTCGTCGACGACGTCCTGTACACGGGCCGCACCATTAAAGCGGCGCTTGATGCTCTCACCCGTATCGGCCGACCTGCGGCCGTTCAGCTCGCCGTCCTCGTTGATCGGGGACACCGCGAGCTCCCCATTCGTCCGGATTACGTCGGCAAGAACTTGCCGACTTCCCGCGACGAGACCGTCACTATCCTGCTCGACGAAACAGATGGGCGCGACGGCGTCCTTCTCGGGAAAGGCCTGTAAACGATGAGCTTGAATCACCTCATTTCGATCCGCGATCTGACGCGCGAGGAGGCGATCCTCATCCTCGACACGGCGGAGCAGATGGCCGCAACGCAAAGTCACGGCGTGAAGAAGCTTCCCACGCTCCAGGGCAAGACGGTCGTCAACCTCTTTTTCGAGGATTCGACGCGCACCCGCATCTCCTTCGAGACGGCCGCGAAGCGCCTGAGCGCCGACGTCATCAATTTCCAGTCGCGTGGATCCTCCGTCTCGAAGGGCGAGTCACTCAAGGACACCGCCCTGACGCTCGAGGCCATGGGTGCGGACGCCGTCATTGTGCGTCATTCGTCCTCGGGCGCTGCTCACCGTCTCGCGCACGCCGGCTGGATGAATCTGCCGGTACTGAACGCTGGTGACGGCACCCACCAGCACCCGACGCAGGCACTTCTCGATGCCATGACGCTGCGCCGCCACTACGCTCCGTCGCTTGGTGAGGACGGCACCCCCACTCCCGGATCTGGCCTCGACGGCGCGCACGTCGTTATCGTCGGTGATGTCCTCCATTCGCGCGTCGCGCGATCCAACGTGGATCTTCTGACGCTCCTGGGTGCTCGCGTCACCCTTGTCGCGCCCCCGACGCTCCTACCGATCGGCGTGGAGACCTGGAACTGCGACACTTCCTACAACTTTGACGAGGCCTTGGCCACCGGCCCCGACGCTGTCATGATGCTGCGCGTGCAGCGCGAACGCATGTCGAGCGCGGGTGGGGGTTTCTTCCCGTCGCCTGGTGCTTACCACGCTGAGTACGGACTGACACCCGCACGTTTTGCCACGCTGGCACCCAGCGCCGTCGTCATGCATCCCGGCCCCATGAACCGAGGCCTCGAAATCTGCGCTGAGGCCGCAGATTCAGACCAATCTGTCATCGTCGAACAGGTGTCCAACGGCGTGTGCATCCGCATGGCCGCTCTGTACCTGCTCCTCGCTTCGGAAGGACACAGCAATGACTGAACAGACCCGCGACATCCTGATTACCGGAGCGTCGCTCCTCGGCGGGGAACCCACCGACATCGCGCTGTCAGGTGGCACGATCGTTGCCATTGGCGCAGATGCCCGCGACAGTGTGCGCGACCCTCGCGTGATCGACGCCGAGGGGCTCATTGCTCTGCCCGGCCTCGTTGACATCCATACCCACCTGCGCCAGCCCGGTGGCGAGGATGCCGAGACCGTCTTCACCGGCACCCGCGCTGCTGCGGTCGGCGGCTACACCGCCGTTCACGCCATGGCGAACACGACGCCCACGCAGGACACGGCCGCCATCGTCGACCAGGTGCTGCGCCTGGGCGAGGAGGCTGACTGGGTGGAGGTCCGCCCCGTCGGCGCGGTGACCAAGGGCCTGGAGGGCAAGCATCTGGCCTCGCTCGGTTCGATGGCTCGTTCGCGCTCGAAGGTTCGTGTCTTCTCCGACGACGGCAAGTGTGTCTCCGATCCCGTTCTCATGCGCCGCGCGCTGGAGTACGTCAAGGGTTTTGGCGGCGTCATCGCCCAGCACAGCCAGGATCCGGCCCTCACCGAGGGTGCACAGATGAACGAATCGGCACTGTCCGGTGAGCTCGGTCTGGCCGGCTGGCCCGCCGTCGCAGAGGAAGCAATCATCGCCCGCGACATCCTGCTCGCCAAGCACGTGGGCTCGCGCCTGCACGTGTGCCACCTGTCCACCGCGGGCTCGGTTGACCTCGTGCGCTGGGGCAAGGCCCAGGGCGTGGACATCACAGCCGAGGCCACGCCTCACCATCTGCTGCTCACCGAGGAGCTCGCCGCTACTTACGATCCGCTCTACAAGGTGAATCCGCCGCTGCGCCGCGCGGAGGATGTCGAGGCGGTGCGCGAAGGCCTCGCCGACGGCACCATCGACTGCATCGGCACCGACCACGCACCCCACCCGCTCGAGATGAAGGACTGCGAGTGGCAGGCCGGCGCCTTCGGCATGACCGGCCTGGAGACCGCACTGCCGATCCTCATCGAAACGATGGTGAACACGGGACGCATGGACTGGGCGGACATCGCGCGCGTCATGTCGACGGTTCCCGCCCGCATCGGCCGCGTTGATTCGCAGGGCCAGGGCCTCGTCGTCGGCGCACCCGCGCATGTCACCCTCGTGGATGCGACCACGCGCGTCACGGTCGATCCCGCCAAGCAGTGGACCCGCTCCACGAACTGCCCCTTCCGCGGTATGGAACTGCCCGGACAGGTGCGCTACACGATTTTCAACGGCGTCCCGACGGTCGTCGACGCCACCCCGATTGCCAAGGAGGACCGATGACCACGTCTGATATCGCCCTGCTCGTCCTTGAGGACGGCACCGTTTTCAAGGGCCGCGCATGGGGCGCGAAGGGCCGCACGCTCGGCGAGATCGTTTTCTCGACCGGTATGACCGGCTACCAGGAGACGCTGACCGACCCGTCGTACCACCGTCAGATCGTCGTGATGACCGCCCCGCACATCGGTAACACCGGCGTGAACGACGAGGACCCCGAATCATCGCGCATCTGGGTTGCTGGCTTCGTCGTGCGCGACGCGGCCCGCCGGGCCTCCAACTGGCGTGCACGCCGCGAACTGGAAGACGAGCTCGTCGCACAGGGGATCGTCGGCATCGCCGACGTTGACACGCGCGCGATCACCCGCCACATCCGCGAACGCGGCGCCATGCGCGCCGGCATCTTCTCGGGCGACGCATTGCCCGTGGGCGCGCAGTACCTGGGGGAGGAGGCCGTGGCCTCGCTCGTGCGTATCGTCGCCGATTCCCCCGCGATGAGCGGCCAAGCGCTGGCGGCCGAGGTATCGACTGATGAGACCTACGTCGTGGAGCCTCTCGGTGACTTCGCAGGCAAGGAACCCATTGCGCGCGTTGTGGCCGTTGACCTCGGCATTAAGTCGCGTACGCCCTACCATCTGGCGGCGCGCGGCGTGCGCGTCTATGTGGTGCCCTCGACGGCGTCCTTCGCCGACATTGAGGCGCTGAAACCGGATGGCGTGTTCTTCTCTAACGGCCCCGGTGACCCGTCCACGGCCGACCGCGAGATTGGTGTCCTACGCGCCGTTCTCGACGCGGGTATCCCGTACTTCGGTATCTGCTTCGGCCACCAGCTGTTCGGCCGCGCCCTCGGATACGGCACCTACAAGCTGGACTATGGTCACCGCGGCATCAACCAGCCGGTGAAGGATGTGGCCACGGGCCGCGTGGAGATCACTGCCCATAACCACGGCTTCGCGGTGGACGCCCCGGTGGGGGAGCCGTCGGTCGCCCCCTTCGATTCGGGTCGATACGGCCGCGTCGAGGTCTCTCACATCGGCCTCAACGACGGCGTCGTCGAGGGCCTGCGCGCCCTGGACATCCCCGCTTTCTCCGTCCAGTACCACCCCGAGGCAGCTGCCGGCCCGCACGACGGCGAGCTGCTGTTCGATCGCTTCATTTCCCTGATGACTGCCGCTAAGGAGACCCACTGATGCCCCGCAGGAACGATCTGTCGTCCGTCCTCGTCATCGGATCGGGCCCCATTGTCATCGGCCAGGCGTGCGAGTTTGACTACTCGGGCACGCAGGCATGCCGTGTCCTGAAGGAGGAGGGCCTGCGTGTCATCCTCGTCAACTCCAACCCGGCCACCATCATGACCGACCCGGGTATCGCCGACGCCACCTACGTCGAGCCGATCACCCCGGAGGTCGTTGCTTCGATTATCGAGAAGGAACGCCCCGACGCCCTGCTGCCCACCCTCGGTGGCCAGACGGCCCTCAATACCGCCGTCGCCCTGTCCGAGATGGGCGTTCTTGAGCACTTCAACGTCGAGCTGATCGGCGCGTCGATTGACGCGATCCGCGCCGGCGAGGACCGCGAGGAGTTCAAGGAGATCGTCGAGCGTTCGGGCGCCGAGGTTGCTCGCTCTTTCATCGCTCACACGATGGAGGAGTGCCACGCGGCCGCCGCCGAGCTCGGCTACCCCCTTGTCGTTCGTCCTTCCTTCACGATGGGCGGCCTCGGCTCCGGTTTTGCTTACACCCCCGAGGACCTCGAGCGCATCGCCGGCCAGGGCTTGGCCGCCTCGATCACGACCGAGGTTCTGCTTGAAGAGTCGATCCTCGGCTGGAAGGAGTACGAGCTCGAGCTGATGCGTGACAAGGCGGACAACGTCGTTGTCGTGTGCTCGATTGAGAACGTCGACCCTGTGGGCGTGCACACGGGTGACTCGATCACGGTCGCTCCGGCCCTGACCCTGACCGACCGCGAGATGCAGCGACTGCGCGACATCGGCATCGCCGTTATTCGCGCGGTTGGCGTGGACACGGGTGGCTGCAACATCCAGTTCGCCATCCACCCGGAGACGGGTCGCATCATCGTCATCGAGATGAATCCCCGCGTCTCGCGTTCCTCCGCCCTGGCCTCGAAGGCTACCGGCTTCCCGATCGCGAAGATCGCCGCTCGCTTGGCCACCGGCTACACGCTCGATGAGATCCCGAACGACATCACGGGCTCGACCCCGGCCTCGTTCGAGCCGACGCTCGACTACGTGGTCGTCAAGGTCCCGCGTTTCACCTTCGAGAAGTTCCCTGCCGCCGACCCGACGCTGACCACGTCGATGAAGGCCGTCGGCGAGGCCATGGCGATCGGCCGCTCCTACACCGAGGCCCTCCAGAAGGCCCTGCGCTCGATCGACAAGGGCGGCGTGCAGTTCCACTGGGACGGCGAGGCACCCACCCCCGAGGAAACCCGCGCGCTCGTAGAGGCTGCGGCGGTTGGCACCGAAGGACGTCTCGTCCAGGTTCAGCAGGCGATCCGCGGCGGTGCGACGCTTGAGGAGCTCCACGAGTCCACGAAGATTGACCCGTGGTTCCTCGACCAGATGTTCCTCCTCGACGAGGTCGCAAGGCGCATTCGCGAAGCCGACGCGCTCACGGGCGACGTGCTCGCCGAGGCAAAGCGCCACGGCTTCTCCGACCGCCAGATCGCTGCCATGCGCGGCCTGTCCGAGGACACGGTGCGCGAGGTGCGCGGCGCCTTTGGCATCCACCCAGTCTTCAAGACCGTTGACACCTGTGCCGCAGAGTTCGCTGCCCGCACGCCCTACCACTACTCGACCTACGACCAGGAAAACGAGGTCCGCCCGCGCGAGCGCGAGGCCGTCATCATCCTGGGTGCAGGCCCCAACCGCATCGGCCAGGGCATCGAGTTCGACTACTCGTGCGTGCACGCTGCCATGTCGCTGCGCGACCACTACGAGACCATCATGGTCAACTGCAACCCCGAGACGGTCTCGACCGACTACGACATCTCGGACCGCCTGTACTTCGAGCCTCTGACCCTCGAGGATGTGCTGGAGATTTACCGTGCCGAGTGCGAGGCAGGCCCGGTCAAGGGCATGATCGTGCAGCTGGGCGGACAGACCCCGCTGTCGCTGGCTGCCGACCTCGAGCGCGCCGGCGTGCCAATCCTGGGAACGAGCCCGCGCGCCATCGACCTGGCCGAGGACCGTGAGGAGTTCGGCAAGGTGCTCGAGGCGGCCCACTGCCCGGCACCCGCGCACGACACGGCGCACACGCCTGAGCAGGTCATTTCCGTCGCCGAAAAGGTCGGCTACCCCGTCCTCGTGCGTCCTTCGTTCGTGCTAGGCGGACGCGGCATGGCGATTATCAACGACGAGCCTGCGCTTCGCGAATACCTCGCGAGCCACGACTCCGAGCTGCTCTTCTCCCGCGGCCCGCTCCTCATCGACCGCTTCCTGGACGCAGCCATCGAGATCGACGTTGACGCGCTGTACGACGGCGACGAACTCTTCATGGGCGCGATCATGGAGCACATTGAGGAGGCGGGCATCCACTCGGGTGACTCCTCCTGCGTGTTGCCTCCCATGACGCTGTCCGCACGCGAACTCGAGCGCATCACCGCTTCGACCGAGGCGATTGCTCGCGGCGTCGGTGTGCGCGGCCTCATCAACATCCAGTTCGCGCTGCTCTCCGACACGCTGTACGTGATTGAGGCTAACCCGCGTGCGTCGCGCACCGTGCCCTTCGCGTCGAAGGCAACTGGTGTGCAGCTGGCGAAGGCTGCAGCCCTCATCCAGGTGGGCGCAACGATCGCATCGCTGCGCGAGCAGGGGCTGCTGCCCACCCATGACGCCCGCGAGATTCACGACGGTGGCTCGATTGCCGTCAAGGCTGCCGTCCTGCCCTTCAAGCGCTTCCGCACCGCAGGCGGCGAGATTGTTGATACCGTCCTCGGCCCCGAGATGCGTTCAACGGGCGAGGTTATGGGTATCGACCGTGACTTCCCGACAGCGTTCGCCAAGTCGCAGCTTGGCGCCTCAACTGACATGCCGACCTCGGGAACTGTCTTCATCTCGATTGCCGATACTGACAAACGAGCAATTGTTCTGCCGGCGGCTCGTATGCACGAGATGGGCTTTAAGATTTTGGCGACCTCGGGGACGGCTTCCGTTCTGCGCCGCAACGGTATCGAAGCACAGGCCGTCCGTAAGTCCTCTGAGGGCCGAGGCGATGGGGGAGAGCCGACGGTCGTCGACCTCATCAACGAGGGGTCGGTCGATATGGTCGTCAACACGCCGCAGCGCAGTGCGCCGCGTAATGACGGCTACCAGATCCGTGCCGCGGCAGCGTCACAGGACCGCCCCGCGGTCACAACGCTCCAAGCGTTTAACGCGATGGTGCAGGCCATCGAAGTTCGTATGCGCGGCGCATACTCAGTGCGCAGTCTGCAGGAATGGGACACTATCCGATCGGAGGAAACACGATGACCACATCCATCATTAAGCCCGCTGCAGCTGCTGGTTTCGGTGATCGCCTCTACACCGCCATGCGGACATATGGACCGGTGTGCGTGGGAATCGATCCCCATGCCGGCCTCCTCAAGGAATGGGGACTTGACGACGACGCAAACGGTGTGCGAGAGTTCTCCCTCCGCGTCATCGAGGCACTCGGGGGGCGCGTCGCTGCTTTCAAGCCCCAGGCGGCTTTCTTCGAACGACATGGTTCGCGTGGCGTTGCCGTTCTCGAAGAGGTCATTGCGGCCTGTCGCGAGGTCGGTACGCTCTGCATCGTGGACGCCAAGCGCGGCGACATCGGTTCGACGATGGATGGCTATGCGCACGCATTCCTCTCCGATTCGTCGCCGCTCGCAGGAGACGCCGTGACCCTGTCGCCCTATCTGGGCGTTGGTTCACTGACTCCCGCACTTGAGCTTGCGCGTCAGACTGGCAGGGGAGTGTTCGTCCTCGCCCTCACCTCGAACCCTGAGGGCGCGTCCGTACAGCACGCCCGCACCGCAGATGGAATCAGTGTTGCTGGTCATGTCGTGTCCCAACTGGCGGACTTTAACAGTCAGTGTGAGCAACAACACCTTGGTCCTGCTGGCATCGTTGTAGGCGCTACCGTCGGCGATGCTGTCAAGCGATTGGGCATTGATCTAGCGGCTCTCAATGGCGCTTTTTTGGCGCCAGGAGTAGGCGCACAGGGCGCCGGTCCAGCGCAGGTCAGGGAGGTTTTCGCCGGAGCGACGGATGCTGTCCTCGCTTCGTCTTCCCGCGCAATTCTGCGTTCGGGCCCGGCCATTACCGGCCTTCGAGACGCCTATCGTGCGACGGTTGATTCACTGCAATAATCTGCTGTGTTACTAAAGAAGCAGCGTTTTGGTCTGGCACTAGTGGTCGGGAAGGTGACATAGTTTATTTACCGAAGATCCCAACGGAGGAGATGATCAGAATGGCACTACCTGATCTCACGCCAGAACAGAGGGCGCAAGCTCTTGAGAAGGCAACGCAGGCACGGAGGCGTCGCGCCGAAGTGAAGAACGCGCTGAAGGCGCGCTCGATGAACCTGTCTGAGGTTTTGGAACTCGCTGATTCAGACGAGGCCGTGGCGAAGATGAAGGTTGTTTCGCTACTGGAGTCGCTGCCGCGCGTCGGCACGAACACGGCCGCTGTCCTGATGGACGAGTACAAGATTGCCCAGAGCAGGCGCGTGCGTGGCCTTGGCCCCGTCCAGCGGAAGGCGCTCGTCGAGCGTTTCGGCTGACGCGTCCAAGCGTGGCACACTTGAGTCATGACTAAGGCTCAACTGACTGTCCTCGCTGGCCCCACGGCCGTTGGAAAGGGAACTGTTGTCGCTGCGCTGACGAAGCGCTACCCGGCACTGAAGGTGTCGGTCTCGGCAACGACTCGCGATCCTCGACCCGGTGAACTGAACGGCGTCCACTACTACTTTGTTTCCCCCCAAGAGTTCGATGCGATGATCGAACGGGGAGACATGTTGGAGTGGGCGCTTGTTCATGGGAAAAACAAGTATGGGACCCCTCGCGGCCCGGTCGACGAGGCTCTCAACGCCGGTCACCCCGTCCTCCTTGAGATCGACCTGGCGGGGGCCCGGCAGGTACGAGCCAACAGGCCCGATGCCCAGTTCATTTTCCTCGCACCTCCCTCGTGGGAGGAGCTTGAGCGCCGCCTCATCGGCCGCGGCACCGAAGGCCCCGAGGAGCAGGCGCGGCGCCTGGCCACTGCTCGCGTTGAGCTGCAGGCCGCCTCGGAGTTCGATCATGTTGTGATCAACGACGATGTGGAGCGCGCGGTGGATGAGCTGGCCCGGCTCATTGGCCTGGAGTAATATCTATCTGAATCCGCCACTGAGAGGAAAATACGCATGTCCGGAATTGTTGCCCAGCCCGTGGGCATCACGTCCCCGCCCATTGACGATCTGCTGGAGCACGTCGATTCCAAGTACGCGCTGGTGATTTTCGCTGCGAAGCGCGCGCGCCAGATTAACTCCTACAATCTGCAGCTTCAGCAGAACATGATCCAGTTCGTGGGACCGGTCGTCGACGTGCAGCCGGATGAGAAGCCGCTGGCGGTTTCCCTGCGAGAGATCAACGAAGGCCTCCTGACTCTCGAAGCCAACCCCGAGGCCTGACATGGCAACTGTCGTCGTCGGAGTGACCGGCGGCGTTGCAGCCTTCAAAGCACCCATCGTGGTCCGCGAGTGTCAACGCGCGGGCCACGACGTGTATGTCGCTGCAACGCGCGCGTCATTGGAGTTCGTCGGTCGTTCGACCTGGGAGGGCATCACGTCCCGCCCTGTCGCCGTGGATATCGCGGGGGAGGGGCGTGCCGAGCACGTGGAGCTCGCCCGCATTGCCGACCTCATTATTGTTGTGCCTGCAACCGCGAATTCCCTGGCGCGTCTTGCCTCTGGCTTCGCGGACGACATGGTGTCGCTGACGGTTCTCGCGTCTCATGCGCCCGTCGTCGTTGCCCCGGCGATGCACTCCAACATGTGGCTGGCGCCTGCCACGCAGGCCAACGTGCGCACGTTACGTGAGCGCGGCATCCATGTTATTGATCCTTCCTCTGGTGCACTTGGCTCAGGTGACAGCGGCATTGGTCGCCTTCCGGATCCTGAGGAGATCGCACACAAGGCCCTAGAGGTACTCTCTGCCTACGAGCAGGCATCCCACGCGCTCGCCGGTCGCACCGTCGTTGTCACGGCCGGTGGTACTCGCGAGCCGATTGATCCTGTTCGTTTCTTGGGAAATCAGTCGTCAGGTCGGCAGGGGCTGGCAATCGCATCGGCGGCGGCACGAGCTGGGGCGGCGGTCAGGGTCATTGCTGCCAATATTGAGTCGGCGCTCCTCGCCGGACTTCCGTCAGGCGTACAGGTCACTCGTGTGGGTAGCGCCCTGCAAATGCGAGAAGCGACGGTCAACCAGGTCGCAGACGCCGATGCTCTCGTCATGACGGCCGCCGTCGCTGACTTCCGTCCTGAAGCCGCATCGCAGTCAAAGATCAAGAAAGACCCAACAAACGAGGAAGCACCCACTATTCGCCTGGTGCGCAACCCCGACATCCTCGCTGAAATCGGACACAGCAAGAAGCGCCCACCCCTCGTCATTGGTTTTGCGGCTGAAACCGGCACAGATGAGGAGATTCTCGCGTACGGTGCAGATAAGGCGACGCGTAAGGGAGCCGATTTCATCTGCCTGAACCGGGTGGGGGAGAGCGTCGGGTTCGGCGATGTTTCGAACGACATCCACATCCTCGATGCCAACGGTCACATCGTCGGCCGTTACGTCGGCTCGAAGGATGAAGTAGCCGCAGGTCTCGTCGGCCATATGGCCTCATTCCTTGATAATCTAAAGCGGTGAGTCAACAGCTTTTTTCTTCTGAGTCCGTTACCGAAGGTCACCCCGACAAGGTCTGTGATCGCATTTCCGATGCAATCCTTGACGAGCTGCTAGCGGCTGACCCCCGCTCGCGCGTCGCTGTCGAGACGATGGCAGCTACCGGCCTCATTCACGTCGCCGGTGAGGTGACGACCGAGGCGTACGTTGAGATCCCTGAGATCGTGCGCCGCGAGATCCTCTCGATCGGGTACGACTCGTCGCGCGTTGGCTTCGATGGCGCGTCCTGTGGCGTCTCTGTGTCGCTTGATGGTCAGAGCCCTGACATCGCCGGTGGCGTCGACGAGGCCCTTGAGGTGCGCGGTACCCAGGGCGGCGATCCTCGTGACCGCCTCGGCGCAGGCGACCAGGGCATCATGTTCGGCTACGCTTCCTCCGACACCCCCGATCTCATGCCTGCCCCCATCTGGCTCGCTCACCGCCTTGCGAAGCGCCTGACCGACGTGCGTAAGCAGGGCATCGTTGAGGGGCTGCGACCTGACGGCAAGACTCAGGTGACTCTTGCCTATGAGAACGGCCGCCCGGTAGGCATCGACACAATCGTTGTGTCCACCCAGCACGACGAAGCCCTGTCTCAGTCGGCGATCTACGATGCCGTGCGCGACTACGTCATTACCCCCGTCGTTGAGGAGTCGGACCTCGCGCTTGCGACGGGTTCGATGAATACTCTCATTAATCCTTCGGGACGCTTCGTCCTGGGAGGCCCCGCGGCAGACGCCGGTCTCACTGGCCGCAAGATCATCGTCGACACCTACGGCGGTATGGCCCGCCACGGAGGCGGCGCATTCTCCGGCAAGGATCCGTCAAAGGTCGACCGTTCCGCAACCTACGCTGCCCGCTGGGTCGCCAAGAACGTCGTGGCCGCAGGTATCGCCCAGCGCTGCGAGATTCAGCTGGCATACGCGATCGGGCGTGCCCGCCCAATTGGCCTGTACGTCGATACCTTTGGGACCGCTTCGGTGCCCGAGGAACGCATCGCGGATGCCATCCGCGAGGTCTTCGACCTGCGTCCCCTCGGCATGATTGAGGATCTCGATCTGCTGCGTCCGATCTACCGCGAGACTGCTGCCTACGGTCACTTTGGTCGCGGCCAGTTCCCGTGGGAGGCCACCAACCGCGTCGAGCAGCTCAAGGCCGCGCTCGCATGAGCGAGGCATGGGAAGCCGAGGACTACCTGCCCTCGTACGAGACCGAGGACGCTCGCCGCGCATGGCGTCGGCGCACAAGCCTGGAGATGATCATCTCTGGCTGCATTGGTCTCCTCACGTCTTTCGTTCTGTCGATCGAGGCGTGGCAGCTTGCCGCCGACTCATCGGCGCGATTCGGTTGTGACATTTCGTCTGTCCTGTCGTGTTCGACGGTTGCTCAGACGTGGCAGGCTCGTATCCTCGGCTTCCCGAACGCCTTCCTTGGCATCTTTTTCGAGGCCGTTGTTCTCGCTATTTCTGTAGCGATTTTTTCCGGCGTGAAGTTTCCACGTTGGTACATGCTGGGCACGAACCTGCTGTATACGGTCGCGTTGTTCTTCGCGTTCTGGCTCTTCGGGCAGTCGTATTTCATCATTCAGGTGCTGTGCCCGTGGTGCCTGCTCATCACCCTGACGACGACGCTCGTGTTTGGCGGCATTACCCGCATCAATATCCGTGACGGCGTCATCCAGGCGCCCGAGGGGCTGCGGCGCGCCGTCGCCCAGGGACTCGACTGGGCCCTGTGGGGCCTCATTGTGTTCGGTGTCCTCGCCATGGTGGTCGCGAAGTACGGCCTGAAGCTTCTCGGCTGAGCGCGGGACGCAGATGAGTGCGGGCCGTGATTCACTAGGATCATGACTTCCCAACAGGGCATGCTTGACGGTTTCGATCCGCCGCGCTCTCGCAGCGTGGAGATCGCTCGCGTGCTCGTTGACGTCGATCTGCCTCACATGGACCGGCCGCTCGACTACGTCGTCCCGGACACGTTGATCGACGAGGCCACGGTCGGGCGACTCGTTCGGGTGCGGTTCTCCGGCGCGCGCGTTGATGGCTGGATCGTTGAGCGCACCCAGCGCGAGATGCTCGACGATAGTGCTCATATTGAGTCCGTCGTCTCGTCGATACCGGTGTTGACGCCCGTGCTCTATGAGACTGCTCGGCGTATTGCCGGGCGTTTCCTTGCAACGACTTCGCAGGTTCTTTCTCTCGCGATTCCTCCGCGGCACGCACGGGCTGAAAAGCACGTATTGGAGCAAACACCCCCACCATGGCCCTCTCTGGAGGCTCCGTCAGTCTCCGCTGGCTGGGGAGCATACTCTGCTGGCCAGGCCCTGCAGAACCGGCTCTCGTCTGGTCAATCGCCTCGCGCGGTCGTGACCGCTTTGCGCCCTCTCATGCGCCGCTGTCTGTCGGATGCCGTTGCAGCGACGGTTTCGTCAGGTCGTAGCGTCATTATCGTCACGTCCACCGGTGAGGAGGCCTCGCGATACGCTCGAAGTCTCGAGGAGGACCTCGGCGTGCCAATCGCTGTGACGGGCGGCGAAGTCACGCCCGAAGAGCGTTACCGTATCCACGCAGCCGCAACACTCGGTCATGTTCCCATCGTCGTCGGTACGCGGTCTGCGGTGTGGGTCCCGTGCACGAAGCTCGGACTCATCATTATCTGCGATGATGGTGATGATCGACTACGTGAGCGGCGGTTCCCGCGCTGCGACAGCCTTGATGTCGCTGTGCAGCGCTGCGCTGTGGAGGGCGCGGGACTTCTCGTCGCCTCGTACGCTCGTTCCGTCAAGGCCCAGGCCCTTGTTCGCTCCGGATGGGCGGTCAGCCTCGATCCGTTCCCGCATGCGCTGCGCAACGCAACGCCACGCGTCCACCTGCACGGGGTGACCGAGGCTGCACGCGAGGGGGCGAGCGGTCATCTGCGTATCCCCCAGGCCGCCCTGCGCATTATCCGTCAGGGTCTGCGCGAAGGCCCCGTGCTCATCCAGGTCGCTGCATCTGGCTATTGGCCGACGGTTGTGTGCCGCCGCTGCGGCGAGCGCGCACGCTGCCGCCATTGCTCCGGCCCTCTCGCCGTGGTCAGCGGGGGAGAGGTGACCTGTTCGTGGTGTGCGCGCACGTCCGTCTCGTGGCGCTGTCCGTACTGCTCCGGCACGGAGCTACGTGCAGCCCGTGTCGGCTCCACGCGCACAGCTGAGGAGATTGCACGCAACCTTCCTGATGCGTCCGTCCTCGAATCCTCGGCCGCGCATAGGATCAGCCGCCAGCTACCGAAACGTCCGACGGTCGTCGTTGCGACACCGGGTGCTGAGCCAGACGTTGATGGGGGATACGCTGCCGCCATCATCCTTGATGCCCATGCCCTTGCCGGTCGTGCCGAGCTATGGGCGCCGGAGGAGGCCGCTCGGCGCTGGCTCAACGCGCTGTCCCTCGTCCGGCCAGGTCACCCCGGCCTCATAGTGGGGACGATTCCCGACGCATTGGGTCAGGCGCTCGTGCGCTGGGCTCCCACTGACTACGCTGACCGGCTCCTCGATGAGCGTGAGGCACTTGGCTTCTTCCCGGCCACGACGATGGTCGCTCTGGACGGACCGTCAGCTCAGGTACGCCAAGTTGCCGAGCAAGTTATTCGTGAGGGCGGCGCGGAACTGGTGGGTACGGTCGTGCGCCCGGCGACGCGCGAGGGCGAGGAGAACGAGGTGCGCACGCTCGTTCGTACCCCGTTGGCTGGAGCTCCGGCGATGCTAGCTGTTCTTGCCGATATTCGACGTTCCCGCAGCGCACGTAAGGTTCCGCTCGTCAAAATGAGCGTGAACCCACCGGAGCTCTTCTGAGTGAGGGCCTGCCCAGTGCCGTAAACTGGCGGCCGTGCGCATTATTTTTGCTGGTACCCCGGAGGCCGCAGTCCCCACGCTGAAGGCCCTGTTGTCGTCGTCCCACGAGGTCGCTCTCGTTATTACGCGTCCGCCGGCTCGACGCGGTCGCGGAAAGACGATGTACCCCTCACCGGTGGCGGAAGTAGCCGCAGCGTGTGGCGTTGAACTGTTGGAGACAACCACGCTCAAGACTCCCGACATCGCGCGGCGCATCGAGGGCGTCCAGGCTGACCTCGGTGTCGTCGTCGCCTACGGCGGCCTCGTTCCTCCGAACGTGCTGGCGATGCCCACGCATGGCTGGGTAAACCTACATTTCTCGGACCTGCCGAGGTGGCGTGGTGCGGCGCCCGTCCAGTGGGCGATCCGCGAAGGTGATACGACGACCGCCTCGTGCGTCTTCAATCTCGAGGAGGGACTGGACACTGGCGACGTGTACTCACGCGTCGAAGTTCCGATTGGACACGAGAGCGCGGGAGAGCTGCTCACATCGATGGCCGAGGCTGGAGCGCCCCAGGTGCTCAGTGTCGTCGATGCGCTCGCTGACGGCAGCGCAACCGCTACTGCGCAGCGTTCGGAAGGTGTGACGCACGCGCGTCGCCTCGAGCACGTCGACGGTTATGTGTCGTTCACGCACGATGCCACGCACGAGGATCGTGTCATCCGTTCTGTGACTCCAAACCCCGGGGCCTACACGGTGCTGCCCGGTGGGGCCCGCATGAAGCTCGACAAGGCAACACCCGTGGACCGAGATGATCTGGCACCCGGGCAGCTTGAAGTCACGAAGAAGCAGGTCACCGTGGGGTGCACGAGCGGTGCTCTCGTGCTCGGCAAGGTGGCACCAGCCGGTAAGTCCTGGATGGACGCTGCCGCCTGGGCCAGGGGAGCGCGGCCTTCCGACGACCTGCGCCTCGGTGGAGACCTGGAGGATCAGCGATGAGTGAGAGGCGCTACGCGGACGGCTACCGCAAGCTACGCAAAGCCGACGAACCTCGTCGCATTGCCTACGAGGTTCTGCACGAGGTCGCGACGCAGGGTGCGTTCGCGAACATCATCTTGCCGAAGGCACTGCGCCAGGCCCGGCGCGACGGCCATTTTTCTGACCGCGATGCCGCTTTCACCTCCGAGCTCGTCCACGGTACACTGCGCGCGATCGGGCGCCTCGATTGGGTGATTGCACGCCACCTCGATCGTCCTCTTGCAGATCTCGATCCCCGCGCACTCGTTATCCTGCGCATGGGTGCCCACCAGCTTCTCGATATGCGCGTGCCCGACCATGCGGCTGTGTCAGCAACCGTGGATGTCGCGCGCGAACATCTGACGGACGGCCCCGTCCGCTTCGTCAATGCTGTTTTGCGCTCGATCACCCGCGAGGATCCTGGCGAGCGCGAGGCAGCCATGGACGCCATTGCCGACGAGGACGAGGCTCTTGGCGTGCGCTACTCACACCCGGCGTGGATGGTTGCCGCGTTCCGCGACGCCCTCAAGGCCCACGGTTATCCCGAGGACGAGCTTATCGACGTCCTTGAGGCCGATAACGAGGTTCCCACGGTCACGTTGGTAGCCCGCCCGTCGCTGATGAGTGTTGACGAGCTCGCCGACGAGGCCGAGGATATCCTCGACACCCGCGTTGCCCTGGGCGCCGTGTCTCCGTACGCGGTCCTCCTCGAATCCGGCGACCCCGCGCGTCTGCCCTCGATTCGTGATGGACGCGCTGGCGCCCAGGATGAAGGCTCGCAGCTCGCGGCGCTGATCGCCGCATCAGCACCACTGGTGGGTGGGTCTGACGAACGTTGGCTCGACCTGTGCGCGGGCCCCGGTGGCAAGGCCGCGCTTTTGGCTGGCCTCGCCGCCGCCGTGGGTGCGCGCGTGACCGCTAACGAAGTCCACCCGCACCGAGCCCGCCTCGTGGAGCGCACGACGCGCCAATTCGACTCCATCGAGGTCGTGAGCGGAGACGGTCGCTCGTTCGGTGGGGGCCGCAGTGCATGGCCGCTGGCGTCCTTCGACCGCGTCGTCGTTGATGCCCCCTGCTCAGGCATGGGGTCCATGCGTCGCCGTCCGGAATCTCGGTGGAATCGCACCCCCGCAGACGTCGAGGAACTGACAGTCCTCCAGCGAGAGCTAATCGATCGAGCGGTCGCGCTCACGCGTCCCGGCGGCGTCCTCACCTACATCACGTGCTCGCCCCATGCGACGGAGACGCGTGACCAGGTTGCGCGTCTACTCGACGGCGGCGAGGTTGAGCTGCTTGACACCGTCGCACTGGCTAACGAATGCGCACCCGAGGCGCTGGATGTACCGGCCTCTGCGGGTATCATCAAGGGCTACGACGGCCGTACGCTGCAGCTGTGGGACCACCGTTTCGGTACGGATCTTATGTTTGTGGCTTGCCTGCGCAGGCGCTAGCATATGCGTTATGAACGCCACAATTAGCCCGTCGATCCTCAACTGCGATATCGCCAATCTGCGCGGTGAGCTCACCAAGATCGCAGGAGCGGATATCGCTCACGTCGACGTCATGGACAACCATTTCGTCCCCAACCTCTCGTGGGGTCTGCCTGTCGCAGAAGCCGTCGTAAAGTCCGGCATCCTGCCTGTTGACGCACACCTCATGATCGAGGATCCGGATCGCTGGGCGCCGCAGTACGCGGAGGTCGGCTGCGAGTCCGTCACCTTCCACGCTGAAGCAGCTGCGGCACCACTGCGCCTCGCACGCGAGCTGCACCGCATCGGTGCGCGCGCCGGCCTTGCGCTGAAACCAGCAACCGATATCGCGCCCTTCGTGGACATCCTGAACGAATTCGACATGATTCTCATCATGACGGTTGAGCCCGGCTTCGGTGGCCAGTCTTTCATCGAACAGATGATCCCAAAGATCGAGCGCACGCGCGCCGCGATCAACGCCGCAGGGCTGCAGGTGTCGATCCAAGTCGATGGCGGTATCTCGCGTGCGACCATCGAGCGCGCGGCCGAGGCCGGCGCCGACAACTTCGTCGCGGGCTCCGCAGTGTTCCGCGCGGAAGACGCGCACCGCGAGGTTGAGGTGCTGCGCGAACTCGCCAACGCGCATAGCCACTGACCGAGAGCACTGTGCGGCCGGATGGGATGAGGTCCCATCCGGCCGCCTCTTTTCTTCTCTAGCGGATACGCCTCGCGCGGTGCGCCCGGCGGTGGCACAATGACACACGAGTACTCCGGGGTCGGTGAAAGTCCGAACCGGCGGTGATAGTCCGCGACCCGCCCTCACAGAACGAGGACGGTTGAGCCGGTGAAATTCCGGCACCGACGGTGAAAGTCCGGATGGGAGGAGTGCATGAGGCGCATTCGTGCGTCTGCTGTGCTGCGCGTACCCCCGGTGTCGGAAAGTAAGTCGTGGCAACTCGGAACAAGCCTCGCGGTACTCTCACCGTCGCGGCACCGATTATCTTCCTCGCCCTGTTGCTGGCGGGGTGGTGGCTGTCGACCGCGCTGACCGGCATCGAGGCCTGGCGCCTACCAAACCCCATGTCTGTCATCTCCAAGGGTTCGGTGATCCTGGCACTTCCGTCGACCTGGCATAAGGTCGCGGTGACGGGTGCCGAGGCCGTCGCCGGGTGTTTGCTCGGTTCGCTTGTCGCCTTGCCCTCCGCGTATGTGATCTATCGTTCGCGTCTTTTGGCCGCTGCCGTCGAGCCTTTCCTCGGGGCGACCCAGGCGTTGCCCGCGATCGCTATCGCACCCATCTTGGTGCTGTGGGTCGGCTATGGATTCATGTCCATCGTCGTCTTGTGCGCTCTGATGGTTTTCTTTCCGATCCTCGTCTCGACGGTCGTTGGCTTGCGCCATATCGATCGTGAGCTTCTCGAAGCTGCTGCACTGGACGGGGCCACGGGATGGACGATGGCGGTGTACATGGAGCTTCCCCTGGCGGCACCTGCGATCCTGGGTGGTCTGCGTAATGGCTTCGCCCTGTCGGTGACGGGCGCTGTTGTCGGGGAGATGGTCATGGGTGGCTCCGGGCTCGGGCAGGTACTCACTCAGATGAGAAACAACGTAGACACCGCCGGCATGTTCGTCATCATTATTATTTTGTGCTCGATGGCGACTCTCCTGTACGTGATCGTGTACAGGATCGAGCGGTCGAAGCGTTATGAGATCACGCAGTGAAGGAGAATCTCTTGAAGCTTTCTACCATTGTTCGTGCCGCGGTCGTCGGCGCGTGTGCCTCGCTTGTCCTCGCGGCATGCACGCAGGGTGAGTCGGCCAACCAGTCTGGTACGTCTGGTCAATCGGACGTCACCATCGGCCTGACCTACATTCCCAACATCCAGTTCTCTCCCGTGTACGTTGCGGACGCACAGGGAACGTACGCGGATAACGGTATCAGTGCGACGATTCGTCACCACGGATCCCACGAAGGCTTTTTCACGGCGCTCCTAGCTGGTGAGGAGGACGTCGTCATCGCCTCGGGCGACGAGGCAGCGGTTGCTGCTTCGCAGGGCCTCGATATCGTGTCGATTGGCCAGTATTACGCGTCTTATCCCGGCGCTGTTATCGTTCCGGCTGATTCCGACATCAATTCTCTCGCCGATTTGAAGGGTAAGACGGTGGGCATCCCGGGCGAGCACGGCGCGAACTACTACGCGACGCGCGCCGCTATGCAGGAAGCTGGACTCAGTGAGTCGGACGTGACGATCTCGCCGATCGGTTACACGCAGCAGGCCGCCCTCGCTTCCGGCCAGGTCGATGCGGTTGTGGGCTTTACGAATAATGACGCAGTGCAGATGCGTCTTGCTGGCCTCGAGATCCGCGAAATCACGTTAAATCCCACGTCGACGCCGCTGGTGAGCGCCTCCTTCATCACGACGCACAAGTGGGCGCAGGAGCACCCGGATCAGGCTCGCGCAGTCGTTGCGGCGACGACCAAGGCGATGAACGATATCGCTGCTGATCCACAGATCGCCATCGAGGCGACGAAGCCGTGGGACACCTCGCTGACCGATGAGTCCACGTTGTCCGCAGCCAACGCTGTTCTGACCGCGACCGTTCCTCTCTGGCTGGGCGATACCGGCCGCGCGACGGGCAAGCAGGATCTCGCCACGTGGGCGCAGATGGTGTCCTTCCTTGCCTCCCTCGGTGAGCTCGAGGGGTCGGTGGATGCGACGGCCCTGGCGACTAACGACTACGTGAGCGCCGACGATTCACCGTCGCCTCAGTCCTAACCGGTGCGCCGTATGCTCGGGACGCGCGCGTTTCACGTAGGGTAGGCAGGTGAGTACCGCCGTCAACGCCAACGTGCGCGTCCTTGAGCTTTTCGTGGAGCTCCTCGGCGCGCGTCCCGGGCGTACCAAGACACAGCTGCGGGCCCTTCCGGGCTATCAGGGGCTCGCTGACGACGCGTTTGAGACGCAGTTCCAGCGCGATAAGGATGCGCTGCGCGACGCCGGTGCCCACATGACGATTCACGCGGGGGAGCGCTACTCCATTGCATGGGACTCGTTTGCGCCCGGAATCGAAGTGACGAGCGCCGACCGTGCTCTCATGTCGTTGGCGGCGCGCGCGTGGGATAGCAGCGAGTTTTTCGCTGACGCTGTCGACGCAAAAGCTGCTGCTGCTTCCTGTGAAGATGTCTGCGCTCCCATGATTCGCCTTGGGCTTACTGGCCTCGGAGCTGCGACCACCCTGTCGCAGGCTATCCGTGAACGCCGAGTGGTGTGTTTCGAGTACCCGGGGTCTGGGGAGCTGACGGAGCGTTCGGTGGACCCGTGGGCACTGTCGGTTCAGGGCCGAGCACTGTACCTGTGGGGCTGGGACCTCGACCGCAACGCCGAGCGTACGTTCCGCGTCTCACGCATCCGCTCACACGTGTCCTTCGTGGGGGAGCCGGGGGACGCATCGCTTCCTCCCGAGGGGCGTACCCCTCCTCGTGTCTCTTCGTTCGTCTCTCCCGTCGTCGACGTACGCGCGGGCTGCCCCGCACGGACGATTCTTCACGGCTACGAGGCCGGGGGAGTGCCCGAGGAAGTGGGCTTGCCTCGGCGAGGCTGGGAGCGTGTCTGCCTGGAAGGCGCCGAGCTGGGCACGTGGATCGCTCGGATTCTCCCACTGGCTGCCGACGTCGTGGTCATTTCTCCACAGATTCTGCGCGAGGCCGTCTTCACGCGCCTGCACGCAGCCGCCGCGTGGGGGGACGACCATGCCTGAGAACGTTCAGCTAGCAGTCGTCCGTCTGGCGTCGATGGTGGCCTGGATGAGCGAGCACTCCGGCTCGACCGTCGATGAGATCGCTGCGCACTTCCACCGCACCCGCCGACAGGTGCGTCGCGATGTCGAGTATCTCGCCTCCGTCGGCGATTCGCTGCCCGGCGCTTCCTTTGAGGTGGATTGGGAGCTCTACGAGCGAGAACAACGTGTGACGCTTCGCTCGACATTGGGTGCCTCAGCCCCGCTGCGCTTGTCCGCGATTGAGGCACAGGCTCTCCTGATCGGTCTGTCTGCGATGACACCGTTGTTGGGTGCCGATCTTGCCGCCCACGTCCCTCACGCCGCCCTCGTTGTCTGTGCTCTGGGCGGATTGAAGGAATCGGACGGGGAACAATACCTGGAAGCGATTTCCTCTCCCTCGTCGTCGAGTGCGAGCTTGGAGACCCTGCGTGATGCGCTCATGCGCGAAGAACGCGTGTCTTTCACCTATGTGTCTGCCTCGGGCGTCCAGACGCGGCGCGTCGTGGATCCGTGGTCGCTCGAGGCGACCGCGACCGGATGGCTCTTGCGCGGCTGGTGTACGCGTGCTGGGCAGGCGCGTAGCTTCGCTGTCGCGTCGATCAGTGACGTGCGCGGGGAAGGTCGACGCGTTGAGGAGCCTCGTCGTGTGCGTCAAGAAGCACCGACCTGGACGCTCGAGGTTGATCGCGACGCACGCTGGATCGCCGATGAATATGACGGTCGCATCACGGCAGAGCTTACCAGTGGGGGAGCCCGCATCACCCTGCCTGTCTGGAATGAACAGTGGGGCCTGAGTCTCCTTATTGACATCGCCCCGCACCTGCGCACTGTCACGCCGGATATGCGTTCGGCCGCCGCGCAGTACGCGCGCACCGTCTTGTCGCAGTGGACCCGAGAGGATGCATCGTGAGCCCGAAACGACGTCGACACCGTACCCGTGATACGCACAGCGTGGCACAGCACGAGGAGGAAGTCGGCCTGGGGGTGGGCAGCGCAGCCCAGCGCTACGCCGCCTACAAAGCCGAGGCTCAGGCGGCCGCCTCGCTGCGTGCCCGATGGGTGTCGACGCTCAGCTTCACTCCTGATCCATTCCAGGTTCAGGCATTGGATGCCGTCGAAGCCGGCAATTCGGTCCTCGTCGCCGCACCCACCGGTGCAGGCAAGACCATCGTCGGGCAGTTCGGTGCATACGTCGCCCTCGAGCGGGGCATGCGCGCGTTCTACACGACTCCCATCAAGGCGCTGTCGAACCAGAAGTACCTGGAGCTCTGCGACCTGTACGGTGCGGACAACGTCGGCCTCGCAACTGGTGATACGTCGGTGAACTCCAGTGCGCCGATCGTCATCATGACAACCGAGGTGCTACGCAACATGATTTATGCGGGCACGCCCCTCACCGACCTGGGCGTCGTCATCCTTGACGAGGTCCACTATCTAGCGGATAAGATGCGCGGCCCGGTGTGGGAGGAAGTGATCATCCACCTGCCCGCTCACGTCGCGATCATCGCGCTGTCGGCCACGGTGTCGAACGCCGAGGAGTTCGGCGCGTGGATCCGTGAGGTTCGCTCCACCTGCGAGATCATCGTCTCCGAAAAGCGCCCCGTCCCGCTCTACCAGCACATGATCGTCGGCGAGGACATTTTCGACCTGTACGCGCCCACCGGGAAAGGAAAGCTCAATCCCGAGCTCGTGGCGGCGACGCGAGACTCCGGGATGCGCGGCGGGCGCGGCTCACGCTCGTGGAACCGCGAGGTCCGGGTGCGTCGCGAGTCGCGTCCCTCGACCCTGATTTCGCTCGATCGTGCGCGGCTGCTGCCCGCCATCACGTTTATTTTCTCACGGGCAGGATGCGAGGATGCGGTGCGCCAGATCCTCTCCACCCGTATCACCCTCACCACACGTTCCGAGGCAGCTGAGATCGAGAGCTACGTCGACGAGGTCATTGCGTTGCTGCCGCCAGAGGATGCCATCGTGCTGGGAGCCGAGTCCTGGAAACGTGGTCTGATGCGTGGCATCGCAGCCCACCACGCCGGCATGCTGCCCCTCATGAAAGAGACCGTCGAACATCTGTTTTCGCGGGGCCTCGTCAAAATGGTGTACGCGACTGAGACGCTCGCGCTCGGAATCAACATGCCCGCCCGAACGGTCGTCATCGAGTCGCTGACGAAGTGGAACGGCTCGGCGCACGTGTCGTTGTCCGCCGGTGAATACACGCAGCTCTCCGGACGTGCGGGTCGCCGCGGCATCGACACCGAAGGACACGCGGTCGTCTCGCACCGCGGGGGAGTGGCACCCGAGGAAGTCGCTGCCCTTGCTTCCAAGCGCACGTACCCCCTGATTTCTGCGTTCACGCCGACCTACAACATGGTCGTCAATCTGCTCGCACGCTCAACGCGCGCCCAAACACGCAGAGTGTTGGAGTCGTCTTTCGCGCAGTATCAGGCGGATTCCGCCGTCGTTGCGCTCGCGTCGCGGCTGTCCGAGCTGGAGGCGCAGCGAGACGCGATGGTCGAGGACCTGTCGTGCACGCACGGTGACGTCCGCGAGTACCTCACCCTGCGTGACCAGCTCGGTCAGGCAGAAAAATCGGGGGCACGAGCGCGCAAGCGCGAGACGCGCGACGAGTCTCGACGCGTCCTGTCCGGGGTGCGCCCGGGAGATATTCTCGCCCTGACGCGAGGGCGCAAGTCCCGCCTGTGCGTCGTCGGCGCGAAGGCCACCAGCGCCTCGGGCCGTGTGGAAGTATCCGTCATCGGTGAGGATTCCACGTGGCGTGCCCTTGCTCCCGAAGACGTGAGAGGGACGATTGTCGTCGTCGGCCACATGTCGATCCCGGGGGGCTCCGCACTGCGCCGTACAAAGGAACGTACGCGTATCGCTGGTGAGCTGCGTTCCGGGTCGTCCAAGGGACTCTATGAGATCCCCACCGGTTCGCCGGATGCTTCTGATCCGGTGAGTGCACTCCGCACTGCGATGCGCCAGCATCCGGTCCACCGCTGCCCGCATCGCGAGGAACACGCTCGGGCGGGCGCCCAGTGGGCACGCGTGGCGCGCGAGATTGACCGTCTGCGCTCATCCATCGACTCCCAGACAGGGTCGGTCGCAGCTCAGTTTGACCGCGTCTGCGGGGTACTCGAACGCCTCGGTTTCCTCACTGGAGATGAGGTCACCGATGCGGGCCAGCGCTTACGTCGGATTTTTGGCGAGCGTGACCTGGTGGTGGCCATGTCGATGAATGAGGGCACGTGGAACGAGCTCGACGAGGCAGAGCTTGCCTCAATGGTGTCCGCGCTTGTCTACGATTCTCGCTCCGACGACGATGCTCAGCAGCTTGCACCTTCAGGGGTTGGCATTCGCCTTCAGGAGGCTTGGCACGAGAGCCTCGCGATCCTTGAGCGCGTGCATCGTGTTGAGAAAGCATGCGGATGCGAGCTTACCCCGAGTTTGGACGCGGGTCTCATGGCGGCGACGCTCGCCTGGGCGCACGGGTCGACGCTGGCCACGGCGATCGATGCAACGCCGATTCAGGCCGGCGATTTCGTCCGTTGGATGCGCCAGGTCATGGATTGTCTCGGGCAGATCGCGTCCGCCGCGTCGAGCAACGAACTGACGCGCAAGGCCGAGGCTGCGAAGGACCGTATCGGTCGCGGTATCGTGGCCTGGTCGACTATCTAGAGAGCTGGAGGGCTTGTGGGGCATCACGATATCTTGCAGCGCGCCTCGTTTGCGCACGTGTGCGGTGACTCGCTCATCGCTGCGATCGCGGGCCTCGCGCTGTACGCGTCATTTGCGCCGGTGGGATGGTGGTGGCTGTCGGTACCCGCACTGGCGCTGTACATCTCGCGCATTGACGAGGCCAGGGCGCCACGGGCGTTGACGGTCACGTTTGTGTTCGGTATGAGTTTCTGGCTTCCGCTCATCGACTGGATTCCGCTCGCCGTTGGTACGACGCCCCCGTGGTTTGTGCTCGCGTTTGTGCAGACGCTGTTCCTGATGGCCTGGGCGCTCTTCGCGAGGTGGACGCAGCTGTGGGCATGGGCGCGTGGTCCGATCATCCAGGCATTGCTCTTTGCCCTCACCTGGGCCGGTTTGGATGCTGCGCGCTCCCGGTGGCCCTGGTCTGGCTTTCCCTGGGGCTCCGTGGCGCTGCCTCAGGTGGATTCCTCCCTCGGGCGCCTCGCCCCGTACGGCGGAACGACACTGATCACTGCGGTTGTCATCGCGCTCGCAGTTCTCGTTCGCCGCGCATTCGCGGCTCGCGATGCGTCACTGATTCGCGAGCACTGGTTTTCGCGTCCAGCACTCGCCGTTATCGTTGTGGCTGCATACGTCGCGCCCCTCGCTCTGACGCTGCCGAACCAGGCAGAGAACGGAATGCTACGGATCGGTGTCGTCCAAGGTGACATTGCGCTGCCGGGTGCACAGGCTTACAAGCGTGAGGGCGAGGTGACCGGCAACAACATGCGCGCCTCCCTCGAGCTCGCGAGCTCCCCGGAGGTGGTTGAACACCCTCTCGACCTGGCGATCTGGGGCGAAGGTTCCGTCGACCGTGATCCGCTCGCGTTCCCTGCGATCGGACAGGCAGTCGATCGTGCAGCCACGGCGCTCGACGCACCTGTCTTGATCGGCTACACGAACCTCAATGAAAGTGATCGCGTCAAAAATTGGCTCGCGATCTGGGAGCCCGGTCAGGGGCTGGAGGAATCGGCTCGATACTCGAAACACGTTCCTGTCCCCTTTGGTGAATTCATTCCGTTCCGTGCATTCATCGCGTCCTTCGCGACCGAAGTCGCACAGTCAAGCCGAGACATGGAAGCGGGGGCAGAGCCACCCCTCATGACGGTGCACGCACGCGATGGACGCGACGTCCCCCTCGCGGTCGGCATCTGTTTCGAAGCGGCTTATCCCATGGTGATTGGCGACGGTGTCGCTCGCGGCGGCCAAGCCATCATCGTCCCGTCAAACAACTATCACTTCCGGTCCTCAGGAGAGTCCGCGCAGCAGGGCCAGCTCCTACGCATGCGAGCGATGGAGTACTCGCGCAGCGCTATTCAGGCATCGACGACGGGCCATTCCTACGTTATTCGTCCCGATGGTTCGATCCTGGAGCAAACCGGCACCGAGCAGGCGGCAACACTCACCGCCGATATTCCACTTCGTACGTCGCTGACGTTGACCGCGCGAGCGGGGGAGAGGATCCCAAACATCGTCATGGCTGCCACACTGGTCATCTGTTTGTCCGCCCTTGGCACGGTTGTCGGGCGACGTATCAGGGCCAGAGCGCGCGCCAGGCGTGCATCGCACGACTAAGTTCGGCAAAATGTGACCCATGACTGTTTCTGAGCGCCTCGTTCCTTCTCCGCAGGGGGACCACACCCTGATTGTGATCCCGACATACAACGAAATGGAGACGCTTCCAGGCATTCTGACGCAGATCTGGTCTCATGTGCCCCACGCGCACATCCTTATCGTCGATGACTCCTCGCCGGATGGGACGGGGGAGTGGGTTGACTCTCGCCGACAGAACGAGGACCGCCTACACATCCTCCATCGACCTGCCAAATCCGGCCTCGCCACCGCCTACGTTGACGGTATGGGCTGGGGCATTAAGCACAAGTACCCGTTCATTCTCCAGATGGACGCGGACGGTTCACACCGGCCGGTGGATCTACCGAAGCTGCTGACACGCATGGCCGGACCCGATCAACCGGACCTCGTCATCGGGTCACGATGGGTCCCGGGCGGACGTATTAACGGTTGGTCTCACAAGCGCGTCGCGCTCTCAAAGGCGGGCAATTATTATGTCCGATTCTGCCTGGGAACACCGGTCAAGGACGCAACAGCGGGCCTACGCCTACACCGCGCCGCTTTCCTACAGGAAAACGAGGTCCTCGATCGGGTAGCGACCACCGGCTTTGGATTCCAGGTGGAAATGACCGAACTCGAACGATCTCTGGGAGCGGTGATCGCCGAAGTGCCCATCACCTTCGACGAGCGCATCGCTGGCGAGTCGAAGCTGGATTCATCCATCTTCGTTGAGGAGCTCGTGATGGTCACGAAAGGCGGCCTGGGTCGCGTGACCCAAGCCGCCCGTCAAGTGTTCTCGAAGTAATCAGCCCTTCCGATAGGAGCCCTCGGGCCGCAAGCGGCCCTCACGGTAAGCGGTGAGCTGTTCGGAGAGAACGACCTCAAGCTCTTCGATGGAACGGCGCTCGAGCAGCATGTCCCAGTGGGTGCGCTGAGGCTTAACGGGCTTATTCTCCTCGTCCTCGACGGTCTCGCCGATCAGATCGGCCTGCTGGCCACACTTGCATTCCCAGGTTGCAGGGGCCGTTGCCTCGCTGGAGAGCGTGACCTCAAACTCATGACCGTTCGGGCACGCATAACGAACAATGAAACGGTCGGCGAAGACAACGCCATCCTCGGATTCGAGGGACTTCGCACCGATCTGCATGCCACGCAGTGCGCGGTCAGCCATAACAGCCTCCTGGACGTAGATAAGAAACGGGACCATTCTATCTGACACGTCAAGCGGAATGCGCTCACGGCCTCGTCGCCGCCCCATCCCCACGATCCGATAATGTACATTATGTCCGTTTTTCTTTATCGACCCCTCTCCGAGCACGCGGTACAGTTGCTGTCATGACGACGGACCGACAAGCACGCTCCCAGCACCCACCCGCTCTTCGCGAGGTCATCGCTCTCTCACTGGCGTGCCTTGCCTACTCCGTCCTTTCATTCTTGGCTAAGGCTCCCGAGTCTGTCGCAATGACCCACGCGCATGACGTCGCCGCATTCGAGTCGCGCATCGGCCTTTTTATCGAAAGTTCGGCCAACGCATGGCTGACCGCCCACCCGCTGCTCGCCTCGCTCGCATCTGCACAGTACGCGGTTTCGTTCCTTGCTATGACCGGCTTCGCCCTGGTCGTCCTCTGGCGTAAGGCCCCAGCCTCTTACCGCCGGGCTCGTTGGACGCTCGTCATCATGACGATCGGTGCGCTCATCACATACTGGACCTACCCCTTGGCTCCCCCACGCCTCGTCCCCGATCTCGGCTTCGTCGACGCCGTCGCCGCCCATACATCAGCCTATTCGCATTTGTTCGGTACGCTCGCCAATCCCTACGGTGCGATGCCATCGATGCATACCGGCTGGTCCGTGTGGGTTGCCGTCATGCTCGGAACATACGTGTGGCGCTCGTGGTGGGCGCGACTCCTTCTCGCTTTTCATCCAGCGATCACGATCGTGACAATCGTCGCAACTGGCAATCATTATGTGGTTGACGCCATTGCCGGCTGCATGTACTTCCTGCTTGCCTGGCTCTTTGTCACCATTACGAACAGGGCGTTACCCAGGAATGTGCGAACGACCGGCGAGACGTCCTAGGAGCGCCCCTCAATAAACGCTAGGGTGGATGTCATGAGACTCGGAGTTGATTTTGGCACCACAACCACCGCGATCGCTATCGTTGACCGGGGAAACTATCCCATCGTCTCTTTTGTCAACAACAACGACGATACGGTCGATTTTGTTCCGTCAATTATCGCGCTTGACGGCGACCACCTGGTTTACGGCTTCGACGCAGAAGATGCAGCCCGCGAGGGCGCTCCTCACCTGCGTTCTTTCAAGCGCCTGCTCTCCGACCCGTCGGTGACTGACACATCCACTCTGCGCCTGGGCAACCACAGCATCTCGATCCTCGACGCGCTCACCGGTTTCCTCAGTTACGTCGCACGTCAGCTGCGCACCAACTCTTCCGTTGCTTCCCTGCCTGCGTCCGAGCCACTTGAGGCTCTAGTCGGCGTCCCCGCACACGCATGGTCTGCGCAACGCTTCCTGACCCTCGAGGCCTTCCGACGCGCTGGCTGGGACGTCCTCGCAATGGTGAACGAGCCCTCCGCCGCAGGCTTTGAGTACACCCACCGTCACGCGGGAACGCTCAACTCGAAGCGCACCGCGATCCTCGTTTACGACCTGGGCGGCGGCACATTCGACGCGTCGATCGTATCGGCCACAGGAACCCTGCACGAGGTCATGGGATCGCGTGGACTCAATATGGTCGGCGGGGACGATTTCGATGTCGTGCTCGCTAACCGGCTCGCTGCCGCAGCTGGCACTGATTCCGGCAAGCTCGGCGACGAGGCGTGGGAACGCCTCGTCGAGGACGCGCGCGATGCGAAGGAGACCCTCTCCCCCTCGACGAAGTTCATTACCGTCTCCGTCGACGGCGAACCCGTCACTATCCCCGTCGCTGACTTCTACGAGGCTGCCACTCCCCTGGTCGACTCAACCGTCGCCGCCATGGAACCCCTCCTGGTCCCTGACGCTTCAGGCGTCGGTCAGCTGGGCGGAGATATCGCCGGTCTCTACGTTGTGGGCGGTGGCTCGCAGCTTCCGCTCGTGGCGCGCGTCCTGCGGTCGCGTTTTGGGCGCCGTGTCCACCGGTCGCCACACACCGCAGCGTCAACAGCAATTGGACTTGCCATCGGTGCTGATCCCGAGGCCGCTTACACCGTGCGCGAACAACTCTCGCGCGGCGTTGGCGTGTTCCGTGAGCGCGAGGCAGGAAGCTTCATCTCCTTCGATACCCTCCTGGAGCCCAACACAGAGCTAGCCCCGGGAGAAACGCTGACCATCAAGCGCCGCTACCGGGCGGCACACAACATCGGCTATTTCCGTTTCGTCGAATACTCGTCGTTCGACGAGGCCGGGGTGCCGCGCGGCGACCTACAGCCCTACGGCGAGGTCATCGTTCCCTTCGATCGCGCGCTGCGTCGCGACGATATCGACCTCACCACGATCCCCGTCGTACGCACCGATGATGGGCCCCTCATCGAAGAGTCCTACATCGTCGACGAGAACGGTCTGGTCACCGTTGAGATTACCGACGTCGAGTCGTCGTACACGGTGAGCCGCCCGCTCGGGCGCCGCTAATCCTCACCGACGCAAGACAAAGGTGTGGGGGCCAGGCTCAGCCTGGCCCCCACACCTTCTCGTCGTCTCGGTCTCGTCAGGATGCAGAAAGCTTGGAGCGACGTCGCTCCGCCAGTTCGTCGACGAAAGCCGGTTCCGAACGCTCAAGCGGCAGCTCGGCAAGAGACCCCTCAACCTCGCGCCAGACACGACCGACGGCAATGCCGAAAACGCCCTGGCCGCCCTGAAGGAGGTCAATCACCTCGTCCGTCGACGTGCATTCGTACACAGAGGCCCCATCGCTCATCAGGGTGATCGATGCGAGATCGTCGACTCCCCTGTTCTGCAGCGACGACACGGCGACGCGCACCTGCTGCAGCGACACGCCCGCGTCGAGAAGCTTCTTCACGACCTTCAGAACGAGGATGTCACGGAAGGAATAGAGGCGCTGGGAGCCAGAACCGCGTGCAGCGCGGATAGACGGCTGGAGAAGGCCGGTGCGAGCCCAGTAGTCGAGCTGACGATAGGTGATACCAGCGGCGCTACATGCAACCGGGCCACGGTAGCCCATCTCGTCGGTATCAAGGCCTTCGAGCGGGTCGCCGAAAAGCATGCCTTGCCGGCTAACGGCGTTCGCTTCTGCGCTCACTGTCGGGCTCCTTGCAGGTGGTACTTGATGAGAACAGGACTACGGTAGAGCACCGATGAACGGTGGTCAATGACCGAAGCGGCGAGTCTAACCTTCATGTTCAACATGAGACTTAGTCACCATCGTCCGCGAGTGCTGACACAGCAACCGTCAACATTTCACGATGCAGCTCGGCGAACAGCTCTCCCAGCTCAACCGCCCGAGCACGCGCCCGTTCGCGGTCCGCGCCACGGCCTCGTCCCCGCTGCGAGGAAACGGTCTGATCGATAATGTCAGCGCTACGCTCGGCACCCTGACGAACCGCACGCAGCACGCGCACGTCGACACCAGCGCACTCCAGCCGCGCAATTGCAGACACTGTCTGAACGCAGCGCGCAGGAAAGTATCCAGCCAGATCCGGCGTAATCAGCCCCAGGCGCGTGTAGCGTTCGAGCGTCTCCATATCGACGCCCGTCAAGTCAGCCAAGTCGGCAGCAGGGATAGCCCGACGTCCGCCCAGCGACACGGTCTGTCCCTCAGACGAGACGACCTGGGCCACCCTGCGCTTGGCCGGTGTATGCCCAGCATCGAGAGCATCGAGCTGCGTGCGGATCACGCTGAGCGGAGTGAAAGAGTCACGCTGCTCCGTCAGCACGTAGCGCAACCGCTCCACATCAGCGGCCGAGTACTTGCGGTAGCCCGAACCCGTACGCGCGGGCGTCACTAGCCCCTCGCTCTCCAGGTAGCGCACCTTAGACAGCGAGATCGCAGGAAACTCCTCCTTCAGCGCGTCGACAACGCGGCCGATCGACAGCTCAGGGCTGTGATCGACGTCGTGCGGCCATGAGCGTGCCTCACGAGATGAGGGCACCGCCCGCGCATGCGCAACGGCTGCGGACACGTCAGGCCTGCTTGGTCGACGGCTGATAGGTCAAGCGGTACTTTCCGATCTGCACTTCATCACCGGCATGCAGCGCGATGGAATCGACGCGCTCACGGTTGACGTACGTGCCGTTGAGGGAACCCGAATCGCGCACGATGTGCCCGCCCTCGGATGCGATGAACTGGCAGTGCTTACGCGACACGGTGACATCATCAAGGAAGATGTCAGCCTTGGGAGAGCGACCGGCATTGGTCACTTCTGGATCAAGGAGGAAACGCGCACCCGTGTTCGGCCCGCGCTGAACAATGAGCAGCGCCGAGCCTGCAGGCAGCGCCTCCACTGCTTCGCGATCACGAGCGGACAGCGCAACGGGTGCCTCTTCGACCTCATCAACCACAGGCGCCAAGCCGAAAACTGAGGTTGCAGTCGGATCGAACGGCTGGTTGTCAGACATTGTGCGCTCCAATAAGTAAGAAGATGGACTCTGATAAGTGTAAACGTTTGCCTTGTATCAGGCGCGGGAACGCCAGGGTGAAACGCCCACAACCAACGTCCTCATCCGTAGGTAGCAAACTGCGGGGGCTTCGGAGTGGCGGTCGACGAAATCGATAGATCATCAACAGGCGTGATCGTCACCGTCGCCCCCTTGGCGCGCATTTGCGCCGCTGAGCCCGCTTGAATATCGAGTGCCGTCGCGATCGTCTGACCATCGCCGATCACCTTCCACGTATATGGTGAGGCGATCGGGGTTCCGTCAACGACGATCGCGCCAGCCTGGCCGGTGAAGGCCGAACGCGTTGACAGACGCACGCCGTTAAGCTCGATGGCCTCGGCCCCGGCGTTGCGCAGCTCCCCCAGAGTCTGAACGAACTGCGTAGCTGTCAGGTTCGCGCCGGGATCTGTCACGCCCACCGTCACACCGGGACCGTGCACAGCGACGGTGCCTGCTGCAATTTGCGCCTGAGTCTGCGCCTTACGTGTCGCCTGCTCGCGAGCGTCGGCATCGCTGGCCGCGCTGCGCAGGTCGTCAAGTTCACTGCTCAGCTCGCTTCGTCGGTTGCGCAGGTTTTGCTCCTGCGTACTGAGCTCATCGAGAACAGTCACGAGATCCTGTTCCGAGAGGCCCTCAAGCGGATCCGAGCGTTGTGCGCGCACCTGAGTCGCCAGGGCAAATCCAAGAATCATGAAGATCACGAGCATCACGACATGGAGTCCGCGGGGAAGCGCGAAGAATGCTTGGCGAGCGCGCGTCCACAAACGGGGGTGGACGCGTTCTTCGCGATGGGCGCCATGCGCGCGAGTGCGTTCCTTAGCTATCTCGTCGTTTGAGGGAGCTGTCGTGGGTTCCTCGTTCATGTCAAGCCTTCAGCAGTAGGCGGCGAATCGATGCCGTGTTGGAGAAAATACGAATGCCAAGAACGACAACAACTGCCGTCGTCATTGCCGAGCCAACACCGAGCTGTGTCCCCAGAAACACAAGGAGGCAGGCCACGACAACATTCCAGAAAAAGGATGTGACGAATACTCTGTCGGCGAAGCGGCCCTCAAGCCATGCCCGCCCGGCGCCGAAAAGAGCGTCGAGACCCGCAACAACGGCCACGGGCAGGAACGGGGCAAGCCACGCTGGCACCGTCGGATCGAGAAGCACACCGAGGACAATGCCGATGATCAAGCCGATGACGGCAATCATGAAGAACCTCCTTCGTTGGATGCCCCCACCGGTGTTGCGTAGTGGGAGTCCGTGAGCGTGAGCGCCTCCATTGTGATGTTGTCGGAGACTTTCGAAGAGACGGTCATACCGGTCACCGACTGCGCAGCCGACAGGTAGTCACCCGTGGCACCCCGTACGAGAGAGACGGACAGAGCGTTCGAGTCGCCAATCGCGCGGACCTCATAGGGCGAGGACACGGGGGTGACGTTGACGAGGATGGCGGAACCGGCTGTGCGTACGAATGTGTCGGGGCCGATCCGTTGGCCGTTGATGGAGATAGCGTCAGCGCCGGCAGCCCACAGGGCGTTAACGACCATCGCGAGATCCTGGTCGCGCACGGTTCCACTCCCCTTGCCGGGACCGCTGCGATCCGTGAGCGTGACGGTGATACCGGGGCCGTGTACCGGGGTCGTTGCGGTCACCATGTCCTGCGCTGGGTCGGAGGCTGCGCCCGAGCCTGATTGGGAGTACTGATCGATGGCGCGTCCCAGCGACTGCACGTCGTCATTCAAGGCTTCGACGGTCGCCGAACGCTGGGATGCCTGAGTCTTGAGATCGGACTTCACGTCCCCTGCCGGCGCGCGCAGCGATGAGGTCGCAACGATCGACCCGAAACCGAGTGCGACGGCAACCGCAAACACACCGATCTTGCCGGCGAGGCTCGTCGGCCTCGAACCATGATCGGCGCGATAGTGCTCGTAGCCGGCATCGAGAGGATTGGCGAGCAGGGAGTTCAGGAGGGACATCGAGGCAGCAGGGTCGACAGGGACGGCCTGGGTGGCCCGTGTTGCCTCCCCCGCCGCGTCGCCTCGATGTCCCCCGCGTGTCACTGGTCCTGCTTCCAACGGCGCTGCACGCGCTCGTCACGCTCGAAAGCATCGAGATGCTCGATGACAATGCGGCGCAGCTGCGCGGGCGCATCGCCATTCGTGTCGAGCCACGAGCGCAGCAGACCCACCGAGCGCTCGACGCTGCCGTCTCGATCGATATCGAGTCCGTACGCAAGCACCCCATTGGCGTAGCGCAGCGCCATTCCAATCGTGTGGGATTCCCAGTAGGAACGCAGACGATCAACGGCGGCCTCAATACCTGTCTCGCCATCCCACGACGAGGCCTGCAGACCGGCGAGCGTCGCCGTTAGGAAATCGTTTGAGAGGGTCTCTGAGTAGACCGAGTCCCACGCGTGGGAACGAGCTTCTTCAATGGGCAGGGAGGCGAGCGCTTCGACGCTCATACGCGCTGCTTCGCCCGAGCCGTCGGCGCTGCGCCACGCCTCGACCGCGCCAGCATCGACGAGGCCTCGTGCCGCCAACGCTCGGCGCGCACGCCAGGCAATGTCGGGGTTATCGCTGGCCGCAAAGCCGCGCACCGTCGCTTCGTACTCATCGCCACCGCGTGCCGCAAACTCGGCGATAAAGGCACGCGTGTAGGAGCGCCAGGCATCAGCATCTTGCGTCTCACGAGACAGCCGGATCGTGGTCGCCAGGACCTGATCGTGCACGTCTGTGCGCAGGCTACCCGGCAGGAATGACGAGATCGCTTCGGCGACGAAGAGAAGCAGACGGTCGCGGATGGCTGGCTCAGTCTCCGCGGGAACGGCCGTGAGGACAGCGACGATGAAGCGGCGCGGGTCGAGCAAGCCGTCGCGAACCGCGTTCCACAACGACGCCCAGATGACCGCACGCGTGAGCGCAACATCGATCGACGCCACGTAGGTCAGCGCGACGTCTGTCGAACGCTCATCCAGGCGCGAGATCGCGTAGGTCAGGTCGTCATCGTTGATGACGACAAGGTCAGCGGAGGCGGCGCCACCGGGAACTGCAAGGACTCCATCGGGATCGATCGGGGCCTGTTCCCCCTCGATGCGCACGTCGAAGCTGTGCGTACGTTCAAGAGCACTGGCAGCGACGCGCCACGTGGACACCGTGACGCGGTGGGGGCGCAGAACTCCCCCACAGGCCTCGCCACTCTGATGCAGTGTGAAGTCTGTGATCGCACCAACTGCATCCGTCGTCCACGAAGCGGACAGCGTCGACGGACCAGAGGTCTCCAGCCACGCGTTCTTCCAGGAGGACAGTTCCTGGCGCGAGGCCCCTTCAAGCGCGACAAGGAGGTCCTGGAGGTTGGTCGCACCGAACTGGTGCTCGGCGAAGTAGCGGCGCGCTCCCTCGTAGAAGGCGTCCTCACCGACCCAGGCAACCAGCTGCTTGAGAACGGACGCGCCCTTGGCGTATGTGATTCCGTCGAAGTTTGTCTTTGCAGCTGCGACGTCCGGAATGTCTGCGGCGATCGGGTGCGTGGTCGGCATCTGGTCCTGCGTGTAGGCCCAGATCTTACGGTTCATCGCGAAGTTCGCCCATTCGCCCACGTACCGCGTGGCGGTGGCGATAGCGCTGGCCCCCTGGTTTTCCGCGAACGATTCCTTCAGCCACAGGTCGTCCCACCACGAGGGCGTGGCGAGGTCTCCGAACCACATGTGGCACATCTCGTGGAGCGTTGTGTTCGCGCGGCGCTGACGCTCGGAGAACGTGGGCGCCGAACGCGAAATGTAGTTCTCGTTGAAGGTGATGCAGCCCGGGTTTTCCATCGCACCGAGGTTGTATTCGGGCACGTAGACCTGGTCGTAGGAACCCCACGGGAACGTGACGCCGTAGCGCGCGTGGTAGAAGTCGAGTCCGGCGCGGGTCACCTCGAAGACATCATCGGAGTCAAGGTAACGCGCAAGCGTACGACGGCACAGGAGTCGCAGCGCCAGCTCAGCATGCCCGCCATCGGACGCGCCTCCGCTCCAGGTGCCTCCCTCGATGACCGCCCACGGGCCAGCAACGATCGCCGTGATGTAGCTGGAGAGCGGGCGGGTCGCCGTGAAGTCATGGCGGAGCGCGCCCGTCTCATCCACGGACTCCACGCCTGTCTCAATCCCGTTGGAGGAGACAACCCAGCCCGCCGGTGCGATGACGTGGAATGTCCATTCAGGCTTCACATCCGGCTGGTCAACGCACGGCCATGCGCGGTGGGCATCGTTGGGCTCAAATTGGGTGTAGAGGTAAACCTCGCCGTCCTCGGGATCGGTGTAGCGGTGCAGGCCTTCACCACTGCGCGAGTAGCGCGCGAGGGCGCGCACCTCCAGGGTGATGGGCTCCCCTACAGGAAGTCCAGCGACCCAGACTCGGTCTTCGTCATCCTCGAACGGGTGAGGGTGACCATTGAGAAGCACCTCGGTGACATCACCCACGATGTCGATGAAGGTGCGCTCCTCGTCCGACGTCATCGTCAGCGTCGACGTCACAGGATAGGTGGGAATCGTCGTGTCCTGGGCGGCTCGGATATCGACCACGACGTCGATGGCTGAGACGTGTAGATGGGCAGCGCGATGTATTGCTTCGTTGCGTGTCAAAATCTGCATGACACCTATCCTACTGTGTCACGGCCGCTCCGTGTGGCGCGCGCCGCCGCAGCGACGAACTACAGTATGGACATGACTTCAGTGATTGATATTCGCCCCACGGTTGCCCCAGTGTCACTAGCGACCGCACTGTCGGGCCTGGAGATCCACGGATTTTTCGCCCCTGATGGCAGCCCCGCGTCGATTGCGGACTCGGCGCTGCGCCTTCGCGGCATCACCGTGTCCTCCGACGACTGCGAGCCGGACTGGCTGTTCGTTGCGATTCCCGGCCTCAAGCAACACGGCATTCGTTTCGCTCACGCGGCGATCGAGGCCGGGGCAAGCGCGATTCTCACGGATGAGGAGGGGCGCAGGCAGGCGTGTGAACGAGGCCTGGGCGTGCCCGTCGTGCAGGTGGCCGACCCGCGAGGAGTCGTTCCGCAGCTCTGTGCCAACGTGTACGCATCCCCCGCAACCCGTCTGACGACGATGGCCGTGACGGGCACGAACGGCAAGACCACAACCTCGTATCTGATGCGCGCAGCCATCGCGTCACGTTTCCCCAACGCCTCACTGTGCGGCACCGTAGAAACGCACGTCGGCCCGATTTCGTTCGAGGCCGTCCGTACGACCGCCGAGGCCCCCGTCATCGCCCGTTTCCTGGCAGCCACCGAGGAGTACGGTTGCGGAGCTGGTGTCATTGAGCTGTCTGCTCACGCTCTCTCGCTGCACCGCGTCGACGGAATCGTCTTCGACGTTGCGGCTTTTACAAACCTGCAGCACGACCACCTCGACTACTACGGCGACATGGAGAACTACTTCCAGGCGAAGGCTCTGCTGTTTACTCCTGAGCACTCTCGCCGTGGCGTCGTGTGCGTCGACGATGAGTGGGGCCGTCGTCTCGCCCAGCAGGCCACCGTCCCGGTGACGACGGTGTCCGCACTGACAGACAACGACGCCGACTGGCAGGTTCGCGATGTGACGCCCGATAAGGCGATCGGTCGCACCGTCTTTACCCTCGTCGACCCGTCGGGCGTCGGCCATCGCGTCGCGATGCCTATCCTCGGCGAGGTCAATATCCAAAACACCGCCGTTGCGATCGTCAGCGCCGTCAGCCTGGGCATCGAACTCGCCGATGTCATCTCCGCCATCGAGGATGCTCCCCAGATCCCCGGCCGCATGGAAAAGGTCAACCCCACGCCGGGTGGACAACCGCTCGTGATCGTCGATTACGCGCACACGCCGGAGGCGCTCGAGTGGACGCTGCGCTCGACACGTGAGCTCACGGAGGGCAAGGTTGTCATCGTCTTCGGCACAGATGGCGACCGCGATGCCTCGAAACGTGAGGAGCTCGCTGCAATCGCTGCCCGCGAGGCAGACGTCCTGTGGGTGACGGATGAGAATCCACGCACCGAGGATCCCCAGTCGATTCGCGACTATCTCCTCCGAGGCATCGCCTCCGTGCGCCCAGACATGGCCGACGTCACCGAGGTCACGACCTGCCGACGCGACGCCGTGCGCCGCGCTATCCTCGCTGCCCAGCCCGGTGACACCGTCATCATCACAGGCAAGGGCGCTGAGTGGTATCAAGAGATCCAAGGGATCCACCACCGCTACAACGACGTTCCCGTCGCCGCCGAGGTCCTCGAAGGCGACGTGCGCGCGCACGAGTAACGCACCGTTATCTGTGAACTGGCGCGCCGCCGGGGCTCCCATCGGGCCTTTGCGGCGCGCCACGCCGTAGACTGGGCGGGTGAATGACTTTGACAATCAGCCCGACGCGCCCGCCGCATTCGAGGCGGACAGCCTCGAGAACTACAGTGCTGACGAGGCCGTGGCCTCGTCTCTCGCGCTCGACCTGAGCGACGAGGAGACGCAGGCGCGTGCTCGCGTCATGCGCGCCAACCTCGATCAGTTCGACCTCGATGAGGAGGACCTGGCGCTTCTGGCCGGTGAAGCCGCGCTCGCGGAAGCAGGCGATGTGGCCGCAGGGCTTCCCGTTCTCGCTGTCGTCGGTCGCCCAAACGTTGGAAAATCCACGCTCGTGAACCGTATTCTCGGACGGCGCGAGGCCGTTGTGCAGGATACGCCCGGCGTGACTCGAGATCGCGTCTCCTACCCGGCCGAATGGGCGGGTCGCGACTTCACGCTCGTTGACACGGGCGGCTGGGAGATCGACGTCAAAGGTCTGGACCGTTCCGTTGCTGAGCAGGCAGAGATTGCGGTCGACCTAGCGGACGCTGTCGTGCTCGTCCTAGATGCGACCGTCGGCGTGACCGCCTCCGATGAACGCATCGTCGAGATGCTTCGGTCGAAGAAGAAGCCGATTATCCTCGCCGCGAATAAGGTTGATTCACCGCTGCAGGAGGCAGACGCTGCGTACCTGTGGAGCCTCGGATTGGGCGAACCCTACCCCATTTCGGCTCTGCACGGACGCGGTACCGGCGACCTCCTCGATGCCATCATGGAGGTCTTGCCCACCGAATCTGCCGTCGCCACGGCGCTACCCTCTGGCGGCCCGCGGCGCGTTGCCCTGGTGGGGCGTCCGAACGTCGGCAAGTCGTCTCTCCTCAACGCCCTTGCCGGCGGCGAGCGCGTCGTCGTCAACGAGCTTGCAGGTACAACTCGCGACCCCGTTGACGAGCTCATCGAGCTGGATGGCCGCTCGTGGTGGTTCATCGATACCGCTGGTATCCGCCGAAAGATGCACCGGACGACGGGTGCCGACTACTACGCGTCGATCCGCACTCAGGCCGCTATCGAAAAGGCGGAGGTCGCGCTGGTCCTTATCGATGGTTCAGCCCCTCTCACCGAGCAGGATGTGCGCGTCGTTCAGCAGGTGATCGATGCAGGACGGGCCCTCGTTATCGTCACGAATAAGTGGGATCTCGTCGATGAGGAGCGACAAAAGGAGATTAAGAACGAGCTTGAGCGTGAGCTCGTGCAGATCCAGTGGGCGCCGCGCATCAACCTCGCCGCTAAGACGGGATGGCACACGAATCGCATCGTGCGGGCTCTGGAGACCGCGCTCGAAGGCTGGGAGACCCGTATCCCCACGGGGCAGCTCAATGCATTCCTCGGTCAGCTCGTCGCCGCTCATCCGCACCCGCTTCGCGGCGGCAAGCAGCCTCGTATCCTCTTTGGCACACAGGCGTCGAGCAAACCTCCGCGCTTCGTCCTCTTCACAACCGGATTCCTCGACCCTGGATACCGTCGTTTCATCGAGCGTCGTCTGCGTGAGACCTTCGGTTTCGCAGGGACACCGATCCAGATTTCGGTGCGCGTGCGCGAGAGGCGTCGCAAGTAGTCTTCACGACAGGTCACAAGTAAGGGCGGGATACCACATCGGTGGTATCCCGCCCCGCTATCTGTCGCGCCCAGTTGTGCCCGTCTACGCTGTTATCCACAGGCCATGACTGATCCGTGCGAGTATCCACAGGTCTGCCCTGACGCGTTGACGCACCCCTCGCCGAGGAGCAGGATCGCGTTATGACTACTTCACACCACTGCCCTGTTGTCCTCCCCCTTCCCGATGGGCTCGTACTGTGCAACGATGGCCTCGTACGTCCTACGTGGGCGTCCCACGACGAACTCATCCGTGACTATTACGATCGTGAATGGGGACTCCCCGTTCACGACGAGGTCGGAGTGTTTGAGTGCCTCGTCTTGGAAGGCTTCCAGGCTGGGCTCTCCTGGCGCACGGTACTGGCCAAACGCAACGCATTTCGCGCTGCTTTTCGAGGTTTCATCCCCGATCGTGTCGCAGCGTTCGACAACGCAGACATCGAGCGCATCCTCACCGAGCCGGGCATTATTCGCAACCGTCGGAAGATCGAGGCGGCGATAACGAATGCCCGTGCGACAGTCGCCCTGCGCGGCGACGCCGATCCGAACGGTCCGTCGCATCTCGGTGACCTCGTCTGGTCCTACCGTCCTGTGCAGGATCCGCGTCCCCGCTCGCAGGAGGAGGTGCCCACGCAGCTGCCGGAGTCGCAGGCTCTGGCCGCCGACTTGAAAGGCAGAGGATTTCGATTCGTCGGTCCGACCACGATGCTCGCGCTCATGGCCGCGATCGGCATCGTCAACACGGACATCGTCGGAACGCATCGGCGCCCGGTCTAGCATCGAAACACGGCAGGCACACCTATCACTCGCACATACTCACTGGCTGGCTCTATCTGGCATGATGGTCCCATGGCACTGTCACAGAAGCTTCTCAGCCAGGACGAGATCGTCGTCCGCCACATGCATACTCACATCAAGAAGCTGCTGCCCGCGATCATCGTCGAGTCCATCCTCGTGATCGCCGCCGCAGTTGGCTCCTTCTACGTCCCCGAGAACGCGCGCTACTGGGCACTCGCGACCATCTGGATCGCTGTGCTCCTCCTGTCGATTCCACTCATCCTTGTTCCCTGGATCAAGTGGATAACGACGACCTACACGGTGACGACGAAGCGAGTCATCACCCGCACGGGCGTCATCAAGCGCACCGGCCACGATCTGCCCCTCACGCGCATTTCCGACATCCAAATCGAAAAGGACTTCGACGACCGCATCTTCGGCTGCGGCACGCTTGCCCTCCAGACCTCCGCAGACGACCCGCTGCTCCTGCGTGACGTGCCGAAGGTTGAGAAGGTGCAGGTGGAGATTTCTAATCTGATCTTCCACGACATTCAGGGCGCAATCGACGCAGATCCGACGAGCTAATCACACTGTGGGACTAAAGGTTCCCACCTGCGGATAGAGTGATGTCATGTTCGATATTCACGGTTTCGAAATGACGGTCTTTAAGCTCCTGATCGGTATCATCCTGATCGTCCTCCACCTGCGCCTCACGGGCAAGCAGCAGACGGTCCAGATGACGCCGATCGACTTTATCGGGAACTTTATCCTCGGTGGCACTATCGGCGGCGTCATCTACAATCACGCCATCTCATTTGCGGAGTACATCAGCTTCCTGCTCATCACCTTCGCGATCGTTTCCGGACTCAATTACCTAACGTCGAAATTCATGTCGACGCGCTCGCTCGTCATGGGAAAGGCATACACGATTATCGAAGGTGGACGATTCACCCCCGAAGCACTCGACAGCCCGGATCACACGCTTGATCCGGTCGAGTTCCTGGCGGAGCTGCGCGGGATGGGCATCTTCTCGCTCCACGATCTCCAGCTCGTTCAGCGTGAAGCAAACGGCTCCCTGACTGTGCGCCGCAAGGGCGAGGGCGGCGTTAACTACGTTCTTGTCTCTAACGGTCAGGCGGTGGCCGACAACCTCGAGCTGGCTCATCGCGATGAGGAATGGCTGCGCGGTGAACTCTCCTCAGCTGGTGCTGGTGAGCTCGAAGACCTGTTCATCGTTGAGCTCGACGCCGATAACCGCCTCAACATCGTCGATCAAGCGGGGAACACAACTGGGTTGACGGTTTCGGATCCGGCCGTCCACGAGGTGACGACAGTGACCGAGTTTCAAAATCCCGATTCTCAGACTCCCACGCTCGAGGACTTCGCCGTGGATGGCACGGACAAGGCCACTCCTGGCTCTGAATGATTGTCGTATAGCCCTGCACGCAGCGTAGCCCCGACCTCGTTCCACCCCGAACGAGGCCGGGGTTCTTCGCCCGAAGAGGAAAGATCACGCATCCGCGCACTCACAAGCGGCAGCTGACGAACAAACACGGAAGCCACCCGCGGTCAGGTATCCACTGCGCGACCGATGAAAGTAAGCAGGTCGAAATCATCCCCGTTGACGACTTCGACCTGTGAAACAGTTTACTCCAGGCGTTGAAGTACTTGTGACTGCCCACGCACATCGAACGACCATCCTCTACCTGCGAAAATCGGCCGATCTATTCCGAAAAACACGTTTTACCGGGCGAAATAAAAGCGACTAAATGTGGATCACATTTCGGTTACAAATTGTGGGCACGCACACCACTAAGGACAGAGGTCCCTTCCGTCGCAAACAATGCAGGCGAGACCTGTTCGGACAGACAAAAAACCGTGAGGGACATACCCTCACGGTTCTTTCGTCGGGCTGGCGGGATTTGAACCCACGACCCCTTGACCCCCAGTCAAGTGCGCTACCAAGCTGCGCCACAGCCCGTATTTAATTCGTCGCCGTGGCGACCTGTAGTACTATAGCGCACCCGGCGATCAGGAAGCAAGCCGACAGGCGTGCGCCACGACACAACGCCACCGAACGAGGACACGCACCCCGTCTTCTGAGACTGCGTGCACGTATCGCCACACGGAACAAGCGGTCCTGACGTGTCTACGCGATTACACTGATACTTATCTACCGACAACAAGCATCGTGGGAGTACCCCTTATGGCTACCCGTCGCCTTCTGACAATCTCAGCTTCCCTCGCACTCGCTCTCACGGGTATCGCGGCACCATCTGCTGGGACCTGGGATGCCTCGTCAGCACAGGCAAGCTCAGTCATCGTGACCACTCAGAGCGCCCCCTCAAGCGTTGCAACTACCGGTCATGCAGTGCAGGCAAGCTCATCGGCGCCAGCACCAACACGTCGTCGTTTCCGCTCACGGACGACCTCCCATGACCCGGTAGCGCTCCTCATCTCCTTGATTATTTTTGCCTTGCTCGCCGGCGGCTATTACCTGTTCCGATACATTTCTTCCCAAAACGGGGGTCGGCAATCGCGGATGATGAATTACAACGGCCCCAGTGGACCGCAGTACGGCGTCACGGCCGGAAGCTATGGCAGCCCGCAGTATCCACAAACCGGAGCTCCCATGAACACGCCGATGCAGGCGGGAGGCGGCTATCCGGTGGGCGACTACGGCAACTACTACGGCAATCAGCAGGGCGGCTACCCGCCAACCGGCACAAACGGCACGTACGGAAACGGCTACTGACGTCTCGCGTCTGCCTCGACCGCTCGACGATCTGCGAAGCGGGTGCGCGCGCACAACTCGAGTCGTCAGTATCCACCACGCGACAGAGTCCACGTCGATTCTTCCGTCACGCACTACACTAGGCGGGGTCCTATACCGCTCCATCGCGCTGGACCGCCAGATCACGCTGGGAGGAAACACCACATGCTGTCTCATCGGCTCCTCATCTGCGGAGCCACCCTCGCCTGCGCGACGACCGCTCTCATCGGTCCTGCGACGCACGCGTCTGCCGAACCACACACATCGACCGTCGCAAGTACCGTCATGCCTGCACTTGGTGGCACAAGCGACCGCAACGAGGCATCTGTCCCCCGCACTCCCCCAGTTAGCGTGACTTCAAGCACCGTTGCTCCCGCACGCCGTAGTACCTCGACGAGTTCGGAATCAGGGGCGACCGCCATCGCGGTCCTCATCATGATCGGGGTTTTCTTCGTCATCTTGTTACCGGCCTGCATCATCCAGGTGATCGTCTACCGACGGGCACGCAAGGATATCCACGACATGCCGAACTACACCGGCGCCAACGGCCCCCAGTACGGTGTCACGGGCTATCCTCAAGGCACCGAGGCCCCCGGTCGCTCGTGGTATACGGGATTCAGCCCGCCGTGGTCGTACAAGCATCCCTACACCGGACGGCAGAGCTCACCCGGATCGTTCCCCGGCAACGGGTACGGTACTAATCCGACGCAGGGACAGGGCTACGGCATGCCAACAGCTCAAGGTCCGGCATACGGCACAGCGCCCAACCAGGGACCGTCCTATGGCTACGGCACCAATCCGACGCAGGGACAGGGCTACGGCATGCCAACAGCTCAAGGTCCGGCATACGGCACAGCGCCCGACCAGGGACCGACCTATGGCTACGGCACGCAACCCCCCGGAGGAATCTCGCAGGGATAGAACAACCCGGGCTACTGACGCAGAGCATGAGTGTGCCCCGCACCTATCGTGCGGGGCACACTCATGCTCGCTTGCGCGTATTACTGGGCGTCGCGGCGCGCCAGGTCCTCATCGACGTAGGCGAGAACAGCCTCGCACACACCCTCGATATCGAGACCCGTGGAATCGACAGTCGCGACGCCGGGTGCCGCGACCATGAACTCTGATACTGCGGAGTCCGCCTTGTCGCGTCCCTCTACCTGAGCGCGCACAATCTCCATGTGTTCCTCGGTCGCATCACCATAGAGTTCGAGCGTGCGGCGACGTAGACGCGCCTCCTGATCGGCGAGTAGAAGGATACGCACGTCAGCGTCAGGGCAGACCACGGTCGTGATGTCGCGTCCCTCCGCAATCATCCCGGAGCCTTGCTCTCGGGCCTCCATCATGCGCCTGCGCTGTTCCGTCGCCATCCACGCACGCACGTCAAGATTCGTCGACACGTGCTTGATCTCCAGCGCGATGCGCGGTTCACGGATCTCCTGAGTGATCTCACGCTCCCCCACCCACACGTGCGGATCCGACGGGTCAGAGACCAGGCACAGCGGCATCTCGTTTGCCGCAACCGCAACTGCTGCTTTGTCGGCCAGATCGATGCCGCGATCCAGGCAGTACCACGTGAGCGCACGGTACATCGCGCCCGTGTCGAGATATCCGATTCCAAGCCTCGACGCCAGAGCCTTCGAGACCGTGGACTTGCCGGAACCCGCCGGGCCGTCGATAGCGATCGTGATACCGACGCGCGAAATGGCGTCCTGGCGCATCGAGTCGTTCATTGCTGCATTCTCCTCATCGAGGTGTTGAGTGGGTGATGAGTCGCCAGCCCCGCTCCTGCAGGTCTGCGACGCAGCGGTCGGAAACCGCGGGGTCGATCATGACGCGGGCAACACCAGCCTGTGCACCCGCCGAATGTTCAAGGACGAGGTCCTCAATGTTGATGCCAGACTCACCGAGCTCGCTAAAGAGTCGCCCAAGCGCGCCCGGCTCGTCGGGAATGAGAACCTCAATGTCCGCATAGCGCGACGGAGCACCACCGTGCTTACCGGGAATGCGGGACACCCCCTGGTTACCAGCGGTCATGACGCGGTTGATGGCCCCAACGCTCCCACCGCGTAGCGGCCCCAGGTCAGCGGCAGCATCCAGGTGCGTGAGAAGGTCATCAAGATCGCCTCTCAGATCGCGCAGAATCGATGCGACGGGCCCTGCGTTGCCCGCCAAGATGGCGGTCCAGAGACGAGGGTCAGAGCCCGCGATACGCGCAGTGTCACGCAATCCCTGGCCGGCCAGGCCGAGAGCCTGGGCGGGAGCATCGACAAGGCGTGCGGCGAGCATCGACGACACAAGTTGCGGGACATGCGACACGAGGGCAACCGCATGATCGTGCGTTCCAGCGTTCATCTCGAGCGGCACGGCTCCAACGTCCGTCGCCAACGCTCGTGCAGCCAGCACCGCGCGCGGCCACGTCGTCTCGTGAGCGACGATCACCCACGGGCGTCCGTAGAACAGGTCCGCATCGGCAGCCCCGGCTCCGCTGCGCTCGCGACCCGCCATCGGGTGGGAGCCGACGTAGCGCGACGCCGCGTCAAGACATCCCTCAGAGCGCAAACCAGAGAGGACATCGGCAACGACAGCATCCTTCACCGACGCAACGTCGGTGACAATCGCGTCGGGGAAACGCAGCAACGACTCGACGATGATGCGGTCGGCGACATCCGGGGGTGTCGCGACGATGACGAGACGTGGAGCCTCGTAGCCGAGCCGATCCGAGCCGCACCCGGAGCGGCGCACCCCGGCCTCGGCGAGAACGTCACCAAAAGCCTCACCCGCACCGACATCGCAGGCCAAGCGCAGCGACGTGGGGGAGGCATCCTCCAGGTAGACGCGCACTCCCCCGGCCCGCAGCGCAAGGCCAAGCGACGCACCGAGCAAACCCGAGCCGATGATGAGAACCGGACCGACAGTCGATACGACTCGCTGCCCGAGCGCCCCGCTCTCGCCACTCACAGTCCGACGGCTCCGTACAGCGCAGTCAAAGCATTGCCCTTGACGCGTCGAGTCGTCCCCTGCTTGAGGTGGTCAAGCGTGATAGGGCCGAAACCGGTGCGCACGAGCTCACGCACCGGGTATCCGACGGCCTCCATCATGCGGCGCACCAGTCGGTTACGCCCCTCATGCACAACAATCTCGACGGTCGTGATGTCGCCGTAGGTATCGACGATGCGGAAGGAATCAACCTTGATCGGGCCATCCTCCAGCTCAATTCCGTTCATGAGGGCACGCTTGACGCCCGGCTTCACCTCGCCGTGCAGACGCGCCACGTAGGTCTTGCGAATCTCGTAGGACGGGTGAGTCAGGCGATTCGCCAGCTCACCATCGTTGGTCAGCAGGAGGAGGCCGGAGGTGTCGATGTCCAGGCGACCGACGTGGTACAGACGCTCCGGATAGTCAGCGATGAGGTCCGCGATCGTGGGACGGCCCTCCGGGTCACTCATCGTCGACACGGTGCCGATCGGCTTGTTGACCGCCAGGACGATGTGCTTGGTCTCGTCGAGGATCAGCCGCTCACCATCCACGTGAATGACCTGCTTTGTGGGGTCGACACGCACGCCCTGGCTGCGCACAACGGTGCCGTCGACGCTCACGCGACCGTCGGCGATCATCTGTTCGGATGCGCGCCTGGATGCGACGCCGGCCTGGGCGAGCACCTTCTGCAGGCGCACTCCACCCTCGGTGTAGGGGTTAGCCCTCATAGTTCTTCCTCCAATTCATCCAGCGCGTCGGCGTCTGGCAGGTAGGGTGCCAACGGTACCAGCTCCGACAGGCTCGTTAATCCCATTTTCTCAAGAAATTCGCCGGTCGTCCCGTACAGGCGCGCACCGGATGGTGTCAGTCCCGTCTCTTCTACAAGGCCTCGAGCCATGAGGGTGCGCACGACACCATCCACGTTGACTCCACGGATACGGGAGATCCGAGTCCGTGAAATGGGCTGGCGGTAGGCAATGACGGCCAATGTTTCCAGGGCGGCCTGCGACAGGCGGGCGTGAGACGATCCGACGACAAAGCGGCCGACGACGTCGGCGTATGCGCGAGCGGAATAGATGCGCCAGCCACCCGCCACCTCACGCAGCTCAAAACCGCGCGGGTGATCCTGCCCCTCGCCCAGGTACTCGGAGGCAAGCGCGCGCAGTTCGGCATTAATGTCGTCAGCACTGACGCCGAGGACGTCGGCGAGTTCGGATGCGTCAACCGGCTCCGATGCCACCATGAGGATTGCCTCGATGGGGCCGCGCAGCATGTGCTCACTCATCAGCGTTATCTCCTTCACCGTCAGATCGTATGGCGCTGTTCGACGAGGCCGGGGCAAGGTCTTCGTCGCCCGCTCCCGAGTAGTCATCCACATCGATATCGATGCGGCCCTGTGTGCCAGTCCAGTGAATCGTGAGCGCCCCGAGCGCGTTCTCCTGATCGAACTCAACGGCGCCTCGCCGATAGAGCTCAAGCAGGGCGAGGAAACGTGAGACGACCACGGCACGCGTGGCAGCGTCCTCAACGAGTTCGTGGAAGGTCATAGAACCCGCTTGCGCGAGCATCGCACTGACGAGGAGCGCCTGCTCGCGCACGGGCACAACAGGATCATGCAAGTGCGTGACCTGCACCGTCGACGTTGCAGCAGATAACGCATCGGCGGCGAGACGAGCGAGGTCCTCGGGCGTTGTCAACCAACGCAGCTCGGGAAGAAGCGTTGCGAAATGCGCCTCCAGGGGCACATCCCTGGCAACGTACGAGCTGTACTCCCCCATCCGCTGATCAAGGTATTTCGCTGCTTCCTTGAACGCGCGATACTGAAGGAGCCGGGAGAAGAGCAGATCACGAGCCTCCAGATCGGCCTGCGAGGCATTCTCCTCCTCGTCGATAACCGGCAGCAGGTGAGACGCCTTCATGTCGAGCAGTGTCGCTGCCACGACCAGGAACTCCGTCGTACGAGATAAGTCCGGAGACGCCTGCATGAAGGCGATGAACTCATCGGTCACCTGGGCGAGCGCAACCTCAGTGATGTCGAGTTTTTTGCGGGCGATCAGCGACAGGAGAAGATCGAAGGGACCTTCAAAAACCGGGAGCGAGACCGCGAAAAGGTCAAACTCCCCCTGGACCTCGAGACTGTCAGGCCGCGTCGCCACGGGCAATGACTTCCCGCGCGAGTCGACGGTAGGCGTGTGCACCCGCGTGGTTGGGAGCGTAGGAGGTGATCGGCTCGGTCGCCACAGACGCGTCCGGGAACTTGATGGTGCGGCCGATGCGCGTATCGAACACGAGGTCGCCGAATGCCTCCTGCAGGCGCTGGAGGACCTCACGCGAATGCAGCGTGCGCGAGTCAACCATCGTGGCGACGATGCCGTCAATCTTGAGGCGCGGATTGATGCGATCGCGCACCGTCTCGATGGTCTCGACGAGCAGCGCGACGCCACGCAGCGCAAAGAACTCCGCCTCCACCGGGACGATCACGCCATGAGCCGCGGTCAGGGCGTTGACCGCGAGCAAACCGAGGGACGGCTGACAGTCGATCAGAACCACATCGTAATCGGCTTCGACGTGCCGCAGAACGCGGGCCAGCGCACTCTCGCGGGCAACCTCATTGACGAGCTGCACTTCAGCCGCGGACAGGTCAATGTTTGCTGGAATGATGTCGAGGTTTTCCGTCGATGTGTGGCAGATCGTCGCCTTGACGTCCGCCTTCGGGTTCATGAGCAGCGTGTAAATCGTCTGCTCCATGTCGAGCGCATTAATGCCCAAGCCGACAGAGGCTGCACCCTGGGGATCGAAGTCCACGATCAAGACCCGTCGACCGTACTCGGCCAGCGCGGCGCCCAAGTTGATCGTCGTCGTCGTCTTGCCGACGCCACCCTTCTGATTGCACATCGCGATCACGCGAGCGGGACCGTGCCCCGACAGCGGCGCGGGCACAGGAAAATCGACCGGCTCTTCGCGCAGGTCGGGCGTCAGCGTAGGATGCGAGTTCGTGGTCACGTCCCCATCCTAATTCATCACCGCGCGGATGCGTCGGTGCCACGCGCCCGCGGGTGCGACAGGGTGAAAACCTCACGCAGCGCTTGTGCGGTCACCTGGGTATAGATCTGCGTCGTTGCGACCGACGCATGCCCGAGAAGCTCCTGCACCTCGCGTACGCTCGCGCCACCCTCGAGCAGGTGCGTCGCGAACGAATGCCGCAACGTATGCGGAGAAACACGATCTCCCAGATCAGCGGCCTGAGCCGCGCGTCGGATAGCCGTCCATGCGCTCTGTCGCGACAGCGCACCACCGCGTGAGTTCAGAAAGAATGCCGTCTCTCCCCTGCCTCGTGCTGCCAAAACCGGTCGGGCACGCACCGCGTATGCGTGGAGCGCGTCGACGGCGAAAGAACCGACCGGAACGATCCTTTCTTTACGCCCTTTGCCAAACAGGCGCACAACGGGAACGTCGCCATCGAGATCGAGGTCATCCGCGCTCAGGGACACCGCTTCAGAGACGCGCGCCCCGGTTGCGTACAGCAGCTCAAGCAACGCAGCGTCACGGAGGCCGATCGGTGAATCGTCGGCGTGAGCAGCATCGAGCAGACGCCCGACCTCATCGATGGAGAGAGCCTTGGGCAGATGACGCCCCTGACGCGGGGCATGCAGCTGAGCGGCCGCGTCCGTCGCGACCACTCCTTCAGTCAGCGCGTACTTGTGCAGCCCGCGGATCGCAGCCGACGCACGTGCCACGGACGATGCGGCGGCAGGAGTTCCCGTGACCGCTCCAGATGCCAGACGCATCATGTAGTCCTCGATGTCGCGCACGCTGACGTCCCCAATATCAATTTTTCCGCGATCCTTCATGTCAAACGCGTATCGGATGGCGTCCCGGCGATAGTTTGAAACTGTATGCGCGGATGCCCCCTTTTCAACGCGCAGATAATCCACCCAGTCGCGGACGAGAGCTTCCAGAGACGTCATGGTGACAGGGTAAGCGACTGTGCAACATATGTGCGTGAGCGCTATCGGCATTCGCACATATTCGCTAGACTGTGACGCGGTAAACCATTTCCGCCCCAACGCTGGGGCCCAACACCTGGAGACCACCGTGTCACTTCACTGGGATCACATTGATGACGAAGCGGTCAAGACCGCTAAGCTCCTCGCCGCCGACGCCGTCGAGCAGGCAGGATCGGGCCACCCCGGTACTGCGATCTCGCTCGCCCCCGCCGCCTACCTCCTCTACAACAAGGTCATGAACGTCGATCCTGCCGACCCGCGCTGGATCGGACGCGACCGTTTCATCCTCTCGGCCGGCCACTCCTCGCTGACCCAGTACGTCCAGCTCTACCTCTCCGGCTTCGGTCTTGAACTCGACGACATCAAGACGCTGCGTACCGCCGGCTCCCTCACCCCCGGCCACCCCGAGTACGGCCACACCAAAGGCGTCGAGATCACCACCGGCCCCCTGGGCACCGGCATCGCGTCCGCCGTCGGCTTCGCCATGAACGCCCGCCGCGTCCACGGCCTGCTCGATCCCGAGACTCCGCTCGGTGAGTCCGTTTTCGACCACAACGTCTACGTCATCGCCGGCGACGGCTGCTTCGAAGAGGGCGTCTCCGCCGAGGCCTCCTCCCTGGCAGGCACCCAGGAACTCGGCAACATCACTGTCATCTGGGACGACAACCACATCTCCATCGAGGACAACACCTCGATCGCCTTCACCGAGGATGTCCTGGCCCGCTACGAGGCCTACGGCTGGCACGTCCAGCGCGTCGACTGGCTCGGCGAGGACGGCTCCTACGAGGAGAACACGGCGGCCCTGAACGACGCACTCGACGCCGCCAAGGCCGAAACAAAGAAGCCCTCGCTCATCGCGCTGCGCACCATCATTGGCTGGCCGACCCCCGGCAAGCAGAACACCGGTGGCATCCACGGCTCCAAGCTCGGCTCCGAGGCCCTGAAGGGCCTGAAGGAGGCCCTGGGCGCCGATCCGGAGAAGATGTTCGATGCCGATTCGGCAGTCGTGGACGAGGTCCGCGCCCGCGCCGCCGCTCGCGCCGCCGAGTACCGCAAGGACTGGGACGCACGCTTTGAGGCGTGGAAGGCCGCGCACCCCGAGCAGGCCGTTCTGCTCGAGCGCCTCCTCGAAGGCCGCCTGCCCGACGGCTGGGAGACCGCGCTGCCCACCTTCGAAGAGGGCAAGGCCATCGCGACCCGCGCCGCCTCCGGCCAGGTCCTCAACGCGATCGCCCCAGTGCTGCCCGAACTGTGGGGCGGTTCCGCCGACCTCGCCGGTTCGAACAACACGTTCCTGAAGGGCGAGCCCTCGTTCCTGCCCGCGCACCGTTCCTCGTCGGCGTTCAGCGGCAACGAGTTCGGCCGTAACCTCCACTTCGGCGTGCGCGAATTCGCGATGGGCGCGGCCCTCAACGGCATCGCCGCCGACGGCTTCACCCGCGCGTACGGCGGCACGTTCTTCGTGTTCTCCGACTTCATGCGCGGCGCTGTGCGCCTCGCCGCCCTCATGGACCTGCCGGTCACCTACGTGTGGACCCACGACTCCATCGGCGTCGGCGAAGACGGCCCGACACACCAGCCGATCGAGCACCTCGCCTCCTACCGTGCGATCCCGAACTTCGCTGTCGTGCGTCCCGCTGACGCCGCTGAAACGGCCGCATCCTGGAAGGCCATCCTCGAGCAGTCCCACCCGGCAGCCATCGTCCTGTCGCGCCAGAACCTGCCCAACCCCGCACGCGGCGAAGGCACCGGCCTGGCCACCACCGAGGACCTCGCCCGCGGCGCCTACGTCCTGGCCGACACCGAGGGCACACCCGACGTGATCCTGCTGGCCTCCGGCTCCGAGGTTTCCGTCGCCCTTGAGGCACGCGAGGCCCTGGCAGCCGAGGGCGTGGCCGCCCGCGTCGTGTCCGTCCCCTGCCTCGACTGGTTCGAGGCCCAGGACCGCGAATACCGCGACTCCGTCCTGCCCCCGTCGGTGCGCGCCCGCGTCTCTGTCGAGGCCGGCATCGCTCTGCCGTGGTACCGCTGGATCGGCGACGCCGGCCGCGCCGTCTCCATCGAGCACTTCGGCGCCTCCGCGCCGGGCGAACTCCTCTTCAAGGAGTATGGCATCGATGCCGAGCACGTGGCCGCCGCTGCGAAGGAATCCATCGAGGCCGCTCGTTCGTGACTTTTTAGTCAACTGAACTGAACATAGGGCTGCTGGCGCGCGAGGGCGTGCCAGCAGCCCTATTCTCGTAAACATGTGTGGGTCCTCGGTCCCGCTGCGCTCACCCTAAGGATGACGCGTTCGGGCCCCGGCCTTGTCCCAACCCTTCTGCGAACGGAGACTACTCGTGACCAACGAGATCCCCACCCTGCGCGACCCCCAGGACCGCAGGCTTCCGCGTATCTCACCGCCCTGCGGCCTCGTCATCTTCGGTATCACCGGTGACCTCGCCCGCAAGAAGTTGCTCCCCGCGATCTACGATCTCGCCAACCGAGGTCTCCTCCACCCCGCGTTTTCTCTGACCGGCTTTGCGCGCCGCGACTGGAGCCCGCAGGATTTCGAGGAATACGTGCGCGCGTCCATCGAGGCGCACACCCGCACCGGATTTAACGAGGGCACGTGGAACCAGCTGCGCTCCGGACTGCGCTTCGTCTCCGGTACCTTCGACGATCCGGAAGCCTACCGTCGCCTCGCCGAGACCGTCGCCGAACTCGACCACTCACGCGGCACCGGCGGCAACCACGCCTTCTATCTGTCCATTCCTCCGTCGTACTTCCCAGTCGTCGCCAAGCACCTGTCGGACACCGGCCTCAACAAGCGACAGGGTCGCGAATGGCGACGCGTCATCATCGAGAAGCCCTTCGGACACGACCTCGAGTCGGCACGCGAGCTTTCCGACGTGATCTCGCAGATCTTCGACGAGAAGGACGTCTTCCGCATCGACCACTACCTGGGCAAGGAAACCGTCCAGAACATCATGGCCATGCGCTTCGCGAACGCCATGTTCGAGCCTCTGTGGAAGGCAAACTACGTCGACTCCGTCCAGATCACGATGGCGGAGGACATCGGCATCGGCACGCGCGCTGGCTACTACGACGGCATCGGCGCAGCCCGCGACATCATTCAGAACCACCTGCTGCAGCTCATGGCGCTGACCGCCATGGAGGAACCCGTGCGCTTCACGCCCGAGGAAATCCGAGCCGAGAAGGAGAAAGTTCTCTCCGCAGTACGCCTGCCCGATGACCTAGCCATCGATACCGCACGCGGCCAGTACGCCAGCGGTTGGCAAGGAGGAGACCGCGTACGCGGTTACCTCGAGGAGGACGGTATCCCCGCCGACTCGACAACCGAGACCTTTGCAGCGATCAAGCTTTTCGTCGACACACGCCGCTGGGCGGGCGTGCCCTTCTATCTGCGTGCAGGCAAGCGCCTCGGCAAGCGCGTCACCGAAATCGCGGTGATCTTCAAGCGCTCGGCACACGTGCCATTCGGCAGCTCGGCCCTCAGCGAATCCGCACAGAATGCGCTCGTTATCCGCGTCCAACCGGACGAAGGCCTGACCCTCAAGCTAGGCGCCAAGGTTCCGGGCACTTCGATGCAGGTGCGCGACGTCACCATGGACTTCGCCTACGGTCACGCGTTCACCGAGGACTCCCCCGAGGCGTACGAGCGGCTCATCCTTGACGCACTCGTCGGTTCCGCTCCCCTGTTCCCGCACCAGCACGAGGTCGAGGCCTCGTGGAAGATCCTCGACCCGATCCTGTCCTTCTGGGAAACCCAGGGGCAGCCCGAGCCCTACGCCCCCGGCACCTGGGGTCCTCAATCCGCGCACGACATGTTGGCCCGCGACGGCCGTTTCTGGAGGCTCCCGTGATCATCACCCTGAAGAACACCACGTCCGCCGAGGTCGCATCCCGCATCGTCGAGCTGCGTGACGAGCGCGGATCGGCCGCCCTCAGCCGCGTCCTCACGCTGCTCATCTGTGTGCCCGACCTGATCGATGTCGACAACGCGATCGATGTATCCGACGCGGTGTCACGCGAGCATCCCTGCCGCGTCATCGTCATCGTCGAACCCGAATCCACCGAAGGTACCGCACGCCTCAACGCTCAGATTCGCGTCGGCGACGCGGCGGGATTGTCCGACATCATCATCCTGGAACCGCGCGGCGAGGCAGCATCGAACATTGACTCGCTCGTCATGCCACTGCTCCAGTCGGACACTCCTGTCGTCACCTACTGGCCGGTGGCTCCGCCGCAAAATCCTGGTACGCACCCACTCGGCCGCCTCGCGGTCAAGCGCATCACCGATTCGCGTGCGACCGAATGCCCGATGGCGACGCTGTCCGCGCTGTCGGCCGTCTACACCCCCGGCGACATCGATCTCGCGTGGGCCGGTGTGACGCTGTGGCGTGCGCTGCTAGCCGCCATCGCCGAAGACTTTGATCGCCTGCCGTCCTCGATCCGCGTCGCGGGTAACGCGACGCACCCCTCGCCGTTCCTCGTTGCCGCGTGGCTGCACCACCAGCTGGGCGTACCCGTCGAGCGCGTCGTCGATCCCAAAGCCCTCACGATCACAGACATCACGTTCTTCTTTGATGATGGCTCGACTGTGTCCCTGTCGCGCAGCGCCTCCTCCTCGGTGGCATGCCTCTCACGCCCGGGCCTCGAGGATCGAAGCGTCAACCTGGCACGCCGCTCCGTTCAGGACTCGCTCATGGAAGACCTGCGTCGTCTCGATCCGGACGTCTACTACGGAGAGCTCCTCACCGAGGAGCTGCCGCGGCTAGCTCTGTCCTCTGAAGGCGAGTGACATGGTTTCTGTTCACACGCTCGAGGTTTTTCCAACTATCGACGAGCTGAATGCGGCCGTCGGTCGCGCATTTTTCGCCCGTCTGCGCGCGCTCATTAACGAGGCCGACACCGACGTGCGGGTCAACGTTGCCATTTCCGGCGGAGCTATCACCACATCTCTTCTCCCCTCGTTGGCGCCGCATGTCGATGAGGTTGACTGGTCGCGCGTTCGCGTGTGGCTGGTCGATGAACGCTACGTTCCGGCCGGCGATCCGGACCGTAACGACGATCAGGCCTGGGACGGCTTCCTCCATGCCGCCTCCGGCGTAGAGTTCATACGCATGCCGACATCGGATGAGTCCGCGCCTGACGCTGGATCGCTTGACGATGCGACCAGGGCGTTTGCTAACACCTGGCTCGCTCTCATGGGTCAGGGATCCTTCGACATCGCACTGATCGGAATGGGTCCCGACGGGCACATCTGCTCGCTCTTCCCGGGGCGCATCGACATGGACGAGGCCTCCCCTATTCTGGCGATTCGCAATTCGCCCAAGCCCCCGCCCGAGCGCATCACAGTGTCGATGCCCGTCATGCGCGCGTGCGGCGAGGTATGGCTCACGACCACCGGTGAAGCAAAGGCCGACGCGCTTGGGCGCGCCTTTACCGGCGCCTCTGCGCTCGACGTGCCCGTCGCGGGAATTCTCTCCCCCACGACGTGCGTTTACCTCGACGAGGCGGCTGCCTCTGGCATCGAGCTGGCGTAACAACAAGGATCAGGACACCGCCGATAGAGCGTAGATGGCCACCGTCGCCAGCGCCCACAGCCCCATGATGAGCGCATACGGCCACCAGTAGCGCCGCGAAATCGCGATGAACTCACGAATAAAGGCGGTTGGAAAATAATAGCTTGCCGTCTTTGAGCCCAGGCCATCCGCGTTGAAGCCCACTGCACGTGCGTACATCGCAGTGCGGAACACGTGATAGTCACTCGTCACCAACGCGGCTCGCTCCGGCGTGGCGCTACTAAGGCGCGTGATCAGATCCCTTGAATACGTCAGGTTCTCCCACGTCGTCGTGGATCGATCTTCCAGAACGATGGCCGAATCCGGTACCTCACGCGAGCGCAGGTATCGCGCCATGGCCTCGGCTTCCGAAATCTCCTCATCGGCGCCTCGTCCACCCGACGGAACAAAAACGCCCTTTTTGTCTTGCTTGACCCATAGGTCGTAAGCCCGATCGACACGCCCACGCAACAACGGCGTCAGGTCCGTGCCGTTCAACCCGGCTCCGTGGATAACGATGAACTCATACTGGCGCTTGCGCGGCAGTGAGCGGTACAGCCAGGAATATAGCAGCAGCGCGGTAAAAGACAGGAAAAACCAAGCCCCGCATAGCGTCAGCGCGAACAGGAATCCGAGGACGAGTCCGGGAGCCTCAACGACGAGCGCCAGCGGAACCGCGAGGAACCAGGCAACAATCGCACACGCAAACAGCAGCGGCAGCGCGTGCGACAGCGAAAATCCTTCGCGGCGCACCAACTGCACCTCGTTGACGAGCATGAAAATAATGGTGATGAATGGTGTCAGAGCGACAGCGAGGCCGATCGGAAGCGTGATCCACCACTGATCAAGCTGGGATGACAACGCTCCCAGAGCGGACACACATAGGAAAAAGAAGAAGAAAGCGTTCCGGAACTGACGAGGCTCGCGACGGTACGACCAAATGAAAATGGCCCCCCACACGAGCGTGGGGAGCCATAGCACGATGTCGATCACAACGGATCAGCCAGCGAACTTCGTGAGAAGCACGTATCCGATGATGCATGCCAGCCAAATGAACAGCGTACCCATCGTAATGCGGTTCAGGTTACGCTCGGCGACACCGGAGGAGCCTGCCGACGAGGAAATACCGCCACCGAACATGTCCGAGAGGCCGCCGCCCTGTCCCTTGTGCATGAGGATGGTCAGGGTCAGCAGGATGCTGGTCAGGAAGATCAGCACGATCAGCACATTGTTCAGAATGGTCACAATCAATCCAGTTTCTATCGCAGGTCGCCCCGACTCGAGGCACATATAGCCCTATCTTATCCGAGAATGCCGGTGGGGCCAACCGGCACACCGGTTGGCCCCACCTCGCGTCCGCTCCGACCCGGCTCAGGTGGCCGGATGGTACGGGCGCGCGAGCGTTGCTCAGGCGTAGAAGTTCGCCATGGCGGCGAAGGAGTCAGCCTTCAGCGACGCGCCGCCGACGAGACCGCCGTCGACGTCGGGCTGAGCCATGAGCTCCTTGATGTTGCCGGGCTTGGCGGAGCCGCCGTAGAGGATGCGGGTGGACTCGGCGGTCTCGGCGCCGAAGTCCTCGGCCAGGGCGGCGCGAATGGCACCGCACACTTCCTGAGCATCCTCGGCGGATGCCGTCTCGCCGGTGCCGATGGCCCAGATGGGCTCGTAAGCGATGACGATCTTGGCGACCTCTTCGGCCTTCCAGCCGGCGAGGGCGGCGCGGATCTGGCCGAGCACGAAGTCGACGTAGGTGCCAGCCTTGCGGATCTCGAGGGCCTCGCCGCAGCACAGGATCGGGGTCATGCCAGCGTCGAAGACCTTGCGGGCCTTGGCGCCGACGAGCTCGTCGGACTCACCGTGGTACTCGCGGCGCTCGGAGTGGCCCATGACCACGTAGGTGACGCCGAGCTTGGTGAGCATCTCGGTGGAGATTTCACCGGTGTAGGCGCCATTGTCGTGGATGGAGACGTCCTGGGCGCCGTACTTGATCTGGAGATCATCGGCGTCGACGATGGTCTGAACGGTGCGGATGTCGGTGAACGGCGGGATCACGAGGACCTCGCACTTGGAGTAGTCGTGGCCAGCATCGGACAAAGCCATCGCCAGGCCCTGGACAAGGTGGTTGGCCTCGAGGTGATCGAGGTTCATCTTCCAGTTGCCGGCCATCAGGGGGGTGCGTGCCATGAGTCAGTCCTCCAGAACTGCGATACCGGGCAGAACCTTGCCCTCGAGGAGCTCGAGGGAGGCGCCACCACCAGTGGAAATGTGGGAGAAGGTGTTCTCGTCGAAGCCGAGCAGGCGCACGGCTGCGGCGGAGTCGCCGCCGCCGATGACGGAGAACATGGAGCCCTTGGACAGGGCTTCGGCGACGGCGCGGGTGCCGCCGGCGAACGCGTCGAATTCGAAGACGCCCATGGGGCCGTTCCAGGCCACCGTCTTGGCGGTCGCGAGCTTGTCAGCGAAGAGCTTCGCGGACTCGGGGCCGATGTCCAGACCCATCTGGTCATCAGGAATAGCGTCGACCTTGACGACGGTCGCGGGCGCGTCGGCCGCGAACTCGGGGGCGACGATGACGTCGACGGGCAGGACGAGGTCGACGCCGCGCTCGGCGGCCTCGGCGATGTAGCCCTTAACGGTGTCGATCTGGTCTTCCTCAAGGAGAGACTTGCCCACCGAGTAGCCCTGAGCGGCGAGGAAGGTGAAGACCATGCCGCCGCCGATGAAGAGCATATCGGCCTTCTTCAGCAGGTTGGCGATGACGCCGAGCTTGTCGGAGACCTTGGAGCCGCCGAGGACGACGCCGTAGGGGCGCTCGGGGTCGCCGGTCACCTTGGACAGGGACTCGATCTCCTTGAGGACGAGCAGGCCGGCGGCCGAGGGCAGCAGCTTGGCGATGTCGTAGACGGACGCCTGCTTGCGGTGGACGACGCCGAAGCCGTCGGAGACGAACGCGTCGCCGAGCTTGGCGTACTCGCGGGCGAGCTCTTCGCGCTCCTCGTCGACCTTGGAGGTCTCACGGGGATCGAACCGGACGTTTTCGAGCAGGGCGATCTCACCATCACCCAGAGCGGCGACCGTCTCGGCAGCGGAGGGGCCAACGACGTCGGAGGCCAGCGTGACCTTCACGCCGGAAAGCTCAGCGAGGCGCTTGGCGACGGGGGCCAGCGAGAAGGCGGGGTCGACCTTGCCCTTGGGGCGGCCGAGGTGGGCCATGATAACGACCTTGGCACCAGCGTCGGTGAGGGTCTTGAGGGTCGGCAGGGCCGCGCGGATACGGCCATCATCGGTGATGACGCCGTCCTTGAGCGGAACGTTGAAGTCGGAGCGGACGAGGACGCGCTTGCCGCGCAGGTCGCCCAGGGTGGAGATGGTCCTCACGAGGAGTCCTTTCGGTCTGAAGGCGGTGGCGATGTAGGAGATGCCCGTGCACGAGGGTGCACGGGCATCTCGCTGATCAGCTCATGGCTGGTGTATCAGCTGTGTGCTCAGGCGAGCTTGGAGCCGACGAGGGCGGTGAGGCGAACGAGAGCGTTCGAGTAGCCCCACTCGTTGTCGTACCAGGACAGGACCTTGACGAGGTTGCCGATGACCTTGGTCTCGGTGGCGTCGAAGATCGAGGTGTGCGGGTCGCCCACGATGTCGGAGGACACGATCGGATCCTCGGTGTACTCGAGAACACCCTTGAGCTCACCCTCGGCAGCGGCCTTGACGGCAGCCTTAACGGCCTCGACGGAGACCTCCTTCTTCGCGATGAAGGTGAGGTCGGTCAGGGAGCCGGTCGGGGTGGGGACGCGGACGGCGAGGCCATCGAACTTACCCTCAAGCTCGGGCAGGACCAGGGCGACGGCCTGGGCAGCACCGGTCTTGGTGGGGATCATGTTCAGGGCCGCGGCGCGGGCGCGACGCAGGTCCTTGTGAGGAGCGTCGAGGACGCGCTGGTCACCCGTGTAGGAGTGGATGGTGGTCATGATGCCGCGCTCGATGCCGAAGTTCTCCTCGAGAACCTTGGCCAGGGGGGCGAGGCAGTTGGTCGTGCAGGAGGCGTTCGACACGATGTTCATCGTGGCGCCATCGTACTTGTCCTCGTTCACGCCCATGACGAAGGTGCCGTCGACGTTCTTCGCGGGAGCGGAGATGACGACCTTCTTGGCGCCAGCGTCCAGGTGAGCCTTGGCCTTCTCGCCGTCGGTGAAGAAGCCGGTGGACTCAACGACAACCTCAACGCCGAGCTCGCCCCAGGGCAGGTCGGCGGGGTTACGCTGTGCGAGCACCTTGATGTGCTTGCCGTCGACGACGATGCCCTCGTCATCGTAGGAGACCTCGCCCTGGAAGCGACCCGTGATCGAGTCGTACTTCAGCAGGTGAGCGAGGGTCTTGTTGTCGGTGAGGTCGTTAACGGCGACGATCTCGATGTCCGCGCCCTGCTCGAGAGCAGCGCGGAAGAAGTTGCGGCCGATGCGGCCGAAGCCGTTGATGCCAACGCGGGTGGTCACTATGTTCCTCCTGCTCGTGCCCCTCGCGGGGCACGGTATTCGATGCAACCGGGCGTGCGGGTTGCCAGCCCGGCCCGCAGATGTCTGCGGTTCCAGCAGTTCCTAATCTACACCCCAGAGCGTGCTCTGTCACAATCCAATTTGAAAATCTGCACGTGGGGTAATTCTCGTTTGAATCGAGACGTTGTGGCAGGAACCAGGGACCTCAGTCCTCATCGAGCATGTCGAGGGTGAGCGCGGATTCCGTATCGGGAATGCCTCGTTCGTGTGCGACCTTGTCAGCGAGGGCCAGGAGTCGGCGGATGCGCCCGGCGACGGCATCCTTGGTGAGCGGCGGATTCGTGTGCTTGCCGAGCTCTTCGAGAGACGCCTGCTTGTACTTCAGCCGCAGGGTACCTGCCTCGAGCAGGTGAGCCGGTACGTCGTCCCCAAGAATCTCAAAGGCTCGCTCAACGCGGGCACCGGCGGCGACCGCAGCGCGAGCGGAACGGCGTAGATTCGCATCGTCAAAGTTAGCCAGTCGGTTGGCGCTGCCTCGCGCCTCGCGGCGTTCGCGTCTCTCCTGCCAGGCCTCGAAGGTCTGGGGCGCACCCATCGCGGAAATCAGGGTACCGATCGCATCAGAGTCGCGGACGGACACGCGGTCGGTGCCGCGCACCTCCTTCGATCGCGCTGCTGCTCCCAGCTTGCGCGCACAGCCCACCATCGCGAGAGCCACCTCAGGGCCGGGACACGTGATTTCGAGCGACGAGGAACGTCCGGGTTCCATGAGCGAGCCGCGGGCGAGGAAAGCACCTCGCCAAATCGCCGCGGCCTCTGCGGTTCCTGAGGCGACAAGAACGGGTGGCAGGCCACGCACTGGGCGGCGCAGTGAATCAACGAGACCAGTCAAGCGAGCCAGCTCGTCGGCCTTGTGCACGACGCGCACAACGTAGCGCTTGCCTCGCCGCAGAGACGATCCGGACACCACGACGACGGAGGACTCGGCGTTGTACAGCGCCTGCAGATAGGTGCGCAGGCGTCGCGCGGCAACGGGTGAGTCGAGCTCAGCCTCGACGAGGATGCGACCGCCCACGAGGTGCAGGCCACCCGCAAAACGCAGTGTCGCGCTCACCTCGGCGGCCACCTCGGACGGCGTCGTGATGACGGCGCGCGCCAGCTCGTCCTTCATGTCAGATGTCAGAGACACGGATTCTTCCCTCGGGTGTGATGTCGTTTGTCAACAGGCAACAGGTTCTAAGGTAACCACGTTTCGGGCTGCCCGACCTCACCAAGGAAGCCGTCGAATGCGTCACGCAGGGCGGCGGCGAGGCGCAACGGGTCGTGATGCGGGGCGCCGTCTCCCGTACGAACCTGGCGCAGAAGAACGCGCGCGCCGAGCTCCTCGGCTGCAACGATGAGCTCGTCAATGTCATCGCAGGCCGTGGGGTCTGCCACAACGACGTCAAGCTTGAGCATGGGCGCGTACTCGCGCAGAACACGCACGTGATCGGCGGTTGACATGAGGTCGGTTTCGCCGCGCTGGCGTGCCAGGTTGAGTACGAGCGCGCGGTGCGCGTCCGTCGTCGCGAGCGCGCGGTTGATGTCGGGGACCAGGAGGTGCGGAATAACCGACGTGTACCAGGAGCCGGGACCCAGCACGACCCAGTCGGCCTCGGAGATGGCGTCGGTGACCGCAGAGGGGACCTCGGGGGCTTCAGGCGTGATGCGCACGTGCTCGACGGTGCCGGGGGCGACGGCGACCTTCGATTGACCGGACACGACGTAGCGGCGTCCCCCGTCGTTCATGTCTGCCTCGATGTCAATGGGCGTCGTCGACATGGGCAGGACGCGGCCCTGCGCGCCAAGGAGACGGCCGACCCAGTCGAGGCCCTCAACCGGATCGTCGAGGAGCTGCCACAGGCCAGAAATCAGCAGGTTGCCGAGCGCATGGCCGTTGAGTGGCCCGCTCGTATCCAAGCGTAGCTGCATGACGTCTCGCCAGGTCAGTCCCCACTCGGACTCCTCGCACAGGGATGCAAGGGCCATTCGAAGGTCACCGGGGGGCAGGATCGGCATCTCCTGGCGCAGACGGCCGGAGCTACCACCGTCATCGGCGACGGTCACGACTGCCGTGAGCGCTCGGGTGATGTGGCGCAGTGCGCGCAGGGTGGCGGACAGGCCGTGTCCGCCACCGAGGGCGACGATGTTCTGGCCGGATTCTCCACGTTGAACCCAGCCGGCTGCATCAAGATAGGGCATTAGTCTCTCCCAATGTCACGGTGCATCACGCGAACCGTGTATCCGTGTGTGCGCAGGCGCTTGGCGATCGCCTCGGAGCAAGCAACCGAGCGGTGCTTTCCGCCCGTGCATCCGACGGCGATCGTGACGAATGGCTTCAATTCTGCCAGATACCCGCTCAGCATGGGGGCCAGTAGGTCGGCATATCCGAGAGCAAAATCGCGCGCACCCGGCTGGGAGAGCACGTAGTCGGCGACGGCCTGGTCCTTGCCGGTGAGGTGACGCAGCTCGTCCACCCAGTACGGGTTCTTGAGAAAACGCACGTCAACGACGTGATCGGCGTCGAGTGGGAGGCCATGCTTGAAACCGAAAGACTCGACGGTCACCTGCAGGGGGCGCTCCTCCCCCGCCACGATGTCACGGATGCGCCGGGTCAAATCGTGGACACTCATGGTGGACGTGTCGATGACCTCGTCGGCGGCGCGGCGCAGTGGCGCGAGGAGACGCATCTCGGCCTTGATACCGTCCATGAGCGTGCCGGCACCCTGGAGGGGATGGGGACGACGGTTGGATTCGTAGCGGCGCACGAGGGTCTCGGGGCTGGCCTCGAGGAAGATAATGCGGTAGGCGATGCCAGCGCCCTTGAGCTGCTCGAGTGTGGCGTCCAGTGTGCGGAAGAAGGTGCGCGAGCGAACGTCTACGCCGACCGCCAGGCGGTGCACGCCGGCCGCGGGGTCATTCGACATCATGCCGACGAGAGCGGGCAGCATAGTCGGCGGCAGGTTGTCGACGACGTACCAGTCCAGATCCTCAAGCGCGCGAGCGGCACCGGTCCGGCCCGCTCCCGAGTAGCCGGTGATGATGAGGACTTCGTTCGAGGCGCGCGGCTCGTACTTCACCCGCATCATGTCGCGCACGGCGATGCCCTCGGGAATCGTGGGAGGGTTCTCCTCGTTCATCGACGAGGCCTGGGCTTGGCGTTCATCGAGGTCGTCCGTGGGTGTGTGGTCGGGCATGGCGTCCTCCTGACGGGTGGGCTGGGCTGGTGGGTGGGAGCGGTTACGCGCAAGGCGCGGGGGCCTCGTCGATGGAGATACCTGCGGCGGCGCGTCTGGCGATGACTCGTGCTTCCTTCGGCGTGCTTGCGGTGGCGGCGACCACGCCGACGCGCCTGCCGGCGCGGCTGATCGGCTTGCCGAAGATACGTACGATGTCGGCGGTGGCCAGGGCATCGGCCACGCCGTTGTAGACGGGGACGTCGATGGCGCTGGTCGACTTGACGACGGCAGAGGCACCGGGCGTCTTTTGCGTCGTCGAGACGGGCAGGCCCAGGATGGCACGCGCATGCAGTTCAAACTCGGACTGTGCTTGCGTCACCATCGTCACCATGCCGGTGTCATGGGGTCGGGGCGAGAGCTCGGAGAACCAGACCTCATCGCCACGCACGAAGAACTCGACGCCGAAGATGCCCAGGCACGGGCCGTTTCCGGCCTCGGCGAGGGCGTCTGTGACGGCCTTGGCCATCGTGCGCGCACCGTCAAGGGCGGCCTCACTCATGGCCATGGGCTGCCAGGATTCGACGTAGTCGCCGCCCTCCTGGCGGTGCCCGATGGGCGCGCAGAAGCTGGTCGTCACTGTGCCCGATGCCGCGTCCCAGGAGCGCACGGTAAGCAGCGTGATCTCGTAGTCGAAGTCGACGCCTTCTTCGACGATGACGACGCCGGTCGTCGCGCGGGCATCTTCCTCTGCGTGGGCCCAGGCGGAGGCGGCTTGCTCGGGTCCTGTCACGCGGGACTGGCCGTGCCCTGAGGAGGACATCGTCGGCTTGACGAAGGCGGGGTATCCGACCTCGTCGAGGGCGGTAGCCAGCTCGGCCTCGCTGCGTGCGAATCGGAATGCGGAGGTGCGCACGCCGGACAGGGACGCAGCGAGCGTGCGGATGCGCTGGCGGTCCATCGTGGCCTGGACGGCGAAAGCGTTGGGAACGACGCGCACGCCGCGATCCTCACATACACTCAGTTCGTCCGTCGCGATGGCCTCCACTTCGGGAACGATAAGGTCGACATCGACGCCGTTGAGCACGTCACGCAAGGCCTCGGCGTCACTCATATCGACAACGCGCGACTCGTCCGCAACCTGCATGGCGGGGGCATTCGGGTAGGAGTCACATGCGATGACGGTGCATCCGTAGCGCTTCAGAGCGATCGTCACTTCCTTACCGAGTTCGCCCGATCCAAGCAGCAGCACGCGCGCCGGCAGCGGCACGGGAAGCGTCAATGTCATGGTGTGTCCTCCCTCGACGATGTCGCAAGCCTATCGCGAATCGTGCGCGCGAGACCGAGTCCCACGCCCTTGACCTCGGCAATGTCCTCCACGGATGCCTCGCGGATCCGCTTAACGGAGCCGAAATGTTTCAGGAGCGCGGCCTGACGGGCAGGTCCAAGCCCTGGGACGGAATCGAGGACCGAGCGACGCTGGGCCTTCGAACGGCGCTTGCGGTGCTTCGTGATTGCGAAGCGGTGGGACTCGTCGCGCAGGTACTGCAGAAGGTAGAGGGCCTCCGACGTGCGCGGCAGGATGAGAGGGAACTCGTCACCTGGGATCCATACCTCCTCCAGGCGCTTTGCCAACCCGACGACGGGCACGTCCGCACCCACGGCGTCCAGAGCGGCTCGCGCGGCATTCACCTGCGGGAGGCCACCATCGACCACAACCAGATCGGGGCGGTAGGAGAAGCGCTTGGGGCGCCCCGTCGTCGCGTCGATGGGACCGGACGCATAGGCGACGCCGTCCTCGTCTTCGCCTTCGACGCCCGCTTCCTCGGCCAGCAGTCGCGAGAAGCGTCGGGTGAGGACTTCGTTCATCGCGCTCGTATCATCTGGCGTCCCACTGCCGTCCTCGCCGCGGATGTTGTAGGTGCGGTAGGCGTCTTTGCGCGGCATGCCGTCCTCGAAAACCACCATGGACGCAACCTGGTTCTCACCGCCTGTGTGCGACACGTCGTAGCACTCGATGCGCAGAGGTGCTGCCGGCAGATCAAGGTTCTCGGCGAGCTGTTCGAGTGCCTTCGAGCGCGCCGTAATGTCGCCCGCCCGCTTCGTGCGGTGCAGAGCCAGGGCCTGCCGGGCATTCTCGGTCACCGTCTCCATGAGCTGAGCCTTTGGACCGCGCTTGGGAACGTGCACGGACACGGACGCGCCGCGCACCTCCCGCAGCCAGCGCGCAATCGTCTCCTTCTCCTCTGGCTCGACGGATACGAGCACCTCGCGCGGAATCGCCGATGTGGGCGTGTGCGCGACATCGTCCACGCTGACGGCCGCTACCTTGGCGGCCTTCCCGGCCCCGGCCTCGTCTGTCGACGCCGACGAGTACACCTGCTCGAGGAGGCGAGCCATGAGCGCGGCATCGTCCGCACCGTCCACGCGCTCAATCACCCAGCCGCGCGTGCCTCGGATGCGCCCACCGCGCACGTGGAAGACGTGTACCGCCGCGTCCAGGTCGTCGCTGACGAGGGAGAATACGTCCGCGTCAGAGCCATCATCCAGCACGACCGCGTTGCGTTCCAGCACCGTGCGCAGCGCCTTGACGTCATCGCGCAGCTTCGCCGCACGCTCGAAGTTCAGCTCCGCCGACGCCTGGCGCATCTGCTCCTCCAGGTCACGGATGACGGGCCCCGTACGACCCTCCATGAACTGACACAACCCTTCGGCGAGCTCGCGATGCTCCTCCATCGAAATACGGCCCACGCACGGCGCCGCACACTTATCGATGTAGCCGAGCAGGCACGGACGTCCCTGCGCCTTCGCCCGCTGGAACACGCCCGCCGAGCATGAGCGCATCGGAAACACTCGCAGGAGTTGATCGATCGTTTCGCGAATCGCCCACACCTGCGTGTACGGACCAAAGTAGCGCGACACCGCGCGCTTGCGTTCACGCGTGACCTGCACCCGGGGGAAACGCTCCCCCATCGACACCGCCAGGTACGGGTAGGACTTGTCGTCCTTAAACATGACGTTGAAGCGCGGATTGAATTCCTTAATCCACGTGAACTCCAGCGTGAGGGCCTCCACCTCGGAGCGCACAACGGTCCACTGGACGGCGCTCGCGGTTGTCACCATCTGCTGGGTGCGCGGATGCAGATTCGCCAGGTCCTGGAAGTAGTTCGTCAGGCGATTGCGCAGGTTCTTGGCCTTGCCGACGTAGATGACGCGGCCCTGCGGGTCGGAGAATCGGTAGACGCCCGGCGAGGTCGGAATATCTCCCGTGCGGGGTCGGTACGTCGAAGGATCAGCCACGCTCCCAGGGTACGAGGCCGGGGCTGGGTGCGCCCGATGCCCACCGCGGGCGTGCTCTATGTCATGAAACCTTTGAATATTGAAACCAATACGCGCGCTCGCCACCTGTAGGCATATACTGGTCTTGGTTACGAATTGACCCATTCTTGACCAATGAGTACAGCTCTCCCACTAAGAAGGACGTTCATGTTCACCTCCACTCAAGAGGTCGCAGACTTTATCTCCGAGCAGAACATTGAACTCGTCGACGTGCGCTTCTGCGACGTCCCCGGGGTTCAGCAGCACTTTACGATCCCCGTGAGCGAATTCTTGGACGCCGCATTGTCGGACGGCCTGATGTTCGACGGCTCCTCGGTGCGCGGCTTTACCGCGATTCACGAGTCCGACATGAAGCTCATCCCGGACATCTCCTCCGCGTTCGTGGACCCGTTCCGCGATCGCAAGACCCTGGTCGTCAACTTCTCGATCGTCGACCCCTTCACTGACGAGCCCTTCTCTCGCGACCCGCGTCAGGTGGCCGCGAAGGCCGAGGCCTACCTGCGCTCGACCGGGATCGCGGACGAGTGCTTCATCGGCGCCGAGGCAGAGTTCTACCTCTTCGACGACGTGCGCTACCAGGTCACCCCGAACAACACCTTCTTCTCCGTCGACTCGCCCGAGGCATACTGGAACACCGGTCGCGTCGAAGAGGGCGGCAACATGGGCTACAAAGTGGCCGTCAAGGGCGGTTACTTCCCCGTCTCCCCCGCCGACAAGTACGCCGACGTGCGCGACGAGATGAGCCGCCTCCTTGAGGAGGTCGGCCTGACGATTGAGCGCGCCCACCACGAGGTCGGCTCGGGCGGCCAGCAGGAGATCAACTACCGCTTCGCGACGCTGCAGACTGCGGCCGACGACATGATGAAGTTCAAGTACGTCATTAAGAACGCCGCCCTTGAGTTCGGCCATTCCGCGACCTTCATGCCCAAGCCGCTGTTCGGTGACAATGGCTCGGGTATGCACACCCACATGTCGCTGTGGAAGAATGGCGAGCCCCTCTTCTACGACGAGCGCGGTTACGGTTCCCTGTCCGACACGGCCCGCTGGTTCATCGGCGGTCTGCTCGAGCACGCGCCCGCGCTCCTCGCCTTCACGAACCCGTCGGTGAACTCCTTCCGACGCCTGGTTCCCGGTTTTGAGGCTCCGATCAACCTCGTGTACTCGGCGCGCAACCGCTCCGCGTGCATCCGCATCCCCGTCACGGGCACATCCCCCAAGGCCAAGCGCGTGGAGTACCGCGTGCCGGACCCGAGCGCGAACCCCTACCTGGCGTTCTCCGCGTGCCTCATGGCGGGCATCGACGGCATCAAGCGCCGCATCGAGCCGGCCGCGCCGATCGACAAGGACCTGTACGAGCTGCCCCCGGCCGAGTACCAGGACATCGCGAAGCTGCCGAGCTCCCTCGAGGCCGCCCTCGACGCACTGCGCGAGGACCACGAGTTCCTCACCGAGGGCGACGTCTTCACGCAGGACCTCATCGACACCTGGCTCGAATACAAGGAGACCAACGAGGTCGCCCCGATGCGTGCCTACCCGCACCCCTTCGAGTACCAGCTCTACTACGACCTGTGATCTAATCGTCACTCAGCGGCCCCCGCCCCGATTATGGGGCGGGGGCCGCGCCATACCCAGTAGACTCACAACGGACCTGTTGTTCAGTCTTTGAACCGATACCCGGGAGGACACGATGAAGCGCATGCGCGATGGCTCGTACACGATCAAGCCGACGTACAAGGTCGGCGACCATGACATCGTGCCCGACATGCTGGCCAAGCGGGCCCTCACCCACCCGCACCAGGTGTGCGTCGAGCAACGCTCCTCCGTCGGCTCCACCCGCTCTCTGACCGCCGGTGAGCTCCAGCGTCAGGTCGAGTACACCGCCTGTGGCCTCATCGGCCTCGGCGTGCAGGCAGGTGACGCGGTCGCAATCCTGGCCCCGACCTCGTACGAGTGGCTCCTCCTCGATCTCGCGCTCCTGTCCATCGGCGCGATCACCGTCCCGATCTACGAGTCCGACTCCGCCGCCCAGATCGAGCACATCCTCACCGACGCACACGTGACCCGCGTCTTCACGGCCACGACGCAGCAGGCCGAGCTCGTGCACTCGGTTGCCCCCGGACACACCGTTGCCATCGATTCCTTCGATCGCGGCGCCCAGCGCATGATCGCACGCGCCGCCACCGGCATCACCATCGAGAACGTCGAGCAGCGCCGCGCCACCATCTCGTCTTCGGATATCGCGACCATCATCTACACCTCGGGGACCACCGGTAACCCCAAGGGCGTCGCCCTCACGCACGCGAACTTCGTGGCCACTGCGCAAGGTGCGCGCCAGGTCCTTGGCGAGGTGATTGACTCCCCCGAGACACGCCTGCTCCTCTTCCTCCCCGTCGCCCACGTGCTCGCCCGCCTCGTCATGCACGTCATCCTGTCCGGCCAGGGTGTGCTCGGGTTCTCTCCCAGCATCAAGAACCTGCTGCCGGACATCCAGGCCTTCAAGCCCTCCGTGCTCCTCGTCGTGCCCCGCGTGCTCGAAAAGGTCTACAACGCGGCCTCCTCCAAGGCGGGCGGCGGCATCAAGGGCCGCATGTTCGCGTGGAGCGCCAAGCAGGCACGCACCTACTCGATCGCCTCTGAGAAGACCTTCGGACCCGGCGTGTTCAAGAAGATGCGCCACGGCATCGCCGATGCGCTCGTCCTGAAGAAGATCCGCGCCATCCTCGGGCCCAACCTGCGCTACATCGTCTCCGGCGGCGCACCCCTGGCCACCGATCTCGCGCACTTCTACGCCGGCATGGGACTCACCCTCATCCAGGGGTACGGCTTGTCCGAGACGACCGGACCGATCGCCGTCCAGCACATCGGCAAGAATCCCGTCGGTGGCGTCGGACTCCCCTTGCCCGGCAACTTCATTAAGACTGCCAAGGATGGGGAGATCCTCGTGCGCGGCCAGTCGGTGATGCCCGGCTACTACCACCTGCCTGAGCAGACCGCCGAGGTCATGCCCGACGGCAAGTGGTTCCACACCGGCGACCTGGGTTCCATCGACCGCAAGGGTCAGCTGACCATCACCGGCCGCAAGAAGGAACTCATCGTCACCGCGGGCGGAAAGAACGTCTCCCCCGAGGTCCTCGAGGACTCCCTCGCCACGCACCCGCTCGTCGCCAACGTCATTGTCGTGGGCGATCAGCGCCCCTACGTCGGAGCCCTGTTCACGCTCGACGCCGATATGCTGCCCGACTGGCTTGCCAAGCACGGTCTGCCGCAGTGCTCGCCCACCGAGGCCGCCGAGCTACCCGCCGTGCGCGAGTCCCTCGAGAAGGCCGTCGAACGCGCCAACAAGGCCGTGTCTCGCGCCGAGTCTATCCGCAAGTTCCGCATTATTGATGCCACCTTCACCGTCGCGAACGGCTACGTGACCCCATCGATGAAACTACGCCGTCGCAAGGTGCTCACCGACTATGCGCACGAGGTCGACGCCCTGTACGGCGGCCCCGTCTCAGCCGAGCCGACGAAGAAGCGCGGTTTCTTCCACCGCTCCAAGAAGAACTGATTCCACCAACACAGCGCAGCGCGCTCACCCCACGAAAGGACCGCAATGACGGTACGCAGGCTCGCAGACGGCTCTTGGGAGTCGATCGCAACGCGAGAGGCCACCGAGGACATGAACCTGCCGAAGATGCTCCACCAGCGCGTGGCATCTCACCCCGGACAGGTCGCGATTGAGCGGCGTTCCAACGTCGGCGCGTGGCGCCCCGTCACTATGGAGACCTTCCTGGGCGAAGCCGACTCGATTGCGCGCGGCCTGATCGGCATGGGCCTCGAAGCTGGCGAGCACCTGGCGATCCTGGCTCCCACCTCCTACGAGTGGGCGCTCATCGATGTGGCTGCACTGTCCTGTGGCGCCATCACGGTCCCGATCTACGAGACGGACTCTGCGTCCCAGATCGCGCATATCCTTGCTGATGCCGATGTACGTATCGTCATCACGGCCACCACTCAGCAGGCCGAGCTGGTCGAGTCCGTGCGCACCGAGGGCGTGCGCCATATCCTCTCCCTCGACCGAGGTGCGGAGCGAGTGCTGACGGGCGCCGCCCAGGGGGTGACGGTCGAGCAGGTGCGCGAGCGCACCGACGCCGTCAAGCTGAGCGACGAGGCGACGGTCATTTATACGTCCGGCACGACGGGCATGCCCAAGGGCGTTGTCCTCACGCACGGCAACTTCATTTCGCCGATGCTGCAGGCCTACGACTTCCTGCCGGTGCTCATCAACGATCCGAAGTCCCGCTCCCTCCTTTTCCTGCCGGTTGCCCATGTGCTCGCGCGCTTCGTCATGTACTGCCTGCTCGCGGGCCAGGGCGTGACAGCCTTCTCCCCCGACACTCGTAATCTCGTGAACGACATTGCGACATTCAAACCGACGATGCTCCTGGTGGTTCCGCGCGTCATGGAGAAGGTCTACAACGCTGCCTCCGCGAAGGCCGGCGGCGGCGTGAAGGGTCGCGTGTTCGCCTGGGCAGCCAAGCAGGCCCGTGCCCTGTCTCGGGCCACGGCCTACGTGGATTCTCCCCTGCCCGAGTCTGCCGTCGCGGGTCCCGGCCCCGACACCACGCCTATCCCCGATGCTTCCGCGACGCCCTCCCCCGGTCCGTCGGCATCGCTCAAGCTGCGCGGCCGCGTTGCCGACGCGCTCGTCTTGAAGAAGGTCCGCGCGGTGCTCGGGCCGAATCTGCATACCATCATTTCGGGTGGCGCTCCCCTGGCTCCGGACCTGGCAAACTTCTATCGCGGCCTGGGCATCACGCTTTTGCAGGGATATGGCCTCTCCGAGACGACCGGCCCGATCTCCGTGGAGACGCCGCAGGACTTCCCGCCGGACTCGGTGGGCTTCCCCTGGCCCGGCAACCGGATGAAGATCGCTGCCGACGGCGAGCTGCTCGTCCAGGGCATCTCGGTGTCGAAGGGCTACCACAACCTGCCCGAGGCTACGGCGCAGGCCTACGTCGACGGCTGGTTCAAGACCGGCGACCTTGCGTCAATCGACGACCGCGGTCACCTGCGCATCACGGGCCGCAAGAAGGAACTCATCGTCACCGCGGGCGGCAAGAACGTCTCCCCCGAGATCCTCGAAGAGTCGCTGTCGACGCACCCGCTTATCGCGAACATCATCGTGGTCGGCGACAACCGTCCGTACATCGGCGCGCTCATCGCCCTCGACACGGAAATGCTGCCCGAGTGGCTGGCAACCCACGGACTGCCCGTCGTGGATGCCGCACAGGCCGCGAACCTGCCCGAGGTGCGTGAGTCCTTGGAGAAGGCAATCGCCCGCGCCAACAAGGCAGTCTCAAGGGCCGAGTCGATCCGCCGCTACCGCATCGTCAACGCGGCTTTCACGGTGGAGAACGGCTACATGACGCCCTCCCTCAAGCTCAAGCGCCGCCGCGTCCTGGCGGACTACGCCGACGAGGTCGACGCCCTGTACGCGTCGGGCGAAGCTGCGAAGAACCAGGAGTAGCCCGGCAACCTGCCAGAGGATCCCGATCCGACGAACCGGCCCCGGCCTCGTCATTGAACGAGGCCGGGGCCGGTTTGTACGTTGAGAGTCTCCTAGTCTCGACTGTTGCGACCGGCGACAAACGCACCAAATAGCGCAAGCAGGACCGCGACACCCGCGACAGGCAGCGGGATCCAGTACGCCAGGCGATACGCGAACTCCATGATCGCGGCCACGACCAGGCCGACGAGCAGGAACAGGTGGAATGCGCGCGACCAGGCGAAACCGCCGGAGCCGTCTTTCCACAGGGACGCGAGCGTGATCAGGACGAAGGTGCCCGCGAGAATGTAGAGCGCACCGACCATCGACATCTGCCACGTGTGGCGGGCCTCCGCCTGCGCGAGCACGCACATGCTGAGGTTTCCGATACCCGCCACAAAGCCGCACGAGAGCCCAAAGACGCGTGAGCGTCCAGCTGAACGCGCCATGAGAGCCTGCACCGTGATGGCAACAGAGACGCCGATCAGCAGCAGAACGATCAGGTGGACCCATCCGGGCCAGTAGTACATGTGGCCGAAGTAGCGCATGGGCCCATCCTAACCGCTCCCGCTACACGGCTGCGGCGTCGCGCGCGGTCTCCTTCGCGAGGACCTCGGCGAGGTACTGGCCGGTGAAGGATTCCGTCACCTGAGCGACCTCTTCGGGCGTGCCCTGCGCGACGACCGTGCCGCCGCCTGCACCGCCCTCGGGACCCATGTCGATAATCCAGTCGGCGCTCTTGATGACGTCCAGATTGTGCTCGATGACAATCACCGTGTTGCCCTTGTCGGCCAGGGATTGCAGCACCAGGAGGAGCTTACGGATGTCCTCGGAGTGCAGGCCCGTCGTGGGCTCATCGAGCACGTACACCGTGCGGCCGGTCGAGCGTCGCTGCAGTTCGGAGGCGAGCTTCACGCGCTGGGCCTCGCCGCCCGACAGGGTCGTGGCGCTCTGGCCGAGGCGCACGTAGCCCAGGCCCACCTCGACGAGCGTGTTGAGGTGGCGGGCAATGCGCGAAATCGGCGCGAAGAACTGAGCGGCCTCCGCGATCGGCATGTCGAGCACGTCGGCGACGGTCTTGCCCTTGTACTCGATCTCGAGGGTCTCGCGATTGTAGCGGGCGCCATGGCACACTTCGCAGGGCACGTACACGTCGGGCAGGAAATTCATTTCGATCTTCAGGGTGCCGTCGCCCTTACAGGACTCGCAGCGCCCACCCTTGACGTTGAAGGAGAATCGACCGGGACCGTAGCCGCGCACCTTCGCCTCTTGCGTCTCGGCGAACAGCTTGCGGATCTGGTCCCACACGCCCGTGTAGGTCGCCGGGTTCGAACGCGGCGTACGGCCGATCGGACTCTGGTCCACGTGCACGACCTTGTCGAGCTGCTCGATGCCCGTGATCGTGCGGTGACGGCCGGGCACCATGCGCGCACCGTTGAGGCGCGAGGCCAGGGTGCGGTACAGGATGCCGTTGACCAGCGTCGATTTACCGGAACCGGACACACCGGTCACGGCAGTCAAGACACCGAGCGGGAAGGACACATCGACGTTCTTCAGGTTGTTTTCGCGCGCGCCCTTGACTGTGACGACGCGCTTCTTGTCGACGGGACGTCGCGTCGGCGGCAGGAGAATACGGCGTTTACCGGACAGGTACTGGCCGGTCAGCGACTTGCGGTTCTTCAGGAGCTCGGCCAGCGGGCCCGAGTGGACGACCCAGCCGCCGGTTTCGCCCGCGCCGGGACCGATGTCGACAATCCAGTCGGCCGCTTCCATCGTCTCCTCGTCGTGTTCGACGACGATGAGCGTGTTGCCGAGATCGCGCAGGCGCTCGAGCGTCGCGATGAGCTTGCGGTTGTCTCGCTGGTGCAGGCCGATCGAGGGTTCATCGAGCACATACAGGACGCCGACGAGGCCGGAGCCAATCTGCGTCGCCAGACGGATGCGCTGCGCCTCGCCACCCGACAGCGTGCCAGCACCGCGGGAGAGCGTCAGGTAGGTCAGGCCCACGTCCACGAGGAAGGCCAGGCGTGCCTCGATCTCGGTGAGGATGGGCGCGGCGATCGAACGTGCTCGCTGCTCGAGCTCGACGTTCGCGAGGAATTCGCGGGCATCCGAGATCGACATGTCGGAGAGCTCGGCGATCGATTTGTCCCCGATGCGAACGGCCAGGACCTCGGGGCGCAGACGGGCCCCGAGGCACGTCGGGCAGGGAATCTCGCGCATGTAAGAGTCGAGCTTCTCGGACACGGCGGCCGACTCGGTTTCCTCGCGCTTGCGCTCAATGTAGTTGACCGCGCCCTCAAATCCCGTCGTGTAGGAGCGCTCGCGCCCCCAGCGGTTGCGGAACTTCACCGTGACCTCGTAGTCCTTGCCGTAGAGGACAGCGTCCTTGACCTTCTTCGGCAGCGACTTCCAGGGCGTCCCCATCGCGAAGCCCAACTCCTTGGAGAGGGATTCGAGAAGCTTCTTGTGGTACTTGAAGTTCGAGTTCCAGGGGATGACCGCGCCGTCGGCGAGGGAGAGCTCCTCGTCAGGCACGACCAGCTCCGGGTCAACCTCCAGGCGGAAGCCGAGGCCCGAGCAATCCGGGCAGGCACCATAGGGTGCGTTGAAAGAGAAGGTACGCGGCTCGATCTCGTCGAGCATCAGCGGGTGGTCGTTGGGGCAGGCACGCTTCTCGGAGAAGCGGCGACGGCGCTCCGGATCATCGGCGTCCAGGTCAACACAGTCGATGACGACGAGGCCGTCGGAGAGCCGCAGCGCGGTCTCGACGGAATCGGTCAGGCGCTGGCGCATGCCCTCGCGCACGACGAGGCGGTCAACAACAACCTCGATTGTGTGCTTGAGCTTCTTCTCCAGCTTAGGGGCGTTTTCGAGGCGGACCATCTCACCGTCGATGATCGCGCGCGTATAGCCCTCGGAGCGCAGCTCGTCGATGAGGTCCTGGTACTCTCCCTTGCGGCCGCGCACGACCGGGGAGAGGACCTGGAAGCGCGTCCCCTCGTCCATCGTGCGCACGCGGTCGACGATCTGCTGAGGAGTCTGCGCCTGAATGCGCGCCCCACACTCAGGGCAGTGAGCCACACCGGCGCGGGCGTAGAGCAGACGCAGGTAGTCGTGGATCTCCGTGATCGTGCCGACGGTCGAGCGCGGGTTGCGCGACGTCGACTTCTGGTCGATGGAGACGGCGGGTGACAGGCCTTCGATGAAGTCGACGTCGGGTTTGTCCATCTGCCCGAGGAATTGGCGCGCGTAGGAGGACAGGGATTCCACGTAGCGGCGCTGTCCCTCGGCGAAAATCGTATCGAAGGCGAGGGATGATTTACCCGAGCCGGACAGGCCGGTGAAGACGATCATGGAGTCGCGGGGCAGCTCAAGGCTGACGTCCTTGAGGTTGTGTTCGCGAGCACCCTGGATAATTAGCTTGTCATGCACCATTCGATACTATCCGCCATCTAGGCAAATGCCGGGATCAGGGCTAGTGTTATGCGTATGGCTTACTATGCAGTTGAATACGTCTACAACCCGTCGATGACCGAGACCATGGACGAGGTTCGTCCGACGCACCGCGCGTTCCTGTCCGGCCTGCTCGAGCAGGGGATCAACATCGCGTCCGGTCCCCTCGTCGGCGAAATCCCCGGCGCACTGCTCCTTATCAACGCCGAGAGCGAGGCCGACGTTGAGCGCATCCTCAACGAGGATCCCTTCTACGTCGCCGAGGTCATCCAGGCGCGCCTCATCCGCGAGTGGAACCCCGTGATCCGGGCGTTCTGACTGATACAGACGAACGAGGCCGGGGCCGGGTCTATCACCCGAGACCGGCCTCGACTCGTATCGACTCTGGCTTAGCCCTCCAGGGAACGCTTGAATTGGTGCGCGTAGAAAATGCGCTGAGCAACCTCGATGAGGAGGGCGGCGCAGGCACCGACGCACACGATGACGAGCCACTCGTGGCCGGTGGGTGCAACCATCGAGAAGAAACCACGAACCTGTGGAATGAAAACGCCACCGACCGTGGCCGAGATGACGCACGCCAGCAGGACCCACTTCCAGGTCGACAGCGGTCGTGAGGTAATGACGAGGAGCCAGATCGCACCCAGCATGAGCGAGAGGATCGCGGCCGTCGACTCGCGCGACTGCGGCGGGCCGTCAACGATGCCGAAGGCAGTGAGGGCGGCCGCCGCAAGAATCACGCCCGTGGGCATCGCGAGCGACAGCGTACGCTTCAGGAAGCCGGGCACGTAGCGACGCGGATTCGGCCACAGGGCCAGGAAGAACGCGGGGATTCCAATCGTCAGCGAATCGATGTAGCTGAACTGACGCGGCAGGAACGGGTAGCGCCAGCCGACCAGAGCCGTCACGATGACCAGCACGGCCGCGTACGTGGTCTTCGCCAGGAACAGCGACGACACGCGCTCCATGTTCGCGATGATGCGGCGTCCCTCGGACAGGACACCCGGCAGGACGGAAAACTTCGAGTCGACGAGGACGATCTGGGCGACCGCCTTCGTGGCCTGTGTTCCGTTGCCCATTGCGATACCGAGGTCGGCATCCTTGAGCGCAAGGGCGTCGTTGACGCCATCGCCTGTCATTGCGACGCAGTGATCACGAGCCTGCAGGGCACCGACCATCGCACGCTTCTGTTCGGGCGTCACGCGCCCGAACACATCGTGGTTTTCGATCGCGTCGATGAACGCCTCGGAGGTGAGGTCCTCGGGCAGATCGCGCGCATCCATGAGGCGAGCGGGCGACCCGTCGGGGGCGGTCAGGCCAGCCTGCGCGGCCAGCGCCCCGACCGTCGTCGGATTGTCACCCGAGATGACGCGCACATGCACGTCCTGCGAACGGAAATACTCCAGTGTTTCAGCGGCGTCGGGGCGCAGGTCCTCCTCGAGCACGACAAGGGCAGCCACCGCACGGTTGGCGGGTAGCTCATCATTGACGACGGCCGCATCAGCGCGAACCAGCGCGACGACGCGGGAGCCCTCCTGCGCGATGCCACGCACCGTGGCCAGGAGCTGCGCGTTGTCATCCGAGGCCTCGTCAATAACGAACTCGGGAGCACCGAGGATCCAGGATGCGTCCTCGCTCCCCCACGCGCTCCACTTACGGGCCGACGAGAAGGGGACGGCCCACTCGATGCGCTCGGTGGCGCCGGCCTGCTCGGCTTCTCCCAGGTGCTGCCAGATCGCTTCGGCGGTCGCATTCGTGCGGTCGCTCGCGGCGCTCGCCAGCGCGCGAAGGACCACGGCCTCGTCGCCCGAGACGACCTCGACGCGACGCACGCGGATACCGCCGGTGGTGAGCGTGCCCGTCTTGTCGAGGCACAGGCAGTCCACGCGCGCGAGTACCTCAACCGCCGGGAGTTCCTGAACGAGCACGCCACGGCGGGCCAGCGTCGCCGAGCCGATCGCGAAGTTCATGGACGTCAGCAGCACGAGCCCCTGCGGAATCATGCCGATCACCGAGGCAACCGACAGCACGAGCGCCTCGCGCCAGTCTCCCCCGTGACCGCCAGCAATGCGATTCTGCGAGTAGAACGTGAGGACGACAATCGGGAGCAGCATCACCGAGACGACCTGCAGCACCCGGTTGATCGAGGTCTGGATCTCGGAGACCGTACGCGTAAAGGCACGCGCCTGCTCAGACAAACCCTGAGCATAGACCCGCTCGCCGACCGCCGTGGCAACCATGCGCCCCGAACCCGCGACGACGCTCGTGCCCGCCAGCAGCTGATCGCCCTGCTTCTTCTTGACGGGGCGCGATTCGCCAGTCAGCAGCGACTCGTCGATCTCAAGGCCTGCCGAGGAGAGCACCGTACCATCCACGCTCACCTGGTCACCAAGCGTCAGATCGATGACGTCGTCGAGAACAACATCTCGCGCCGGGACAACGTGCAGCGTGCCGTCGCGCAGAACCGTCGCCTGCGGGGCATCGACGATCGCGAGGGAATCGAGGGTGCGCTTCGCACGCAGCTCAGAGACGATACCGATCACGGCGTTGATGATCATGACGCCGCCGAAAATGCCGTCGCGCAAGTCTCCGAAGAGCAGAACGATGACCGACGCCGCGACGATGATCGCGTTGAACAACGTCAGCACATTCTCACGGATAATCGATGCCACCGACCGAGAGGTGCGGTCCTTCACGCGGTTGACAGCGCCGCGCGCAACACGTTCGGCCACCTCAGCGGCACTCAGGCCGCGCTCATCGATGTTCACGTTCTCAACGGTCACCGCCGCTCCCCTCATCCATGGCAGTACGCACCAGCGAGGCGACGACTGTGATCGCCAAGGTGACAACGATGACGCCCAGCGACACCGACACGGAAATCTCGGGCGCCCACTCGAATCCCCGGCCACCGTTGATAAACGGGATCGTGTTGGTGTGCAAAGCCTCGAGAATCAGCTTGATGCCGATGAAGCTCAGGATCACACCGAGGCCGTAGCCCAGATACACGAGCTTGCCCAGCAGCGCATCCACGAGGAAGAAGAGCTGGCGCAGGCCCATCAGCGCGAACACGTTGCACGCGAACACGAGGAAAGCCTGCGAGGTGATGCCAAAAATCGCGGGAATAGAGTCGAAGGCGAACATTAGATCCGCAGAACCGAGCGCCAAGACAACCACGAACAGCGGCGTCAGATAAGTGTGTCCACCGTGGCGATACAGCATGCGGTTGCCGATGAAACCATCCGTGATCGGCAGGACGCGACGCACGATACGAATGAACGCATTCTCCTCGTACTCCTCATCGTCTTCCCCACCGGTAATGGTCTCCTTGATCTGGGAAAACGCCGTCCACAGGAGCCACAGTCCGAAGAGGAAGAAGACCCACGAGAAGCGCGCAACGAGGGCTGCGCCCAGCAGGATAAACACGAGGCGCAGCAGCAGCGCAATCACAATGCCGAACAGCAGCGCCTTTTGCTGATTCTCGCGCGGAACCCGGAAGGCCTTCAGAATCAGGATAAACACAAACAAGTTATCGACTGACAGCGACCATTCCATCGCCCAACCCGCGTAGAACTCCTGGGCGTAGAGCCACCCGTTGGTCAGCCAGATGCCAACACCAAAAATGCCGGCCAAACCAACGTAGAACAGGGTCCAGCGAGCGGCCTCGCCAGCCGTGGGCGGGTGTGGATTACGCGCATGCCCGAGGAAATCGAGCACGACCAAACCGATGGCAACGAGGGCGAGAATGCCCCACGCCCACGGATGAACAACCATGAGTACCTCTTAACTATCTAACGAGGAAATTTTAGCGCTCTGCCGAGCCAAGCTCTTCTCGCGCACGCCGTTTGCGAGAAACCGCGAGAGAGGCCATGACCGTGACGAGAATTGTCACCACGATAAAGCAGAGCGAGAACGCGATCGATGGCTCGGGAATGGCAGAAACCTCGTGACCGCCGTTAATGAAGGGCAGCTCGTTTGTGTGCAGCGCGTGGTTGATGAGCTTGAAACCGATGAAGCCGAGAATAGCGGCGAGGCCATAGTGGAGGAAGACGATACGATCCAGCAGGCCGTCGATGAGGAAGTACAGCTGACGCAGGCCGAGCAGTGAGAACGCGTTAGCGGCAAAGACAAGGTAGGCCTCGGAGGTCAGCGAGTAGATCGCGGGGATCGAGTCGACGGCAAACATGACGTCGGCGGTGCCGATCGCGATCACGCACAGGAGCATCGGTGTGATGTAGGTGCGACCCCCGTGACGGTAGAGCATACGCGAACCGATGAACCCATCGGTGACCGGAACAATCTTCGACACCCAGCGCACGATCGACGGCGGACGATACTCCTCATCATCATCGTCGCCAGATCCTTCACGGACCTGGCTGATCGCAGTCCACAGCAGCCATGCGCCGAAAAGGTAGAAGACCCACGAGAAGTTATCGATGAGCGCGGCGCCCGCCAGGATGAAAAGAAGCCGCAACACGAGGGCGATGACGATGCCCGCCAGCAGGACCTCCTGCTGGTTCTTACGCGGCACGCGGAAAGAGGACAGGATGATGACAAACACGAAGAGGTTGTCAATACTGAGCGCTTTCTCGGTGATGTAGCCGCCGAGGTATTCCTGGCCGTATTCCGACCCCCACAAGGCCCAGACAATGCCACCAAAGATCAGGGCAATGGCGATGTAGGCGAGCGACCACCAGGCCGCTTCCTTCAGAGTGGGTTCGTGGGGGGTACGGACGTGGCCGACGATGTCGACAACGATCATGGTGAGGATGATGGCCGCCAGGACGATCCAGGCGAGCGCGTGCACGTGCATACGGGTGCCTCCGGTACGAGTCGGGTACCGGAGGTCTCTTCCCGCCAGAAATACCTGGCCAGTGACACCGGAGGCCGCGCCGCGTGGGCGGGCCGTCGTGATGACGACGCCACTGTTGGTGGGAGTACTCCCCTCCGCTTACAGCTCTATCCTAGTCGGACACAGCCACTGTCCGGTGATTCACGACAAGTGGCGTCCGTCGCCTTGACGATGCGCGCTGCTCCCACAAGACGAGGTCGGGGCTACCTTCGACGTCTCACCATGCCGGGCAGAAAACACGCTCAGTGTGCTCGCTTCATGGCACGCAGTTCCTTCTTGAGGTCTTCGATTTCGTCGCGCAGGCGAGCAGCGACCTCGAATTGGAGGTGCTGGGCGGCGGTCATCATCTGAGCGGATAGCTCCTCGATGAGTTCGGCGAGCTCAGCTTCGGCGCGCTGGCCCGACGTCACGGCGCGACCCCCACCGGTCGCGTCGGTGCGCTCCCGCTTACTCTTCTCCTTGCGGTATCCGCCCTCAAGCAACGTCTGCGTGTCGACCTGCTCGCGTGCCAGCATGTCGGTGACGTCGGAGATCTTCTTGCGCAGTGGCTGCGGATCGATGCCGTGTTCCTTGTTGTAGGCGATCTGGATCTCGCGACGACGCATCGTCTCGGAGATGGCCTCGTTCATCGAATCCGTCATGTTGTCGGCGTACATGTGGACCTCGCCGGACACGTTTCGGGCGGCGCGGCCGATCGTCTGAATGAGGGAACGGGTGGAACGCAGGAAGCCTTCCTTGTCGGCGTCGAGGATGGAGACGAGGGAGACCTCGGGCAGGTCCAGGCCCTCGCGCAGCAGGTTGATGCCGACGAGCACGTCGAAGGTGCCCAGGCGCAGCTCGCGCAGCAGCTCGACGCGGCGCAGCGTGTCGACATCGGAGTGCAGGTACTCGACCTTGACGCCGCGTTCGGCCAGGTAGGTCGTGAGCTCCTCGGCCATCTTCTTGGTGAGGGTGGTGACGAGGACGCGCTCGTCGCGTTCAACGCGTAGCCGCACCTGTTCGAGGAGATCATCGATCTGTCCCTCGGTGGGTTTGACGACAACGAGCGGATCGACGAGGCCCGTCGGACGAATGATCTGCTCGACCACGCCGTCCGAGCGCTCAAGCTCATAGGGGCCGGGCGTCGCGGAGAGGTAGACGGTCTGGCCGATGCGCTGCGTGAACTCATCCCATTTGAGCGGGCGGTTGTCCATCGCCGAGGGCAGGCGGAATCCGTAGTCGACAAGGGTTCGCTTACGCGACATGTCGCCCTCGAACATCGCACCGATCTGTGGGACGGTCACGTGGGACTCATCGATGATGAGCAGGAAGTCGTCGGGGAAGTAATCCAGGAGCGTGTGCGGGGGTGTGCCGGGGCCTCGCCCGTCAATGTGGCGCGAGTAGTTTTCGACGCCCGAGCAGGAGCCGATTTCCTTGAGCATCTCCAGGTCGAAGGTTGTGCGCATGCGCAGGCGTTGCTCCTCGAGGAGCTTGTTCTGCGCCCGGAACCACGCGAGACGGTCGTCAAGCTCGTCCTCGATCGAGGCGATCGCCTTCTTCATGCGCTCCTCACCCGCCACATAGTGCGAGGCGGGGAACAGGTAGGTGTGGTCGACCTGGTCGATCACGTCGCCGGTCAGCGGGTGCAGCACCGCGAGAGAATCGATCTCGTCGCCGAACATCTCGATGCGAATCGCGAGCTCCTCATACACCGGGATGATTTCGATCGTGTCGCCGCGCACGCGGAAGGTGCCGCGCGTGAACGCCATGTCGTTACGCACGTACTGCATGGCGACGAAGCGACGCAGCAGCGCGTCACGGTCGATGATCATGCCGCGCTCGAGCTCGATCATGCGCGCCACGTACTCCTCGGGGGTACCGAGGCCGTAGATGCAGGACACTGAGGAGACGACGACGGTATCACGCCGCGTGAGCAGCGAGTTTGTGGCGCTGTGGCGCAACCGCTCAACCTCATCGTTGATCGACGAGTCCTTCTCGATCAAGGTGTCCGTCTGGGGAACGTAGGCCTCGGGTTGGTAGTAGTCGTAGTACGACACGAAGTATTCGACAGCGTTGCCCGGCAGCAGTTCGCGGAATTCTGCCGCGAGCTGGGCGGCGAGCGTCTTATTCGGCTCGAGCACCAGCGCCGGGCGCTGCAGCTCCTCGATAAGCCACGCGGTAGTCGCGCTCTTGCCCGTACCCGTCGCACCCATGAGGACCACGTCCTGCTCGCCGTCGCGAATGCGCGCAGCCAGCTCACGGATCGCCTTCGGCTGGTCGCCCGACGGCGTGTAGGGGGAGATGACCTCGAAAGGCTTGTCTTGGCGGATGACGGGGGTTTCGCTCACCCTCCTACGCTACCGTCCAGGCACTGGAGCTGCGCGCACAAAGCACACGGGTTCGCGAGGAGCGTGGAGCGCCCCGGCCTCGTCAATCAGTGACGGGAACGTCCGGGGTCAGCCAGTACTCGTAGACGAGGCCTGCAACCTTCTCGAGGTCGTCGGCGCTGCCCTCGTTGTCGATCCAGATGGACGCGATGGCACGGCGCTCCTGCGACGAGGCCTGGGCGCGGATACGTGCACGCGCATCCTCGGGGGCCACTCCCCTGCCCTCCAGTCGCTTGATGCGCGCCTCGATGGGCGCATCCACAATGACAACCGCGTCGAAGCGATCCGCCTGGTCTCCTTCGATGAGGAGCGGAATGTCGTAGACCGCGAGGGTGCCCTCAGGGGCTCCACGCAGGATTGACCACGCTCGGGCCTCGATAACGGGGTGCGTGATGGCATTCAGCCGGGCGACCCGTTCGTCGGCCCCTTCGCCTCCAAATACCCGAGCTGCCAGGAGCGCCCGGTCCAAGCTGCCGTCGTCCCCGATGAGGTCATCCCCAAAAGCCCGTGCGACCTCGGCAAGCGCTGGTTCTCCCGGCTCGAGTATCTGTCGCGCAATGGCATCGGCGTCGGCGATGACAGCTCCCTTGGACGCGAAGACGCGCGTCACCGTTGACTTGCCAGAGCCGATGCCACCACTGACCGCGATGATGCGGCGTGGTCCTTGACTGCGAGGCGCGGCGGGCGGACGGATGAGCGCGGCCGTACAAGACCCGGAGCGAAGAGCAGTGTTCACTCGCCCAGCCTATCGCTCCTGCGGTTGCGCTTATATGCCCCCATGCAAGAATTGGAGCTGTTAGAGAACCCACATCATCAAGTGAGTAGCAGTGACGCAGACAGTCAACGACGATTCCACTGAGCGTTCAGGCATCGCGGTCCTCATCGCGACCTCCCTGACGCTCTTCTCCATGTTCTTCGGTGCAGGCAACCTGATCTTCCCACCGATCATGGGCGCGTCGGCCGGCACCAACTTAACCCCCGCGATGATCGGCTTCCTCATCGGCGGAGTCGCTCTGCCCGTCATCTCGATCATTACGATTGCCCTGTCCGGGACGGATATCCGCGATCTTGTCAGCCGTGCGGGAAAGCCCTTCGGACTCGTCTTCTCCGTCATGGTGTACCTATCGATCGGCGCTTTCTACGCGCTGCCCCGCACGGGTGCCGTGTCTTTCTCAACGGCTGTCGCGCCCATTATCGGGACGAAGTCTCTCACCGCGTCAATCATCTTCAGTTTTATTTTCTTCGCCATCGCCTTCTATCTGTGCTGGAATCCCGGCCACATCATCGATGCGCTCGGAAAAGTGCTCACACCGATCCTGCTCGGTCTCCTTGTGCTCCTGGTCTTCCTCTGCCTGGCTTCCCTGCCAGCCTCGCACGACGCGCCGACCGGGGAGTACACGGCGTCTCCCCTCGCCGCGGGCCTCCTGGAAGGCTACATGACGATGGACTCTATCGCCGCTCTGGCCTTTGGCATCATCGTCGTCACGTCGCTGGGGCATACGGGGGGCGGCATCGGCGCCAAGGTCGTTCGTCGTACATCGACGGCGGCGATTATCGCAGGTTCACTTCTCGGCGTCGTCTACGTGGGGTTGGGCCTCATCGGCCACGTGATCCCGAATGCTCAAAGCTACAGCGACGGTGCAACCCTGCTCGCCGATGCTGCCCAGATGACGATGGGGTGGCCCGGGCAGATTGTCTTCGGCCTGATCGTTCTGACGGCCTGCATGACGACGGCTGTCGGCTTGATCGCCGCGACATCGGAGTTCTTCCACCGCCTCCTCCCGCAGGTCTCCTACCGCGCATGGATGATCGTCTTTACGATTATTTCCTTCGCACTGTCCTCTGCAGGCCTCAGCTCTGTACTCGCAATCGCGGTCCCCATCATCACGTTCCTCTACCCCGTCGCGATCACGGTCGTGTTCGTCACGATCATCACTCACCCCATGCGCCTCGCAATGTCGGCACTGTGGACGTTCCGTCTGAGCGCATGGATGGCAGCGGCTTGGTCTGCGGCAACGACGCTGGCACATGTCGGCGTAGCGACAGACGCTTTCAACTCCGTGCTCATGGTGAGCCCGCTTCAAGCAAATCAGCTCGGTTGGATCCTCCCCACCGTCGTCGCGGCAATGATCGGCGCGTGCGTCGACCTGGCAGTGACGAGGCGTTCCGCCGCCTAAGCACAACGCGTGGAGTGCCCACGGGCCGCTTAGGCCTGGCTGCGGTGCACGTGGGCGGCGGCGGGGCCTGGCCGGAGCATGCCTCGCGCCGCCCGATTGGAGGCCGCCGCAAGGACTGCGGGGCCTGGCCGGGCTTCGAGACGAGGCACCGAGCGCAGCTCGGCTGCCGAGGCTCGCGGGCGGGCAGGCCTCGCGGCGGTCGGAGATCTGGCGGCAGCCAGAAATCATACAAAAAGAGGTGGCCCCCAGGAAAACCCGGGGGCCACCACCTATGTGTTCACAAACGTGAACTGACGAGTTGAAGGTCAGTCACAAAGACTGGTTCAGTTGTTCGTCAGCTTCTCACGCAGCGCGGCCAGGGCCTCGTCGGAAGCAAGGGTGCCCTCGTTGTCGACCGGGGTCGAGTAGGAGGCCTGCTCCTCGATGGAGGGAGCCGCTTCGGCGTCCTCTTCGAGGGCCTTGCGGACCTGAGCCTTGTGGGCCTCCCAGCGGGCCTGAGCCTCGGCGTACTGGGCTTCCCAAGCCTCGCGCTGAGCGTCGAAGCCTTCCATCCACTCCTGGGTCTCCGGATCGAAGCCCTCGGGGTACTTGTAGTTGCCGTTCTCGTCGTACTCGGCGGCCATACCGTAGAGCGAAGGATCGAACTCTTCAGAGTTCGGGTCCACGCCCTCGTTGGCCTGCTTGAGGGACAGGGAGATGCGGCGACGCTCAAGGTCGATGTCGATGACCTTGACGAAGACCTCTTCGCCGACCTTGACGACCTGGTCGGGCAGCTCGACGTGACGCTGAGCCAGCTCGGAGATGTGGACGAGGCCCTCGATGCCGTCCTCGACGCGCACGAACGCACCGAAGGGGACCAGCTTGGTGACCTTTCCGGGCACAACCTGGCCGATGGCGTGGGTGCGGGCGAATGCCTGCCACGGATCTTCCTGGGTGGCCTTGAGCGACAGGGAGACGCGCTCGCGATCCATGTCGACGTCGAGAACCTCGACGGTGACTTCCTGGCCAACCTCGACGACCTCGGACGGGTGGTCGATGTGCTTCCAGGACAGCTCGGAGACGTGAACCAGGCCGTCGACACCACCGAGATCGACGAATGCGCCGAAGTTGACGATGGAGGAGACGACGCCGGTGCGCACCTGGCCCTTCTGGAGGGTGTGCAGGAAGTTCGTGCGGACCTCGGACTGGGTCTGCTCGAGCCATGCGCGGCGGGACAGGACCACGTTGTTGCGGTTCTTGTCGAGCTCGATGATCTTCGCTTCGATCTCGCGACCGATGTAGGGGGCGAGGTCGCGGACGCGACGCATCTCGACGAGGGAGGCGGGCAGGAAGCCGCGCAGGCCGATGTCGAGGATCAGGCCGCCCTTGACGACCTCGATGACGGTACCGGTAACGACGCCGTCCTCTTCCTTGATCTTCTCGATCTGGCCCCACGCGCGCTCGTACTGCGCACGCTTCTTCGACAGGAGGAGGCGGCCTTCCTTGTCTTCCTTCTGGAGGACGAGCGCCTCGATCTGGTCGCCCACGGCGACAACGTCGTCGGGGTTGACGTCGTGCTTGATGGACAGCTCGCGAGAGAGGATGACACCCTCGGTCTTGTAGCCGATGTCGAGGAGGACCTCGTCGTGGTCGACCTTGACGACAGTGCCCTCGACGATGTCACCATCGTTGAAGTACTTGATGGTCTCGTCGATGGCTGCGATCAGGTCTGCTTCCGAACCAATGTCGTTGATAGCGACCTGCGGCGTGTTGGTGGTCATGTAGTAGTTTCTCCGAAACGGACTGGATAGTAGATGGACAGTTCCAGCGCCTGAAGACCGATGCGGATGCACCTGTCCCCAGACACTGGGGTTTAGTTTAGCAGCCTTTGACGGGCAAATGTGACGAATTTGGCGACACTTTCCGTGGCGTGCGTCGCGTCGTCTTGACCGTCAGTGCGCCGCGAGCTGCCAAGACGCGCCGATCCCAATAGCGACATCAAGCGGCACGGAAAGCTCGACGGGGGTGGCCATCTTGTCTCGGACGATGTTCTCGACGTGGGCTGCCTCACCAGGAGCGACTTCGAGGAGCAATTCGTCGTGAATCTGGACGAGGAGCCGCGACGCGAGTCCCGCCTCGGCCAATGCGGTCGCAACGTTCATCATCGCGATCTTCACGATGTCTGCCGCGCTGCCTTGAATGGGCGCATTCAGGGCGGCACGCTCAGCCATCTCACGACGCTGGCGGTTTGAGGAGCGCAGGTCGGGCAGGTAGCGGCGCCGGCCAAACATGGTCTGGGTGTATCCGTCAGCTCGCGCCTGCGCAACGAGTCCTTCGAGGTAGTCGCGGACTTTCCCGAAGCGTTCGAAGTAGCGATCACGCAGGGCGGCGGCCTCGGGCACGGGAATACCGAGCTGGGCGGCGAGGCCGTAGGAGGATAGACCATAGGCCAGTCCGTATGAGGTGGCCTTGATACGCGAGCGTTCCTCACCTGTCACCTCGGCGACTGGAGTGCCGAACACCATTGACGCCATGGTCCGATGCAGGTCCTCACCGGAGTTGAAGGCCTCAATGAGCGCCTCATCTCCGGACAGGTGCGCCATCAGGCGCATTTCGATCTGCGAGTAGTCCGCGCTCATCAGTGACTCAAAGCCCTCACCCGCAACGAAGGCGCCACGGATACGCATACCGTCGGCGCTGCGCGCGGGGATGTTCTGCAAGTTCGGGTCGGAGGACGCCAGGCGACCCGTGGCCGCCGCAACCTGAGAGAACGTCGTGTGGATGCGTCCATCCGAGGCGACGGTGGCGGACAGGGAGTCCACCATCTGCTTGAGCTTGATGCGATCGCGGTGCGTGAGCAGGAACCCGAGGAACTGATGCCCCGCTCCCCCTTCATCCGCCGTCTTCGCGTGCAAATCAGCCAAGGCCTCGGCGTTCGTCGTGTACCCGGTCTTCGTCTTCTTCGTCTTGGGCAGACCGAAGTGATCGAAAAGTAGCTCCTGGAGCTGCTTGGGGCTCGATAGGTTGACCTCGCGTCCCGCCGCGGCCCACGCTCCCTCGCGCGCGGCATCGACGGCCTTGCCGAGCTCGTCGGAGAGCCCATCGAGCACGGACGTGTCTGCGGCAATGCCGATGTCTTCCATCTGACCGAGCAGGACCGACAGGGGCATCTCCATGTCGGTGAGAAGAGAGGCTTCGGAGCTTTCCTCCAGACGCGAGCGCAGAGTGGAGGCAAGCGGGTGCAGGTGGGCCGCTAGTTTCCCGGCGCGCAACGCGGCAGCGCTTGGACCAGCACCGATGTCCCCCAGGCCGAAGAGAGCATCCGAATCACCCTCCTCCTCGTCGATGACGACGCCGAGGACACGCGACAGAACATCTTCGAGCTTGTGGGAGCGCTGATCGGGATGCGCGAGATAGGCAGCCAGCATGGTATCGAACGCGACGCCGCCGAGAGTCCAGCCGCGCGAAGCGAGCGCATGACGTGTGCCCTTCGCGTCATGCACGATCAGGGACGAGGCCGTGGCAAGAACGTCACCGAGAGCTTCCTCCTGCGCGGGGCTGAGTTCGACGGGATCGATGACGAGTGCGTCGCTGCCGGATGCTAGGACGACACGGGTGATATCCCCACGCACGGGCCGCGTATCCCCTTCGACGAGAAGAGCGAGGCTGGAGTGACTGCCCGCCCACTGCGCGATGTCGGTCGAGGCGTCGGCAACCATGACCTTGATCTCGACTTCGGTAGCGGGTTCGTGAGTCTCGTCGACGGGCCCCTCCCCCATGCCGACACCGGCGACCTCGCGCACCTTCTGGCGCAGACGCCCAAACTCGAGAGAGTCGAAGAGACGGTCGACGGCGGCAATATCCGTTGGACGACGCGCGAGATCGCTCAGCGACACCTCAAGGTCCATGTCGGTGAGCAGACGATTGAGACGACGATTGCGCGCCACGTCGTCCATGTGTTCACGCAGTGCAGCGCCGCGCTTTCCACCGATCTCATCGGCACGCGCCAGCAGGTTATCGAGACCGTCAAACTTGTTAATCCACTGCGCGGCGGTCTTCGGTCCCACACCTGGCACACCAGGCAGGTTATCCGACGTCTCCCCCACGATTGCAGCGATCTCGGGGTAACGATGCGGCGGTACGCCGTACTTGTCTTCGACTGCCTGCGGAGTCATACGGCGCAGATCACCAGGCCCCGTGCCGGGATAGAGCACAGTCACGTTGTCGGTCACCGTCTGGAACGAGTCACGATCGCCGGACACCACCAGAACAGTCGATCCCTCATGACCTGCACGATACGCGAGAGTCGCAAGGATATCGTCGGCCTCAAAACCCTCACGGGACAGAGACAAGATACCCATCGCATCAAGCACCTCGCGGATGAGCTCCACCTGCCCCTTAAATTCTTCGGGCGTCGCGTCGCGCGTGCCCTTGTACTCCGGGTACTCCTCAGTACGGAATGAGTGCCTCGACACATCGAAAGCGACCGCGATATGCGTCGGCCGCTCGGTCTCCAACAAGCGCGTCAGCATTGAAACGAAGCCATAAACAGCGTTCGTGTGCTGGCCTGTGGCCGTCACAAAGTTATCCGGCGGGAGCGCATAGAAAGCGCGAAACGCCATGGAATGGCCATCAATAATCAGCACAGTGTCACTCACACATGCCACCCTAGATGCCATGACACATGATCACCAGACGAAACACACGCAGTCTTCCTCACCCGATCCCCTCGCCCGCGGTGGCTGGGTCGGTGCACACTGGCCCGGAACCCTCATGGAAGCCACCGGCATGGAGGTTGTCGAGCACAGTGCTGTGCGCACCGTCATCTCGATGCCGATCGACGGAAACCGCCAGAGCGCTGGCATTCTGCACGGAGGTGCTTCCGCAGCACTTGCCGAGACGGCTGCATCCTTCGCGGCCCAGATTCATGCGCGCGAGACAAACCCCGGCAAGCAGGCCTACGCCGTCGGCACCGAACTCAACGCATCGCATATCAGCGCTGGACGGGAAGGGATCATCACCGCGACCGCAACCGCCGTCCACCTGGGGCGCTCGTCAACCGTCCACACTGTGGAGATCAGGGACGAGGCCGACCGCCTTATCTCAGTCGCACGCGTCACTAACCGAATCCTCGTGCGCTCTAGCCACGACTGAGGGTCAAGAAACAGCAATGGGGAGGGTCATGACCCTCCCCATTCGCATGCGCGACTCTCAGTCGTCAACCTGGTTGATGACCGCGTCAGCGACCTCACGCATCGACAGACGACGATCCATCGACGTCTTCTGGATCCAGCGGAAGGCCTCAGGCTCGCTCATTCCCATGTTCTTCATCAGCAGGCCCTTGGCGCGGTCAACGCGCTTACGAGTCTCGAAGCGATCAGACAGATCGGCGATTTGGTCCTCAAGCGACTCGATCTCAGCGTGACGCGACAGAGCAATCTCAACGGCGGGAATCAGGTCGGCCGGGCTAAACGGCTTCACGACGTAAGCCATCGCACCGGCGTCACGCGCGCGCTCGACAAGCTCCGTCTGCGAGAAGGCGGTGAGCATGACGACGGCGCACGACAGTTCCTGCAAGATCTTTTCCGCTGCTGTGATGCCATCCATCTTCGGCATCTTGACATCCATCACACACAGATCGGGTTCGAGCTCGAGTGCCAGCTCGACAGCTTCCTCACCGTCGGCGGCCTCGCCGACGACCTCGAACCCCGCCTGGGTGAGCGTCTCAACGATATCGAGACGAATCAACCCCTCGTCTTCTGCGACGAGGACGCGACGCGGTTCAGCCTGCTCTTCACTCATTGTCATATTCCTCAGTTTGATCGGTTTGCTCAGCTGCTCTATTGTGGGTCTCGCACACGCGAAGCCCCGATAGCCCAACTGGCAGAGGCGGTCGGCTCAAACCCGGCTTGTTGTGGGTTCGAATCCCACTCGGGGTACCGCCAGTGGAGTACGTGCTCCTAATGGTACCGGCATTTCAGCGCATATGCGACGTGCGCACCACAATTGATACATCAAAACCGCAGACGGAAAAGGGGCCGACAAGCAATGCTTGTCGGCCCCTGTCGACTCAGGCCACGACGCTCAGTTCGAGACCGAGGTACTCGGCAGCCGCGCCCCTGCGGGCCGGCTCGTCAAGATCGGCGATAGCCTGCTTGACCCTCGAATCGTGGAAGTCAGCAAACCAGGGCTCAACGGCGCGCGAGAGCTGGCCGACCTCCAGGTTGTTGGCCACACGACCAAACAGAGTGTCGTGGACCGACACGGTCCGGATGTTCGTATTCATTTTTCTTCCTCCATCTTCTTCTCTTCGGGCGCCCCAGAAAACATGCTTTGATCGCACAGGCATTTCTGAGCACGCCGAGCAGCACTTTGCTGCGTGTGCCGCGCCGTCGTTGGTGCGGCGTCCACGTGTCTCAACGTGTATCCGTGTACTTTATTCCACGAATCCCGTTTTGTCCACGTGACGAAACAAAAACAGTGGGGGCCCTGGCTCATCGCCAGGGCCCCCACTACTCACGCATCTCACGCGTGGCGCAGACCGCCAATCGCATAGTCGGCTTCATCTCCGACTTCGTGGATACGCAGCATGTTCGAGGAGCCAGCGATGCCCGGCGGCATACCGGCAACGATCACGAGCTGATCACCGATGTCCGCCAGGTGCGAGGACTGCACGACCTGATCGAGCTGCCACACCATGTCGTCCGTGTGTTGTACCTCGGGAACACGGTAGGTCTGAATACCCCAGGACAGCGCGAGGCGACGACGCGTCGACTCGAGCGGCGTGAACGCCAGCATCGGGATCGGACGGCGCATGCGTGAGAGCAGACGCGCCGACGTGCCGGACTGGCTAAACGTCACCAGGTAACGGGCATCCAGGTGCTCGGCGATACGAGCGGCAGCTTCGCAGATAACACCCGCACGATCAGCGTAGAAACCGGGGATCGAGGCGATGCGCTCACCACCGTTTTCTTCCGTCGACTCGATGATGGCGGCCATCGTACGGACGGTCTCAATCGGGAAGGCACCGACCGACGTCTCACCGGACAGCATGACCGCATCGGCGCCATCAAGGATGGCGTTCGCGCAGTCGGAGGCCTCGGCACGCGTGGGGCGCGGGTTCTTGATCATCGAGTCCATAACCTGCGTCGCGACGATGACCGGCTTGGCGGCGATACGAGCAAGCTCAATCGCGCGCTTCTGAACCAGCGGCACGGCTTCCAGGGGCATCTCAACACCGAGGTCACCGCGGGCGACCATGATGCCGTCAAATGCCTCGACGATCTCTTCCAGCGCCTCAACGGCCTGCGGCTTTTCGATCTTGGCGATGACCGGGATGCGCTTGCCCATCTCGTCCATGATCTCGTGGACGTCTTTGATGTCCTGCGCGGAACGCACGAAGGACAGCGCGATGAAGTCGGCATCCTGCTCAATGCCCCAGCGCAGGTCTTCCTTATCCTTTTCAGACAGGGCGGGGACGGACACGGCAACGCCGGGAAGGTTGAGGCCCTTGTGGTCCGAGACCATGCCGGGAACCTCGACGCGGGTCACGACATCGGTATCCGTCACCTCGACGACGCGGACCGCGACGTTGCCGTCGTCGATCAGCAAGCGGTCACCGGGAGCGCAGTCGCCGGGAAGCCCCTTGAAGGTCGTCCCGACCAGTTCCTTCGTGCCGGGAACATCACGGGTGGTGATGGTGAACGTGTCACCGATCTTGAGCTCCTGGGGGCCATCCTGGAAGGTTTCCAGGCGGATCTTGGGGCCCTGGAGGTCAACCAGGACAGCGACCGCGCGACCGGACGTCGCAGACGCCTTCCTCACGCGCTCAATAACGGCCTCGTGTTCCTCAGCCTTTCCATGCGACCGGTTAATACGCGCGACATCCATGCCGGCGTCCACCAGTGCCTGGAGCTGCTCAGGAGAATCAGTAGCAGGTCCAATAGTGCAGACAATCTTAGCTCGACGCATAGATAAGAGTTTACCGCCCAATCACAGTTGAAACGAGGAGGATCCGCTCCGGGTCGACGTGATCATTCCCATGAATCCGCCTGTGGTAGGACCTCCGCGCGGAGAAAAACGACGAAGCTCGGGATCAGAACGACTCGAGAGTGCTCTCGTTAGCGGACTTTTCTTCACTCACCCCAGCACCGACGATATCGTCAGCGTCACTGTCTTCGGGGGCAGCCTGGTCCTCCGCTTGCTCGTCATCCGCCGCGGATTCGGCGTCGTGTGCATCGACGGTCGTCGGGCGTCCCAGCCGACCAGCGACGACGAACACAAGCACACCGAGCACGAACACGAGCAGGGACGTCCACACGTTGAGGCGCAGACCGAGAACTCGGTGCGCATCATCGATGCGCAGCATTTCGATCCAGCTGCGTCCCGCTGTGTACGCCATCAGGTACAGACCGAACACCTGGCCACCGGCGAAGCGGTGACGACGATCGAGCCACACGATAATGGCGGCTGCGGCAAGGTTCCACAGGCACTCGTAGAGGAACGTCGGGTGGAATAAGGTTCCCGCCGGATACCCGGCGGGCATGTGGGCTACGTCGATCTGAAGTCCCCACGGCATTGTTGTCGGAGCGCCGAAGAGCTCTTGGTTAAACCAGTTTCCCCACCGCCCGATGGCCTGCGCAACGAGCAGCGCCGGGGCCAAAGAATCAGCAATCGGGCCGAAGCGCACTCCTGCACGCTTGACGGCAATAAATGCACCCAGCGCACCGAAGGCGACGCCACCCCAAATTCCGAGGCCACCGCGCCAAATCTGGAAGGCGAGCATCGGATCACCACCCGGGCCAAAGTAGGCATCCGGGGACGTGACGACGTGATAAATCCGCGCACCCACAACTCCGAGCGGAATCGCCCAGAGGGCCACGTCGTAGAGCGTGTCAGGATTTCCTCCGCGAGCACGGTAACGGCGAGCGGTCCACCAGACGCCGATGATCATGCCGACGGCAATAATGATGCCGTAGGCGCGCAGCGGGATCGGGCCGAGGTGCCAGACGCCCTGCGAAGGCGATGGGATGCCGACAGCGACGAGGGTGTTCACGCGCGGGCCCCGCTAACGCCGGCCTTCAGTTCGGTGGCAAGCTCACCGAGAGCCTTCAGACCACGGTCGATCGAGTCGTCGAAGAGCGTCTTCACCAGCGCGGAACCGACGATGACTCCGTCCGCATATGCGCCGATCTCACGGGCCTGCGCGCCATTGGAGACGCCCAGGCCCACACACACGCGCTCGGCGCCAGCGGCGCGAGTACGCGCGACAACGTCAGCGACATGCGCGCCAACAGCCGCACGCGCGCCCGTGACGCCCATCGACGAGGCTGCATACACCCAGCCACGCGAATGCTCGGCGATCAGCTTGAGGCGGTGCTCGGGAGAGGAGGGGGCGCTCAGGTAGATGCGTTCCAGGTCATACTTATCCGACGCGGCCTCCCACTGTGCGCCCTCTTCGGGCGGCAGGTCGGGGGTAATGAGGCCGGAACCGCCCACGGCAGCAAAATCCTTCGCGAAACGCTCAACGCCCCACCACTCAACCGGATTCCAGTAGGTCATCGAACAGGTCGAAATTCCGTACGAGGTCAGCTCGTCCACCGCGTGGAAGAGGTCCTCGAGGTGGGTACCACGCTCGAGAGCAGCGACTGTCGCTCGCTGGATCGTCGGGCCATCCATTCCGGGATCCGAGTAGGGGAAGCCGAGTTCGATGACGTCAACGCCGCAATCCGCCAGAACTTTGCCCGCGCGAATCGAATCCTCGACAGACGGGAAGCCGACCGGAAGGTAGCCGATGAGAGCCGCGTCGCCACGCTGACGGGCAGCGTCGATGGCAACGGCTGAATGGGGTGCACGCGTCATGTCACTTCTCCTCGTTTTGATCCAGGACGGCGACGCCCGACGGCCCGGCACTGGGGTCGATGACCTGCAGCTTCGCTTGTCCGTAGCCGAACCACCGCGATGCGGTATCCACGTCCTTGTCGCCGCGCCCAGACACGGTCACGATGACGATTGGCTCCTCCCCCGGTTCAAAGGGTCCTTCCGCTTCGACCTTGGCCAACGCCCACTTGCGGACACCAGCAAGGGCATGGGAGGACTCGATGGCGGGAATGATGCCCTCGGTGCGGGACAGGTGCAGGAACGCCTCCATCGCCTCGGCGTCAGAAATCGGCATGTACGAGGCGCGCCCCGTTCGCGCCAACCAGGCGTGCTCCGGGCCGACACCCGGGTAGTCGAGGCCGGCGGAAATCGAGTGCGAGGCCTTCGTCTGGCCGTCGCGCTCCTGGAGGACGAACGTACGCGCGCCGTGAAGCACGCCCACCTCGTCGGCCGTGATAGAAGCGGCATGACGCCCCGTTTCAAAACCATCGCCCGCAGCCTCGCAGCCAAGGAGCTCGACACTCGGATCATCGATGAACGCGGTGAACGAGCCAATGGCGTTGGAGCCACCACCCACGCAAGCGACCACCACGTCGGGCAGGCGTCCCTCAGCGGCGAGCAGCTGAGCACGCGCCTCATCGCCAATAACACGCTGGAGGTCACGCACGAGTTCAGGGAACGGGTGCGGACCCGCGGCGGTACCGAAGATGTAGTTGGTCGTCTCGACGTTGGTCACCCAGTCACGGAAAGCCTCGTTGATCGCATCCTTGAGGGTCGCGGAACCCGCAGTGACAGCGATGACCTCGGCGCCAAGCATCTGCATGCGTGCGACGTTCAGGGCCTGGCGCTCCGTGTCCTCGCGTCCCATGTAGATCGTGCAATCCAGGCCAAGGAGGGCGGCCGCCGTCGCCGTGGCCACACCGTGCTGTCCTGCGCCGGTCTCCGCAATGACACGAGTCTTTCCCAGCTCCTTGGTGAGCAACGCCTGGCCCAGCACGTTGTTAATCTTGTGCGACCCCGTATGATTCAGGTCCTCGCGCTTAAGGAAGACACGCACGCCGCCCAAGTCGGCAGCAAAACGGGGAGCCTCCGTCAACAAGGAGGGACGTCCCGCGTAGTTCAGGAACAGATCGCGCAGGCGACGCTGGAACGACCGGTCACGCCACAGGCGCTTCCACGCGGCTTCAACCTCTTCGAGGGGTCCCATGAGGGACTCGGCGACGAAGCGGCCGCCAAAATCACCGAAGTACGGTCCCTCCACAAAGTTATCGGATGCCATCACTATCCTTCCTGACGCGCCGCAGCGACGCGAGCCTTACGATCCGTCCGCAGCGCGGGATGCTGTCCAGCGCTCACCATGTCCTGAATGCTCGCCATCGGATCGCCCGACGTCACGAGTGCCTCACCAACGAGAACCGCATCTGCACCCCACTTGGCGTATTCAAAGACGTCGTGGGCACTGGCGACGCCAGACTCGGCGACAGCGACAACGTCCTGCGGAATGACGTCAATGACCTGCTCAACGGTCGAGCGGTCAACTTCCAGCGTCTTCAGATTGCGCGCGTTCACACCGATGATCGATGCGCCCGCCTCCATCGCGCGGAGGGCTTCAAGACGCGAGTGCGTCTCCACCAGGGCTTCCATGCCCAGCGAGCGGGTACGCTCCAGCAGGGACACGAGCACGTTCTGTTCAAGCGCCGCAACGATCAGGAGCACGAGATCAGCGCCGTGAGCACGCGCCTCGTGAATCTGGTAGGGCGTCACGATGAAGTCCTTGCGAAGGATAGGAATGTCGACGGCCGCGCGTACCGCATCAAGATCGGCGAGCGAACCGTGAAAGCGACGCTGCTCAGTGAGCACCGAAATAACCGAGGCTCCCCCGGCCTCGTACGTTGAGGCGAGCGCAGCCGGATCCGGGATCGCCGCCAGCGCGCCCTTCGACGGCGACGAGCGCTTCACCTCGGAGATGATCTTGACGGCGCCGTCGCGGCCCCGCAGAGCACCAAGCGCATCCTTCGCCTCCGGAACCTGAGTCTCCATCTCCTTGATCCGAGCCAAAGGGACGCGGTCTTCACGCCCCTTCAGATCCTCGCGGACCCCGGCGATAATGTCATCGAGAACGCTCACGACGCTCCCCTTTCAGGCAGAAACGATCATTCCTCACCTAGGCTAGCGAAAAATGGCCGACGGCGGGTGAGGCATCCCGCAGGACGGGTCAGGACAGGGGGACCAGGGTCGATGCCCGCACGACGGACTCGACTGCGGCAGCGGCCTTGTTACGAGACTCCTCGTACTCAAGCGCCGGGACCGAATCGGCAACGAGTCCCGCACCCGCCTGCACCGAGGCAACGCCATCCTTCAGCGATGCCGTGCGGATCGCGATCGCCAGATCAGCGTCACCGGACAGGTCGAAGTAGCCGACGACGCCACCGTACACGCCTCGCGCAGCGGGCTCGAAGTCATCGATCAGCTGGATCGCACGAGGCTTGGGCGCACCCGACAGGGTACCCGCGGGGAACGTCGCAACCAGTGCATCAAGAGCGTCAGCATCCGGGCGCAGCACACCCGTCACCGTGGACGAAATGTGCTGAATGTGCGAGAAACGCTTCAGCTCCATAAGAGTCGAAACCTCAACTGACGCGGGATCACACACCTTCGACAGATCGTTGCGAGCCAGGTCGACGAGCATCACGTGCTCCGACAGTTCCTTGGGGTCCTCGAGCAGCTCAGCCGCCAGTCGGTGATCCTCGGCAGAATCCGCACCACGGGGACGCGAACCGGCGATCGGATACGTCCAGACGCGGCGTCGCTCACTCTTGACGAGGGTCTCCGGAGACGAACCAACAACCTCGAAATGGCCTCCCTTTTCATCGGGTAGGTCCAGGAAATACATGTAGGGCGACGGATTGACCGTACGCAAAACGCGGTAGACGTCGATACCACTGGCCGACGTCGACACATCAAGGCGCTGCGACACCACGATCTGGAACGCATCACCGTCTTCAATGGCGCGTTTGGCTGCATGGACGGAAGACTCGAAATCAGCACGGGTCGTCCGTTGACGTACCTGAGGCGGCGTCGCGTCGCTGGTACCCAGGACCGCCGGCGCGATCGGGGTTGCGAGCTGTTGCGTCATCGCATCGAGACGCTCAATCGCACGGTCGTACGCGCCGTCAACGCCGTCCGCCGAACCGTTGAGGTTCCAGGCGATCGCCATCAGGTACACCGAGCCCGTCGCGTGGTCGAGAGCCGCTACCTCCGTCGCCAAGACGAGCGTCGCGTCCGGAATATCCGACTCCTTCGGGGCTGTCGCGGCGAGCGTCGGCTCCCACTCAGGAATGATGCCCCAACCGAGAGAACCAACGAGAGCGCCCGTCAGCGGAGGCAAGCCTTGAATCGGCGGCGCAGCCAGCTCCTCGAGAGCGGAGTGAACGACCTCCAGGAACGTTCCCTCCTCACGAGCACCTTCCGGGTGGGAACCGATCCATCGTGCATGGCCGTCGCGTGCGACGATGGCACCGGCACTCGACGCTCCCACAAAAGACCAGCGCCCCCACGAACCACCGTGCTCCGCAGACTCAAGAATGAAGCTGCCGTAGTTGCCATGGGCGAGCTGTCGGTAGACGCCCACCGCACTCAGCTCATCAGCGAGCACTCGCCGAACGACGGGGATCACGCGCCGTGAGGCTGCAAGATCGACAAAGACGTCGCGCGGGGGCCAGGTCTGGCCCCACTCGAGGCTCACAGGCTCACACTGATACGAAGGCGTCGAAATAGTCACCAGTCCATTGTCCCATCCGGAAGCGGACTCGTCCCAGTGGGGTCCACAATGAGACCGAACAATAGTGCTACAGCCAGTCCGGAACGACACCCCAGGCAATCGCAGCCATCAGTGCGGATCCGATCATCCAAGGCCCCATCGGCACACGTGACTTCGTCCCGGCCGAGCCGATCACGATTTTCCAGAGCGCAGCAAACCCGGCCAACACAAACGACAAAGCCAGGGAGGAGACCGCAGCCTCGATACCGACGGATCCTGCCATCGCGCCCAGAACGGGTGCGAGCTTCACGTCTCCCCCACCCATACCGCCGGGCAGACGGTTGAGCAGTGCGATCGGAATCGTCCAGATGAGAGCACCAGCAACGCATCCGATGAGGCGCTGCTGCCACAGGGGAGAAATGATGGCACCGACGACAACGCCCACCGTCACGCCGATAGCCATCGCCACTGTATACGCGTTGGGCAGACGATGAGTCTGAGCATCAACGTAGGCGCTCAGCGCCCCGATCATCGCAACCGTCATGACCGAGGGCATGCCGGGACGCATCTGCGCCGCCACGAATAGGATCGCCCCAACGATCGCAGAACTCCACACAATCGCGTTGCGCGTCAGCGGGGTACGAGTCGCTTCAATGAAATACCGCCGCTGGATCTTCCACCCGGACCTCCACAGCCACACCAGCACGATGATCCATGTGAGGAATCCCGAGACGAGCGACAGATCCGCACTGATGCGCTGGGGAAGCCAACCGACGATCACGACGCCCGGCCTTCCTGTGAGCGCCGTTCCAGCTCCTCCTCAAGAGCCCCGCGCATCACATCGATATCGGGGCTGCGCCCGGTCATCAGCTGAACCTGTGCACCTGCCTGATAGACCAGCATATCCGTGCCCTCAGCAACAATTCCGCCGCCTGCCTCATAGGCAGCGCGCAACGCCGTATTGCGCGGGGAATAGACAACATCGAGGAGGACCTGCCGCTCGCGCACATCGAGACACTGCGCGAGCGGATCCGCAACACCAGCGGGCAGGGTTGAGATGATGAGGTCAGCCTCGCGCGCCGCCTTCGACACGGCCTCGACGTCGGACCACAGAACCTGTTCGATGGCCACGCCCAGACGCGAGGCAGCAGCAACAACCGATCCGGGACCGCCGAAGCGGCGCGCAGCGACAGTCGACGTCGTCATCCCCAGCTCGCCAAGCGCGGCGAGGGCAGACGAAGCCGTGGCGCGGGCACCGAGGATCAGAGCACTCGACGGAAGCGAGCGCCCCTGAATCGAACATGCGCGGCGGACAGCCGACGCGATCCCCGTCACGTCGGTATTGAAACCCGCAAGAATGCCCGAGGACGGAACAACCGTATTGACCGCGCCAACCGCGCTCGCTAACGGATCAATCGCATCCAGGAGCGGCATCACCGCCTGTTTGCAGGGCATTGTCACCGACAAGCCCGCGCAGTCAGCACCCAGGCCACCAACGAAACCGGGAAGTGACTCGCGGTCTTGCTCAAGCCGACGGTACTCCCACCCCTCGATGCCAAGCTGCGCCCATGCCGCGCGGTGAATGACCGGCGACAGAGAATGCTCGATCGGCGAGCCGATCACGGCGGCCCACGTCATGATGCCGTGCAGACCTTCGGATTCGCAGCGCAGTACGCCTTGAACTTCTCGCGGTTCTTCTCCTGTTCTTCCAGAGTGGAGGCGAACAGGGTCTCGCCTGTGTCCAGGTTGACCGTCACAAAGTACAGCCATGTTCCATCGGCCGGATTCAGCACGGCCTTGATGGCCTTTTCGCTCGGCTGGCCAATCGGAGTGGGTGGCAGTCCCGGGTGCAGGCGCGTGTTATACGGGTTGTCATTATCGAGATCCGCCTGATCGGGCACACCGCTGGTCTTCCCAACGCCGTACAGGACCGTTGAGTCCATGCCCAGCATGCCCTTCGTTTCACCGTTTGTATCCGCCAGGCGGTTATCGATCACGCGGGCGACCATCGGCATATACCTGTCGATGTTCATCTCACCATCAACGATAGACGCCTTGATGAGGACGGTTTCGCGGTCTGCGGGAGCAACACCCAGACGGTCGAGTTCATCGATCGTGCCCTTGACCATGCGCGCGATAAGGGTGGTCGGCGTGTCTGTTTCGCCGACCTCATAGGAGCCGGGAAGGAGCCATCCTTCGGCGTTACCGCCGGCCTCAGAGGGCAGACCGATAGCCTCGGTATCGGCGAATGCCGCATCGACGTCGGCCTCGGAAACGCCCATGATATCGATGATGCGTTGCTTCACTTCCGACAGCTTCTGGCCGGAACCGATAGTCACCGTCGAGTCCACACGATTCGTCTCGTCCAGCAAAGCGGCGAGCGCTGCAGAGGCGCTCATCTGTTGCTTCAAACGGTACGTACCAGGGCGAATCGACATTGCCGCCGAAGTCTTCTCAAACTGGCGCACGAAAGCACCCACGGACTTCACGACGCCCGCTTCCACCAGGGTCTGGCCGATCGCACGGCCCGAGGCCTCCTCATCAATGGTCACCTCGACCGAGCCGGAACCGGGGCCCGGATAGTCATCCGACGAGGTTGTCGATGAGTTGAAGAGCTGATCGTAGGCAACGTAGCTTGCACCGGCGACTAAGCCAAGCACGAGAACGATGATGAAGAACGAACGAATGCGACGACGACGCTTGCGTTTACGGGCCGCGCGGCGTTCGCTGGCGAGCCTGCGCGAGCGCATACCTGTCGTTTCAGACGCCGTCTCAACGACCGTCGCAACACTGCTTGTGCGGGCGGTCGAAGCGGGAACACGCGGTGCCGCAGCGCTGTCAGTCACCTCATCGAAGGACGGGATCGGCGCCGAGCGCTGACGACGACTCGCACCACGCGCAGGTACAGCCTCTGTGTCGGCCGAGGCCGGGGCCACCGCAGGCGTGCCGTGAAGCGGGGTCGACGCGGAGGTCGACACGGAGTTCTTCGAGGACTCGACGCTGGAGTTATCACGTGGAGCGTCGGAGTAGACCTTGGGTTCGCCGGAGTGAATCTCACGGCGAGAACGGAAGGGGTAAGGGGGAGGCGTACTCACGTGTGTACTCCTTCGTTGGGTTCGAGGATGATCTCCTCACCGGGAGCTCGACCGCCCATGCGTTCAAGCTCGAGCGCCTGCTCCAAGATGATCTGGGCCGCCACCTGGTCGATGACACTGCGATGGTCGATTTCCGGGATGCCGGAGGCGCGCAGCCGCGCATGCGCCTGGTTGGACGTCATGCGCTCATCGACCATCGCGACCCGAACACCGGGAACAAGCTTCTTGATGCGGCGCGCATACTTGCGCGCTCCCTTCGCAGAAACGCCCTCTCCCCCGCGCAGATGACGAGGCAGCCCAACGATCACTTCGATCGCGTCATGACGACGGACAATGTCGGCGAGGCGATCGAGATCAGACAGGTCAGGGGCCCTGTGCAGGGTTTCGACGGGCATCGTGAGAATACCGTCAGGGTCGCACCGGCTGACGCCGACACGCACGGTGCCGACGTCCACGCCGATGCGAATACCCCGACGAATGCTCACAGAGCCTCGATTTCCTTGCGGATCGCGTCGATCGCGTCCGCGATGCCCTCGGGCTTCGTGCCGCCACCCTGAGCAATGTCATCGCGGCCACCACCGCCACCGCCCATGTACTTGCCAACGGCGCGAACAAGGGCGCCTGCCTTCACGGAGTGCTCACGCGCGGCCTCGTTCGTCGCAACAACGAGCGAGGGCTTACCGCCAACGAGACCACCGAGGGCAACGACGACGCCGCGCTCATTACCGAGGCGGTCACGGACGTCGAGCGCAAGGGTACGCAGAGCGTCGGCCGACGGCATGTCGCCAACGGCGGCAGCCACGACGCTGACGGCGCCAATAGCCGAGGCGGAAGCCGCAAGATCGGCACCGCGGCTGAGAGCCTGAGCGGTGCGCATCTTCTCCAGTTCCTTCTCGGACTCGCGCAGCTTGGACAGAAGGGACTCAATGCGATCGGGCAGCTCATCCGCACGACCACCAACGAGCTGAGACAGCTGGGCAACGAGCGCGTGCTCCTTGGCCTGGAACTCGTATGCACCGTCGCCGACGAGCGCGTCGATACGGCGTACGCCGGACCCAACGGAGCCTTCGCTGAGCACCGTAATGCGACCGATGTGTCCGGTCGTCGGCACGTGGGTGCCACCGCACAACTCACGGTCGAAGCCATCGCCAATCGTGACGACGCGGACCTCCGATCCGTACTTTTCTCCGAACAGCGCGATGGCGCCGGCGGCCTTTGCCTCGTCGAGGCTCATCACCTCGGTCGTCACGGCCAGATCCTGGGCGAGCTTCTCGTTGACGAGCGCCTCAATATCATTGATCTGAGAGCCGTCAAGCGCCGCACCGTGACGGAAGTCGAAGCGCAGTCGCGACGGCGAGTTCTCCGAACCGGCCTGCGTCGCATCCTTCGAGACGACGTTGCGCAGGCCCGCGTACACCATGTGCGTGGCAGTGTGGGCACGAGCAATCGCCAGACGGCGCTCGCCATCAATCTCGGCATATGCCTTCTCGCCCACCGTCATGCCACCCTCGGTGAGAGTGCCGCGGTGAACGCTCAGGCCACGGATCGGTGCCTGAACGTCGTGAACCTCAACAACGCCACCGCCAGCGAGACGGATCGTACCGTGGTCGGCCAGCTGGCCACCCATTTCAGCGTAGAAGGGCGTGCGGTCAAGGATCACCTCGACCTCGGCGGGCGCGCTTGCCGCGGGTGCCGCAACACCGTCAACGAGCAGCGCTTCGACAGTGGCCTCGGCGGCCTGCTCCGTGTAGCCCAGGAAAGTCGAGCCGCCACCCATCGCCTTCTCGATGTCGTGGAAGACGCGGACATCAGTGTGTCCAGTCTTCTTCGAACGGGCGTCGGCGCGTGCGCGTTCCTTCTGCTCGGCCATGAGGCTGCGGAAGCCCTCCTCGTCGACGGACACGCCCTGTTCGGCAGCCATCTCGAGGGTCAGGTCAATCGGGAATCCGTAGGTGTCGTGCAGCGAGAACGCAGAGGCACCGGAAATAACGGGGGCGCCCTTCGATTCCTTCGCACTGGCAACCGCAGCGTCCAGGATCGTCGTACCGGCGCTCAGCGTGCGACGGAAGGCGTCTTCCTCCGCGTAGGCGACCTCCGAAATCGTCTTCCAGTTGGTCTCGAGCTCGGGGTAGGACGCCTTCATCGCGTCCTTGGAAGCGGTGAGCAGGGTCGGCATGGTTGCCTCGTCGACGCCCAGCAGGCGCATGGAGCGAACAGCACGACGGATCAGACGACGCAGCACGTAGCCGCGGCCATCGTTACCGGGACGCACGCCATCGCCGATCAGCATGAGAGAGGAACGCACGTGGTCGGCCACGACACGCATGCGCACGTCATCGTCATAGGCGGCACCGGCCTCGGGACCCGCAGCGCCCAGACCGTAGCGCTTGCCACTCATCTGCATGGCAGCGTCGATGACGGGGAACACCTCGTCGATCTCGTACATGTTGGGCTTGTCCTGCATGACGAAGGCCAGACGTTCGAGGCCTGCGCCCGTATCAATCGCCTTCTTGTCGAGCTCGCCCAGCAGCGGGTAGTCCTTACCCGTCCCCTCACCGCGCATGTACTGGTCGAAGACCAGGTTCCAGACCTCAAGGTAGCGGTCGCCACCCGGGTCAACAGTGCCGCCCACGGCCTCGGGACCGTACTCGGGGCCGCGATCATAGTGCCACTCCGCACAGGGGCCGGCGGGACCCGGCTGGCCGGTGTCCCAGAAGTTTTCCTCACGAGGCAGGCGCACGATGTGCTTGGGATCCATGCCGATCTGCTTGGTCAGGACGTTGAAGGCTTCCTCGTCCTGGTCCCACAGCGTCACCCAGAAGCGATCACCGTCAAGGCCATACATTCCCTCGTCGCGCGAACCCGTCAGCAGCTCCCAGGCGTAGTTGATCGCGCCTTCCTTGAAGTAGTCGCCGAACGAGAAGTTGCCGTTCATCTGGAAGAACGTGCCGTGACGCGTCGTCTTACCGACGTTATCGATGTCGTTCGTGCGAATACACTTCTGCACCGACGCAGCACGAGGCCACGGCGCGGGCTCAACACCCGTGATGTAGGGGATAAACGGAACCATGCCCGCGATCGTGAACAGAATCGAGGGCTCCGGGGAGACGAGAGAAACGGAAGGACGAATCTCATGCCCCTGCTTCTTGAAGTATTCGAGCCAGCGGGTGCGGATTTCAGACGTACGCATAGTCCCCCATGTTAGACGCTCTGCGCCGGTCGCGGCACGTCGGCACGCGCAAGCGGACAGTGGGATAAAAGAAAAACCGCGCCCCCGAGCATGGCTCGGGGGCGCGGGAATGACTTGTGTCAGCGCGAGTAGTGCTCAACGACCATCTGAACGTCGACGGTCACGGGGACCTCAGCGCGCTTCGGGCGACGCACCAGGGTCGCCTTCAGGCGAGCCAGGTCAACGTCCAGGTACTCGGGGACGGCGGGCAGCACGTCGCGGTGGATACCCTCGGCAGCGATCTCGAAGGGAACCGTGGTCTGCGACTTGGGCTTGACCTGCAGGGTCTGGCCGGGCTTCACGCGGAACGAGGGGCGATCGACGATCTTGCCGTCAACGAGGATGTGACGGTGAACGACGAACTGACGAGCCTGCTGGATGGTGCGGGCGAAGCCGGCGCGCAGGACGAGGGCGTCCAGACGCATCTCGAGCAGCTCAACCAGGTTCTCACCGGTCAGGCCAGCGGTACGACGAGCCTCTTCGAAGGCGCGGCGCAGCTGCGACTCACGGATGCCGTACTGGGCGCGCAGACGCTGCTTTTCCTTCAGACGAACGGCGTAGTCGGAATCCTGGCGGCGGCGGGTACGGCCGTGCTCACCGGGGCCGTAGGGACGCTTCTCGAAGTAGCGAACAGCCTTGGGGGTCAGGGCCAGACCGAGGGCGCGGGACTCGCGCACCTGCTTGCGGGAACGATTCGTTGCCATGTTTCTTCTTCCTGTTTCTCGTGTCATGCCGGAGATCCCGGCATGGGGCCAACTCCAGGATCACATCGACCCGTCGGCTAAGGCCCCAGGTGCCCGCTGATGCGGACAACTGTTCCATCCTAGCGTCTTTTCAGCAAATTGCGAATCACACCGAGCCGCTTCGTGAGCATCGCCTCATGGCCGTTTTCCGTGGGCTCATAGTAATGCGTACCTTCGAGGTCGTCCGGCAGGTACTGCTGCGCCGCGACGTGGTGCGGATGATCGTGCGCGTACAGGTACCCGTCACCGTGTCCCAGAGACTTGGCGCCGGAATAGTGCGCATCGCGCAGATGCTCGGGCACCGCTCCCCCACGCCCGGCGCGCACATCGGCGATCGCACGATCGATCGCCAGGTACGTCGCATTCGACTTCGGGGCTGTCGCCACGGCAACGACTGCCTGAGCGAGGAGCAGACGCGCCTCGGGCATACCGATCAGCGCGACTCCCTGGGCGACGCTCACGCAGGTCGTCAGCACCTCGGGAGCGGCCATTCCCACTTCCTCCGAAGCGGCGATCATGATGCGTCGCGCGATAAAACGCGGGTCCTCACCGGCCTCGATCATACGGGCGAGGTAGTGAAGAGCTGCGTCCACATCAGAACCGCGCATCGACTTAATAAACGCGCTTGCCACATCGTAGTGCTGATCTTTACTCCAGCGAACGAGGGCCTGATTGGCCGCCGCCTCAACGCTCGCGACCGTAATCTCACCGGATCCATCATCGCTGGCAACACCCGCAGCTGCTTCGAGGAGCGTCAAAGACTTACGAGCATCCGAGCCCGCCAGGCGCACAAGTCCGGCCACGGCCTCGTCCGTAATAGAAAAACGCCCACCAAGGCCGCGCTCATCCGCCAGCGCACGGCGAATGAGCCCCTCGATTGCATCCGCGTCAAGAGGACGCAGGGTTAAGAGGAGCGAGCGCGACAGGAGCGGAGAAATCACCGAGAACGATGGATTTTCAGTCGTCGCTGCAACGAGGACGACCCACCGATTCTCGACGGCAGGAAGGAGCGAGTCCTGCTGCGACTTCGAGAAGCGATGCACCTCGTCGACGAACAGAATGGTTTCTTCTCCCCCGCTGGCGAGAGTTCGACGCGCATCATCGACAACACGCCGCACGTCACTGACGCCCGAGGAAACGGCGGAGAGCTCGATAAACCGCCGTCCGGATGCGCGCGCGATCAAATACGCGAGCGTCGTCTTACCAGTACCCGGAGGACCCCAGAGCACAACGGAGGACACTGCAACACCGTCGCTGGCTCCAGGCGAGAGAAGGCGCCGCAACGGCGCCCCCTCACCGAGCAGGTGCGACTGTCCAACGACCTGTGCAAGTGTCGTAGGACGCATACGAACGGCGAGGGGCGCGCCCGCATTGAATGCAGGCACGCCCGACTCGTCGATAGATTCAGAATCAAACAGATCCATGAGCCCTAGCTTAGGACAATGTGACTCCATTCGAGGAAGAGCCAATCTTGGGACCGGAGAGAACCTGGACGACCACGAGGCCTCCGAGGATCAGCATGCAGGCACCGGCACCCAGGAGATAGCCATTCAGTCCTTCAGACTCATTACCGGACAGGGAGGAAGACAGCATTTCAGCGTGCAGCTTCACGCCGCCCGAGGCGTCAACAGACGACCCAGCACCGGCTGCGGCAACCGTCGAAGCGACCTTGAACTCAGCCCAACCGACCAGTTCATGCTGACGGTTCGCGACGACGACCTTGTAGTCGCCCATCGGAAGGCCCGTAACGTCCATCGACACCTGATTGGAGTCTTCGACCTGAAGCCAGCGGGCCTCACCGGTCTGCATGATATTCGCGCTCACCCAGTCGCCAGCAACGGCCTTATCCGAAGGAACGTTAATCGTCAGCTGTCCGCCGGTGAAAGCTGCGCTCACGCCACCCTTGTTCGCATCAGTCAGCTGCGACACGTCAGAAATAGGCGACACCGGGGTGTCGGAAGGCTGCGCGGATGCAGCAGAAGCACTCGCAGATGGTGTCGGACTCGGCGCCTCGGAAGGCGTCGGGGTCGGACGGACGGCGGGGAGCTGTGGATCATCGGGCGCAGGCGCGGGCTGCTCAGTGGTGGGAGCAGGCGCGGGATCGGCACTGGGCTCGCTCGTCGGTGCGGGCGCGGGATCGGAAGTCGGTTCCGGTGCAGGATCGGTCGTCGGCTCGGCCGTGGGCTGAGGCGCGGGATCGGCCGTCGGGTCCGTCGTCGGTTCAGGTCTGCGCGTGTCGTCGTTACCAACAGGCTGATACACGCTCACGGTGTAGGTCACAGGCTCACCCTCAACGAGATCTCGCCCTTCCTTGAACATGAGCACCGTGACGGTGTGCTTCGTTCCAGGCTCCCACGTGATGCCCTCGACATTGTTCTGTCCATTGGGCACAGGGACCTTCAGGGTGTAGTTGTGCGGACTGGTGGCAACCCACACATCATCAGCGGTCACGGGTACCGTTTCGCCATCACGCTCATACGTCGGCTGCTCAACAGGCGTCACGCGACCCGAGTCGAGCATCACGCCCCAGTAGCCCTTATCCCCGTACTGCTTCTCAAAAGAGGAGCCCTGTTCGATTCGAACAGTGAATGCGGTGGTCGGGACGGGGATGGCCCCGTCGTTACCGTCTGCGCGAGCAGCAAATCCGGGGATCGCAAGCGCGATGGCAGCGAACAGGCACAGGGCCATCAGGAGGCTCATCAATCGACTGCGCCCTCCGAGGCCGCGCGCGGCAAGGGCAGAAGCGGCCCGTGCGTGCTGCATACCGTTCTCCTTAGTGACTTAATCCTCAGAAGCATTTGTTCTGAAACTAGAGTAACAGGCGTGGCGCGCGAATGCTAAATTCCAACGCACACCAATCGGTTAATGCACATTTTCTCAGAGCGCTAGCCCAGATGAAAGGTGATTAGCGCGCCAATCCGTGGGAGCGGCGGACAATACTGACCGTCACGATGGCACCGAGCAACGCAAGAGCACCGCCACCAGCGAGAATCCAACCATTCAGCCGCGACTCTTCCTCGCGGGCGGCCTGATTCGAGGCCTGCTGCTCCGAGTGAGCTTTGGGACCAATCTGCGATGCGGACACGCTTTGCTGAGTGGATGAGGTCGAAGGCTCCGGAGTGGGATCCGCGCTGTTACCTGATCCACCAGACGAAGTAGACGACTGTGTCGACGATCCCCCACTAGCAGACGACGAACTGGGAGACGGAGTCGACGCAGAAGATGTCACATCATCAGCCTGCGTTCGTTCGGACGTCCGATTCTGTCCAGACGCACTGGTCGACGACTCACTTGGCACAGAGGGGGCGTCGGTAGGGCTCACGGAGGTGCTATCGGAGCCAGGATCGTGAGTCGGGGCAGCACTGTCATCCGTCACCGGATCAGTACCATCGGTCGCTGACGGTTCGGTCGGTGCCAGCGAACAGGAGCGCGCCTCGGCTGCCGATTCGACGACCGTCACCTCAACCTGAACATAGTTGCCCGTCACCCCGTCACCGATCATGACCTGGTGCTTCGTCCCAGCCGTCCACAAAGCCGGCAGGTCAATATCAGCCGTGAAAGTGCCGTCCGCACCAACTTTCGCAACCGCCCATGCAGACCTATTACGTGCAACCGAGGACGGAACCCACGTGGGGAGGACCATGTCATCAGAGCGCTTTTCCTGGCCATCATCGAGCGTCACAATCACGAAACCGAGGGCATCCTCGGAAGACGGACCCCACCCAGAGCCTTCCAGATGCAGCGGCACCCCGGTTGCTACGACCGACGACGCTGTGATCGACGCCCCTTCTTCAGAAGCGGTCACACACTGCCCCGGCTGATCGCCAATGCCATCCGCACTGTAGGCGGGAGCGACCGACACGAACATTCCACCGACGACGGAGGCAGACGCGGTCAGTGCAAGCAGGGACATGCGAAGGCCCCGGCTCTGCGAGCGCACCTGTGTCGTCATGCGTATTCGTTTCCTTCTGTCTGGGATAGCCTCAACCAATCGACACTGTCACGCTCAGAATAAGCATGTCAGTGCCTGAGTAACCACTCGATACCAGCACCATACTATTACCTGGCTTGCGAGATGTAATTGCGAGCAACAAGCAAATTCATGGCACACCTGCTCAAAACCTTATTTTACCTGGATTTACGCGATTTTGCCACAATTACTGTGAGCAATATTATCGAGCAATCATACCTGCTGGTGACCCGCTGGTCAGCATTTGAGATGCTGAGAAAGACAACGTCGGTCAACGACGCGGGATGACGAGAGGAGCCCCCGTCTCCGGATCCTCGATGATGCGACAGGGCACTGCGAATACGCGCTCCACAAGCTCAGGCGTGACCACCTGGGCAGGCTCACCCTGAGCGAGGATCTGCCCGTCCTTCATAAAGACGAGGTGGGTGGCATACCGGAACGCAAGATGCAGATCGTGCAGCACGGCAACAACAGTCGTACCCGCGCGCTGCAACCGCTCGGCAAGACGAAGCACCTCCAGCTGATGATTGAGATCGAGATAGGTCGTCGGTTCATCGAGCAGCAAGATCTCAGTCGACTGCGCCAAAGCCATCGCAATCCAGACACGCTGACGCTGACCACCGGAAAGCTCACCAACACGCCGACCGACAAGGGACGCGACACCCGCATCCTCCATCGCACGGGCGAGCGCTTCATCGTCCTCACGACTCCACTGACGCAGAAGGGACTGGTAGGGGTAACGCCCCCTCGCAACCAAATCTTCCACGAGCATATCGCCCGGAGCCACAGACGACTGCGCGAGCAATCCCAGTCTGCGTGCAAGCGCCTTCTGATTCATATCGGCAACGCTGCGCCCGTCCAATTCCACCACTCCGCTACGAACGTCAAGCACGCGAGCCAACGACCGCAAGAGGGTCGACTTCCCACACGCGTTGGGGCCAACGATGACGGTCAACTCACCGTTGAGGACATCCAGCGACAACCCATCCAGAATGGGAGCGTTCTTCCCGTAGCCGACGACGATATCGCGGGCACCCAGCCCCGGCCTCGTCCCTACCCCAGTCATGACCTCACCTCACGAATCAACAACCACAGGAGATACAAGCCTCCCACGACACCCGTCACAACACCCACGGGAAGCTCAGCGGGCGCGATCAAACGCTGAGCACACACGTCAGATGCCAACACCAGCAACGCCCCCACGAGCGCGGACGAAGCAAAACCCACTCCCCCGCCACCGCACAGGCGATGCGCAATATGCGGGGCGGACAATGCGACGAACGCGACCGGACCAGCGACGGCCGTGGCGCAGGCAACGAGCAGGATGGCGACAGCGATCGACAGAAGACGAATGCGGCGCACGCGCACGCCGAGCCCGGTCGCAACGTCGTCCCCCATCGCCACAAGCCCCAGCGGAACTGCAGCAGCGACGCACGCACATGCGACAACGCCGAGCACGATCAGGAGAGGTGTCAGTCGAGCGAACGTAACCCCCGAAAATGACCCAGCACTCCACAGTTGCGCTCGCTGCGCTGCCTCCAGCGGCGCCTTGACAATCAGCAGCGAATTGATAGCGCGCAGCGCAGCAGAGCAACCAATACCGACCAGGACAACACGCATTCCCGTCACGCGCATACCGCCTGCGCAGGCGAGGATCGCTGCACCTGAGACGAGGCCACCGACCAAGGCCCCGAGGCCGGTCACCGCCGGACTCGACCCCAGCACAATAATCGCTATCAGCGCGCCGGTGGCACACCCCGTTGACAGCCCCACGATGTCCGGGCTTCCCAGAGGATTACCCGAGATCGTCTGGAAGATACGCCCCGAAATGCCGAGCGCGCACCCGACCGCAACAGCGGCCAGCATCCGCGGCAGCCGCACAGACTGAACGAAATAGACCCCCAGGAAGTCGTCACGAGGACCGCCGTCACCCAGCAGGCGCCGGAAGGAGTCCGCGGCACTGAGCCCATAGTCGCCGAGCGTCAGCGAATAGACGGACAATCCGAGCACAAGAAGGAGGCCACACACGACCACCACCGCGCTGCGTCGATGAATACGGACGGAGAAACCGGCTCGCGACACAGTGATATACCGCTGACCATCTCGCGTCATGACATACCCCTTCCGCGCGCAGCAATAATGAAGAAGGGGGCGCCGATCAGGGCGACAACGACGCCCACGGGCACCTCGGAAGGCGCGAGGACGAGACGTGACGCAATATCGGCAATGCACACCCACACGGCGCCTGCGACCATCGACCAGATCGCAACCGCTCCCTGCTTCGCACCGACGATACGTCGCACCATGAGAGGCACCGCCAAGCCGACGAATGTCAGCGGACCACCCAGCGCTGTTGCTCCACCAGCAAGAGCCGTCACGGCAAGAATTCCCAAAGCCCGAATGAGTCGCACACGCACGCCAAGACTCACGGCAGTATCCTCACCGATGGCGAGAACGCCGAGAGCTGACGAGATGAGAGCAGCGAGGACACCCCCGCAGACGATAACTATTCCCGCTGCGACCACCGAGCCCATATCGACCCCCTCCAACGATCCGGAGGCCCAGTAACGGAACTCGTTGAAAGCAAACTGATTGGCCGCCAGGACTGCCTGCGTGAGGGACGCGAGAGCAGCGGACACGGCAATGCCCGCAAGAGCGAGACGGGAGCGAGACCCGCCACCGCGGCCCGACATCGCAAATACGAGAGCGGCAGCCACCCCCGCGCCAACGAACGAAGCGCCGAGCGTCCCGGCGCGCGTCACAACCCCAGACACAGCTGTGACGGATACGACGACGAACGCAGCGCCTGCGTTGATGCCAAGCACACCCGGATCCGCAAGCGGATTGCGAGTCATCGCTTGCATGATGGAGCCAGCCACACCGAGCGCCCCGCCGATCATGAGCGCGGCAATCGTGCGCGGCACCCGCAGCTGGGTGACGACTTGCGCATCCTGACTCGCCCCACCACGAACCAAAGCATCCCACACAACATCGGGAGCGATGGAACGGGAACCCAGGGCGAGCGAGGCCATCGCGACGAGGACAAGCACCAGCGTCGCCACTGCACAAGCAATGGCGACGCTGGCGATACGACGTGTCGTCATGTCAGGTCAGCGACCCGAATCGTCCGACTATCGGGCTCAGGAAGCCGGGACGAACTGGGCCTCGATGCTCGAGACGATGCCGTCCATCAGGAGGTAGCCACCGGTCGAGGTCCACAGGGAACCGTCGACGGGGATGACGTGGTTCGCCTTGACGGCGCCGAGCGAGTCGAAACCGACGGTGTTCTTCGCCTCTTCGAGGGCTGCGGCAGAGGCCTCGACGCCCGTGTTGCCACCGGCGGAGGGGTTGTTCACTGAGGACTTGCCCAGCGTGCCAAAGAAGATCCAGTCCGCATCGATCTGGTCAATGTTCTCCAGGGAGACGGGCTCGGAGTGGCCTTCGCCGTCACGGTCCTGGTTCGCGGGGCGCTTCATGCCGAGTGCGGTCAGAGCCTGTCCGGCGGGGAGCTCCTTGAGGATCAGGCCAGCGCTATCGCCCTGCCAACGCACGACCGAGTACGTCTGATCGAGGTAGCCGGCGTCCTTCAGGCGGGCGCTCACCGATGCGACATGCTGGTCGAACTCCGCAAGCTTGGTCTCAGCCTGGTCGGCCAGACCCAGCGCATCCGCGGTAAGCGTAAAGGTCTGCCGCCAGTCACCACCGGACTGAGTGGTGAAGAAGACGGGTGCGATCTGAGAAAGCGCAGTCAGGGTTTCCGTGTCGTTATTCTTCACAGAGGTACCGTCGACGAGGATGAGATCGGGATGGGCTGCACCGATAGCCTCGAGGTTCGGGGTACCAATCGATCCAAGGATCGGAATGTCTCCGGCACGATCGATCAGGTAGTTCGGGACGGTCTGCTGACCACGGCCGGACACGACGCCGATCGGGGTCACGCCGAGCGCGAGGGCATTGTCAGTGGTCGGCTCGGAGAGCGTGACAACGCGGCTGGGGTGCGACGGCAGGGTAACCTCCTGGCCGGACGCATCGGTGACGGTGCGCGTCGCAGACGTCTCGGACGTCGCGGATGCCTCGGGGGACGAGGCCGGGGCGGGCTGGTTGGACGAGCATGCTCCCAGAGCGAGAGCGGTCAGAGCGACGCCGACGATGGCGCGAATTCGCGTCGACAGGTGCACAGGTGTCTCAATTCAGTCGATCTTGTTAGGTGCATAGGTAAGCCTAACCTATAGATGAGCTGGTGACTCACTCTGTCTCACTGCTGGTCAGCATGTGAGAGGGTCCCATCCATCAAGGGCGCGGACGAGGCCTTCGCGCCACCATGCCACGTCATGCCCACTGCAATAATGGTCGAGCTCCACGGCTGCACCCTGGCTCCGCAGGAGCTCGACGCAGTCGTCCACCACCGGACGCATCGTCTGTTCCAGCGTGCCCACCTGCAGCCGTAGCTGCACATCCTGGCGCGGCCTCACCGACCCCGCACGCAGGTCACCCATCAGCGTCCCTTCGCCGATGCCTCGCCGCGCACCTCCCCACCACAGGGACGGAGACTGGGCGACCGCACAATCGAGGGGAAGATCACTGCGCAGCGCCGCTTCCAACACAGCCAGACCGCCGTACGACTGGCCTGCGACCATCACAGGCCCCACCCCAGCCTCGTCGCACACTGCGCGTAGCAGCGCCACGACACTGTCCACGTCGGTCAACTCCGCCTCGCGCTCGTCCAGATCTCCCGCGTCGATTGTCACGACGCGCAGGCCGGGATAGCGCCGAGTCAACCAGCCCACGCCATTGCCCCGCCAGATCTCGCCATCGAAGAGGATGAGCATGCACGTCGGATCCGCCTCGCCGTCATGAACGATCACATCGTGCTGGCGCGTGACTGAGAGCCGCGCACTCACATCCGCTGCGATGTCATGTTCACGCACCGCACGCATCTCGGGAGCGGACAGATCCTGCGACGGCCACACCACCTGCGCGTCGGGTCCAATGAAGAGTGAGGCTGCGGCACCGCGCCCATTCACGACCCTGAGTGGATTCGACGAATCGGGAGATGCATCGTCGAGGAATCGGATCCACTCCCCCATGTCCGTACCCACGCTGGGGTCGAGGCCCCACGGCCCCACAATCACCTTCTGGTAGCTGAGGATCGCATCCGAAGGAAGTGCGCATACGAGCGCCCGAGCATCCCCGTGCCCAGGCCCCATCGACATGCAAAAGTCGTCGAGGTGCTCGCGCGCCCGATCCGTGATCGTGTTCAGGACGACGTAGCAGTCAGCTGCAGCCTGTGCTCCCCACTGGAAGGTCACACGTACGGCGTCAACTCCATCGACGACGAGCCGAGGCCCGACGATCGGGAGCCCGTCGGCGTAGCGATAAATTCCGTCTGACGCCTCCCAGCGCAGCCGACAAAATCCGGTGCGCGAAAAAGACGTTTGGTCGAAAGCCACGCGATCAGTCGAACAGCGAAATATCGCCGGCGCCGACACGAGCGACGACGGCATCCCCACCCGCGAAGTCGATCACCGTGGTCGGCTCGGCGACGCCCACGGGGCCCACAACCACCAGATCAACCTGGTGTCCGATGCGATCATCCACGTCGAAACCGTCGGTCAGAGGCTCTTCCTCTCCCGGCATGATGAGCGTCGAACAGGCCAGGGGTTCGCCCAGCGCCTCGACGATCGCCTGCGTGATGACATGATCGGGAATTCGCACGCCCACCGTGTGCTTCTTCTTGTTCAACATGATGCGCGGGACCTCCTTGGTCCCCCGCAGGATGAACGTGTAGGGTCCGGGGGTGAGCGCCTTCATGGTCCGGAACTCGTGGTTGTCGATGATCACGAGCTCGCCCAGCTGCGCAAACGAGTGGCACAGCAGCGAAAAATTATGCTTGTCATCGAGCTTACGGATCGATCGGATCGTATCCATGCCCGCCTTGTTGCCGACCTTTGTTGCGATCGCATAACCGGAGTCAGTGGGCAGCGCAATCGTGCCGCCGCGCTCCAGCAGATCAACGACCGTGGTGACCAAACGTGCCTGCGGATTAACCGGGTGCATCTCGACGTACGACATACCCCTATTGTGCACGAAACCCCCACCGGTCGGTGACCAATGGGGGTTCCGTGGACAAGGTCACGGCTCGAGAATTACTTCTCGGATTCCTCGGCCGCTTCCTCACCGCGCTTCTTCGGCTTCGCATCGACGCCGGCTTCCTTACGCTGCGCGGGCGTAATCGGCGCCGGAGCCTCAGTCAGAGGATCGAAGCCGCCGCCGGACTTCGGGAAGGCGATGACGTCGCGGATCGACTCGGACTTCGTCAGCAGCGAGACGATGCGGTCCCAGCCGAAGGCCACGCCACCATGCGGCGGAGCGCCGAACTTGAAGGCATCGAGCAGGAAGCCGAACTGTGCCTGAGCCTCTTCCTCACCGATACCCATGACGTTAAACACGCGGTTCTGGATGTCGCGACGGTGGATACGGATCGAGCCGCCGCCGATCTCGTTGCCATTGCAGACGATGTCGTAAGCGTAGGCCAGCGCGTTACCCGGATCCTTGTCGAAGGAGTCGATCCACTCGGGCTTAGGCGAGGTGAACGCGTGGTGGACGGCCGTCCAGGCGCTGTGGCCCAGTGCCACGTCGCCCTCGGCCTCGGCATCACCGGTGGGCTTGAAGAGCGGCGCGTCGACAACCCAGGTGAACGCCCAGGCGTCGGGGTCGATGAGGTTGCAGCGCTTGCCGATCTCAAGGCGAGCAGCGCCGAGCAGCTCACGCGACGGGGTCGGCTTGCCAGCGGCGAAGAAGATACAGTCGCCGGGCTTGGCACCGGTGGCGGCAGCAAGGCCCTCACGCTCGGACTCGGTGATGTTCTTCGCAACGGGGCCGCCCAGCGTGCCGTCCTCGGCGATCGTGACGTAGGCCAGGCCCTTGGCGCCGCGCGCCTTGGCCCATTCCTGCCACTTGTCGAACGTTCGGCGCGGCTGCGAGCCACCACCGGGCATGACGACAGCACCGACGTAGGGGGCCTGGAACACGCGGAAAGTCGTGTCCTTGAAGTACTCGGTGAGCTCGGTCAGCTCGAGACCGAAGCGCAGGTCGGGCTTGTCCGAACCGTAGCGCTCCATCGCATCCTTGTAGGTCATGCGCGGAATCGGCGTGGACAGGTCGTAGCCGATCAGCGCCCACACGTTCTTCAAGACGTCCTCAGCGACCTCGATAACGTCGTCCTGGTCCACGAAGCTCATCTCGATGTCGAGCTGGGTGAACTCGGGCTGACGGTCGGCGCGGAAGTCCTCGTCGCGGTAGCAGCGAGCAATCTGGAAGTAGCGTTCCATGCCGGCCACCATGAGCAGCTGCTTGAAGAGCTGCGGCGACTGCGGCAGGGCGTACCAGGAACCGGGCGACAGACGCGCGGGGACGATGAAGTCGCGGGCGCCCTCGGGGGTCGAACGGGTCAGGGTCGGGGTCTCGATCTCGACGAAGTCGCGGGCGTAGAGCGCCTCACGGGCAGCGCGGGAGACCTTCGAGCGCAGGCGGATCGCGTACTGCTCGGGCTCACGACGCAGGTCGAGGTAGCGGTACTTCAGGCGGGTTTCCTCGCCCACGTTGCCGGAATCTTCAGCATTGGAGGACACCTGGAACGGCAGAGGCGCGCTGGTGTTCAGGATTTCGATGTCGTCACCCATGACCTCGATGGCGCCGGTGGCCAGGTGCGGGTTCTCATTGCCCTCGGGGCGAGCGCAGACCTCGCCGGTGACCTTGAGGACGAACTCGGAGCGCAGCTCGTGGGCGACACGCTCGTCGCGGACGACAACCTGGGCGATGCCGGACGCGTCGCGCAGGTCGATGAACGCCACGCCACCGTGGTCACGACGACGATCCACCCAGCCGGTGAGCGTCACGGTTTGACCGACCAGGTCGGTGCCGAGGGTTCCAATGTTGTGAGTGCGAAGCACTGTGATTCCTTTCGTTGTTACCATCCGCGAGACAGGCGGCGGCATTGTTATTGTACGCCTGCCCACCGAAGAGTCGCGCGTGCCGCGAGTAGGATAGTCACCATGCCCGCCGACGATTCCGCCTCCCCCACCCACTCTTCCTGGACTCCAGCTGAAATCGGACTGGCAATCGGCTCGGTTCTCCTCATCACACTCGTTGCTTTCGAGGAACTCGCAGCCACGACGATTATGCCCACGGTCGTCGCCTCTTTCGACGCCGCTGCGTGGTATCCGATCGCCTCGGGAGCCGCCTTGGCGACGCAGCTCAGCGCGACCGTCGTCGCAGGGGCCCTCGCTGACTGGAAGGGACCGCGTCCGGTGTTGCTCGCGGGCCTGGCCCTCTTTGCCGTTGGTCTTGTGGTGTGCGCGTTCAGCTCCCACGTCACGGTTTTCGTCATTGGGCGCGCCCTCCAAGGACTAGGAGGCGGCCTCCTGATCGTTCCGCTCTATGTTCTTGTTGGAGCGGTTGCGTCTGCCCGTCATCGCCCTTCGTTCTTCGCGTCGTTCTCCTTGGCATGGGTCCTGCCGTCTCTGGTTGGCCCCGCGATCGCAGGACACGTCACCGAAGTATGGGGTTGGCGTTACGTGTTCGGTGTCGTTCCACTGTTTGTTGCGATCGCTGCTGTGCCCATCGCCTACGTTCTCCGCTCCCTGCCTACTGCCCAAGGACAGCGCTCCCCTGTCCTTGCAGCACTCTCGCGTGACGCCGGTTTGGTGGGAGTCGGCGTCATGGCGCTCCAGCTGGCGGGTGCGCTTACCTCGCGATTGGCACAGTTCGCGGTCTTCGCCCTCGGCGCGTGCATCACGGTGTGGGCACTGCCTCGACTCCTCCCGCGCGGCACGTTCCGATCCCGTCGGGGTATGCCGTCGGCAATCCTCGCAAGGCTGTGCGCGATGGCTTCCCAGGTGGGTCTCGCAGTCATGATTCCGCTGATTCTGCAGCGGGTACACGGGTGGTCCGAGGCCTCTTCTGCCTGGTGGGTCACCCTCGGATCGATCACATGGGCCATCGGCGCGGTCGGCCAAGCGCGCGTTCACGATCCGCAGCTGCGACGCCGACTCCCGGTCGTCGGCGGCGCAATGATGGCGGTCGGAGCGATCCCCGTGGGTGCTCTGCTTCTTCCGTCAATTCCGGTGTGGGTGGCCCTCGTCGGCTGGCTTCTCGTCGGCCTGGGCGTCGGTCTCGTTCACGCTCCCCTGTCCGTCATGGCGCTCGAGGTGACGCCCGAGGCCAAGCACGGGCGCGTCTCATCGTGGCTACAGGTGGCGGATTCAGCAGGACCCGCACTCGAACTCGCCCTCGTCTCAGTAGCCATGAGCGCGTGGGCCGCCACCGCCACGGTGGGCGGGGCGGCCTACGCTCCCTACTGGGTAATTGCTGCTGTGCTTGCGATCCTCACCGTGGTCGCCGTGACGCGGGTGCGTCCCGCACCGGGATGCTCCACGGATGAGGCAGCTAGCACTCAGTCGTCGTAACGACGCTTGCCGAAGTGTCGGCGTCCGCCCTCGCGGCCTCCGTCGCGGTCCCAACCGCCGTCGCGGCCACCCTCGCGCTCGCGGCGGGCACGCTTGATGTCTTTCTCCCAGCGCTCGGTGCGAACGCTGCGACGAGGACGCGACCCGTCGCCTTTTTCGAAGCGGTGCGGACGTTTCTCGTCGCGGTCCCCAAAACGCCCCTCGCGGTCGCCATAGCCACCGCGGCCACGGTTATCGCGATCGTAGTCGCGGCGGTCGCGGCGCTCGAAACCGTCACGATCACCGTGGGAGCGCCCGCCGGGGCCCTCGTCCACGCGGATGCGCAGCTGGCGGCCCGACACGTATCCCTTGGAGATACGAGAGAGCTGCTCGCCGGACAGGTCCGCAGTGATGTCGACCAGCGAGAAGGTCGGGTAGATCTCGATATTGCCGATATCGCGACCATCGATACCACCCTCGCCTGCAATCGCGCCGACGATGGAACCGGGCTTCACTCGGTCCTTCTTGCCGACCTCGATGCGGTAACGCGTACCGGAGCCGGGTGCCAGGCGGCCGCCCCCACGACGACGAGCGCCATTGGCACCGCCCTTGATCGGACGGTCCTTATCACGGCCGGCCTCGAAAGTGGCGCCAACGAATTCACCGGATTCATCGAGCTGTTCCTCGCGGCGGATCTTGCCGTTGCCACGGCGATCCTTCGCGACACGCGGAGCCGGGCCCTCGTCTCCGACAGCCGTGGCCATCAGCGCCGCAGCGATATCCTCAACGGAGACCTCATCGCCGAGTTCGGCCAGCAGGCGCTTGTACATGTCGAGGCGGCCGCGCTCAATGCGGGCGGACAGGCCCTCGAGCAGGCGGCTGGCACGGAATTCGGAGACGGCCGCGGGCGAAGGAATCTCGACCTCTTCCATCTCGGTACCCGTCAGCTTCTCGATGCGGCGCAGGCGGCCGTGCTCTCGCGGCGTGAAGAACGTGAGCGCTCGGCCCTCACGACCCGCACGGCCGGTGCGGCCGATGCGATGCACGTAGGCCTCGGGCTCGCGAGGAACATCAAAGTTAACGACAAGTGAGATTCGTTCAACGTCGAGGCCTCGGGCAGCCACGTCGGTTGCAACCAGCACGTCAAGGGAACCGTTCTTCAGACGCTCAACCATGCGCTCGCGCTCGGTCTGGGCGACGTCACCGGAAATGCCAGCCGCGCGGAATCCGCGACCCGAGAGCTCCAGTGAGACCTCTTCGACGTCGGCGCGGGTGCGCACGAACACGATGGCGGCGTCGGCCTCTTCCTGGCCTTCCTTAATGTGCTGAGCGCGCGTGGCAAGCACACGAGAAAGCGCCCCAATCTTGTGCTTGTAAGGCACAACGGCATACGTCTGATGGATCGTATCCACCGTGGAGGACTCGGTGGAGACCGCAACCTTCACCGGATCCTTCAGATGCTCACGCGCAACCTTCTCAATCGCGGCGGGCATCGTCGCGCTAAACAACGCGGTCAGGCGATCATCCGGGGCACTCGACGCGATCGTCTCGACGTCCTCGGCAAAGCCCATGCGCAGCATCTCATCGGCCTCGTCGAGGACCAGCATGCGCACGTGCGACAGATCCAGCGCGCCCTTCTCGATAAGGTCGATGACGCGACCCGGCGTGCCAACGACGACCTGAGCGCCGCGCTTGAGCGCACCGATCTGGGGGCCGTAGGGCGAGCCGCCGTACACGGGAACAACGTCGAGGCGGGCAGTACGAGCAGCAAAATCCTCAATCGCCTGGGCGCTCTGCATGGCGAGCTCACGGGTGGGCGCCAGAACGAGAGCCTGCACGTCGCGCTCGTCGGCATCGACAATTGCCAGCAGTGGCAGGCCAAACGCCGCGGTCTTGCCGGTACCCGTCTGGGCAATGCCGACGACGTCACGCAGCTCCAGCAGCGGCGGAATGGCGGCGGCCTGAATCGGCGTGGGAACGCGGAATCCCATGTCGGTAACGGCCTCGAGGATCTCCTCGGGCAGACCGAGGCTCGCGAAGGTCACGGTGTTCTTGTCTTCCTCGTCCGTGTGCTCATCAACACGGTCATCGTCGAGAGTACTATCGTCATCGAAATCGTCGATGTGATCGGCAATCTCCGTCATTTCGCGCTCGGCGTCAGCGCGGTCCTTGAAATCGTCAGAGGGCATAATTCATCCTTGCGTCGTGCAATCGGTGTCAGCAAAACCATCGGGGCGGGCCATCTCGGCTCCTCAGCGCGGCCTCACCCATAACAACAAATCCCGCATCCCGCGGGCACCATAACAAGGGGCAGCGCCTCATCGCTACGTTTAGCTTACTCGCCAGACAGGCGCGACGGAGCACGTGGTCGGCCAATTCACTGTTCTACTGCTGTCAGACGACAGCGAGCACCCCACGACTCACAGGTGCAAACGCGCGATAAAGGAGGCGATCATCACCTGCCGGCTATCTTCGGCGCGCACCGGTGCGACGACCGCACGCTCCACCTCATCACGGCACAGTCCCCTCAGATCGCGAATGACTGCCCGTCGGCGGCGACCCGCAGCCCACCGACAAACTCCTCGAGTGATACCCGCGAGAATCACAGTCACGAGAAGCGACACGCCGACGAGCGCCGTGGGTACGGGAACGGGACCGAGCGCCGGAACCTGCCAGTCGATGAGCACGGCGCGCCCCAGGTGAACGAGGCCGATCCAGGCGGCGCCAACGAGACACACGACCCAGGCCAGCATCTGCAACCCACCGAGGAAACGAGCGGCCGCAGGAGCACCCGTTGCCACCTGCATGTTATCCGCGACCTCACGGTGAGCAGCAGCCGGAACATCGCGCGCACCCTCCAGTGCCCGCTCCACCAGCCGAGCGCGCCATGCCGGGGGACGTCCAGAAGAGCGCTCCCCTACCTCGCGACGCACAGCATTAACAAACGCGGCCTCATCCGACGGGGAACGTGTGGGCAGTGTCGGCGTCGTCGCCCCCTCTACACGAGAGTCCTCATCCAGGTGGAGGCGACGCAACGGATCAGCGCCCAGACGCGCAATCCAGCGAAGCGGAAGCCAACCACCCACTCGCCGACCCGCACGCATCGTGGAGGCGGCCACTGCCTCGGCGATGATCGGCGCACCCGCCAGGTCCGCAGCAGCGGAACACAGGTCCGACGCCATGCCATCGGTCTCAATGCCGCGGACGGTTCCGTCGATGCCCACAGCGTCTCGAATCAGCACCGCAGCCTCGCGGAGCCCCTGGCGTGCCCGAGCGGCCTGGCGCGACACGCGTTCCGTCTCTTTCGACAGATGCTTCACGAGCGCAGGCATCCCCTCGCCGGTCGTTGACGCAACGGACAGGACCGTCGCGTCTTGCATTCCCCGCTCGGAGAGGAGACGCCGCAGGTCTCGCTCGATCGCCTCACGCTCGGCGGCGCCGACGGTATCAATGTGCGTCAGCACGACAGTCACCGACGCATGGGAGGAGCGCAGCCGGGCGAGCCACTCGTCGTGCAGCCTTGCATCCGCATATTTCTGGGGGTTAACGACAACCACGAGCGCATCAACGCGCATGGCGAGGCGCTCCGCAATGTCCGCATGACCGGTCTCGATCGAATCAATATCGGGCATATCGATAACAACCGTGTCTCCAGGCAGAGCGCGGGGAGCCTCCACCCGCCGAGCAACTCCCAGCCACCCCAGGAGTTCACGGGGCGCACGACCGACGGGAAGAACAGCGCACGGCTCGTTCGTCGTGGGACGTCGAACGCCAGCGGTCACGACCTCTCCCCCGCTCAGCGCATTCACCAGCGACGACTTACCCGCACCCGTCCCGCCCAGCATGCCGATCACGCACCACGTCGGGTCGATCTCGCTGCGCTCGGAGGTAATGTCGATCAACTGACGAATCTGGGAGAGAGTGGCCTCATCAATATCCGGAGAAGCCAGCGTGCAAATTTGGTCGAGCTCTGAGGCCGCCGACGCAACAGTACCCTCCGAACGCCTCATGCCAGCACCTCCCGAGCGTCCTCCAGCGCTTGCTCCAGCGCATCCAACCGCACGGCCTCGTCGGAGCGATCCAGCAGTGCGGACACGGGCTCCACCACACCACTCAGGGACGCGGCCGCGAGCCGCTCCAACGCATCCCGCGCCTGCTGAGCAAGAGAACGAACGGTGCGCTCACCAAAATAGGACTCCAGAACTGTCTGAGACAGCGCGGCCGACGCGCCCGCGACACCAACTTCAAGGCCCGTGATGCCACCCGTCATCGCGAACACGCTCACCATCAGAGAAACCGTCACGACGTTGATTCCACCGGCGAGAAGCCGACCGCTCACGTGCGAGGATTCAGCCTGGCCACGAATGATCTCCGTGACCTCGGCGGTCCACTCCTGAGCAGTGCGGCGCGCACGCTCAGACACCTCATCCGCGCTTAAGAAAGGATCGAGCGCAGGGGCCGATCCGAGTACCGGGCGGGCGGTACGCAATGCATCTGCCCACACCTGGTGATACTGGTCGGCCAGGCGAGCCGCCAAGCCACCCGTCAGGTCACGCTGTACCTGAATATCCGGGGCAGCCTCACCACGCAACGCGCCCTTGACACGAGCACTCACACCCGACATGAACCGGGAAATCGTGCGCGTCATATCCCACGAGCCGAGCACCTCGGCAATACGAGCACTCACTTCGCCACGCAACACGTCATCGCTCGATGTAGACGCAACCTCCCGCGCACGAGAGACAACGATCTGCTTGATGCTTTCGGTGGCCTGCTCACATGCATGTTGACGAGCACGAGCCCCGTCGAGGGCGCGAACAGATTCCTCACAGGAAGAGGAGACCGCTCCGGCGAGCGAGCGGCGGACGATGGCTGCACGCTCCGCGGCGTCGCGGCCAATCGATTCCAAGAAAGAGCCAATAGGAGCAACCGCTTCGACAGGCAGGCGCCCCTCCGTCAGCGGCTGCTCGTCGATTGTCATAATCGGCACATCGCCCAGGCCTCGGCGCTGCGCGAGCGCAGCCAAGTCGGCATGAATCTCATCGGCCGCACCAGCGGGCACTCGGTTGAGCACAATCGCGACGCGCAAGCCTCGGCTTGCGGCGTCCTCCAAGTGCCTCCACGCGACGGCATCGGCGTAGCGCGCCGCGCTCGTCACAAACACCCACAGGTCAGCGCCGTCAAGAAGCTCAGCTGCGAGACGACGATTACCCTCCTCCACAGAGTCGATATCGGGTGCGTCCAAAATTCCCACACCCGGCCATAGCTGGTCATCGACTGCGACCGTAATCGCGTCGAGGCTGTCGCTTCCTTCGCCCGCGTGCTTCGCAAGACGCGGCAACACGCGATCCGACATGAACCATGCGCGCGATGACTGCGCGCACACGAGAACAGGGCGGCGGGTTGTCGGACGCACCGCTCCTGCTCGACTCACATTGCGGCCCAGCAGCGAATTCACGAGCGTGGATTTACCCGACCCAGTCGACCCACCGACGACGATCAGCAGCGGCGCGTCGGCGTCCTCGAGCCGAGGCAGAACAACGTCCTGCAGACGGCGCAGAGCACGCTGCGCGTCACCACGACTCCCCTGGGGCATAGCCTCCAAGGACTGTTCGAGGGCACCCGCCCACGAGCGGGCTGCCTCCACCGACGTGAGCGGCACTCAGTCCATCACTTTCTCGACCGAGGGAACCGCATCCGCCGCCGGGATCGTCCAGGTCGCGGGATCAGCTTCCACCTGCTCGCCGCTACGAATGTCCTTCACCGTGTCCGATTCGCCCTCATCGCCCGGGAACCAGACGAAGGGGATGCCGCGCTTATCGGCAAACTTAATCTGCTTGCCGAACTTCGCGGCGCTGGGAGCGACATCCGTCGAGATACCGCGCGAACGCAGCACAGCGGCGATCGCCTCCGAACGCTCACGCTGTTCCTCCGCAATGACCGCAACGACGACCGCCGTCGGCACCTTACGGGATGCCTTGACCATCGGCGCAGAAATCATGCGAGACACGAGGCGTGAGACACCAATCGACAGACCGACGCCCGGGTAGGTGCGCTTTCCGTCCTTTGCTAGGGAGTCATAGCGTCCGCCCGAGCAGATCGAGCCAAGGTCCTCATGGCCCTCAATCTCCGACTCATAGACGCTACCCGTGTAGTAGTCGAGGCCACGCGCGATCTTCAGGTCGGCAACAACTGCGCCGGGCATCCGCTTATTCGCAGTGTCGAGCAGCTCGGTGAGCTCACGCAGGCCCTCTTCGAGCAGTTCCCCATTCACGCCGAGGCCAGCCAAGCGATCCCGAATCTCAGCAGAATCGGACGTACGAATCTGCGCCATCTGCAGCAGCACGTTCGCCTGATCGCCGTCAATACCGGATTCAGCGAGCTCGGCAGCCACACCCTCCGGACCGATCTTGTCGATCTTGTCCAGGCCACGCAGGGCAGCCTCAACGTCCGTCACGCCGAGGGACTCGCACACGCCCTGGACGACCTTGCGGTTGTTGACGAGCACGCGCACCGGCGGGATCGGCAGATTGTTGAGGGCCTCGGCCATCACGAGCGGCAGATCGACCTCGAAGTGGAAGGGCAGCTCACCGTTACCTACGACGTCGATATCCGCCTGCGTGAATTCACGGAAGCGACCATCCTGAGGACGCTCGCCGCGCCACACCTTCTGGATCTGGTAGCGCTTGAACGGGAAGTCCAGTTCGTTCGCGTTCTCAATCACGTAGCGGGCGAAAGGAACGGTCAGGTCGAAGTGCAGACCCATTCCCTTATCCTTGGGAGCGCGCGCACCCGAATCCGCGGCCTTCAGCGCCTGCAGTCGATCCAGAACATAGATCTCCTTGGAGGTCTCACCTTTGGCTTCCAGCTGCTCCAAGGTCTCAACCGCCCGGGTTTCGATGCCCGCAAACCCGTGCAATTCAAACACGCGCCGCAGCTCGTCAAGGACGTGCATCTCGATGATGCGGCCCTCCGGGAGCCATTCGGGGAAACCTGACAGGGACGTGCGAGCCATTGAGCGTTCTTTCTATGAGGAAGGTGGTTAGCCGATGCGACGAGCGCGAATCAGATACTGGTTTGAGCGTATCTCATCTGCGAGCGTCGTCGCCGGGCCGTGTCCGGGAACAAGGACGGTGCGAGGATCGAGAGCGTTGGAAATCGTGCGCAAAGAATGCCGCATTTGAGTTTCGTCGCCCCCGGGCAGATCGGTGCGCCCGACGCTGTCCTTAAACAGTACGTCTGCGCTCATCGCCCACGGAACCGCCTCGTCGGAAGAGTAGAAGGACTGGTTGTTGACCCGGATATCGAGCGGGCTCTCCCCCAGGAAGACGGCCGATCCCTCGGTGTGACCGGGCGCGGGAACCATGCGTAGCCACACGCCGGGGCACACCTCGAACGAATCTGAGGGCACCTCACGCAGGTCGGCGGGCTTAACCCACTCCCCCACGAAGTCGGGCAGGGGCATCGGCAGGAACGAGGCCGGGTCATCCATGCGGTACATGTCGGGTCCCGGCACGTACACGGGAACGGTGCCTCCGTCCGCGCCCCAAGTGGACACCGCGGCTGCGTCCCAGACGTGGTCGGGGTGTCCGTGTGTCAGAAGCACCGCGCCCACGCTGACGCCCTCAAGCTCGAGGACCTCGCGGATCAGGTGTTGGATTCCCGCAGAAGGGTCGACGACAAGGGCTGTGCCCGCCCCGGAAGGGACGAGCACAAGCCCATTCGCCGCGTAGAAGGGCGACGGAATAACGTGAAGACGCATGTCACTCCATGGACGAGGAGATCTGCGCGAGCCACGACCGCTTGGTCTCAAGGGCTTCACGAACGCTCTGCGCGGCCTTCTCATCGCCCTTGGACTCGGCATCGGCGAGGGATCGCTCGAGCTGAGCGATCTGTTCCTCGAGCTGACCGACCATGCCGGCGGCACGGGCGCGGGTCTCCGGGTTCGTGCGACGCCATTCCTTTTCTTCCGCTTCGCGGACGGCGGCCTCGACAGCGCGCAGGCGCCCCTCGACGCGGTGCAGGTCGGAGGAAGGCACGCGACCCACCTCTTCCCAGCGGTCCTGGATCTGGCGCAGCTGTGCCTTGGCTCGTTCAATGTCGGTCACCGGCAGGATCGCCTCTGCGTCCACGAGGATGGCTTCCTTGGCCACGAGGTTCTCGCGGTACTCAGCATCCGTGGCCTCATCCTTGGCGCGACGCGCATCGAAGAAAACCTGCTGAGCGGCGCGGAAGCGCGCCCACAGCGCGTCGTCTTCCTTGCGGGAGGCGCGCGGGGCCGCCTTCCAACGGTTCATCAGCTCGCGGTAGGCACCGGAGGTACGCGACCAATCCTCGGAGGAAGACAGAGCCTCGGCCTCTGCGATCAGAGCCTCCTTCACGCGCTTTGCTTCAGACTGAGCCTGGTCAAGCTGGGAGAAGAACTGACGGCGGTGACGGTCAAACTGGGTACGCGCAGAGGAGAAGCGCTTCCAGAGCTCGTCCTCCACGGCCTTCTCCAGGCGGGGGCCGCGGCGCTGAAGGGTCTTCCACTCGTCGAGCAGGTCACGCAGCGTCTGGCCGGACTGCTTCCAGTGCGTCTTCGCGGGATCCTGCGCAACAATCGCCTCGGCACGCTCAACCACCGCGGTGCGTTCGGCAAGAGCCTGGGCCTTGGCAGCCTTACGTTCCTCGCGGGCCACCTCCTTGCGCTCCTCGGCAGCCTTCTCGACGGCCGCAACGCGCTCGCGCAGCGCCTGGATATCACCGATGACATTGGGAGAGGCGACCTGCTCGCGCAGCGTCGCGAGGGTCTGGTCGATGTCGCGCGGGCTCAGGCTCGCCAGCCGATCCTCGAAGAGCTTGATCGTCGCAGCAAGGTCGGCGTAACGGCGCTCGTAGAGAGCGTAGGGAGAAGCGGGAATGCCCTCGGGGAAGCCGCCGATGACGCGCTCCTCGCCTCCATCCTTGACATAGACGGTCCCATCCTCGCCAATGCGGGCGAAGGGATGTTCGGGCACCTCAGACGCTGCGATCGTCGCCGAGGAGGCAACATCCTCAGGCGTCGAGGGAGCAGCTTCGGGAGCAGTTTCGTTATTCGGAATCGGCGTCGTGGTCACGATATTCCTTCTAAGACGAGGGCTTACGCCCGGCGCGGTTGTGTGCCGATGTGACACACGCTTCTAGTGTGTCACATCTAACGAGGAGGGGAAAGTGAATCACCCGAAAAGGGGACGGATGTAACACCCTTTTCCCGCTGATCGGCGCAGGCCACCCCCGCCTCGTCTATGAGTCAGCGCCGATGCGCACCGCCTCGAAGACGCCGTCGACCCGACGCAGGGCGGATAGAACCGCATGGAGATGACCGAGATCGGCCAGCTCGAAGGAGAAGTTTCCCGAGGCAACCTGATCCCCGTCGGTCTTGAGTGCGGCCGCCAGGATATTGACGCGATAGTCGGACAGGACGCGCGTCAGATCCGACAGCAGGCCGCCGCGATCGAGCGCACGCACCTCGATCTGAACGCGGAAAGGAGCCCCGAGCCCCTTCTCGTTCCACGACACATCAACGAAACGCTCAGGCTGCAGCTGGCCCAAACGCACCGCGTTCGCGCACGTGGAGCGGTGCACCGACACGCCCTGGCCGCGGGTGATGAAGCCGACGATGTCATCCCCGGGAACAGGAGTGCAGCACTTGGCGAGCTTCACCCAGATGTCGTTAGGACTCAGTCCGGCAACCGTAATCGCCGCATCGCCGCTATGCTCCGACCGAGGCTTCTGCGAGCCCGGCGTCACTCCCTCGGCAAGCGTCTCCTCCGTACCGTCTCCCCCACCCAGGTTGTCGACGAGGCGGGTCACGACGTTTTGCGCGGAAATATGTCCTTCCCCGACAGCCGCGTACAGTCCGGATACGTCCGGATATCCGAACGACGTCGCTACCGACAGAATCGAGTCGTGACTCATCAGGCGCTGAAGAGGCAGGTTCTGCTTGCGCATCGTGCGAGCCAATGCTTCCTTGCCCGCCTCGATGGCTTCCTCGCGGCGCTCCTTCGAGAACCACGCCTTGATCTTGGAACGCGCACGCGGGGATGCAACGAAAGCAAGCCAATCGCGAGACGGACCCGACTTGTCCGACTTCGACGTCACGACCTCGACCGTCTCACCCGACTCCAGGCGCGTATCGAGCGAGACAAGACGACCGTTCACCTTCGCGCCCACGGTGCGGTGCCCGACCTCCGTGTGCACGGCGTAGGCGAAATCAACGGGAGTCGCGCGCGCGGGCAGGACGATGACCTGTCCCTTCGGCGTAAAGACGTACACCTCGTCGCCGGCGATCTCATAGCGCAGCGAATCGAGGAACTCTTCGGGGTCGCCCGTCTCGCGTTCCATCTCCACCAGAGCACGCAACCAGTTCGCCTGCTCGTCCGAGCTCATCCGATCGGAATCGCCACCGGTAGCATTCGGGTTCTGCTTGTACTTCCAGTGCGCCGCCACGCCATGCTCGGCGCGCTCGTGCATGTCGAACGTGCGGATCTGGATCTCCACAGGCTTGCCACCCGGACCGATCACCGTCGTATGCAGGGACTGGTACAGATTGAACTTCGGCATCGCGATGTAGTCTTTAAAGCGACCCGGGATCGGATTCCAGCGCCCATGCAACGACCCCAGGACTCCGTAGCAGTCCTTGATCGACTCCACGAGGACCCGGACCGCAACCAGGTCAAAGACCTCGTCGAATGCCTTCCCACGCACGATCATTTTCTGGTAGATCGAGTAGTGGCTCTTCGGGCGACCACTCACCGTCCCCTTCGTACCCGAGCGCCGCAGATCCTCCTCGATCTGGTCGATGATGTCGCGCAGGTACTCCTCACGCTGCGGAGCGCGCTCGGTGACGAGGCGGTCGATCTCTTCGTAAATCTCCGGATACAGTGTCTTAAAGGACAGCTCCTCAAGCTCCCACTTCACCATGTTCATGCCGAGGCGGTGAGCGAGCGGCGCGTAAATTTCGAGGGTCTCCTGGGCCTTCTTCGCCGCCGACTTCGCAGGTACGAAGCGCCACGTCCGGGCGTTGTGCAGGCGGTCCGCCAACTTGATGAGGAGGACTCGGATGTCGCGACTCATCGCGACAAGCATCTTGCGCAGGGTCTCGGACTGTGCAGCAGCCCCGTAGTGCACCTTGTCGAGCTTGGTGACACCGTCCACGAGGTTGGCGATCGCCTCGCCATACTCGGCAGCGAGCTGTTCGAGGGTGTAGTCCGTATCCTCGACTGTGTCGTGCAGCAGCGCGGCGACCAGCGTCGGCGTCGTCATACCCATCTCTGCGAGGATGGTCGCGACAGCAACCGGATGGGTGATATAAGGCTCGCCAGACTTGCGCATCTGTCCGCGATGATGTTCCTCAGCGGTGCGGTACGCACGCTCAACGACGCTGATATCCGCCTTCGGATGGTTCGCGCGCAGCGCACGCACAAGCGGCTCAATCTCAGGGATCGTGGCACGCCCTCGCGAGCCAAACCACACGAGGCCGGAGCGCACCCGGGAACCAGCCGCCGGAAGCGCGGAGCCTGTTGTCATGTCGTCGCTGCTCATGGCCCCATGATAGCGACGAACGAGCGGGTCCGGGGATCAGACGATCCCCGGACCCGCTCACTGTCAAGAAGCAGTGCTCACAGATGCAGTGCGGTCTCCACCGTCACATCCGAGAGCACCGAGCGTCCGCCCAGCGCATCAAGCTCGAGCAGAACGGCGACGGCCTCGACGGACGCACCGCACTGACGCAGCAGCCTGACCGCTGCGTTTGCGGTACCACCCGTTGCGAGCACGTCGTCGATGATGAGAACACGCTGGCCCTCGTGGACGGACTCCGGATGCATTTCCATGCGGGCCGTGCCGTACTCGAGCTCATAATCGACGCCGATCACGTGGCCGGGCAGCTTGCCGGCCTTACGGATCGTCAGCATGCCGAGTCCGAGTTCGGCTGCCACGGGGGCGCCGAGGATGAAACCGCGCGATTCCAGACCCGCGACGGCGTCGATACGGCCCTCGTAGCGCGCACCGATCAGCTCGACCAATTCCTTGAATGCTGGACCGTTCGCGAACAGCTCGGTAATGTCACGGAACAGGACACCGGGCTCTGGGAAGTCCGGAATCTCCAGAAGGTTACTACGCACCAGGGCGGCGACGCGGTCGCCAAGCTCACCGATCATCGATGATTCTTCTTCCTGTGGGGCTGGTTCTCATTACCCAGACGCTGTCCGGGCTTGATCGGAGCCACCTTGACGGACTTCGGAGTGGAAGCCTCGCCGGCGGCGGTGCGGTGGTCGCGCTCATGTGCGACCGCCGCGTTGTGCTCGCGGGTCTTGTTCGAGAGCTCCTGGAAAGTCACCAGGAGCGGCGACGCGATGAAGATCGACGAGTAGGTACCGGCGATCATGCCGACGAACAGAGCCAACGAGATATCCACCAGGGTACCGGGGCCCAGGGCCACGGAACCGATAATAAGGATCGCGCCGACGGGGAGAAGCGCCACAACCGAGGTGTTGATCGAGCGAACCATCGTCTGGTTGACCGCAAGGTTCACGTACTCGGCGAAGGTGTAGTGCTTCTGGTCGTAAACGTCCGAGGTCAGCTCGCGCACCTTGTCGAAGACGACGACGGTGTCATAGAGCGAGTAGCCCAGAATCGTCAGGAAGCCGATGACAGTCGCGGGCGAAACCTCAACCTGGAGGATCGCGAAGACACCCACGGTGACAGCGATATCGTGCAGCAGCGCCAGGAGCGCAGAGGCAGCCATGCGCCACGAACGGAAGTAGACGGTCATCAGCAGGGCAACGAGGGCCATGAAGATCGCGAGCGACTGCGCGGCCTTGGTGGTGACCGACGAGCCCCAGGAGGGACCGATCGAGGAGGACTGAACCTCGGAGGCATCGACGCCGTAGGCGCCGGCCAGAGCCTCACGCATCTGCGCGGTCTGCGCGGAGTCGAGAGACGTGGTCTGAATGCGCACGGAGTCAGAACCCACGCGCGTCACCTTCGGGCTGCCCTCAACAAGGCCGCTCGAGCTGACCGCACGCAATGCGAAGGACTCGCTCTGGTCGCTCACGTGAGCGACGTCGAACTGGGAGCCACCGGTGAACTCGATCGAACGGTTGAGGCCAAGGATCGCGACGAGCGCGAAACCCACGACGATCACGCCCGCGGCCAGACCAACGAAGATCTTGCGCTTGGGAATGACAGCGTAGGACTTGTCGCCCGAGTACAGGGCGTTGCCCCACTGAGCAAAACTCATCATGTCAGTTCTCCTCTTCCTCGGTCGCGACCGTCGCGTCATCTGTCGATTCACTCGACGAGGCTTCCTCTGCCTCTTCCTGCGCCTTCGCGGCAGCAAGGCGCGCCGCACGGCGGCGCTCGGCGATGGACAGCCCGTCCCCGGCCTCGTCATCCTTGTTCTTGGAGGCGGAATCGCCACGAGCGACGACGCGCCCACGGCCCGCGTACACGAGGGAGCTCTTCGCACCCAGGTGTTCGGGGTCCAGGCCAGAGAACTTGTGACCTTCGCCGAAGAAGCGAGTGCGGATCAGCAGCTCCATCATCGGGTGAGTGAACAGGAAGATCACCGCAATATCGATGATCGTCGTGACACCGAGCGTGAAGGCGAAGCCCTGAACGCCACCCACAGCAAGCAGGTAGAGGACCACGGCAGCGACCAGGTTGACAGCGTCGGAGACGAGGATGGTGCGCTTGGCGCGATCCCAACCCTCTTCGACAGCAGCCTGCAGCGGTCGGCCATCACGCACTTCATCGCGAACACGTTCGAAGTACACAATAAAGGAGTCAGTCGTCACGCCGATTGCCATAATCAGACCAGCGACACCCGCCAGCGACAGGCGATAGCCCATCGCCCACGACAGCAGCGTAATCACCAGGTAGGTGATAACCGAGGCCACCACCAGGGAGCCCGCCGAGATGATTGCCAGGCCGCGGTACTGCCAAATCAGGTAGAGGATGACGAGAAGGAAGCCGATGAGGGCTGCCCACAGGCCAACCGTCAGGTGATCGGTACCGATTGTCGCCGAGATCTGCTGTTCGGACTCGACCTCGAAGTTCAGCGGCAGCGAACCGAAACTCAGCTGATTCGCGAGGGTGGACGCCGACTGAGCGGTGAAGTTACCGGTGATCTCAGCCTGTCCGTTGGGGATGATCGCGTTCATCGAGGGGGCCGTGATGACCGTACCGTCGAGGACGACCGCGAAGGAGTTACGGTCGGGACGGCCCTGGTAGAACGAGGAACCCGAGGGGTCAGACTCGTGGAATCCGTAGAGGATGGTGGAGGTGTCCTTGAACTTCTCCGTGCCCGCGTCGTTGAACTGCAAGGAGACCGCCCACTGGCCGGTGGTCTGTCCGTTGCTGTTGCGCGCGAGGCCGGCCGTCGCAGTCTTCAGATCCGAACCCGGCACCGCCACGGGGCCCAGGATGTACTTGATCTGGCCGGACTCGTCGCAGGCGGCATAGGGCTTGTCGGATGCTCCCTCGACGTGCTTCACGTCGGCCGCAGCCGAGCAGTCAAGCGTCAGGAAGTCGTACATGACCTGTTCGGTGATCCACGCCAGATCGGACGCGTTCTCCGGGGTCGTCGCAGGAGTATCGGACAGGACACCGTCATGGTTGGTGTCAGCAATGCCCATCGCGGTCGACGCATCCAGGGCGGTGGACTGCACGCCAGACTGGGCTGCTTCGGTCGCCGGGGCACCAGACTGGGCACCCGACTGCTCACCGGACTTAGCACCCGACTGTTCGCCGGACTGCGGCGTGCCCGTCTGCGATGGCTGCTGGTTCTGGATGACGCCCTGGGCTGCGCCGATGCGCAGGACAGGACGGAAGTTCATCTGCGAGGACGAACGAATCAGGTCCAGCTGCTCCTGAGAGGGCGTGCCGGGGATCGACACCATGATGTTCGAGTTACCCATCGAAGTAATCTCGGACTCGGACACGCCGGAGGCGTCGATACGGTTACGAATAATCGAGATCGCCTGGGTGATGTCCTCTTCGGTAATCTCGCGCTGCCCGTCGCCCGTCACGGTCGGGGTCAGGATGAGCTGAGTACCGCCCTTCAGATCGAGGGCGAGATCGGGATACGGAGACACGCCCTCAGTGAAGTGCCCGATCGCAAGTGCCGCACACGCCGCCACGATGGAGACGGTGAGGGTCACGAGCGCGCGCACGGGGCGTCGCTTATGTGATGCCACGGTTCTACTTTCCGTTCAGCCTTGACTTACTTCTGCTGCTCGTCGGGCTCGTTGTTGAAGAAATCATCGTTGGTCGGCTCGTCGAGGCCAAGGACCGTCTCGTCCTCGTCCGTCGTCTCGTCCGTGCCAGCGGTCTCGAGCGTGTCCTTCTGCTCTGTGTCGGCGAGGGGTGGCTGACCGCCGATTTCGGCGATCATTTCACGCTCCCAGTACATCTCGTGCCCGTCGGTGGTCTCCAGGACGATGATGTCGCCGTCAAGGTCAACAAAACGACCCCAGAAGCCGACGCGGGTACGAACCCATTCTCCGGGCTTCACGGCGGCAAGCTGGTCGCGCTTTTCCTGCTCCATCTTCGCCATCTGCTTCTTGCGGGAGGAAGATGTCCACCACATAAAAGCGACCATGACGACGATCAGGATCACGAGGGTGTAGTTGTTCATAAAGGCTGATTCACTTTCGATGACGGTCAGGCGCTTGAAGCGCACCTTGCCAGTCTAATGCCCGAGGAGGGTTTTAGCCTAAGTGATCAAGGAGTGGCGCGGCGCGCGTATCACCCGAGCCTCTTTGACACCGCCAGGTGCGGCTGTGGCCAGCCACGATGGGTACGAGGCCCACTCCCCTAGTCGAAGAGCGCCCCGTCCGGCGCGGGCGGGTTGAGCCCGAGGTGCGCCCACGCCTTGGGGGTTGCCATGCGTCCTCGGTTGGTACGGACGAGGAACCCTTCGCGTACGAGGTAGGGTTCTGCGACCGTTTCGACCGTTTCTGCTTCCTCGCCGATCGTGACGGACAGGGTCGTGAGGCCAACTGGGCCTCCCGCAAAACGGCGGCAGATCGCGTCGAGGACGGCTCGGTCGAGGCGATCAAGGCCTGACGGATCGACCTCGAAAAGCTCAAGAGCGCCACGCGCGGCCTCGAGGGTCAGCTGCCCGTCACCGTGCACCTGGGCGTAGTCAACGACGCGACGCAGGAGACGGTTTGCGATACGGGGAGTGCCGCGCGAACGCGACGCGATCTCGTGCGCGGCTTGCGCATCGATGGGCGATCCGAGCAGCGAAGCGGAACGGGTCACGACTGACTGAAGCTCGTCGGTCTCGTAGAACTCAAGGTGGGCCGTAAAGCCAAAGCGGTCACGCAGCGGGGCTGGCAGCAGACCGGATCGCGTTGTCGCACCGACGACCGTGAAGGGCGGGAGCGTCAGCGGAATCGACGTCGCGCCGGGGCCTTTACCGACGACGACATCGACGCGGAAGTCTTCCATCGCGAGGTAGAGCATTTCCTCGGCTGTGCGCGCGAGACGGTGGATCTCATCGATGAACAGGATGTCGCCTTCTTGGAGGCCAGACAGGATCGCCGCCAAGTCGCCCGCATGCTGGATCGCCGGTCCGGAGGTCAGGCGCAGGGAGGTTCCCATTTCGGCGGCGATGATCATGGCGAGCGTCGTTTTGCCCAGCCCCGGAGGGCCCGCGAGCAGGACATGGTCGGGGCTGGCTGAACGCATACGCGCGGCATCGAGAACCAGCTGGAGCTGTCCTCGCACGACCCGCTGCCCCACGAACTCTGAGAGCTTCTTGGGGCGCAGCGCGGCCTCGGCCGCACGTTCCAGCTCCCCCGCGTCGGGAGCGACGATGCGCACCGCATCGACGTCGAAACCCGAATCCATCTGATCAGCCACGTCCGCCTCCCAAGCTCACGAGAGCGGCGCGCAGCATGTCCGAAGCACCGAGGCCACTGCCCGCCAGCTTCTCGATCGCCTTGGCGGCCTGAGCCTCGGACCATCCGAGACCAACCAGGGCGGCGCTCACTTCGGAGGCCACCGCATCCTCAGTGGGCGCGGGAGCAGCGGCGGTTTCTCCGCCCGGCAGGGCCGCAGGGGTTCCAAGCTTATCGCCGATCTCGAGCGCCATGCGCTGGGCCGATTTCTTGCCCACACCGGGAATACGCTGGAGAGCCGCCAGATCCTGGTCACGCACGGCGCGGCGCAGGTCATCGGGACGCAAGACCGCCAGGGCTGCCAGCGCGATCTTCGGACCGATACCCGAGACCGACAGGAGCTTCGTGAACACGTCGCGCTCATCCGCGGACTCGAAGCCGTACAGGGTCATTGAGTCCTCGCGCACGATCATGGACGTAAACACCGTCATCTCCGCGTCGCGGGAAGCACCCTGCGCGAAAGCCGGCGTCACATGCACGCGGAAACCAATGCCACCGACGAGGATATCGATGTGGTCGAGGCCGACGCTCGCGACAGTGCCGCGCAGAATGGAGATCACTGCGTTCCTTTCGTTCATGGATCGCCCACACACGGGCGAACATATGTACGATTCTAGCCGCGCCTACGCCTCGGATCGACGGCACCCGTTCGGCGTTGCGCGGCCTGGGCCTCGGCCCACGCCCGTTGAGCGGGCGTCATCGATCCACGAGCAGTCAGGCGACCCGAGATCGAAACGGCCACCGACGAGTCCTCGGGAGCACCGAGGAGCCCTGTCCCCCGCCACGCGTGCGTAATCGCAATGGCCAGCGCATCGGCGGCGTCGGCAGGTTTGGGAGCTTTCGCGAGCCCGAGGATGCGCGCGACCATCGCCTGCACCTGCGCTTTATCAGCGTTGCCATTTCCCGAAACAGCAGACTTCACCTCGGAGGGCGTATGCACTGCCATCGGCAGTCCGGCGCGACCGACGCAGGTCATCGCTGCCCCCATGACCTGCATCGTGGTCGTGACCGACTGCAAGTTATCCTGTGCAAAGACGCGCTCAATAGCAACGACCTCCGGCTCGTAGCGTTCGATGACGCTATCGATCGCGTCCGCGATGGTACGGAGGCGAAAGTGCGTCGCCAAGTCCTTATCGGTGCGGGCAACCCCGACGTACACGAGCGAGGCGCGCCGCGACGCATCGACGTCGACGACGCCGAGGCCGCACCGCGTCAGGCCCGGGTCGATGCCCATGACGCGCATCAGGCGCGCTTCACCATATCGACGAACATCGCGTGAATACGGTCGTCCCCACCCACCTCGGGATGGAAAGACGTCGCCATCACGTTGCCGCGTCGCACCGCGACGATTGGACCGTCAGCGCTGTTACCGGCACGCGCGATCACCTCGACGCCCTCACCCACAGACTCAACCCACGGAGCGCGGATAAAGACGGCGTGGAAAGGACCGCCCTCAAGGCCGACGACATCCAGGTCTTCCTCGTAGGAGTCGACCTGGCGACCGAAGGCATTGCGGCGCACAACCATGTCGAGCGCACCGAAAGAACGCTGGTCCGCTCGACCGTCCAGGATCGACGAGGCGAGCATGATCATGCCCGCACACGTCCCGTACACGGGCATGCCGGAGCCGATGCGTTCATTCAACGTGTCAAACAGCCCAAAAGACAGGAGGAGATTCGACATGGTCGTCGACTCACCGCCCGGGATGACCAGGCCGTCAACCTGCTCCAGTTCGCAAACCCTTCGCACAAGCAGCGCGCGGGCGCCGGAGTTTTCCAGCGCCCGCACATGCTCTGCGACGTCGCCCTGAAGGGCGAGAACGCCGATGGTCACCATCCGCGCTCCGCGAGACGGTGATCGACGGGAAGGTCGTCGACGTTAATGCCGACCATGGCCTCGCCCAGACCGCGGGAGACCTCGGCGATGACGGACGGATCGTCGTAGAAGGTCGTGGCCTTGACGATGGCGGCCGCGCGCTTGGCGGGGTCACCAGACTTGAAGATGCCCGAGCCGACGAACACGCCCTCGGCGCCGAGCTGCATCATCATGGCAGCATCGGCGGGGGTGGCGATGCCACCGGCCGTGAACAGCACGACGGGGAGGCGCCCCTCGCGGGCGACCTCGGCGACGAGCTCGTAGGGGGCCTGCAGTTCCTTGGCCGCGACGTACAGCTCGTCCTCGGGCAGGGAGGTCAGGTGGCGGATCTCGCCGCGAATCTTACGCATGTGCGTGGTCGCGTTGGAGACGTCGCCGGTGCCGGCCTCGCCCTTGGAGCGGATCATAGCCGCGCCCTCGTTGATGCGGCGCAGCGCCTCACCGAGGTTGGTCGCACCGCACACGAAGGGGACGGTGAAGTTCCACTTGTCGATGTGGTGGCTGTAGTCGGCGGGGGTGAGGACCTCGGACTCGTCGATGTAGTCGACGCCGAGGGACTGCAGGACCTGCGCCTCGACGAAGTGACCGATGCGGGCCTTGGCCATCACCGGGATCGACACGGCGTCGATGATGCCTTCGATCAGATCCGGGTCAGACATGCGGGCCACGCCACCCTGCGCGCGGATGTCGGCGGGGACGCGCTCGAGAGCCATAACGGCCACGGCGCCCGCGTCCTCGGCGATCTTCGCCTGCTCGGGGGTGACGACGTCCATGATGACGCCACCCTTGAGCATCTGGGCCATACCGCGCTTGACCTGCGGGGTGCCGACCTCGCGCTTAGCGGTCGAATCGCTCATGTTCACTCCTGCTCTTCCAGCTGGGCACGAACCTCGTCCGACAGGGACATGTTCGTGTAGATGTTCTGCACATCGTCGGAGTCCTCGAGGGCGTCGATGAGCTTGTTGACCTTGAGGGCACCCTCGAGATCGAGCTCGACCTCGGTGGAGGCGACGAACTGGACTTCGGCGGAGTCGTAATCGATGCCGGCTTCCTGCAGGGCGGTACGCACGGCGACGACGTCCTTGGGGTCGGACTCGATGACGAAGAGCTCGCCGGCGTCCTCGACTTCTTCAGCACCCGCGTCCAGGACGGCCATCATGATGGATTCCTCATCCACACCGTCGGCAGCGGGCACCTCGACGATGCCACGACGCGAGAACAGGTAGGACACCGAACCCGGGTCGGCCAGCGAGCCGCCGTGACGGGTGAAGCCCAGGCGAACGTCGGAAGCCGCACGGTTACGGTTATCCGTCAGACACTCCACCAGGAAAGCGACACCGCCCGGGCCGTAACCCTCGTACATGATGGTCTCGTAGTTAGCGCCACCGGCTTCGGCACCGGAGCCACGCTTGACGGCGCGGTCGATGTTGTCGGCGGGGACGGAGTTCTTCTTCGCCTTCTGAATGGCGTCGTACAGGGTCGGGTTGCCAGCGGGGTCGCCGCCGCCCGTGCGAGCTGCAACCTCAATGTTCTTGATGAGGCGCGCGAAGAGCTTGCCGCGCTTGGCGTCAATGGCGGCCTTCTTGTGCTTGGTGGTCGCCCACTTAGAGTGTCCCGACATCACTTCTCCCTGTTGGGTGGATAGATACCGCCACATTCTAACGCGTCTGCGGCCCCCATCCGCATCCGGGCGGGCCCCACGTGGACAAACGTAAACACAGTCACAGGGACAATGGACGAGGCCGGGGCACGTGCGCGGGCCTGGACCTACCGGGTAGGCGGCGTCAGCAGGACACGCAGGGCACAGCTCGAGGGGGTCAGGTTCTCCCAGCTTCCGTCGAACGTAAGGATGACCGCGGTCGCGGTGGGAACACCTTGAGCGACCTCTCCCCGATCGTTCTCGCGGGCCAGCACGTAACCGGCGCCAGAGATGGTGGGCTCGTGGCCGACGATGAGGGCGCTGTCCCCCTCGAAAGTACGCGCCAGGGTCAGGATGTCTTCCTCGTCGGCGTTGTAGACACCGCGGTCGTACCAGCTGTCACCGATCTGGACACGCTGGTTGATCTGTTCAAATGTCTGTTGGGCACGTCTCGCATCCGAGCACACGGCCACATCGAAGCTCCCGATCTCACGGGCGAGGACGCCGCCGAGGCGCGCCGCCTGGTCGAGGCCTGCTTGCGTGAGGGGACGCGCGTGATCGGGGTAGGAGTATGCGGCCTGCGCGTGGCGAACGAGAACGAGGGTTGGCATACTTCCAAGCGTAACCGCACGGGGAGGACACCATGGCTCTGGGTCTCGAAAGCGCCTCGGGCATCTGCTCGGCACGCGAATGCACTAACGCCGCAATCTATCGGATCGACTGGCGCAATCCTGCGATTCACCGCGCCCGTACGAAGACATGGCTGGCGTGCGAGGAACACCTGTCCTACCTGGAGAACTATTTCAAATACCGTTCGTTCCCCTTCGAGGTCTCAGCCTTCGTGGCGTCCGATCAGGAGCCGTCTCAGGACCACTGATCGAGGGGACGGTCGTTCCAGGTCAGGGCGTGGAGCCGCTTCGCGAGTTCGTCGGCAGATGCTGGAGTGAAGTCGGGCGCCCACTCGAAGGTCGAGGTACCCGTGTTCGACATGAAGTGCTGGGAGACGAGCTCCTCGTCGATCTCTGTGGACAGCCACGTGGCCAGCAGGCGCGTGAGCGCACCGTGGATGACGAAGACCGCGACGGCCTCGTCCCCCGCTTGCTCGCGGGCGGCCAGGCCCACGCGGCGCACAGTCTCCAGCGAGCGGGCCAGGGCCTCGCGCCCGTTCTCGCCGCCCGGCATCCGGTTGTCCAGGTCACCCGCGCACCACGACAGGGTTGTGCGCACGTAGAGGGACTGAGACGCCGGGTCCGCAGCCATCTCAAGGTCACCGGAACGCAGCTCTCGGATGCCGGGCTGCACCTGCGGGGTCAGCCCGTACCGGCTCGCCAGCGGTGCCGCCGTCAGGCGCGTGCGGTGCAGGCCGGACAGCGCGATGACACTCGGAGGAGGCGCGACCTCGGCCTCCCACCGATCCGCGAGGCGCTGGGCCTGCAGGAGCCCTTCAGGGGTCAGCCCGAGGCCGGGGCGCACGGTGTCGAGCGCGCCGAGGCGATTCGCGGGGGTCTGTCCGTGCCGTACCAGCACAATCTTCACTGCTGCTCCCAGAAAAGTCGTTCCATCACGGCGCGCGCCTTGCGTCCGGCGCGCAGCCAGTCTTCTTCGAGGGCGTTCAGCCCGCCGCTACCGTACCCGAGGATCGCCGCGAGGGCACGCAGCTCCGCACTATCACGGGGTAAAACGTCGAGTTTCACACCGCTCATACGGCCTGTCGCCAGTGTATTCGCAGCGCGGATACGGGTCGCCATGTCCCAGGCGTGAAGGAGAATCTGCGCGTCCTCGGCGCTCATCAGGTCATGATCCCGAGCACCCTGAATCGCCTGCGTCGTCGACGAAGTCCGTAGCTCGGAGTCGTTCTTTCCGGCACGCATCTGAATGAGCTGGATCGTCCACTCGACGTCGGAGAGCCCGCCGGGGCCCAGCTTTACATGACGAGCCGCCTCGATACCGCGCGGCAGGCGTTCGTTTTCCATGCGGGCCTTCAGCAGGCGGATGTCACGCACGTCCGACTCACTCACTCCCCCGTAGGCGAGCTCCGCGAAGAGCTCTCGCGCCCGATCGGCAAGCTTCCCCTCCCCAATCGGACGCGCACGCACCGCTGCTTGCCGCTCCCACGTGGAAGCCCAGCGCTGCACGTACTCGCGATGCGACTCGATCGTGCGACTCATCGGTCCGTTCTTGCCCTCTGGGCGAAGGTCGAGATCAACGACGATACCCAGTTGGCTGGTCGCCGAACCGAGAAGGCTCTTGACACGGTTCACGATGACCGTCGCGCTAGACGCAGCTTCGGCATCGGTTGCCCCTCCAACCGCCTCATGCACAGCGATCACATCCGCATCGGACGCGTAGGAGCACTCGCGGCCCCCATAGCGCCCCATCGCGACAAAGACAACGTTCGCCCGCTGCCCGCCCCAGCGTTCACTTTCCTCCCGCGAAGCGATGGCGAGGGCTCCAAGGATTGCAGCATCCGTCGCATCCGCAATCGCGTTGCCGCGAGGATTGACACCTTCCAGGAGGTCGTTCATCGCGCAACGCGTCAGCTCACGGGTACGGACGGCTCGGACTCGAGCGGCTGCCTCGGCCGCATCCTCGTGGCGGTCAATGAGGGCCGCAACTTCCCGAGCTAGCCGATGCGGTTCGCGCGGTGCCAGCTCGTCATCGTCATCGAGCCAAGCCACGGCCTCGGGACGCTTAGCGAGTGCCTCGGCGATCCACCTCGAGTTCGGGAGCATCGTGGTCAGCCTGCGGGCGGCCACACCCGAGTCACGCAGGAGAGCGAGGTACCAATGCGAGTCACCGATGTCCTCGGACAGGATCCGGAAATTCAGCAGTCCCATGTCGGGGTCGGCCCCCGCCGCAAGCCACGAGATAAACACCGGGAGCAGGTGACGCTGGATCGCAGCGCGCCTGCTCGTGCCCTGGGTCAGCGCTGCAATATGCGTGAGAGCACCCGCCGGATCACGGTAGCCAATCGCCGCGAGGCGGTCACGCGCACCATCCGCGTGCAGGGAGACCTCGTCCTCGCTCAGGGATGCCGTTGCGGCGATGATCGGCCGATAGAACACATCCTCGTGGAGGGCCCGCACCCGTGCACGCACCTCGTCGATTGCACTACTGATCGAGGCCGCGTCGGGGAAGCGCGAGCGATCCATCGCCCGCCCGAGGACGCGCAGCTCCCGCTCCTTGTCAGGGATCAGATGCGTGCGGCGCATACGAGGCAACTGGGTTCGGTGCTCAACGGCGCGCAGGAAGCGATAGCACGATGCGAGCTGATCAGCATCACTGCGAGCGATATAGCCGCCATCTCTCAGTGCCTCAATCGCCTCCAGCGTCGAGCGCACCCGCAGGAAAGCATCCGTGCGGCCATGGACGAGCTGGAGCAGCTGAACCGTGAACTCGACGTCGCGCAGGCCGCCGCGGCCGAGCTTGAGCTCTCGCGACGCATGCGAACGCGAGATATTGTCCTCGACCCGTCGGCGCATCGCACGCGCGGCCTCGACGAAGCCCTCACGCGTCGCGGCGCTCCACACGTAGGGCTGCGCGGCATCCTCGAAGGCCCGGCCGATGACCTCGTCTCCCGCGCAGGCACGGGCCTTCAGCAGCGCCTGAAACTCCCACGTCTGCGCCCATTTGTCCCAGTACTGACGATAGGACTCAACGGTACGTACGAGAGCGCCGTTACGCCCCTCCGGGCGCAGGTTGGCATCAACAGTCCACAGAGGTGCCTCGGTGCCGGGACCCGAGCACGCAGAAGCCGTTGCTGCCGCGAGTCGCGTGGCGACCTCGAGGGCCACACGCTCGTCCTGATCCACCCCGGCTTCAGCAACGTAGACGACATCAACGTCGGAGATGTAGTTGAGTTCGCGTGCCCCCGTCTTACCCATCGCGATGATTGCGAACGGGGTCTCTCCCCGCGGATCGATATCGCGACGGGCAAGTGCGAGACCAGCCTCGAGCGTCGCATCCACGAGGTCCGCGATGCGCCTGCCAACCTCGGGCATGAGGGCGCCGGGATCCTCACTTGTCAGATCGTCGGCGGCCACAGACAGGAGAACGCGTCGGTAGGCTGCGCGCAGGTCGTCCGCGCTCGCCCCCTCTGCGGCTACATAGGCTCCCCCCTCAGTCCGAGTTGCGCACACGGAAGCCAGGAGCACCTGCTCGCTGCAGCCGGGATCCTCCCAGATCGCCACAGCGCGGGTGGGATCAGCGATGACGTAGTCCCCGAGCCACTGGCTACCGCCCAGCACGGCGCACACGCGACGCCGGGCGTCGGGCTTGTCCACGAGAGCGCGCACGAGGCCGGGGTCCGCTTCGTGCAGACGGATCGCGGCCAGGAGCGCCTGGTCGGGATCGGCGCTCGCGCCCAGGTCACGCTCCCACGCCTCGGCACCGCCCGGCAGCTCCTCGAAAAAGCTGAGCGCGCGGCGCGGGTCCAGGAATCCGGCAATCCGAAGCTCGTCCGGCGTCACCGCGGAACAACCTTCAGGAATTGCTCAAGCTCCTGGCGAGTGATCTGCTGACGATATTCCGTCCATTCCTTGCGCTTGTTACGAATAACGTAGTCGAACACCTGCTCACCGAGGGTAGAAGCCACCAGATCGGAGCTCTTCATGGAGCGCACGGCGTCAGACAGGGATGCCGGCAGCGCGCGAATACCCATCACCTGGCGTTCACGATCCGACAGGTCCCACACGTTATCCTCGGCCTCGGGCATGAGCTCCATCTTCTTCTCGATGCCCTCAAGGCCCGCCGCAATAAGGACAGCGAAGGCGAGGTAGGGGTTCGCGCTCGGGTCGGGCGCGCGATATTCGATGCGCGCGGCAGCGGCCTTCTTCGGCTTGTACAGCGGGACGCGCACAAGCGCAGAACGATTCAGGTGACCCCAGCACACGTAGGAAGGAGCTTCTCCCCCGCCCCACAGACGCTTGTAGGAATTCACGTGCTGGTTCGTGATCGCCGCGATCTCCTCGGCGTGCGCGAGCAGGCCCGCGATGAACTGGCGCCCCGTCGTCGACAGACGGTACTGACCCGCCGGGGAGAAGAACGCGTTCTCTTCACCCTCGAACAGCGACAGGTGCGTGTGCATGCCCGAGCCCGGATGCTCGATGAACGGCTTGGGCATAAACGTGGCGACGAGCTCCTCACGCAGCGCGACCTCTTCGATCAGGGTACGTGCAGTCATGATGTTGTCGGCAGCGCGTACGGGATCCACCGCACGCAGGTCAATCTCGTTTTGTCCGGGCCCGCCCTCGTGGTGGGAGAACTCGACAGGGATCGCCATATCCTCCAGCATACGCACCGCACGACGACGGAAGTCATTCGAATCCCCGCGTGCGACGTGGTCAAAGTAGCCGGCCTGGTCAACCGGAATCATGCGGTCGGGGCTGACCGGCTGACGCAGGAGATAAAACTCGATCTCAGGGTGGATCATGACGCGGAAACCCGCATCCGCGGCCCGCTGGACGGTGCGCTCGAGAACGCCTCGAGGATCGGACGGCGCGGGCCGCCCGTCAGGCATAAGGACATCGCAGAACATGCGCGCGACCGGGTCATCGTTGGAACGCCACGGGAGCAGCTGGAACGTCGAGGCATCCGGCTTGAGGAGCATGTCCGACTCGTAGACGCGCGTCAAGCCCTCGACCGCCGAGCCGTCGAAGCCAATGCCCTCAGCAAAAGCTTCTTCAAGCTCGCCCGGGTCGATCGAAATTGACTTCAAGACGCCCGCGACATCCGTGAACCACAAACGAATAAAACGAATATTCTTCTGTGCCACCTCACGCAGCACATGTTCCTGATGCGAATCCACCGATGTCCTCCCGTCGAGAAAATGAACGGGCCGACCGCAGGGACTGCGGTCGGCCCGGCATGGCTTCAGTCTACTTGCCCAGGTTGAAACCCTTCGAGATGGATTCCAGTGCGCCGGTGAGATCGGAAGGAAGCATCCACAGCTTGGACGCCTGACCGTCAGCGATCTTCGGCAACATTTCAAGGTACTTGTAGGACAGGAGCTCGGGCGTGGCCTTGCCGGCGTTGATGGCCGCAAAGACCGTCTGGATAGCCTCGGACTCGCCCTGCGCACGCAGGATCTGCGCCTGACGTGCACCTTCGGCCTGCAGGATCAGTGCTTCCCTCTGGCCCTTGGCCTGAAGGACCTGCGCCTCCTGCTGAGCAGAAGCCGCCAGCACTGCGGCCTGCTTAGCACCCTCAGCCTTCTTGATCTGCGCCTCACGCTCAGCCTCGGCCGTCAGAATCGTCGCACGCTTGGTACGCTCAGCCGTGATCTGCTGCTCCATGGCTGCCAGCACTCGCGGCGGCGGCTCAATCGACTTGAGTTCCACGCGGGTGACGCGAATACCCCACGGGCCCGTGGCCTCATCAAGGACACCGCGCAGCTGCTTGTTGATCGACTCGCGCGACGTCTGGGTCTGCTCAAGATCGAGAGAACCAATCAGGTTACGCAGGGTCGTCGCGGTCAGCTGCTCAATCGCCTGCAGGAAGTTGGCCACCTCGTAGGTAGCACTGCGCGGATCCGTGATCTGGAAGTAGATAACGGAGTCGATTGACACCATCGCCTGGTCGGCGGTGATAACAGGCTGAGGCGGGAAGTTCGCAACCTGCTCGCGCAGGTCAATACGGGCGGCGACGCGATCCACAAAAGGGACGAGAAGGTGGAAACCACCCTGCATCACGGCCTGGAAACGTCCCAGACGCTCGACGACGTACGCCTGCGACTGCGGAACGATGCGGACCGCACGAACAAGCGACACGACGACAAAGATGACGAGGGCAAGGATCACGATGAACGCGACGTTGCCAAAGAGTTCTACTGAGCTCACTGACGTCTTTCCTTTCTTACTTCAAAGTCAACAAATCGGACCTATCAGGAGGCCGAACCTGCAGATGGCTGACTGGCAGGAGGCTGCGCCAGGTTGAGAGCACTGACGATGGCGGTCGCACCATCGATACGATCAACGCGCACCTCGGCACCAACGGGCAACTCCGGTCCTTCGGTCCGCGCGCTCCATTCACCGCCAGAAAACTGGATACGTCCGTGACGCTCACCCACTGCCTCGGTGACGTAGCCACTCTTGCCGATCAGGCGGTCCGTATTGCTGGGAACATAATTGCTCGATCGTTCAATCCGTCCTTTCAGGAACGGACGCAACAGAACCAAGAGAGCGATGGATACGACGATGAAGACGATCACCTGGACCGTCAGACTCGCGCCACACGCTCCCGCGATACCGGCGGCAAGAGCTCCAATCGCGAACATCAAGAACACGAAGCTCACGCTCATGACCTCGACAATGCCGCACACGAGTGCCGCTAGAATCCACAGCCACCAGGTACTCATCGCCCTGCCTCTCTTACTCGGTCACACCGCGCGCCCACCAGCGACCATCGGTGCGACCGGCGAGCAGCGGCATGCCATAAACCTGCGACAGATTCACGCCCGTCAGAACATCCTCAATCGGCCCCTGATGGGCAATCTGCCCCTGTGACATGATCGCGCAATGCGTCACGCCATCAGGAATCTCCTCGATCTGGTGGGTCACCAAGACGATCTGCGGAGACTTGGAACCTTTCATGATCTCAGAAAGAGCGGCGATCAGCAACTCGCGAGCGCCCAGATCGAGCCCAGACGTCGGCTCATCCAAGACGAGGACCTCCGGGTCCGTCATGAGCGCGCGGGCGAGGAGCACGCGCTGTGCCTCACCCTCCGACAGGGTTGCGAACTCACGCTGGCCGAGGTGATCGATGCCGAAGATCTCCATGAGCGCACGAGCACGCTCGTCATCGACCTGCTCGTATTCCTCGTCGTGAGCGACAGCCAAACCCCAGGCAGCGCTGCGAACAGTGTCGAGAACCGACTGCGTCGGCACGATCTTGGCAGCCACCGCAGCGGAGGCCAACCCGACACGAGTGGCTACCTCGGCGGGATCCGCCTGTGCCAAATCCGTGTCCGAGACAGTCACCTCACCGGCGTCCGGCGCAATGCGACCAGATGCCACACGCGCCAGCGTCGTCTTGCCCGCACCGTTTGGACCAACAATGACCCAGTGCTGGCGCGGACGCGTTGACCATGAGACATCGGACAGGATCTGCGTATCCCCTCGTTGGACGGACACGTGAGAAAGATTCAGGACGTAAGTCATGTATCCAGCCTAGTCGTCTATAGGGTGGCGTGCGCCCTAAACGAGCGAGCGATACAGCTCGGCGGTCTTGATGCCGATCGCTTCCCACGAGAAGTGATCGCGGGCGCGTGCAAGGCCGGCCTCGCCCATGCGGCGACCCAGCTCGGGATCGTCGAGAACACGAATCAGGCGGTCGGCCATCGCTTCCTCGAATGCGCGCGGATCCAGCGGTGTTCCCGTCCCATCCTGCATCTGCTCGATCGGCACGAGGTAGCCCGTCTCTCCGTCGACGATCACGTCGGGAATGCCGCCGGTTGCGGTACCAACGACGGGCAGACCGAGAGCCATCGCCTCCAGGTTCACAATACCGAGGGGTTCGTAGACGGAAGGAGTAATGAACACCTGAGCCGAGGACAGGATCGCAGCAACCTCAGGCTGCGGGAGCATCTCGGAGATGAGGACGACGCCCGAGCGTCGGGCACACAGCTCGGCGACGAGGCCCTCAACCTCGGCAGCAATTTCCGGGGTATCGGGGGCGCCGGCGCACAGGACCAGCTGGACGTCCTCGGGCAGGAGCTGGGCGGCACGCAGGAAGTACGGTAGGCCCTTCTGACGGGTGATACGGCCGACGAAGACGACCGTGCGACGCGACGGGTCAATACCGTGCTCGGCGAGCACGCGGGCACGCAGTTCCTCTCCAGCTTCGCCTTCGGGCGCGTGCCACTTGTTCAGGTCGATGCCGTTGTGGATGACGTGCACTCGGTCGGGATCAACGCCGGGGTAGCAGCGCAGGATATCGTCACGCATACCGTTCGACACCGCGACAATCGCGCTGGCGGCCTCATAGGCGGTTTTCTCCACGTAGGAGGACAGGCGGTAGCCACCGCCGAGCTGCTCAGCCTTCCAGGGGCGCAGCGGCTCGAGCGAGTGGGCGGAGATGACATGGGGAATGTCGCCCAGCAGCGAGGCCACGTGGCCAGCGAAGTTCGCGTACCACGTGTGCGAGTGCACGAGGTCCGACCCCTCACACGCCGCGGCGATCTCGAGGTCGACGCCCAAGGTCCGCAGGGCCGCGTTCGCTCCGGCCAGCTGGGGCAGGTCGGCATGTCCGGTCACTCCCGGGTCGGCACCATCGGTGCCCGGCTCGCGCGGACCGTCAAACGCCTGCACCCGCAGGTCATCGACCAGCCCACGCAGGACCTTTGCTAGTTCAAGGACGTGAACGCCAGCACCTCCGTAGACGTGGGGCGGGTATTCGCGGGTAAGCAGATCGACGCGCATGATGGGGTCCTTCCGACAGTAGCGACGCGTAGCACACATCGTATCCGATCTCACGTCACTGCTGATAGAAAACGAGACGCTGTAGCAATCGATAGACATTTGTAATACAGTGTGACCACTCCCACGGATTCGCGCCGATGCGGGTCCACTCGACCAACGAAGAGGTGCCACATGGCAAAGAACCACGTCCTGGCAATCGTTCTCGCGGGCGGTGAGGGTAAGCGACTGATGCCCCTGACGGAGGACCGCGCAAAGCCGGCCGTTCCGTTCGGTGGTCACTTCCGGCTGATCGATTTCGCACTGTCGAACATCGTGAATTCCGGATACCTCAAGATTGTTGTCTTGACGCAGTACAAGTCCCATTCCCTCGACCGCCACGTCACGAAGACCTGGTACACATCTCCCCTGCTCGGCAACTTCATTGCCCCTGTGCCGGCTCAGCAGCGTCGCGGGCCGCACTGGTACCTGGGTAGCGCGGATGCTATCTACCAGTCCCTCAACATCGTTGATGACGAGGCACCGGAATACATCGTCATCATCGGTGCCGACAACATCTACCGCATGGACTTCTCGCAGATGGTCCAGCACCATATCGATTCGGGTCTTCCTGCGACGGTGGCCGGCATTCGCCAGCCGATCGAGCTGGCTCCCGCACTCGGCGTCATCGATGGCGAGGGCGGCGTCGTGAAGAACTTCCTCGAGAAGCCCAAGCATGCCGTCGGTCTGCCCGACGATCCGACCAAGGTCCTCGCCTCGATGGGCAACTACGTCTTCACCACGAAGGATCTGGTCAACGCACTGCGCGAGGATGCGGCCAACCCCGATTCGAAGCACGACATGGGCGGCAACATCATCCCGTGGTTTGTCGAGCGCGGCGAGTGCGGCGTCTATGACTTCCAGGACAACGACGTGCCGGGTTCGACCGACCGTGACCGCGATTACTGGCGCGACGTTGGTACGCTGGACGCCTACTACGAGGCGAACATGGACCTCATCTCGGTGCACCCGGTGTTTAACCTGTACAACCGCGAGTGGCCGACCATGACGATGATCGATGGTTCCCTGCCGCCGGCAAAGTTCGTCTACGGCGATGAGGACCGCCTGGGTCATGCGATCGACTCGTTCGTCTCCCCCGGCGTCATCGTCTCCGGTGGCGAGATCACGCGTTCGATCGTCTCCCCGCACACCTACGTCCATTCGTGGGCGAAGATCGAGGATTCGGTCATCATGCACGGTTCGCGCATCGGCCGTTCCTCGCGGGTCGTGAAGACGATTCTGGACAAGAACGTCATCGTCGAGGAAGGCGCCGTCGTCGGCGTTGATCTTGAGCACGACCTCGAGCGCGGGTTCACCGTCACAGAGTCGGGCATTACGGTCGTCCCCAAGGGTACGGTCGTCCACAAGTGAGTATGATGCTCCATCTCGATGAGCCGGGTGCTCCGCTGCTGTGTGTCAGCGGGGCACCCGGCCTCGTCGTCACTGACGTCGATTCGACGTTGATTAGTCAGGAGGTCATCGAGGAGCTCGCCGAGGCCGCGGGTACGCGAGAGCGGGTCGCCGAGATTACCTCCCGCGCCATGAACGGCGAGCTCGATTTCGCGCAGTCGCTGCGGGAGCGGGTCGCGACCCTCGCGGGCGTCCCGGAATCTGTGTTCGGCGATGTCCTAACCTCCATCACTCCCACGAAGGGAGCACGCGAACTCATTGAGGCGACCCACCGAGCGGGCGGGCATTTCGGCGTCGTATCAGGCGGTTTCGAGGAGGTGGTCGCTCCCCTGGCGGCCTCCCTCGGCATCGATTTCTACGCCGCTAATCGCCTTGAGGTCGAGGGCGGATTCTTAACAGGACGAGTGCTGGGCCGTATCGTCACCTCCCAGGTGAAAGTCGACTGCCTGCGTTCGTGGGCCTCGTCCCTGGGTGTCCCCCGCGAACGCACGGTTGCGATCGGCGACGGGGCGAACGACGTCCCCATGATGCACGAGGCCGGAGTCGGTATCGCGTTCTGCGCGAAGCCCGCCGTGCGCGAACGGGTAGCGGTCCAGCTCAACACGCCAGATCTTTCCCTAGCGATCGCTCCCCTCGGACTCGCCTAGCGCCGACGTCAGGGCTCGCGCGTGTCCGTGAGGCGAATCATGCGCCCATCCCAACCATGCCGCCACGAACGGGCGTACTCGAGGATCTGCGCGGGGTAGATGTCTGCGTCGATCTGAGCCTCTGCCTCATCGATGTCCCACCAGGCCTGCGCGTCGATGACGGATCGCTCCAGATCCGTCCACCCATCGCGACTCAGCGCGGTAGAAGGCGCGTGAGCGAGGAAAAACCATTCGTCCTGCCGGGCAGTGACGGCCAGAAAGTCAAACTCAGCGGTCCGGTAGAGAACGGGACCAACCAAATCGTCAGGAGCCAGCTCGATGCCCGTTTCTTCGAAGACCTCACGCACAGCTGCGTTGCGGGGATCTTCGCCTTCCTCGATGCCACCACCAATCGTGAACCACCAGAATCGCTCTGGCTGATCCTCGTCGTGACCCTTGGCCAACAGGACACGTCCCTCATCGTCGAACAAAAGGACGCGGGCGGCCTCCCGATGGGGATAACCGTCCGCGTCCACAGGCCAGTCGAGTGCGCTCATGCCTCCAGGGTAGCCCGATGGCGACGCAGGCCCCACACGAGGAGCGCAACACTGACAAGCAGGAGGGGAAGCTCGATAGCTCCGTAGGTGAGGTTCCACGAGTCCTCGGGCGCCAGGAAGCCAACGGCATTCGCCTGACCGTGCAGCGCGAGGGCCGCGATGAACCCACCGACAGCAACGAGGATGCCGGCAAACACATTCTTCGCGCGCAGTGCAGCCCACGCGAGAGCGTAGCCGAAGACGCCCGTGAAGATCGCGTGCCCGTAGCCGCCCAGGATCGCGCGCGCCAGGAAGGATTCCCACAGTCCGCCCATACCGTCCTCGAGGGCACTCACGTAGTAACCCATATCCTCGCCCCAAGCGAAACCAAGGCCGACAAGGACACCCAGGACTGCGCCCTGAGAAGGATGGGTCAGCAGTTTACGGGCGGCGAGGATCAGAATGAGCACGCCGATGCCCTTCGCGGTTTCCTCCACAACGGGACCCGTCACAACGGAGGTCACAAAATCAACCGCAGAATCGCTCATGCTGGTCGATTCCACCGCGGCGTCGATCAAGCCGTTACCGATACCTGCGATCATGAGCGCACCACCGGTGCCCCACGCAAATGCGGCAATCCACGACAGGACCGACGGAGCGAATCGCGCCACCCAGGCCAAGAAAAGGAGGCCGACGACAGCGCTGACACACGATGCACTCACGGCGAGCGCCGCGGCGGAGCTGCTGGCACCATCAATCGCACCACGCACCTCGTGGGCTAGTGCCGGGATGCCGATGACGATCAAGACGATCGAGAACACTGTGAGGGCCCGCGACGAAGGGCGGGCAGAATGAGCGTAAGTCACGTTTGTTTCCTTTCTATCCCCACCATCGTGCGACATCAACCTATGCGTGACCTATGAAAACACCATGCGACGACCGTGTGAATCAAAACGCTCACATGGGGCGAATGCCCATGAGCGCCTGGAACTTCTGACGCTGATTTGTCGCCTCCCGCACCTTCTCCTGAGTGTCCTCAATGCGGCCCTTTTCGGGACCGCGCACGTACATGATGACCTGGTCAAGGCCGAGGGACGCCAAGTTGTTCATGAAGGACTTCATCGCCCTCTTTGCTTCAGGGCCACCGCTCGCCACCCAGGAGAGCGCGTTGCGGCGGGCAGCGGGATCGCACACCATCTGGACCTCGCTCGGCAGAATCCAGCCCTGGTTGACGTAGGGCATGAGACCGGCAGCGATATCGCGCCGCTCTCGACGCATCGCACGGGACACGAAGAACAGCCAGCCACAGAACAGGGGAACCTGAATGATGAAGTAGAGCACGAGGAAGCCACCGCGGCTACCTGAGATCACCGAGGATCCATTCCACACGCCGTGCATCGTCACGCCGATCAGGTAGCCAAGGAGGCTCACACCGATGCCGACACCCAGCGAACGGGTGCGCGTCGCAGCCCATCCAATCGCCCAGCCGGTGCACGTCGTATACATAACATGCCCGAAGACACCCAGGAAGACGCGCATCACGAAAGTCTGGGCGAACCCCCCGTCGTAGAAGCTATTAACGAAGTATGTGAAGTCTTCAACGACGAGGAACCCCGCCGCTGAGTAACCGGCGTAGACGAGGCCATCGAGCGGGGAGGAAATGCTGTTACGCCGCATCATGACAATCACGAGCACGCCGAGCGCCTTGAGGAATTCCTCGCCAACGGGAGCGGCAACCACAACGGAGAAAATCTCTCCCGCAGCACCGCTACCGGTTGCGCTCGCAACGGAGTTACCGGCGACCTCGTTCGAAATCATCGCAAAGAAGATCGCCACACCGCCACCCCACAGGAGCGCCGCAATCTTCGTCCACCAAGGCTCGGGCTCGAAGCGATCCACGAACTGGAGGAATGCCAGGATGATAGCGAGGGGAACGAGGCAGAAGAAGGCGAGGAAGAGGCTCAAAAAGGGGCCGCTGACTAACAGGAAACTGCTCGTACCCACGAGCATCAGTGCCGCGCCGACGCCGATCACGACGGCCTCGAAAACCGGCGCCTTCTTGGCAGGCGTGGGCATAGCCCACGCCTGCACCTGCTGCGGTGCTGCCTGCGGATACTGAGCGGCGCTCGGCCCAGGCATGGCCGGCGCGGTATTGACGAACGACTGGAAAGAGGAGGTGAATTGTGCCTCGGGTTCGAATCGTGTCATCGGGTCCGGAGCGGGCATCTGTGCCGAGGTTCCGAGAGACTGTCCGGTTGGAGCAGCAGGTGCGTAGCTTCGCGCAGACTGCGGCTGCGCAACGCTCGACCCCTGAGGCTGTGGGACATCCGAGCTGCCCGGCTGAGGAACGGCGGAGAACTGCTGGCCGCCTGTCTCAGGACGAGGCCCATTGCCCGCCTGCGACTCCGGGGCGTAGGCAGAGGCTGCAGGCGCACCGTAGCGCCCGCCAGGAGCCGACTGACCCTGCTGAGGCTGAGGAACGGGAGCATAACCCGAACCCGCCGACGCACCATACTGGCCACCCGGAGCCGACTGACCCTGCTGAGGCTGAGGAACGGGAGCATAGCCCGAACCCGCCGGCGCACCATACTGACCGCCCAGAGCCGACTGGTTCTGCTGCTGATTCGGCGGCATATTGCCCTGCGGAGGCATGGAATGCGGGAAATTGTTGCTCATAGTTCTTCTTCTTTCTTAGCGTGCCTGTGCGAGGCGGGACACGGCGTCGGTCACGTCCTGTTGTTGCTCGGCGATAGACGTCAGACGCAGGAATTCGCGCCTATTCTCGACGGCCTCGGCCAGCATGCGTTCATCGTTATCGATGCGTGCGCGGTCAGGACCGTGCTTGGCCATGAGTCGCTGATCCATGCCCAGCGAGGCGAGGTTGACGAGGAAGGACCGCATGGCTCGCTTGGCCTCGCGTCCGCCACTGCGTGCCCACTTGAGGGCGGCCCTGCGCGCTCGCCTGTCCGTGGCCATCGTGACCTCGCCGGGAATGAGCCACCCGGTACGCACGTACGGGACGAGTCCGACGCGGATCTTCTCGGCTTCCTTCCGGGACAAAATGATGAGCGTGACCGCCCAGACCACGAAGGCTGGCATTTCGATCCCGAGATAGATCAGGACGAAGTAGCGACCCAGGAACGACGCGGTTCCATTCCACACAAAGTGGACGACCATCGCGAAGAACCAGAACACAAGGACAATGCCGGTCTTCGACCAGCCGCGCTTGAACTTAATGAGCGCCAGGGCGAGGCCGATACCTGTCATCGAGGTCGCCATGGCATGCACGAAGGGGCTGGCGATTCCTCGCATAATGAAGGTAAACAGGAGACCGCTGTCTGCGGGATCATCGACCCGGACGAAGTACAGGATGTCCTCGGCGAACATGAATCCACAGGCAGAAAAACCCGCGTAGACGACGCCATCGATAATCGAATTGATGTTGGTTCGACGCACGATGACGACGATGAGAACACCCAACCCCTTGAGGGTCTCTTCGATGAGCGGAGCGATAAAGGTGGCGGCGAGAGCGTTGGATTGATTGACGTCACCGATCGAGAGGATGATGTTTTCCTGAAGGGCCGTGTTCAGGATACCGGCAGAGATCGTGGCAACCCCCGCTCCCCAGAGGAAGAGAGCACCCTTCGTCTTCCACGGCTCAGGCTCCCAGCGGTCGATGAACAGGATGAAGCTGACGACGATGAGCAGAGGAAGGAGCGCGAGAAGGCTCGTCCGGACGAGGGATACGACACCCGATGACGCCGGGCTCAGCCAGAAGATAACGAGCGCGATGAAACCGATGGTGCTGACCGTCGTGATGATGACCTCAAGCCACGGAAACGAATGCCGCGCCTTCGGCGTCTGCCACACGGGCGCAGCATCGTCGGGGGCGGGCGCGGACATGCCGTTCACCATGTCGACGTTGACGCTGCTGATTTTCTTCAGGCGGTAGTCTTCTCCCGGCCCTCCCCAGTGGGTCGTGTTCATGTCAGTATCCCCGTCCGCCGATATGTGTGTCGTCATCAAAGTCAATGGGCTCGGGCACCGGCGCGTGTCCGGCGAGCCGGAGCAATTTTACCATTCGTGCGGAACGCAAGGCGCGGACTCCCGTGACATCGACGTTGTGGACGTTTCGGGTGAGTTCGATACGGTAGCACGTCGCGTCGAGTGCCTCGAGTCTCGCTTTTGCCTGCGGGTCCTCTTCAATACGTGCGCGCACGTCGGGTGTGAGCGTCTCTCGGATCGCGCGTGTCAACGCCGATGCTCGCTCGAGCCGGGCGCTGACCTCGACGCGATCGGCCTGACGCTGAGCGCTTGTGCGCCGGTCGAGCCCGTCTGTCGTGAGCTGATCGCCACCGTCTTGGATGTACGCGCGTGCGGCATCAACGAGGCTGGGACCACCCGCGCTTTCAAGACCCGCCGCGTGAGCCAGCAGTTCCGCCTCCGAGGCACGACGCAGCAGCAGTCGTGAAAGCGCGTCGCGCGAGGCAAGGATGCGCTGATGGAGGCGATCGAGTCGACGCGCACGCGTGATGGCAACGCCGGCAACGAGGGCTGCCACGACGAGACTCACACAGATCAGAACGACGGTCCAAGGAGAGACGTGAATCATCGGAGGTACTCCTCGTCGTCGCGCCCACGAATCAGGTCACGCGCGCGCCTCGAACCCGAGTCCGCGGGACTGCCCATGGCGATAGCGAGCTTGTAGACTTCAAAGACCTTATCCGCCACGACCTCCCAGTCGTACTGCGCGGACGCACGCTGCCCCGCATCCGCGAGGGCATCGAGTCGCTCGTGGTCGCCCAACAGCTCCACAAGCGCTGAAGCAAGCGAGTCGCTGCTACCGGTGTCGAAGAGTGCACCCGCTCGACCATCCTCCAAAACGGCTCGGAAGGCCGGAATGTCGGAGGCCACAACGGTGGTTCGGGCCGCCATCGCCTCGACGAGGACGATACCGAAAGACTCTCCACCAGTCTGCGGTGCCACATAGATCGATGCACCAGCAAGGAGGGATTCCTTCTCCTCATCGCTGATTCCACCCAGGAACGAGACCGAATCACCGAAACGCGCCACAGCCGCGCGAATATCGGGGGCATCTCCGCGCCCCGCGATCAAGAAACGCGCGCCGGGGATGGCCTCGAGAACCCGCTCGATCGCACCGGCGAAAATACCCAACCCCTTACGCGGCTCATCAAGGCGGCCAAGGAACACGATAACCGGTCGTTCGTCCGTCGCAACCCATTGATCGAGGGGCTGAGCCGTGCGGAACGATGCTGTTTCCACGCCGTTCGGGATAATGACGGCATCTCCCCCATGGTGCTCAATCAGGGTACGTCGAGCCTCCTCAGAGACGGCGATGCGCACGCCAATGCGTTCCATGTACAGGCGCATCGGAGCCGACGCAATCGCGCGAGACACCGACCGTCCAAGCGCCGCGTGGAACGTACCCACGAGAGGTGCACTCGACAGCATCGCAGCAGCCATCGACACCGAAGGCACAACGGGTTCATGGACGTGCACGACATCGAAATCGTTGTCCGCCAGCCAGCGACGGGTGCGCGCAAGGGCCTTGGGCTTGATAGAAATATTCGCCACCGACCCGTTGAAGGGAATCGACACTGATGACCCAGCGGATGTGATCCACTCGGGCAGGTCATCGGAGGTCGAAGGGGTCAGTACCCGCACATCGTGACCGCGTGAACGCAACTTCAACGCAAGGTCACGAATATGGAAGCCCACTCCCCCGGGCACGTCCCAGGAGTAGGGATTCACGATCCCGATCTTCATCGATTCTTCCTCTCGTGCTCGGCCCTCGCGCGCGCAAGCCGTTCGGGGTCAAGGTCCTCGACAAACACCCGCTGCATCATGTGCCAGTCCTGAGGCTTCGACGCCATCATGGCAGCAAACTGATCCACCCACGCCTGCGTGAGCGCCTCGATACGGTTGGATCCCTGCAGTGCCGCCTCGTCCACCGTAATCGGTCCGATGCAGCGCACGCGCACATCGGCCCCCGTCGGGCTCTCATTCTCGTAAGTAATGCACGCCGCGAACAGTGGGCGCTCAAGCTTTGTCGCCAGTGCGGCAGGCCCCGCCGCGACGAGTGCCCGCTGCGTCCCAAAATCCACTTCGATACCCGAGCCAGAAATGTCCCGATCCGCCAGAAGCGGCACAATCACGCCACGCCCGCGCGCTCGTTCAACGAGAGTCGAGAAGACGGACTCCCCCTTCGCGACGCCGATGACCTCCATGCCCAGTCCTTCGCGCAGCGACACGAAACGCTCAAAGAGTGACGGAGGCTCAACTTTCTCAGCGACGGTGACGATGCGACGGCCGTGCGCGCAGACCCACGCACCTGCACGGTCCCAGCTGCCCGAATGTCCCAGGGCGAGGACAACAGGTCCATCCTCACTCGCCTGTGCCAAGGCCTCGAATCCCTCAAAGGACACTCCCTCGAGCAACGGTTCACCGCGACGCGATCCGAGCATCAGCTGTTCGGCATAGTTGCGGATATGGGAGCGAACCGCATCGCGTACCTGAGCATCCGATGGATTTTCTCCGGTTAACCGTGCCATGTTGGAGGCAAGCCGCTCGATCATGGCTCCCCCACGTCTCGCCGCGATCAATGCACCCGCATCCGCCATGCGCATGACGAGGCGTAGCGGAAGGCGGGGCGCAACAGAAAAAGCGAGCGACAGGGGTGAGAAACTCACTGGGTTCCTTCGTCAATGTGGCGGGCAGTAAACCAAATGCGCTGGCACACCGTGACGAATGAGGCAAACGCCACCCACGTCAGGCCGCACGCGAACACCCACTCCGGCAGGCCGAGACTCATGAGCATGGCCGTTCCCATGCCGATGATGAGCCGGTCGGTTCGCTCGGCGATACCCAACTTGGCCACGACACCTACGGATTCCGCACGCGCGCGAGCATAGGGGACGGCAGCCGCGCCCACGATCGAGCAGATGCCGGCAATGATCGACCACGTGCGCACAAACGTGTTGTCCATCTGGAAGACCGCGTACGCAGTCAGGGAGCCAAACACGGCGCCGTCACCCAGCCGGTCGAGCGTCGAATCAAGGAAGGCACCAAAGCGAGTGCCACCCGTCGTCATGCGTGCAAGCGTCCCATCGACGGAATCGCCGAACATCACGACCGCGAGAGCGATACCTCCCTGCCAGATCCACCCCTGCGGGATGCAGATGACAGCGATTGCGACGGTCGCGACCGTTCCGGCAACCGTCACCATGTTGGGCGTCACCCCCGCGCGCGCTAGGACGCGTGCGAGCGGAGTGAAGATAGCCCTCGTGATAGAACGTCCGTGGTTTCCGAGCATCAGTTCTCCTTGGGCCAGGCGGCGGCCAGCCGGGCGCGGGCGTCCTCAAGCAGCTCGGGGACGGCCTTCGTCTGAGCGATAATCGGCAGGAAATTCGCATCCCCCAGCCAGCGCGGAACGACGTGCTGGTGCAGGTGAGCAGCGATACCGGCCCCAGCGACCTCACCCTGGTTCATCCCCAGATTGAAACCTGCCGGAGCAGCGACGGCACGTGTCACTCGCATCGCGGTGGCCGTCAGGTCACCCAGCTCGATGCGCTCCTCGTCGGTGAGCTCCGTGTAGTCGGAGACATGGCGGTACGGGCACACGAGCAGGTGCCCGGAGTTATAGGGGAACAGGTTCATGAGGACGAAGCACGTGCGTCCACGGTAAACGATCAGGCCCGTCTGGTCGTCCTTACCGGGTGCCGTACAAAACGGGCATCCGACATCGGAGGCATCCGAAGGCTTCCCTTCGCCGCGGATGTAGGCCATCCGATAGGGGGTCCAGAAGCGACCGAAGCCGTCCGGGACGCCCGCAAGCGAGCGGGCGTCCTCGGTGGGCAACGGGCCGTTCGGGGTACCGATCGAGTCGGAACCGGCGTCGCGGCTCATGTCTCTCACGCCTCGTCGAGACCGTCGATCTGGTCGGCGTTGTTGCGTGCCTCGATGTGCGACACAATCAGCTCGATCGCGCGGTCAACGGCAATACCGTTGTGCTGCGAACCGTCACGCAGGCGGAAGGACACGGCGCCAGCCTCGACGTCCTCGCCGCCCGCGATGAGCGTGAAGGGGACCTTGTCCTTGGAGGCGTTGCGGATCTTCTTTCCGAAGCGGTCGTCCGACAGGTCGGTCTCGACGCGCACGCCACGCTCACGCAGCTTGGCGGCGACGTCCTTGACGTAGTCATCGAAGGCCTCGGCGACGGGGATGAGACGCACCTGGACGGGAGACAGCCACGCCGGGAACGCACCCGCGTAGTGCTCGGTGAGAACGCCGATGAAACGTTCGACGGATCCGAGCTTCGCGGAGTGGATCATGACGGGGCGCTGACGGCTACCATCGGCCGCCGTGTACTCCAGGTCGAAGCGCTCAGGCTGGTTGAAGTCGTACTGGATCGTCGACATCTGCCAGGTGCGGCCGATCGCGTCCTTGACCTGCACGGAGACCTTGGGGCCGTAGAAGGCGGCGCCACCCGGATCGGGAACGAGGTCGAGACCGGTCGCAGCGCAGGCATCCTCGAGGGCCTTCGTGGCGGCAGCCCAATCCTCGTCCGAGCCAATGAACTTGTCCTTCTTCTTACCGTCCTCGTCGCGCGTGGACAGCTCGAGGTAGAAGTCCTTCAGACCGAAGGCGGACAGGATCGACAGGAAGAACTCGATCTGCGTGCGGATCTCCTCGGAAGCCTGCTCCGGGGTGCAGTAGGTGTGCGAGTCGTCCTGCGTGAAGCCGCGCATGCGGGTCAGGCCGTGGACGACACCGCTCTTTTCGTAGCGGTAGTCGTGGCCCAGCTCGTAGAAGCGCAGGGGCAGCTCACGGTAGGAGCGGCCGCGAGAACGGAAGATGAGGTTGTGCATCGGGCAGTTCATGGCCTTGAGGTAGTACTCCTGGCCTGCCTTCGTCACGTTGCCGTCCTCGTCGCGCTCTTCGTCGACGAGCATGGGCGGGAACATCGTGTCCGCGTAGTAGGGCAGGTGGCCCGACGTGTGGAAGAGACCACCCTTGGAGATCTCGGGGGTGTGCACGAAGTCGAAACCGGCCTTCTTGTGACGGTCGGTGACGTAGGACTCGATCTCGTGGCGCAGGATGCCGCCCTTGGGGTGGAAGACAACGAGGCCGGGGCCGATCTCCTCGGGGAAAGAGTACAGGTCCAGCTCGGCGCCGAGGCGACGGTGATCGCGGCGCTCGGCCTCCTTGATGCGCTCCTGGTAGGCGACGAGGTCTTCCTTGGTGGCCCACGCGGTGCCGTAGATGCGCTGGAGCTGATCGTTCGACTGATCGCCCTTCCAGTAGGCAGCCGAGGCCTTGGTCAGCGCGAAGCCGTTACCGATGAGCTTGGTGGAGGGCAGGTGGGGACCGCGGCACAGGTCCTTCCACGCGACGGAGCCGTCGCGTCGGACGTTGTCGTACATGGTGAGCGTGGCGCCGCCAACCTCGACGGAAGCGCCCTCTGCGCCCTTACCCTTGGTCGTGACGAGCTCAAGCTTGTAGGGCTGAGCGGCGAGCTCGACGACTGCTTCCTCTTCGGAGATTTCGCGGCGCACGAAGCGCTGCCCCTCCTTGACGATGCGCTTCATGCGCTTCTCGAGCTCGCGCAGCAGCTCGGGGGTGACTGCGTCGATGTTGCCGAAGTCGTAGTAGAAACCGTCGGTGATGAAGGGGCCGATGCCGAGGTTCACGTCCGGGAAAACGTCCTGGACGGCCTGGGCGAGCACGTGCGTAGCGCTGTGGCGCAGGATGTTTAGGCCGTCCTCGCTAGCCAGCGTGATGGCCTCGACGGTCGTGCCCTCCTCGAAGGGAGTCTCGAGGTCGCGCGGAGTTCCGTCAACCTTGATAGCGACGACATCGCGAGACTTCTCGAACCACGTCGTGCCCGTGGTCCCCGCCGGTACGGTCTGTTCATGTCCGTCAATGACGAGCGAGATATCGGGCACTGTGTCTCCTAGTTTCATGAGGTACGCGAGATTGTGTTGTTAGTGGGATTCTATCCCCGTGGCGCGAACGCTTCAGGAGCGGGCACGCCAGTCCTTGACGGCTTTCGCCGCGCTGAGGGCACGATAGGTCGCCTTTTTGATCGGCATGTCCCATCCGCCGGGAACGTCTGTGAAGTGTGAGGCAAACGCGCTCTTGTACTTGCCGACGCTGTAGAGCTCAGGGCAGCGCGGCGAGTGCGCACCCATGAGGTCGAATTCGCGCACGCCGTCACGGGCGAGGAATTCGGCGGCCAGGAAGTCCAGGACCGGGGGCTGGCGCAGGCGTCGGCCGGCCTCGGTGGAGGCGCCGTACTCGGCCTGCGCGCGGATTCCCTCGACGAGGCAGAAGTCCCAGCACAAGATGTTGCCCTCGGCGTCGCGCATCGAGAAGATACGCGCATGTTTGGGGCCGAGGATCGTCAGGAGCGTGAGGTAGTAGTCCTTGGGGTGCGGGCGGAAGCCGTCTCGCTGGGCGGTCTCCTCCATGACGGCGTAGTACTCGTCGATGACCTCGGCGGCGTTCGCGGTGTCCTCGTGGAAGGTGATGCCCTCGGTCTTGCCCTTCTTCAGGCCCGAGCGGATGGAGCGCTTGCCGGCCTTGGGCATGGCGGCGAGGATTGCCTCCTCGCTCTTTCCGCTGGTGTCGATGACGACGGTGCGGTCGTAGGAGATTGTCTGCAGCGGCATGCACAGATCGGGGTGCTGGTAGATGGCGTGCAGGCGCACAAAGGCGACCGACTTATCCTTCGCCTTGATTTCACGCAGGAGGTCGGCACGCAGTGCCGCTTCGCGCTCAGGGGTCGCTTCCTTCACCCACGCCGGTCCCCACTTGGCCCACAGGTAGTGGACGCCGCGCACCGAGTACTTGTAGAGCGTGATGAACGCGATCTTCGAGTCGTCCTCGCACCACGCGTAGCGACCCCACACCCCGTGTCCCTGGGACTCCTCGAACGTCTCCCACACGCACGTCTGCTCGATGGGAAGTGAACGGTCCTGGAAGCCAGAGACCGCAGCGATCTTATCGTCCTTGGAAATGGGCACGAGTGCGGTTGTCGTCATGGTGTCCTCGTTGGTCGGAATAATCGGTCGCGTAGGGGGTCAGTCTATCAGGGCCTACTCCCCCGCCGACGAGGCCGGGGCTAGGCACGGAAAAGAGGTGACGTCAGTAGGACGTCTCGGTAGGCTCCGGATAGTAGCGGGCAAACTTACGACGATGGTTCTGCTTCTGGAGCCACACGGTGAGGTTACGTCGCAGATCTTTCTCCGTCGGGTTCAGGAGCAGGTCGAAGCGGCGCCCCTCCCGGATGATGCGTTTGACGCGCGTTCGCAGCTCGGGATCGGTGATGTAGTGCAGGAGCAGCGAGTCAGGAACGAGGGTATACAGGATTTCATCCTTGGCCTGAACCTGCTCACATTCCTGTCCGTCGATAAGGTCTGCGACCATCGGGATCATCGGGTTCGCACCGGCAGCGGCCATATACCAATTGTTACGGCCAATTCGAGGGTTGACCTCGAAGAAGAGGGCACGACCGTCGCGAGGGTCGATCTTCACGTCAAAGTTTGCGAATCCGCGATATCCGTTCTCGGTGAGCAGCGTGCATGCGTCGGCCCACAGCTGGGGGAAGTCTTCGGTGATCATGGCAACCGGGTTGCCGATCATTGTGGGGGCGTGATCCTCCAGCAGGACGCGGGCCGAACCGATGAGCGTCACCTTCCCATGCGAGTCGACATAGGCCGTGATCGATCGCATCGCCGTGTTGTCCCCGGGGATCAGCTCCTGGACCAGGAAAGTATCGCGGAATCCTGCATCCTTCAGGGTCTTCCAGAGTTGCGCCAGCTCCTCGGGCGTATCGATGAACCAGATCTTGCGCTTACCGTCGAAATCGAGAACGTCGTAGGGCTCGCCCTTTGCGGACTTGGCGACAACCGGGAAACTGAACGGAATGTCCGGGGCGACCCAGGCCTCGTCGTCAACGTCGGAAAAATCGACCGCGACCGTGCCCGGCGAGTCAATCCCCGCGCGCTCACACGCGCGCGCAAACTCTTCCTTATCGGTGAGTCGATCCATGACCTCTTCGGTCGGGAAAGGCACTGCGTAGTGCCTCGACAGCGCCTCCATATTGCGGGCGACGAACGCGGAGAAGATGTCGTGGTTCGCCATCAGGATGAGTTTCTTATCCGCGTGCTCACCGGCGATGCTCATCAGGACGTCGAGGAGCTGCGCATCGCTCGCGTGAGCGCTCACGTGCCGGACATCAAAAAAGTGTGACCGCGTGATCGACTCCGTGGGTTGGGAGCCGACGCAGATGCATCGGCAACCAAATGCTTCGTTGAAACAGCGCCCGATTCCATACACGCCGAAGTCTCCACCGATGATGACAGGCAGAATGTCGTCGCGGGGCGACAGGGGGCGAGGCCGGGTCAGGTAGTCGATTGTCATGCCCCAAGCCTAGCGCCTGGTAGGATACAGAACTATCCCTGAGACCTCTCTCACCTCTACGAAAGTTCGCTATGAGTTCGCCATTTTCGCAGCACAATCAACAGCCGTTCCAGCCTCAGCAGGGCGCAAGCGGATACCCCCAGCAGGGAGGCTACCCTCAGGGCGGAAACCAGCAGGGCGGCTACCCCCAGCAGTCTCCCCAGGTCGGCTACGGTGCTTCCCCGTACGGCCAGCCTGCCTACCCTGGCGGGCCAATGGGCCCGCAGCCTTCGGGCTCCAACAACGGAAAGATCATTGCGATCATTGCTGGCTCTTTTGTCGTTGCCCTCGTCGTGGCAATAGTCATCTATGTGGTGTTCGCATACGCCTCGTCTTCCGCTCAAGACGACCGTTCAGCAAGCCCCTCGCCCACATCGTCAAGCTCTCCGTCATACGGATCAAAGCCCACGAGCCAGCCTTCTTCATCGCCCACCTACGGCTCCAAGCCTTCACCGACGTCGGGATCTGGCACCGGCACGGGCTCCTCGAAGGGCTCGAATGGCGGATCCGACCCGGCAGTCGAAAAGATGATTAAGTCCACCTGCGAGAGCCAGATCAACACGGCAATCAAGGGCGCATCGATCACGAATCAGCAGCTCACCCTTGTTTCCTCGACCTCGAGTAAGCAAACCTACGAGTACACGGGTCACGTGACCGGCAGGAAAGCCAAAAACAACGAGGCCGTCGACGGTGACTTCAACTGCAAGGCAGACTACGACCCGGCGACGGGTCTGATTGAGACGACCTTCCAGTAGAAACAACACCCGTCCAGTTGCTCGTCTTACCTTTCTGAGGCGTTCAGCGACTGGAGGATCGGCCACAGTCTCCGAACGTCTCGCTCCATCGACATCAGGGAGTCCCCATGTCCAACCCCTACGCCCCCAACCAGTCATCTCAATGGGGCGGCCCTCAGGCGCCGAACGGCCAGTATCCGGTCGGCACGCAGGGTGGGGCGACGTACGGAGCACCGTCTACGCCTCGGTCCGCAGGCGGGATGGGCACTGGATATGGGCAGGGCCAGGGCGCCTACTACGGCGCACCGCCTGTCCTGCCCCAGATGCAGCCCGCCGGTGGCCCCTCCTACGGATCTGGCGGTGGTATGCCACCGAGGAAAGACTCGCACGCAGGACTCATCATCGGCATTATCGTCGCCGTCCTCGTCATCCTCCTCATGATCGTTTTTGCTGCCGTCGCGACGAGCAACAGACCTCGGTCATCCGGGCAGGCACCCGCGTCTGGAACGCCGACGGCGTCATCCCCCACGGATTCCTCGTCTGGGTCCTCCTCGGGCTCGTCGTCCGGCTCCTCTTCGGGATCATCGTCCGGCTCCGGGCACGGCTCTTCCAAGCCTCGAGACAAGAACGGGAACGACCCACTCACCGATAGCGAGGAGTCCAGTGTTCTCGCCGAGTGCAAGAGCGCTCTCAGTAAGTCCGCGGCATCGGGGAACCTCACGGAATGGACGATTCAGCGCGATGGTAAGACCGACCAGGGCAATCCGCAGTACGTCATGAAGGGCACCTTCGAAGGGACGATCGCATCCGGCAAGAATGGCACGTTCGCGTTCACCTGCAACGCCATCCAGGATCTGAGCAACGGACGGTATATCGCCAACGCAACGCTCGATACGAAGTAAGTCGCCCCCGCGAGTTCTCATGATCCACCGCCCGGAACTGCTCCCCGACACGTACACCAGCGCCTCGCCCTGGTGGAAGAACGCCGTCCTCTACCAGGTTTACCCCCGATCGTTTCAGGATACGAATGGCGACGGTATCGGCGACCTAGAGGGCATCTGTTCGCGCCTGGACTACCTGGCAGATCTGGGCATCGACATCGTGTGGATCTCCCCTATCTATCGATCTCCGCAGGCAGACAACGGCTACGACATCTCGGACTATCGAGATATCGATCCACTCTTCGGGGACCTCGCGGCCTTTGATCGTCTGGTCGCACGCGCGCATGAGCTCGGTATGCGCATTGTGATGGATCTCGTCGTCAACCACACGTCGATCGAACACCCGTGGTTTCTCGAGTCTGCCTCGTCCGTTCATTCACCGCGCCGCGACTGGTATTACTGGCGTGACGCACGCCCCGGCATGGAGCCGGGAACACCCGGTGCGCAGCCGAACAACTGGGAGTCGTTTTTTGGTGGGTCGGCCTGGGAGTACGACCCTCGATCAGGCCAGTATTACCTGCACCTTTTTGCCCGCGAGCAGCCCGATCTGAACTGGGAGAACCCCCGGGTGCGCGAAGCCGTCTACGAGATGATGAACTGGTGGCTGGACCGTGGCGTTGACGGTTTCCGAGTGGATGCCATCGACGTAATCTCTAAGGCACCAGGGCTCCCCGATGGTGGCCCGGCTCGCGCCCCATTCGGTGTCGGGCATGAGCTCTACGCTGATGGCCCTCGCCTGCACGAGTTCTTACAGGAGATGAACGCGCGAACGTTCGCCCATCATCCGGGTACCTTCACGGTCGGCGAGGCCTCGAACGCGTCTCCTGAGTCGGCGCTGCTGTTCTGCGCGCCGGAGCGCGGTGAGTTCAACATGCTCATTCAGTTTGAACACATGAATGTGGGGCTCGAGGACGGGAAGTTCTCACCTCGTCCCCTCCAGGAGGGCGAGCTCGCCGGTGTCTTCACGCGTTGGCAGGAGACGCTCGGGGAACGCGGCTGGAACGCTCTGTATCTGGAGAACCATGATCAGCCTCGTTCGGTCGCCCGATTCGGCGATGCTGAGGCGTATTGGCGAGAGTCGGCTACAGCCCTCGCGACGGCTTACTTCCTGCAGCGCGGGACACCTTTCATCTATCAGGGTCAGGAAATCGGGATGCTCGGAGGTTCTTTCTCGGCACCCTCCGATTTCCGTGACGTTGAATCCCTCACCTATTTGGCCGGTTGCGGCGACAACCACGTGCCCGGCGGGGTGGCCACGATGTCGCGCGATAACGGGCGCACTCCCATGCAGTGGGACGACTCCCCCACCGCCGGTTTCACCTCCGCCCATCCTTGGATCAGCATCCCGCCGTCGGCTTCTCGGATCAACGTCGCGGCGCAAATGCAGGATCCCAGCTCAATCCTGTCGTATTACAAGGCGCTGATCGATGCTCGCCACCGCATTCCCGCACTGACTGACGGCACATTCGATCGGATCGACGTCGGTGATCCCGCGCTCTTCACGTACTGTCGCCGCACGTCGTGCAGCGAGGTTCTCGTGATGGTGAACCTCTCGGGTACCGCTCGTGCGCCGCACCTCCCCTCCCCCGACGAGGCGTGGACGCCGTCACGCTGGACACTGTACCTGGGCAATGTGGACGAGCCGGGCGCAGGTGGTTCTCCTGACGGGCAGAACGAGGAAGATTATTCCCTGCCCCCATGCGCATCGATGAGACCGTGGGAGGCTCGCGTCTACGTGCACGCTCTGTCAGCGCCTCGCGATCGGAAACGCTCCTCGGTGCGTCTATCCGTATCCCGATAGCCGTACGCTCGCGCGCATGCGGGAGGATCACGCGGAAAAGCGCGGATGAGAAGAGGTCGTCTTCTCATCCGCGCTTCTTTCAGGGAATGTGTCAGCTGCGACGGCGCTGAGCGATCACCAGTGAGACTCCTGCAATTGCCACGAGGCCCGCCAGGAAGCCGAGGCTCGCTGCATCTGTGCCTGTCTTCGCCAGACGCGGCGCCGGAGGTGTCGACGGGGTCGGGCTCTCCGACGGTGTCGGCGTCTGAGGAGGCGTGGGTGTCGGCGTCTGAGTAGGCGTCGGACTCTCCGACGGCGTCGGGGTCGGAGTAGGCGTCGGCGTCGGGCTCTCCGAGGGCGTCGGCGTCGGGCTCTCCGAGGGCGTCGGCGTGGGCGTCGACGTCGGAGTAGGCGTCGGTGTCGGCGTCGGAGTAGATGTCGGCGTCGGAGTAGGTGTCGGCGTCGGCGTCGGAGTAGGTGTGGGCGTGGGGCTCTCCGACGGCGTGGGCGTGGGCGTCGGCGTCGGGGCAAGCTTGTTGTTGAGCTTGAGCGCAAAGACGTTATCCTCGCTCAGCGTAAACGTCGCCTCGCGGTTACCGGCTTTGAGAGTAACGCCCTGCGCGGTCTCGAAGATGCGGCTCTCGGCCTCGTTCCAGGTGACACCATCGGCGGTAGGAAGTTCACCCTCGGAGACAGTCACCTGCGTACCAAGGGGCAACGTTCCCGGATAGGTGTACTTCTTGCCCGCCTTCACGGTCGCCTGGTAGGTCTTGTTCACTGACGGATCGGCGTCATTCTTCAGGGTGATGTTGAGGGTGTAGTTGAGGTCCTTGGCTCCCTCGGGCAGCTCGCCGTCAACCTTCTTGACCACCGAGAAGGTCTGATGGGCGAAGGCGTCCGCCACCGCGCCAAAACGCGCAACCTTGGTAACAGGCGCAACATTCTTACCCGGAACAGTGAAGTTGACCGTATTAGTGAACTTACCGGCCACATCTGCCGCGCGCTTAGCACCCTGAACACGGCTCGGGATCTCAACGATCGCGGACTGGTGAGCAGGGATCGTCGGGAAGTTGACCGTGACCTTCTGCGGGGTGCACGTAACTGTGGAGCCTGCGCCAAAGGCGCCGTTCGACGTGTCCTTGCTCTGACGCTTACCCTCGGGAGTGGTCGGATCAACGACGACGAAGGTGTGCTTCTTGACGTAGTCGGTCACTGTCGCGCAGTCAAAGGACCAGTCCTCACCTGCAGGAACCTCGTCAACAATCGATCCTCCGGTCACGGACTGCTCCCCGGCGGGGAAGATGACACGCCACATGATGGCCTTATTCTCGTCACCGTCCTCACTGTCGTTCAGTCCGAGCCAGCCTTCCTTGGCATAGTGCGCCTCACCAGTCGGCTTCACGACCACATTGAGCGTGCTTGCCAATACCTTGTTGCCGACCTGAACCTGGAAGTTCTCCTTCGCGGGTCCGGTATAGCGAACCATTGCGCTCGTCGTGACGGAACCGGCCCATTGCGCAGCAGAGTCGGCATTCTCGTTAAAGACAACGGTGACAATGCCGGCGGTTCCCCACGTACCGCATCCGACGACGACACCGTTTGCAGAGCGAACGTCGAAGGTGCGTTCAGCGGTGGGTCGCAGGATCGGCTGGCCGCTACCGGCCTCGGCGACGGTCGCGTCGTAGGTGAAGAAGTCACCGGCCTTGACGGCCCCCTTCGTCTTCCACGGAAGCTTCACTCCGAGATCCCACAGATCAGCAACCGTCTTGGCCTGACTCCCCTGGGGGTTGACCAGCTGCACGTTGTCCCAGTCGAGATCAACCTTGTCATTGACGTTCGTCGTCGGGGCGGGGCATGCGAGTGCCGTAGCGGACGCAGTGCCGGTCGTAGATAGCTGCAGAGCACCAAAGAAAGTCAGTACCAATGCAAAAGCCACAAGAAGTGCGCTAAGCCGACTGCTCTTGAACGCGACCATAAATTACTCCTGTCGATGGGCGTGAGGCTATGTCGCCTCAAGCACATAATTATAGAGTAACGACACAAAATAGCCGACAATTGCACAATCAGAGAGAAACTATTTCGATATAATTTTGCTGTCAAACAGCTCTTACCTGTATATCTATAGATTCAGAAAGCACTGAGTAAATCACCCATTTTAATTTCCCGCACAGCAGGTCAATCAGGCTTGACCAGCACAAACGCATATGCGACTCAAAAATGTACTTCATCATATTATCTGCCATTCCTGACGATTGTTGAGCCCAACCACCACAGGGCGACAACCCTCTCTCACCCTGCTGACTATCACGAACAATCGATAGAAATCGGCTTGAACCAGGCGATTCAGTCCCCCATAACACGCACGCATAACCTGTTGCAGCATCGATGCACCCGCTGCATCCACTCATCAGACACGCAACGCAACAAGGAGCCTGCCGTTTTGACAGGACTTTCGTCTTTTGACGCCTCTCTACCCCATCTCCCCGAAGAGTTCGAGAACCATTCAACAGGAAGCCGTAACAATTCAGCTATTCTCGTTCCAGATGCGAGAAATAAACACCTGCGCTCCCCCTCCGCTTGTGGGCGAATCGCTGCTTGCCAGCTCGCCCCTGACACACCGCAACGGAGAAAAAAGTGGGCGGGATGAGCAACGCTCATCCCGCCCAGCGAGAGTTAGTCAGGCGCTCACACGCCCCACTGACCAATCACATCAGTGACCGCGACGCTTGGCAGCCACGAGGGACAGGCCAGCAATTGCGACAATTCCTGCCAAGACGCCCAGTCCGGCAGCATCCGTACCGGTCTTCGCCAGCTGAGGTGCAGGCGACGGCGTGGTCGAGGGGGTCGGAGCAGGAGTCGAGGGCGTGGCCGACGGGGTCGGAGTCGGCGCCAGAACGTTCGTAAGCGTCAACGAGTAGACCTGATCATCACTCAGCGTGAAGGTGGCCTCACGATTGTTCGCAGAGAGGGTGACACCATCGGCGGTCTCAAAGACTCGGCTCTGGCCATCAACCCACGTGATGTCGGCACCGGCGGGCAGGTCACCCTCAGAAACGGTGACAACAGTGCCCAGCGGGAGCGACGTGGGGTAGGTGTAGGTTTCACCAGCCTTGAGGGTCGCTTCGAAGGTCTTGTTCACCGAGGGATCAGCATCGTTCTTCAGAGTGATCGACAGCGTGTACTCGAGGTCCTTCGCGGACTCGGGCAGGTCACCCTCCACCTTCTTGGTCACAGAGAAAGTCTGGTGGGCGTAGGCGTCGGCGGATGCGCCGTAGCGCAGAACCTTCGTGATGGGCTCGGTGATCTTCACGCCCGCGACATTGAAGTTCACAGTGTTCGAGAAGAGACCGTTAATGTCGCCAGCCCGCTTGGCGCCCGCAACATGGCCGGGCAGAAGAATGATGGCGGACTGGTTCGCCGGGATTTCGGCGAGCGTGACGGTCACCTTGGTCGACGTGCAGTCGACCTGCGCAGCGGCACCAAAAGCGCCGTGCGAGGTGTCATTGCCCTGGCTCAAACCGGCGGATGTCGTCGGGTCAGTCACGAGGTAGGTATGGTTCTTCGTGTACTCGTTCACGACATCGCAGTTGAAGTTCCAGTTGGAGCCCGCGGGGACCTCGTCAACGATCGAAGCGCCGGTCACGGCCGTATCGCCAGCAGGGAAGACGACGCGCCACATGATGGCCTTATTCTCATCCCCATCCTCGCTGTCAGAAAGGGTCAGCCAGCCATCCTTCTGGTAGCGCGCCACGCCGGGCGTACGGCGCAGCATGGTCAGCTCGCGCTCTACCTTCTGACCCAGCTTCACCTTGTAGGTCTCATCTCCGGGGCCCGTGTAGTAGGTGAGGCCGTTCGTAGAAACGTGGCCGTACCACTGCGCGGCAGACTCGACCTTTTCGTTGAAAACGACGGTCACCTTGCCGTCAGTGCCCCAGGTACCACAGCCGACGACAACGCCGTTATTGGAGACAACCTCAAACTGGCGGGTAATGTTCGGGCGCAGGACGCTCTGGCCCGTCGCGGAGTTCACGATCGACGCGTCATAGGTGAAGTAGTCGCCCGCCTTGACGCGTCCCTGTGTCTGCCACGGGAGCTTGATGCCCAGGTCCCACCAGTCACCAACAGCATGGGTCTCTCGACCGCTGTGGTCGACAAGCTGAGCGTTCTCCCAATCCAGCGTGACCTTGGCACTCACATCCGTAGTCGGCGCCGGGCAGCTCAAGGGAGCCGCGGAAGCAGGGGCCTGGGCGCCAACGAACTGCGCCAGACCGAAGAAACTCAGAACCAATGCGAAAGTCGCAAGAAGGACGCCGAAGTGACGGCGCTTCAGGGCAACCATAGAAAACTCCTGTCAACGGGATGAGCGACGGCGTCGCCGCATACCGGATCAGTCTATGCCAATCACCTGCAATACGGTCAAGAATGGAAAAAATACGTTCTGAAAACACCGAAAAATGCGGGATCGACAAAAGTAATTCTCGCTGAATTTTCAAGCTACTTTATAAACTGACAAAATTTGTTGTTCGGGCGTGTCGCCAACGCTGACAACAGTGGCACCGAGAGTCCGACAAACTAACCTGCTGTTCAGGAAACAAACCGAACGGATAACAGGAGGCGCTCAGCTGACACCAAATTACCGGCTAGCTCCCCAACCACGTGGACAGTCGACGCTCGCCCAATGGACCAACCACACCGGCAGAAAGCCCAACACTGCAGAGGAGCGAGAAGCGGCAGCGCATGCCCACTGCCACACACAACAAAACTCCCACCGGAACAGTGGGAGCCAGATACACAAAAAGCCGGATCGTTAGATCCGGCTGACTGGTGGGCGATACTGGGATCGAACCAGTGACCTCTTCCGTGTGAAGGAAGCGCGCTACCCCTGCGCCAATCGCCCGAGGTGGGTACGGGATTCGAACCCGTGTATACGGCTTTGCAGGCCGCTGCCTCGCCTCTCGGCCAACCCACCACACCCAATGGGATCGAGTGGATTCCCGATTGAGAGCGGATGACGGGACTCGAACCCGCGACCCTCACCTTGGCAAGGTGATGCTCTACCAACTGAGCCACATCCGCGTGAACCGCATGTGCGGCCGGGCTAAAGCCCGCCGATCCTGTTACCAGGATGACCGTGGGCGATACTGGGATCGAACCAGTGACCTCTTCCGTGTCAGGGAAGCGCGCTCCCGCTGCGCCAATCGCCCGAGCGGATGACGGGACTCGAACCCGCGACCCTCACCTTGGCAAGGTGATGCTCTACCAACTGAGCCACATCCGCGTTTCTCAGAACGTCAACCGTTCTTCGCAACGGGTAAAACCTTAACAGACGATCCACCCCGAACGCAAAACCAAACAGCCGTTATCCAAGTCACATGACCATTATTGCGCGGATTATGGCCCATCACGGCACATTCGTGGGAGGCTTGACGGTATGGAAACGCGACCTGGCAAGGCCTACCCCCTGGGTGCCACCTTTGATGGAACCGGTACGAACTTCGCGATCTACTCCTCGGTCGCAACGTCTGTGACGCTGTGCCTCTTGGATGACGATCTCAATGAAATGCGCATCCCCATGACGGAGGTCGACGCCTACGTCTGGCACGTCTACGTGCCTCAGGTGCGCGCCGGACAGCGCTACGGATACCGCATTGACGGCCCCTGGGACCCCCAAAATGGCCTCCGATGCGACTCCTCGAAGCTCCTCCTTGACCCCTATGCGAAGGCGATCGAAGGGCAGCTGACAGATTCTCTCGATCTTCTCTCCTATCAGGCCGACGACCCGCTCACTCTTAAAGGCGGGGACTCAGCCGACGCCACGATGCATTCGGTCGTCGTGAACCCCTTCTTCGACTGGGAGGGCGACCATAGCCCCGGCCACGATTACTCGGAGTCGATCATCTACGAGGCCCACATCAAGGGCATGACTATGCGCCACCCCGAGATCCCGGAGGATCTGCGAGGAACGTACGCCGGCATGGCACATCCGGCCATCATTGAGCACTTGAAGAAGCTCGGCATCACCACAGTTGAGCTCATGCCGATCCAACAGTTCACGAACGACACGACCCTGCAGGCGAAGGGGCTGTCGAACTACTGGGGTTACAACACGATCGGTTATTTTGCCCCGCACAATGGCTACGCGGCGACGAAGGAACCGGGCGCGCAGGTCTCTGAGTTCAAGGCAATGGTCAAGGCGCTGCACGCTGCCAACATCGAGGTCATCCTCGATGTCGTCTACAACCACACGGCCGAGGGCAACCACATGGGACCGACCCTGTCGTTCCGCGGCATCGACAACCCCTCGTACTACCGCCTTGTCGACGGGGACCGTCAGCACTACTTCGATACGACGGGCACGGGCAACTCCCTCCTGATGAGTTCCCCTCAGGTCCTGCAGCTCATCATGGATTCGCTGCGCTATTGGGTCACGGAGATGCACGTCGACGGCTTCCGCTTCGACCTCGCCTCCACCCTGGCCCGTCAGTTCGCCGAAGTCGACCGCCTGTCCGCTTTCTTCGATCTGATCCACCAGGATCCCGTCGTCTCGCAGGTCAAGCTCATCGCCGAGCCGTGGGATGTCGGCTCTGACGGCTACCAGGTGGGCGGCTTCCCACCCCTGTGGTCCGAGTGGAACGGCAGGTACCGCGATACGGTGCGCGACTTCTGGCGCGGAGAGTTCTCCTCGTTGCCCGACTTCGCCTCGCGCCTCGCGGGGTCCTCCGACCTGTATGGCTCGACGGGCCGCAAGCCCATGGCGTCCATCAACTTCGTGATTGCACACGATGGCTTCACGCTGCGCGACCTCGTCTCCTACAACGAAAAGCACAATGAGGCGAACCTCGAGGGCGGTGCGGATGGTGCGAACGACAACCGTTCGTGGAACTGCGGCGCCGAGGGCGACACAGACGATCAGGACATCATCGAGTTGCGCTACCGACAGCAGCGCAACTTCCTGACAACCCTCATGTTCTCTCAGGGCGTGCCGATGATCGCCCATGGTGACGAGCTCGGGCGCACCCAGCGCGGCAACAACAATGCCTACTGCCAGGACAACGAGATCTCGTGGATCGACTGGGATCTGGACGAGCACGATCACAAGCTGCTGCAATTCACCCGCCACCTCATCCACCTGCGCCGCGATCACCCCGTCATGCGCCGTCGGCGCTTCCTCGAAGGACCGGCCGAGCGCGGCGGCGAGTCGGAACTCGGCGAAATCGAGTGGTTCACCCCCGGCGGTACCCACATGACGGAGGAGGAGTGGAACCAGCCGTGGGCACGATCGACGATGGTGTTCTACAACGGCGACGCCATTCGAGAGCCCGACGCAAATGGGCGCCGGATCCTCGATGACGATTTCCTACTACTTCTGAACGCGGCTCCAGAGCCCGTCGATTTCACGCTCCCCGACACGAAGTACGGTCACATCTGGCACACCGTTGTTGACACAGCGGGTGACGATGATCGCGCCGAGTACCACTCGGGCGACGTCGTGCACGTTGGGCCTCGCACGTCGTACATCCTGCGCAACCCGCGCGGGCTATAAACGAGTAAGACAAACCGCCAACCTCCGGGTACGTGTACCGGCTATTTATCGACCTGGGGGTTGGCGGCGCGTCTGGCCCAAAAGGCGTGTGGACACCCGTACGATTTGATTTGTGAATGAAAACGCGGTGCCCGAGGAGTTTATGCGGGCTCTGCTGTCCCTGCGGCAAGCGGACCACCTGCCGCACATCCTCCTCGAGGAGGTCCCCCCGCCTCGTCGTTTGGCGCCCTACACGGCTGCACTTGCGATGCGGACCACGGACGAGGACGAGGCCGGACAGCCCCTATCGAGTGGTCGCATGGTGATCCTGCACGATCCTATCGAGCAGCTCGGCTGGAATGGTACGTTCCGCATCGTCTCTCAGCTGCGCGCCCAGGTAGATGCCGAGATGATCGGCGATCCCATGCTGTCGGAGGGGGTCTGGGGCTGGACGCTGGACTGCTTGGAGAGCGCAGGGGCAGGATTCCATGACATGACGGGCACCGTGACGCGGGAAATGAGTGAAGCTTTCGGTGGTCTCGAGCTACGCGGATCATCCCTATTCGTCGAGGTCCGCGCGTCATGGACGCCGTACAGTGAGTATCTTGGTGAGCATCTGTCCGGATGGGCGGATGTGATGCGTCGGACGGCAGGGATTGTGCCTGCCCGTCATCTCGAAGGAGTCTGAGTGCTGGTCAACAATGGCGGCGGCTTGCCGCAGGGCGATACGGATAATCCGGAGCTTATCGCGCAGCCGCGTGGGGGGACCCCTGCCGTCATTGACACTCGGAAGGATCTTGAGGCGGCGGCCCGCGCGCTGAGCGCTGGTTCGACCCCGATCGCCATGGATGTTGAGCGAGCTCAGGGTTTCCGCTACGGCGCAGACCCCTACCTCGTCCAGATTCGACGTGAGGACGTGGGCACATTCCTCATTGATACACACGCACTGCCGGACCTGTCTGCGCTTCAGCCGGGCGTGGAAGACGTCTGGCTCCTGCATGATTGCCTGCAGGACTTGCCGAATCTTCGCCAGGTGGGACTCCGTCCCCCGGCTCTCTTCGACACTGAGATTGCCGCCCGCCTGATTGGCCTGGAGCGTTTCGGCCTGGCGGCTGTCGCCGAGCAGATTCTCGGCCTGGGCCTCGTGAAGGATCATCAGGCATCGGATTGGTCGGTTCGTCCCCTACCCAAGGAGTGGCTGCGCTACGCGGCCCTCGACGTCGAGTTGCTGACCGAACTCTACTATCGCCTGTCGAAGAGGCTCGATGAGATGGGCCGCTGGGAGTGGGCACAGCAGGAGTTTGCCCATGCGCTATCGGTCACTCCTCCTGCTCCTAAGCCCGACCGGTGGCGTTCCGTGCCCGGCGCGGGCAAGATCCGTTCCCGCCGTGGTCTCGCGGTCTTGAAGGCCCTGTGGGAGACGCGCGAGTCGATTGCTCAGCGTATCGACCTGAGCCCGGGCCGCCTCGTGCGCAACGCGGCCCTTGTTCGCGCGGCCTCAAATCCTCCGCGCAATAGGCGCGCCCTCATGAGCATCAGCGAGTTCCGCTCCCCCGTCGCCCGCCAGTACGAAGACGAGTGGATGCGGGCACTGGCCAGCGTGGCCGCCATGACTGATGATGAGCTTCCCCCCAAGCGCAAGCCCGTTCAACCGGGGTCGATCCCGGAGCCTCGCCAGTGGAACCGAATCGACGAGGCTTCGGCCGCGCGCCTGGGAACGGTACGCAACGCTGTCGCCTCGGTCGCGTCGAGTCTCGGGCTCGCGCCCGAGGTGGTCCTGGCGCCCCAGGTGCAGCGCTACCTCGCGTGGGCTCCCCTAGACCCATCGCGTCCGTCTGGCGACGAGGTCGAAGAACGCATGGTCAATCGCGGTGCGCGCGACTGGCAGATCGATCTGACGCTCGACCCAATCTGCGACGCGCTCGGCGTCTGACCAGGGATCGTTAGCGGGCGGGGAGCCGCTCAATCAGCTCGCGCACGGCACGCTCAATGCCGTCGGCGTCGTAGCCGAAGCGCGCGATCAACGCCGTTCGATCACCATGCTCGGGGAATCCCTGCGGCACGCCGAGGCATCGTACGGGCACGCCCGCTTCCGCCAACGTATCGCGCAGTGACCAACCGAAACCGCCCTGGACGATGCCATCCTCGACGCTGACCACGCAATCGTAATCGTGAGCCATCGCTGTCAGCTCCTGCGGCACTGGGATCATCCACTGCGGATCCGCGACGGTCACACTCACACCGTCAGCCACCAGGCGACGCGCGGCCTCAATCGCATCGGGTGCGCATGCTCCGGTACCGACAATGAGGACTCGAGCGGGCGAGTCTGCCCCGGCCTCGTCGACAAGAATGTCCACTCCCCCGACGCTACGAAGCGCAGGCATAGGCTCCGGCAGAGAACCCTTGCGGTATCGGATGACGGTGGGCGCATCATCAACATCGAGCGCCTCACGCACGCGGCAACGCAGTGTGTCCTCATCACGGGGCGCGGCCAGACGCAGGCCCGGAATCAGGGAGCACATGGCAATATCCCACACGCCGTTATGCGACGCGCCGTCCGCACCCGTGACGCCGGCGCGATCAAGCACGAGCGTCACTCCCGCACGATGGAGTGCAACATCCATGAGGAGCTGGTCGAAGCCACGGTTCAAGAACGTCGCATAGAGCGCGACAACGGGATGCGCACCCTCGTAGGCCATGCCAGCTGCGGAAGCCACGGCCTCGGCCTCGGCGATGCCGACGTCGATCACGCGACCCGGGTAGGCCTCGTGCATCGGGCCCAAACCGACCGGGCGCATCATCGCCGCGGTAATGCCGACGATATCGTCGCGCGTAGCCGCCTGAGCGCAAATCTCATCGGCGAACACTCCGGTCCAGCCAAAACGCTCAGGAGCGACGGGCAGGCCAGTCTCCGGGTGGATCGGTCCGACGGCGTGGAAGCGATCCGCTATATCTTCCTCTGCGGGAGTGTATCCGCGCCCCTTCTCCGTGATCATATGGACGAGGACAGGCTCGCTCAGAGAACGCGCCCGGCGAAGCGCAGTCTCCACCGCAGAAATGTCATGCCCGTTGACAGGCCCAATGTATTTCAGGCCCAGGTCTTCGAACATCACCTGGGGAATGAGAGCGTCCTTGATACCCGCCTTCAGGCCGTGCAACGCGTCGTAGGCCGCGCGGCCGGGCGTGCCATGACTGAGGAGATGCTGTTTTCCCCAGGCAAGCGCCTTCTCATAACCAGCGGAGGTACGCAAGGCATCAAGATGATCGGCGAGTCCACCGATCGTCGGCGCATACGAGCGCCCATTGTCGTTCACCACAATCACGATGCGACGATTCTTCGCCGTCGCAATGTTGTTGAGCGCCTCCCACGCGAGGCCGCCGGTCAGCGCGCCATCGCCGATCACACCGACAGTCCACGTACGGTCACCCCGGCGATGCTTTTCCCGCGAAATACCATCCACCCACGCGATCGACGCGGACGCGTGCGAAGACTCAACGACGTCATGCTCAGATTCGGCGCGCGACGGGTAGCCGGACAGTCCGCCCGGGCATCGCAGCGATGAAAAATCCTGACGGCCCGTCAACAGCTTGTGCACATAAGCCTGGTGACCCGTATCGAACACAATCGTGTCCTGCGGGGACCGAAACACCCTGTGCAAACCGATCGTTAGCTCAACGACACCCAGATTGGGACCAAGGTGCCCACCCGTGCGCGACACGTTGTCAATCAGGAACCCGCGAATTTCCGCCGCCAAATCGTCCAGCTGCTCGCGTTCCAGGCGACGCAGCTCACGCGGTGCGCTGCAGCGCGACAGCAGGTCGCGCGACTCTCGTGTTCCAGACATAGCAACCAGTGTAGTTGCCCAAGCGTCTCACCTACAGATCAAAGTGCATGTCAGCTACCTTCGACCCGCGCAGGCGACAAGCACGCGCACTAAGATAGACACTGTTGGCTCGCCGTACCGCTTAAGGAGGCACTATGTCCGTCACCGTCGCACCCCACGGCCTGTGGGAGTCCCCCATTTCGGGCGATTCCTTCACCGCCCGTTCGGTCACGCTCTCCCAGGTTCGTGTCGATGGACCCGATACCTACTGGGTTGAAGGACATCCACTCCAGGGCGGTCGCGGCACGTTGCTGCGCCGTCGTGCAACGGGTGAGACGGGCGAAGTTCTGCCCCTGATCGATGGTTCTCGCCTGCCCGACGTCGGCACACGCGTGCACGAGTATGGCGGTAAGGCGTATGCCGTTCACCATGGCGTCATCGTCTTCTCCGATCAGACCGATGGCCGCGTGTACGCCTTTGATACGGCCGATCCGCGCCGCGTCGTGCGCCCGCTCACGACCCTGTCGAAGGTCCGTTACGGCGACTTCTGGATCGCCGACGTGCGCGAACTCGTGTACGCGGTCGCCGAGGACCACTCAGCTCCGGGCGAGCCCGTGAACAAGATCGTCGCCATTCCGCTCGATGGGTCCGCCGCGCGCGATGACAGCGCAATCATCACGGTGTTCGAGGGCACCGACTTCGCGCAGGCACCAACGGTGTCCCCGGACGGCACAAAGATCGCGTGGATCACCTGGAACCACCCGAACATGCCGTGGACGTATTCTCAGCTGCGCGTCGCCTCCCTGACCTTCGAGGGAACCATCGACCAGGAGGTTGTCCTGGTGGATCGCCCGGGCGTGTGCGTCTACGAGCCACGTTGGACCCTTGACGGTGACCTGATCCACGTGGATGATTCCTCCGGCTGGGCAAACCTGTACCGCACCCAGGGCTTCGTGTGGAAGGTAGGCGAGGACGCAAACGCGTGGACCTCGCGGCTGCGCACCCGTGCGTTGCACCCCGGACATCGCGCATTCTCGCACCCGCACTGGCAGCTCGGCCTGCACTCCTACGATAACTACGACAACGACTACCTCGTGTGTTCGTGGGCTGAGGACCAGGTCTGGCACATCGGAACTGTGCGTATCGACAACGGCATGGCCGAAGAGTGGGCGACCGGTTGGTGGCCCATCGGTAACGTGGCAGCCGCTGATGGTCGCGTCGTTTTCCTTGCCGACTCCGCCACCCACACGCCCGCCATCATCGAAGTATCGCGTGGTAAGACCAAGGTACTGCGTCCTTCCTCAGAGGCCGAGGTCCCGACCGCCCTCGTCTCCACGGCCGAGATGCTGACGTGGAAGACCTCGGACGGCGAGGAGGCTCACGGCTTCTACTACGCGCCCGTGAACCCTGATTTCACCGCCCCTGAGGGTGAGCTTCCGCCCCTCATCGTGAACGTGCACGGCGGCCCGACCGAGGCTGCACGCCCCGGCCTGCAGGTGCCGTTCCAGTACTGGACCAGCCGTGGATTTGCTGTTCTGGACGTGAATTTCCGCGGCTCGACCTCCTTCGGGCGTCCCTACCGTCAGCGTCTGAACGGCAACTGGGGCGTCATGGACGTTCAGGACTGCATTGACGGCGCCCAATACCTCGTTGATCTGGGGCGCGTCGATCCCAAGCGGATCGCGATCCGCGGCCGTTCCTCCGGTGGCTTCACCGTGCTCAACGCGCTGGCATCCTCTGACGTGTTCACCGCCGGCGCTTCCTTCTCGGGCATCGCAGACCTGGCGAAGCTGGCCGAAACCAGCCACAAGTTTGAGTCGCACTACGATGGCATTCTGCTCGGTACGGACGACAGGTCGGATCCGGTGTGGGCGCAGCGCTCGCCGATTAACCGAGTATCCGACATTAAGGCGCCTCTCATGCTCCTGCAGGGCACCGCAGACCCGGTGGTCCCCGCCTCGCAGGCCCAGGAAATGTACGACGCGCTGCGGGCGAACGGCAATGCTGTTGCCCTCAAGCTCTATCAGGGTGAGGGACACCGCTTCCGCTCGGCCATCAACATCAAGGATGCATGGCAGTCGGAGCTGTCCTTCTACCGGACCATCTGGGGCATCGCCACTGACGCCCCCATTCACGTGGAGATCGCAAACCTGTGACACACACAGCACAGTCCCCGCAGCTAGAGGAACCGGCTGCGGGGACTCGCTTACGCGTCGGCCAGACGGTCGCCGCGCATCGTTCCCTGCTCGGCGTCGCCGCTGCACTCGTTGGCGGCGTCGTCGGCGCAGCAGCCGTCCTGTTTAACCTTGCGATCCGCGCATGGACCTGGGTGTCGACAGGTTTCGACGAGTACACGACCCACATCGGCCAGTCGCACGGCGTCTGGGGGTGGGCACCTTGGCTCTTTCTCCTCCTCTCCCCCGCTATCGCTGGTCTCCTCTACGGACCGCTGATCCAGCGCTTCGCGCCTTCCGCGAAGGGCCACGGCATCCCCGAGGTGATGCTCGCTGTGCGTCGTAAGGGTGGGCGTATCCCGGGGCGCGTTGCGATCGTGAAGATCATTGCGTCGGCACTGACTATTGGCTCGGGCGGATCCGCTGGCCGCGAGGGCCCGATCGTTCAGGTCGGAGCGTCGCTGGGTTCCACCATTGCCTCGTGGCTGCATATGCCCGTCTCCCGCGTGGTCTTGCTGGCCTCGTGCGGCTCGGCGGCTGGCATCGCGGCCACATTCCATGCGCCTCTCGCGGGTGCCGTCTTCGCTCTTGAGGTTATTCTCGTCGAATTCACGGCCGAAACCTTCGGTTTCGTCGTCCTCTCAGCCGTCACGTCGTCGGTGGTTGCACGCATCCTGCAGGGGGATGAGATGGTCGTGCACGTCGCCGACAACCTGACGTTCGCGTCGATGTCGGACATGTGGTGGGTTGCTGTTCTCGGCCTCGTTGCTGGCCTGTGCGGCTTGGGCTTCTCGAAGCTCCTGTATGCCTCAGAGGACGCGATTGACTGGGTGTGGGCACGCACGCACCTACCTGAGTGGGCGCGTCCGGGTGTCCTCGGTCTCGCCCTCGGCGTCGCTCTCGTTGCGTTCCCGTACATGTACGGCTCGGGGTATCCGCTGGAGGAGGAGGCGATCGCCGGAAACTTCTCGATCGCATTCCTTCTCGCCCTCATGCTGGGGCGCGCCGTCTACACGTCGTTCACGATCGGTATGGGCGGTTCGGGCGGCGTCTTCGCGCCCACGCTCTTCATCGGTGCGATGGCTGGTGCGGCCTTCGGAAACATTGTCTCCCCGCTATCGGATTCTCCCATCGGTGTTTTTGCCGTGGTCGGCATGGGTGCCGCTTTCGCGGGCGCCGCACGTGCCCCCATGACGGCCGTTCTCATCATCGTGGAGATGACCGGCCAGTTCTCGCTGATTCTGCCGATGATGCTCGCAGTCGTGATCGCGACGGGGGCGTCGCGTTTCCTCACGCGCGCGACGATCTACACGGAGAAACTGCGCCGCCGCGGTGACGTGCTTGACGACCCGGTCGACGGCACTCTGCTGGGTACCCGCGCGGCGTCCGAGTGGATGATGGAGGTCCCCGAGACACTGGCATCGACCACGAGCGCTGCCTCCGCCATCGCTGCCCTGCGCCGCACGAGGGAGACGGTTCTGCCCGTCGTGTCCGACAAAGGGCGTTTCGTCGGCCTCGTGTCCTCGTTGCGCCTGGCTGAGCTCACGCAGGAGGATGGTTCTCTGGATGCTCCCCTGGCGGATTTGCCTCTCATCGACGAGGCCGTGGCCGCCTCCGCTCCCCCGTCCGAGGTTCTCGGGGCGCTGCGGCGCACAGGCCTGCAGTCTTTGCCCGTCGTGGATATGGATCGACACGTCGTGGGCTGGGTATCCGAACGCGACCTGGTGGATCGCATGTACCGCGATCAGCGCCGCGCAATCGAGGCGCGCACGCAGACGTCGTGGGGCTCGCGCATGCTAGAGCGCAAGAAGAACAACTAGCAGCGAAAACCCGATATCTGCGGACCATAACAGCACGACACAGCTCAGCCGGGCTGCACACAAAACCCGCATGCAATTCCCGCCACAGTAGCATCAGTTCATATCTGTTCGCTGCGATTTGCAAGGGAATTGCATGGGTTCAAGCAGCCATACCGAGCTGGCCTGTCGCGAAAATGCTCTGATGAGACTCAAGTAATCGATTGCGGATAAATTGGGCCTATTTGTCGCGACTCAGAACCTTTAGGATGAGCGTCTCAGTGCGCGATGAGTAAAGATATCGCCTCAGCGAAGTCATCGCCCTATCGATGGAAAAGAGTAACTCAAGTCCTTCGTAAATTCGCAATGCTAGAGATGATTCAAGCGATTCTTTCCGCCTGTCAACCACATCACGATCAACTGCCCAAAGATAAGGTTCCCACATCTCAATCCATGAACGAACCCCATTCTTTGTAAACAAAGAACGTTCGACGGTCTCAACAGTTCTTAACCGACGAAAGCCACGACAATAGAGATCCCATATATCTTCATCATAAACAGAAAACGCCCTTACGAAGCGATCCAGATCATCAGCTGACAACCTTTGCACAAGATCACACAATTCCTGCAGATCAGCAATTTCTAAAAAGTTGTACCCACTTAGCTCTCTCTCAAAAATATAATCATTAAACTCTTCCGCTCTCAGGAACTCAACACCATCAGAAGACTGTAAATTAGGAAACAATCGTCTTATCGACAATTCCACAAGCGACGAACGAACGCCAACAACATACTCAAAATTTAAACAAATATCATAGGCATTTCGCTCATACCAGAAGAGTAGCTTTTCATACAAGAGCACCACTTCTTTACGATGGATAACACCCTCTTTTTCAACCAATCTTCTTACATCGCGCTTATGACTATAAAAGTACAAATAGAATACAATTGAAAATATAGGAAGCAAAGCCAATACCGCAGGCACTTTTACCGAAACAACACTAAGTAACTGCCCCAAGGAAATAGACCCTTTAATCGGATCAATTATTTCACCACAGTATTGCAAGACAGGAAATTCACATGCTCTCAGTGCAAAATATGCTGACATAATGGACAGGCAGACTGGAACAGAAAACAGCATCCGCGCAACCCTCGCCAATCCAGCGCGCACAGACCACGATGACAACCCCCGCCAAACACGATCATTACTAGCACGATCAAAATAGCCCCACCCTTGACAAAGCAGAAAGGTTAGTTGCCCAAGACAGTAATCTAGACGAATTGCCACCAAAGCGCCATACACACTGCCTTTTGAAATTGCTCGACGACCCCAACGACGGATGCGAAAAGAGCAGTTTATGTATACCTGCTTAATAAGCACTTCCCACACGAACAAAACACCAAGCAACCCAATACACCGCACAACAATTAGCAGGAACAAGCTCACCCCCGGCGAGTGTGCACTAGAATCACGAAATATTTCTAATCCTGGCACCCATAAATGGAGAGTTATCGAAAATAAAATGGGCATGATGAACTTACGCGCAATAATTTTCATCCGCATATGCATTATCTCCATCTAGAGCTTCCATCACCATTGATGGGTTCACTCTATCAAGGCCGCACCAAAACCGATACACACTCCACGTGGTGGGTATGCGGGAAGAGGTCCCACGCCTGCAGTGATTCGAGCTCGTATCCCGCCTCGGTGAAGGCACGCAGGTCACGCGCGCCCGCTGCGGGGTCACACGAGACCAGGACGACGCGAGGAGCGCCCGTGGCGGCGATCGCCTCGCACACCTCGGCACCGGCGCCGGCGCGTGGCGGATCCGCCACGACCACGTCGGGCACAGCGCAGAGCTGGCCGGCCAGGTCGACAATACCCTCGCGATCCACGTTGCCAGCGAACGCGTCCACCCAATCGAAGGCTGCGAGATTCTCGCCCGCGTCACGCACAGCGGCCTCGTCGCCCTCAAGCGTCACCATACGTCCCGTCTCACCAAGAGCGCGCGCGAGCGGCACGGAGAACAGGCCAGCCCCCGAGTAGAGTTCCATGACCGCACGGCCAGCCCCCGCCTCGTCCGAACCGAACGCAGCAGCACGCACAGCGTTCGCAAGCACCTCGGCGCCGCGAACGTGCGTCTGCCAAAAACCGGAGGGGCGCACGTAGTACGACTCGACGCCGGAGTCGACGGGCACGTTCCAACGCAAGACGTCGGCGTCAATACGCACGCCGTCAGCGGCGTACGTGTCATCACCGATCAAAACGACGGGATCGCCACCGGACGGGGCCACAGCGCGCACACGGTCCCCCGGCTTCCACAGGCGACGCCACGGCGAATCCGCGTCGAACAGGCCGAGCTCACGGATCGCGGGAACAGCCAGCGGCATATCATCGAGCGCAATCACTCGGCGGCCGCGAAACTCGTGCATACCAGCACGGCCATCCGCGTCGATGACAACATCGATGCGCGAGCGGCGACCGGTCAGCGGATCGTTCGGATCCTCGTCGCCGGGCGCAGGTGCGACGCGCACTCCCCCGAGGGCATCCACGGCTTCGGCCAGGGCCTCGCCGCCCACGCGGCGCAGCTGCCCGGCGATCACGCGAGACTTCCAATCACGCTGAGCACCCGGAGTCAGGTGAGCGAGCTCGCCGCCGCCAACGCCACCCGGACCCGCCTGGGGCCAGACGGACTCGACGCGATCAGGTGACGGCTCAAGAACCTCCACGGCATCCGCCCATGCGAGCTTCTTCTGGACGGCACTCACGCGCGCACGGACTACCTCACCGGGCGCCGAGTGGCGCACGAAGACAACACGCCCGCTCTCGTCGCGGGCGACGCACGCTCCGCCGTGAGCGGGTTCCCCGACAGTCAGCTCGAGGATCTCGCCAATCCCCTCACGTGGCTCCGCGGAGACGGGGCGTCGACGCGGGGAGGGACGACGACGGGACGGACGGGGACTCATGCGCTCTCCTCGGCGGTAGCATCGGCGCTGGCGTCGCCGGGCTGTTCAGTGCGGGGATTCGACTCACTCGGTGCCGGTGCTCCGACACGTAAGAACGGGTCGTTGACACGCTGGCGTCCCTCAACGACGTCGTCCTCGCCCAGCTGCCACGGAACGATGGTAATCACCACCCCGGGGACACCCAGGAGCGCGGCGCGCAGGCGGAGCGCGGACTGGTTGTGCACGAAGTTCTCCCACCAGTGGGTGACGAGGAACTGGGGCATGTAGACCACCAGCATCTCGGTGGGCATCGAGCGACGACGCCCCCGCACGTACTGCAAGATCACCGATGCGATGTCACGGTAGGGCGCTGACAGGAGCGTCAGAGGCACGGGAACACCGGAGGCCTTCCACTGGCGCAGAATCTTGTTTTCTTCCTCATCGTCCGCGACGACGGACACGAGCTCGATCGACGTTGGTGACGACGCGCGAGCAGCCGCGATCGCACGCATCGCGGGGCGTGACAGCGAGGAGACGAGCACGAGGGCGCGCACGCGAGTGGGCAGCGCACGCCGAGCGTTCCAGTCGTCCACACGCAGCTGCGTGCGAACGGTTTCATAGTGGTGGTGAATCGAAATCTGGACGCCAAAAGCAATGGCGATCATGAGCAACGTGATCCACGCGCCGTGCGTGAACTTCGTGGCCAGCACGATGAGGAGCACGATGCCCGTCATCATGAAGCCAACGATATTGACGGCGCGCGAGCGCAGAACGGCCATACGCTCCTGACCAGACTGACGCGAACGCAACTGCTTGTTCCAGTGCTTGATCATGCCCAGCTGCGAGAGCGTGAAGGAAATAAAGACGCCGACGACATAGAGCTGGATCAGGCGTGTCGTCTGTGCCTGGAAGCCGACGATGAGCGCGATCGCCGCGATGGTCAGAACGACGATGCCGTTCGAATACGACAGGCGGTCGCCGCGGCGCACCATCTGGTGAGGCAGGAAAGAATCACGCGACAGGACCGAGGCCAGCGTCGGGAATCCGTTAAACGCCGTGTTACCGGCGAGAACCAGGATGAAGCCGGTGACGACGGTGATCACAATGAACAGGACCGACCCTTGTCCGAAAACGGCCGACGCAATCTGAGAGATCGCCGGGTCGATCGGCGTTTTCTCCGGGACGGGCGTGCCCTGATAGGTCAACTGGCTCGCCGCGTCGTCGACGATTTTCACACCGGTCGCACGGGCCAGCACGAGGATCGAGATCATCATCGAAGCCGCGATAAGGCCCAGCATCGCCAGCGTGGTGGCCGCGTTGCGCGACTTGGGGCGGCGGAACATCGGCACGCCGTTAGAGATCGCCTCGACGCCGGTGAGGGCCGCGCAACCCGACGAGAAGGCGCGCATAAGGAGGAAAGCGCCCGCGAGTCCGGCGAGGCCGTCCGCGTGAGCGGGGGCAGCAACGAGCTCGTAGGCGGCCGTCGGAGCCGCACCCAGGTGCCCGGTTGCCATCTTCGCGAAACCGACGACGACCATGAGGCCGATCGCGCCCATGTACAGGTAGGTGGGCACGGCAAACGCGCCACCGGCCTCGCGTGTGCCGCGCAGGTTCAGAGTCGCCAGAATAATGACGAGCGCCACCGCGATGGGAACCTCGTGGCCGAGGAGCGCGGGGACTGCCGTCGTGATGTAGTTGGCGCCCGACGAAATCGAGACGGCAACGGTGAGGATGTAGTCGACCAACAAGGCCGAGGCGACGAGGAGCCCCCACGACCGACCCAAGTTCGTGGTCACAACCTCGTAGTCGCCGCCACCTGAGGGGTAGGCGTGAACCGTCTGGCGGTAGGACGCGACCACGACAGCCAACACGAGAGCAACAACAACGCCCACCCAGACCGACTGAAGGGCGGCCATGGATCCGGCGAGCGCAAGCGTCAGGAGGACTTCATCGGGCGCGTAGGCGACCGACGAGAGCGCATCCGACGCGAAGATCGGCAGAGCAATACGTTTGGGGAGAAGCTGGTGGCCCATCGCGTCCGATCGCATCGGGCGTCCGATGAGCACGCGCTTTGCGTAGGCCAACAAGTTCGTCACGAATAACAAGCCTAGTCCACCTCGCCGAGCATGGGAACGCCGAAACTTCACGCATGGCTATTACGCGGGGACCGGAGTACTTTGGTAGTCGTGCACTTTGTGATCATGGGTTGCGGGCGCGTCGGCGCTCGCCTTGCATCGACGTTGGACGCTGCGGGTCATTCCGTGGCGGTTATTGACCAGGATTCCAAGGCTTTCTCTCGCCTGTCACCGGACTTTTCCGGCCGTCGCGTGACGGGCGTGGGCATGGACCGTGACTGCCTGCGTCAAGCGAACATCAAGGAGGCGTATGCGTTTGCGGCAGTCTCATCGGGTGATAACTCGAACATTATTGCCGCGCGCGTCGCTCGTGAGGTTTTTCACGTTGAACACGTGGTTGCGCGCATCTATGACCCGACTCGCGCCTACCTGTATGAGCGCCTCGGCATTCCCACTGTTGCGTCTGTCCAGCGCACCGCGGACTCGGTCCTGCGTCGCCTGCTGCCGCCGGATGCCTCACTGATCTGGTCACATCCGACCGGTGAGGTCGCTCTCGTCAACGCAACGCCCTCTGCGCCCTGGTATGGGCTGAGCTTCCAGCTCGTCGAGGAGCTGACGGGGTGCCGGATTGCATTCACCTCGCGCCTGGGGTCGATTCGCACGGCATCGCCTGACCTGGTCGTTCAGGAGCACGACCAACTGTACTTTGCGATCAATGGGACGGATACGGCCGCGCTGCGCGATCAGCTGGCCAGCCCGCCCAAGACGGAGGAGTGAGCATGAAGATCGTCATTGCTGGAGCCGGTTCGGTCGGGCGCAGCGTTGCCCTGGAGCTCCTCGCTCACGGTCACGACATTACCCTGATCGACAACATGCCCGAAAAGCTGCGTATTTCCTCGGTTGCTGACGCTGACTGGGTGCTCGCAGATGCGTGCTCGCCCGATGCCCTGCGCGACGCTGGCGTGGCCGAGGCCGACGTGATGGTTGCAGCCACGGGGGACGACAAGGCGAACCTGGTCATCTCTCTGCTGGCCAAAACGGAGTTTGCGGTTCCTCGCGTCGTCGCCCGCCTGAACAACCCGAAGAACGAGTGGCTCTTTGATCAGGCATGGGGTGTGGATGTGTCGGTGTCGACGCCGCGCATCATGACGTCTCTCGTCGAAGAGGCCGTGTCGGTGGGTATCCCGGTGCGCCTGTTCTCTTTCAATACCGCTGCCGTATCTATGCACGCTCTCATCCTGCCGGACGATTCTCCGGTCGTCGGCAAGCGCGTCCACTCCCTCGAGTTGCCTGCGCGCTCGGTGCTAGCTGCGCTCCTGCGCGATGGCCGTCCGATCACTCCGAGCGCCGATGACGTGTTCGAGGCCGCGGACGAGCTACTCCTGCTCGTCCCCGATGCGGATGCCGAGGAGCTGACGAAGCTTCGTCAGTTGGTCGCTTCTCCTGAGTCCGAGGCATCCTCCGAGGACGAGGAGTAGCCGCGCAGCCCCCACCAGGTGGCCCAGGCGCCCAGGGCGAAGAGCGGGAGGCCCAGGGCCAGCTTGGCGATACCGAGCGCCGCGACCTGGCCACCGAGCCAGAGAGGGGCCTGGACTGCGACACGCGCCGCGAAGATTCCCGCCCACATCCACGTGAGTAGGTTGCACCTGCGCGCGAGGTCCGCGCGTGCCGGGTCGGACTGCCATCCCTTAGCCAGGCCCGTCAGTGGCCCGTAGAACTGGGCGACGAGGCCTCGCCTGAGCAGGACGGACAGGGCGAAGGCGAGGGCCATGGCCACGTTCGTGGCAATGCCCCACGCGAAGTAATTCTCCCCGCGTCCCGTGGCCGCGGCAAAAATGACGCCGATGGCGACGCCGAACAGCCCCGAGAGGGCCTGCTGGAGCCCCTGTCTCTGGACAAGCCGGAGCACACAGGCGAGCAACGCCACGCACGACGCCGCTACCAGTGTCGGCACGAGGGCGCGGGTTGCGACGAAGACGATCACGAAAACAAGGCCGGGAGCCGTCGCCTCGATGACTCCGCGCGTACCTCCGAGCGCGTCTGACCAGGAGAAGTCCTCGGAGGTTGCCTGGTCCATCCAACGCGGAGTGGGCATCAGCCTTCCCCTGCGATGACGCGATACAGGGGATTGATAATCACGAGGCGGTCCCCCGTACGCCCGACAGTGCCCTCAACTTCGAGGCGCTGGCCGACGCTGAGCCCGGGGATGGACGTGCGCCCAGGCCAGCGCAGCTCCAGAGTGTCGGTGCCGTCGTAGAGCGTGGCGACGAGCACCCGCTGAGTGCCTTCCTCGGGCGGGTAGGTCATGCCGAGGAGCGTGCCGAAGACGAGCACGTGCGAGCGGTCCGTCACGTCGCGGATAGGCGTGACCCCGCGGGCGGCGCGCGCCGAGTCCTCGTCGAGAGCTGCGTCCAGAGAACGCGCATCCTTATCGAGGCCGAGCGCGGCGCCGACCCGAGCGATCCACGATGCCATGTCAGGCCTCCTGAGCACCCGCGGGCAGGTGCACCGGAAGCAGCTCCAGGCGCGTGCGCGGGTGGTCATCGCGTCGCACGATAATGCGATCGATGACCTTCTCGATCTCGACGCCGGCGTCGGCGTTCGCGGCAGCCGGGCCGAGGATATCGATACGCGCGAACCATCGGTCGCCTTCGCGACCGATGATACGCATGCGGGAGGTCGCAGAACGACCATCGGGCATCTGCATCGGCATATCGACGAGCAGCTCGTCTCCGTAGCGTGTCGGATAGTCGGCGACCTTGGCGCCCTGCTCTTCGAAACCCTTGCGGATTTCTTCGCGCAGCTCCTCCCACACGCCTCCGGATCGGGGCGCGGCGGCGACGCTCATCTGGATGCCGGAGCTACCGAGCACGACCAGGATCTGCAGGACGGTCGTACCGTCGTCAGCGACCTGCGTGCGCAGCTGCATGCCCTGAACCGCCGGGAACAGGATGGATCCCATGTCGACGTAGCCTTCGGAGGCGTCGACCTCACCGTAGTTGCGAGGGCCGGGCTCGCTCCAGATCTCCGCGTCTTCGTCGCTGAGGCGAGGCAGGACCTCAACCTCTTCGATGTCGTCTTCTGCAGTCTTCTTCTTGCGTCCGAACATCGTCCTACCTCACATCGCGCACTCGGTGCACACGGGAGCGCCGCTGGCGTCCACGTGGTCGAGCTGCGACGCGTGGTGCACGAGGAAGCACTGCGAGCAGGTGAACTCGTCTTCTTGACGGGGAACGACGTGAACGGTCAGTTCTTCCTTTGACAGGTCAGCGCCGGGAAGTTCAAAATTCTCGGCGGCCTCGTTCTCGTCTTCCTCAATCTCAGCGGAGCCGGCGTCGTTGCGACGGGACTTCAGCTCTTCGATCGAGTCCTCTGCGACCTCGTCTTCGTTCTTGCGCGGCGCATCGTAATCGGTTGCCATGGTTCTCCCCTTTCGCCTCTCGAGCCGGTTTGCGCGAGTGGTCTATGCGCAGGGAGGATAACACTTGTGAGAGGAATGTGCCATCGTATGTGTGACACGCGCCCAGCTACGCGACATTCTCTGCATTATTTGAGACGATTCGACCTAGACGTATGAGGAGGAAGTGATGATTGAGCTCGAATTGCTCGGGACCAGCGCCGATGGCGAGTCCCTGGTGCTCACCGATGCCCAGGGTGAACGCTACTCGGTGTTGATCTCGGACGAGCTCCGCGGTGCGACGCGCCGTGACCGTCCGCGAGTGGAGCTTGCCCCCGCTCGTCCCACCTTGGCTCCTCGCGACATTCAGGCACTGCTGCGTGCGGGTGCCACTCCTGCGGAAATCGCTTCCGAGCACGGGATGGAAGTCAGCGCCGTGGAGCGCTTTGAGGCCCCCGTTCAGGCGGAAAAGGACTATGCGCTCACCCGTGCGCGCGCCGTTCGCATCGGTGAGGGCGGTCCGACGATGGGCGATCTTGTCGTTGATCGTCTGGCGGCTCGTGGCGTTGATCCCACCTCCCTGGAGTGGGCTGCCACGCGCGAGGCCGGAGAGCCCTGGCAGATTATCGTCACGTTCGTGCAGGGCGCAGCAGAGCACGCTGCGCACTGGCATCTGTCGAATTCCGGGGCCCTCGAGGCCATCGACCAGGAGGCGCAGTGGCTGACCGAGCAGGTATCCGCGTCCCCGACGGCGTCGATCTTCACTCCCCTGCCGCGTACGACGTCTACTCCCGCCCTTGATCCAGACGAGGAGGATCTGCGTAACCGCGAGGCGATCCTCGATCAGCTCAACGCTGTGCGCGGCAAGCGTCAGCAGATCGACTTGGACTTGGACGACGAGGTGGACGAGGAAGCCGAGTACCTCGCTGCGATCGCCAGCGAAGAAGAACCCGAGGCCACCGAACCAGATGCGTCTACAGGCCCCATTTCTGCGCGCATCTATTCGCTCGCTTCCGCGCGTACGAAGGCCGAAGGACCGGCCCAAGCATCCGAAGAAGGGTTGTTCCCCGCAACCGGCCAGATCCCGTCGGCGCGCCCTGCAGCGACCGGATCCATCCCCGTTGCGTCGCGCTCGCCCAGGAACGAGGCCCCGGCCTCGTCGGGCGTCCTCCCGTGGCTATCGGAGGCTCCTGGCTCCTCCGACGAAGAGAAAACCACCGAACCACAGGCTGAAGAGCAGCAGACCCCGGCGATTCCTATGAAGGCCGTTGCGCCGACTGATTCGACGTCCGACAAGGCTGAAGAAGGCGCGACAGGGGCCGTCCCCGCGCAGGGCATCACCGGTTCGCGTATGGCCCGCGCATCCTCAAAGAAAAACCGCAGGTCAGTACCCAGCTGGGACGAGATCCTGTTCGGATCAAAGCCCTAAGCACTCGTTCTCTGCAGGCGGTCGCTCTTAGCGCAGAGCGGCCGTTTGCCGCCTCCCGGTGAATTCCTAGGACAGAACCACGACCGGGATGCGCATTTCCGTTGAGGTGAGCGACCCGTGGACACCCGGCATTGCGATCGCCGATGCGCTCTGCGTGCGCGAGTCGACGACTCCGCCACGGCCTCGTGCGAGCACGAGGAAATCTCCGATGACCGCCGCACCGTCGCCGGCGCCGATGAGGGCGCTGATCGCCTCTCCTGAGACGATCCATGCGCTCTCTCCCAGGACATCGCGCCAGCGCGCCTCCACCTCGTCGGCACGTCCTGCATCAGCGTGAACGTGCACGGCTCGAGTCTCTCCCGCGACGATGCGCACGCCCTCGCGCAGGGCGGGGGTGGACGCCACATCGACGATCTGCGACGCATCGACGTTGATCATTCCATGATCGGCCGTCATGACAGTCCGCACGCCCGCAGGCAGCGACCTGAGCAGGCGCGCGAGCCCGGCATCGAACTCTTCCAGATTGGCGATCCAACTGTCCGAACCGACGCCCGATCCGTGGCCCGCGTGGTCGATCTCAGACCAGTACAGATACACAACGGGCGTGCCGGCGCGCAGTTCGCGCAGGGCAGCGCTGACGCGCTCATCAAGCGTCTCTGCGGGCACGTGACGTGCTCCCCGCAGGGCTGCCCCCGTCAGACCGGAGCCCGCGAAACGCGCCGGGGAGACGACCGCAGAAGCAACGTCCGCGGCGGCCAGGCGCTCAAAGTACGTGGGGACCGGCTGCCACTCGCTGGGCGCAGGACCGCCCTCCATGGCGAGCAGGTTCATGACGGTGCCCCTATATGCGACGGAAAAGCCCACCATGTTCGTGGCACCCGGGCGCTCTCCCGTCCCAAAGGCGGTGATCGCCGCTGCCGTCGTCGAGGGGACCACCGTATGAATCGAACGAACATCGCCTCGCACGCGGCGCAGCGTCGGAGTGTGACCCACGTACTCCTCAATAAGCTCATACCCGAGGCCATCCACGAGGATCAGAAGCAGCTGGTGGGCGCCCGTCTCCATACCGAGTGAGGCGGCGGCCTGAGCGGACGCGCCGGGCAGGGCGGGGTCGATTGTGGCGAGGCCACCCGCGACAACGTCCGTGATGAGCGGATCACCAACGCGGGGCAGGTCGGCGCCGGGCAGATGCAGCGTCACTGCGCCCTCACTCACTGTGGGTCCCCATCAGCTGTGCCAGTCGATCCACGAACGCCATGGCCTCGTCGAGTGCATCCTGCCCGTCGGCTGCCGCCGAGATACGGAAGGTCAGGTCGTCGGGGAAGGACGAGCCCGTCAAACCGTGGTCCGCCATGCAATTCGGGTCGTCACAGTGAGCGGGCTCAAGCTCGAGGCGGCGCGCACCCTTCAGGTCGAGCGCAATCGTCATTTCAGACAAACCTGTGGCGTTTTCGGGGTCCGTGTAGACCTCCATCGTCGAGTACCCGGCGATGTCTCCCACGCGGTGGACGGCCGTCGCAATCGTCGCGGAACCGCCGTCCATTTCGTCGACGTGCAGCTGGACGATCGCGCGGTCTGTCAGCGACGCGATCGTCAGGTGGCGGAACACCGATCCTCGGTCAAAACCCGTGTCCACCTGGCACAGCGTCGCCAACGGCTCCGCGTTGCCCAGAGCCCGGCGCAGCGCACGCTGCACCGCCTTGGGGTAGAAGCCCCCACGTTCGATACGGGTCCATGTGTCCATCCTCCAATTGTGCCCCGAAGCGGCGCGCCAGTCGAAATGAGCGCCGACCCGCGCAATAATGGCGCGTATGGCTAAGAAGGACCAGGTCGTCGATATTCCCGAGAAGGACGAGAACATCTCTGAGATCGACGTGTCTGATGAGATGCGTGGGTCCTTCCTGGAGTATGCCGTCTCGGTGATCTACGCGCGCGCACTTCCCGACGCGCGCGACGGCCTTAAGCCCGTGCAGCGCCGCATCATGTTCCAGATGGATCAGATGGGGTTGCGCCCCGATAAGGGACACGTGAAGTCCCAGCGCGTCGTCGGCGAGGTCATGGGTAAGCTTCACCCGCACGGCGATTCCGCGATTTACGAGGCCCTGGTGCGCCTCGCTCAGCCGTTTAACCTGCGCGTCCCCCTGGTCGATGGGCACGGTAACTTCGGCTCTCTCGACGATGGCCCGGCTGCCGCGCGTTACACCGAGGCGCGCATGGCGCCCGCTGCGCTGGACCTGGTGACGGGTCTGGACGAGGACACGGTCGATTTCGTCCCCAACTACGACAATCAGTTCATGCAGCCGGACGTCCTGCCGGCCGCTTTTCCGCAGCTGCTCGTTAACGGCGCCTCGGGCATTGCGGTGGGCATGGCGACGAACATCGCGCCGCACAACCTCTCGGAGACGATCGCGGGCGCTATCCACCTGTTGGATAACCCCTCGGCGTCCGTCGCCGACCTCATGCGCTACATTCCCGGCCCCGACCTGCCAGAGGGCGGCGTCATCGTGGGCCTCGATGGGATCAAGGAGGCCTACGAGACTGGTCGAGGCGCGTTTAAGACCCGCGCGAAGGTCCAGATCGAGCGCGTGACCGCCCGCAAGATGGGCATTATCGTGACGCAGCTACCCTACATGGTAGGCCCCGAAAAGGTCATCGAGAAGATCAAGGAAAACGCGAACGCGGGTCGCCTGAAGGGCATCTCCTCGGTGCAGAACCTCACGGACCGCATTCACGGCCTGCGTCTGGTCATCGAGGTAAAGAACGGTTTCAACCCCGAGGCCGTGCTCCAGCAGCTCTACCAGCGCACTCCGCTGGAGGATTCTTTCTCGATCAATGCCGTGGCTCTGGTCGGTGGCCAGCCGCGCACCCTGGGCCTGAAGGAGCTGCTGCAGGTCTTCCTGGATCACCGCCTGGACGTGACGACGCGCCGCAGCCGCTTCCGCTTGAAGAAGTACGAGGATCGCCTGCACCTGGTCGAGGGCCTGCTCATCGCGATCCTGGACATCGACGACGTCATCGCGATCATTCGGTCCTCGGACGACGCGGAGATCGCTCGCGAGCGACTCATGACGGCCTTCGACCTGTCCGAGGCCCAGGCGAACTACATCCTCGAGCTGCGCCTGCGCCGCCTCACAAAGTTCTCGCGCATCGAGCTGGAGACCGAGCGCGACGAACTGCTGGCGAAGATCGCTTCCTTGCGTGAAATCCTGGAGGATCCGGAGCTGCTGCGCGCGCTCGTCAAGAAGGAGCTGCGCGAGGTCTCAGATCGCCTGGGTACGCCGCGTCGCACGCTGCTGCTGGCCTCGACGGGCACGCCTGTGGGAGCCGCAGCCGACGACGCCGCGCTGGCTGCGCTGCCGTCGGTATCTCGTTCGGGCAAGGGTCTGGACCTTCAGATTCCGGACGACCCGTGCGTCGTGGTCCTCTCGTCGACGGGCGCGCTCGCCCGCGTCGAGGGTGGGGACCCGCTGGAACCCGGGCCGCGCGCCGCATCGGACGGGTGGCGTGCGCAGCTGCCATCGACTGCCCGCTCGCAGGTGGCGGTGGTGACGGAGGACGGTGTCGCGCACCGTATTGACGTCGTGGACCTGCCGGCGCTCCCCCGCTTCGAGACAGGACTGTCGCTCGCCGGGGCGATGCCCGCATCCCTGCTGCTACACACGGACGTTCCCGCGGTGGGTCTGCTGGACCCCGAGGGCACCGACGTGGTCGCGATGGGCACGGCCCGTGGAACCGTTAAGCGCCTGCGCCCGGATGTGCTTCAGCGCGACGAGTGGGAGGTCATCGCCCTGGAGGACGGGGACCGTCTCGTGGGCTTTGATCGTTGCACGGATGGGGCGGACCTCGTGTTTATCTCGTCGGACGCACAGCTGCTGCGCACCCCCGCCGCGAAGGTGCGCCCGCAGGGCCGCACGGCCGGTGGCATGGCGGGCATGAAGCTCAACGCAGGCGCCGAGGCCTTGGGATTCTGGGTTGTCGAGGCACCTATCGATGCGGTCGTCGTGACGGTGGCCGCGGCGCTCGGTGCACTGCCCGGCACAGGTCAGACGACCGTGAAGGTGACGCCTTTCGAGTGCTACCCGGCGAAGGGCCGAGGCGGTCAGGGCGTGCGCTGCCAGCGTTTCCTGCGCGGCGAGGATCGGCTGGATATCGCGTGGGTGGGAACGAAGCCGGGCCGCGCAGCGTCCGCGGACGGTTCTCCCATCGAGCTGCCCGCGGAGGATGAGCGCCGCGACGGCTCGGGTGTCCCGATCACCTTCGCGATCGCGTCGATTGGCTGACGCGCCCTCTCGTCATTGTGGTGGGGTGGCCGGGATTGCTCCCGGCCACCCCACTCTCGTTATTACACTCTACTTCGCGTGGTAGCGCGGGCTCGTCCCCAGGTGTGTAGTTGACGTGTTCATCGGGTCCGTCAGCTTGGACTCATCGAGGCCGCGATACGTGTACGACTTGTCGTTGACAATCTCGGTTGGATTGACCACTCCATCTGCATACTGTTGGACTTCCGCAGGCGTCGGACTCGATCCGCCGCCTTTATCAGCAAGCGGGTTCTCATCGGGGAATTGAGTCGGATCCGTATTCACGATGGCAGCAGGATCAATAGCCCCATATCCCGTGTACTGGTTCCATCCGTGATCGGGATTCAGCCCCGTTTTCACCAGAAGTTGCAGGAGCTGATTGCTCGTTGCATTGGGCCATTTCTGACGCGCCAAGGCGAGGGTTCCAGCAACGATGGGAGCGGAGACGGAGGTTCCCGACACCTGTGTTACCTGTCCGCTTGAGTAGTCGTGCACCACCAGTGGACCTCCTACCGCTGCAGTAGTGACACCCTGCCCCCAAGACGAATAATCCTGCCTGCTATCATCAATCCCAATTGCAGAAACGCCAACTACTCCCGACCACTGCGAGAGAGAAGTCGCGTTACCATCGGTCGCTTCATTACCTGCAGAAGCAGTAATGATAATTCCCTGAGCCATCGAGCGTGCTATTGCCCATTTCAACTCATTTTCTTGAGACGTACTAGAGGAAGACAAATTGATAATCTGCGCACCATCATTCATAGCTGAGTTCAGCAGCCATGCATAGCCGTACTTGATATGTTTCGTATTATCAACGCAATCAGAGGACGGCTGGTCACCATCTTGCTTGGAACCCGTCAGGTATGTCAGCAAGGTCGCATCGGGAGCAACACCATAATTTTGGGAGACTAGAATCGACGCAACTGAGGTTCCGTGGCTTTTGGAAGCCAAAGACGAGTTAATTGAGCAGGTTCCCTTGTTTTGGATCGATGCACCGGCAAGTTCTAGCGCAGTAGTCTCAACCGGTCCATCAATCATTGCAATTGTCACGCCTGAGCCGGTATAGCCCTTCGCCCTGGCTTGGTCGAGGTGGTAGTAGGTGAAATATGGTTGGTCAGCGGCAGTAATAGGGTCAGCCGCGTGTGCTGGGCCGACAGGTCCTACAAGTGAGGCTGCCGTGAGGGCGACGGCAGAAGCCACGACGACACGGCTCCACCGGGGACGATGAGTGGCGTTCACTGAATTCACCATTGCCTGATATCCCATCCATCATTCTTTCGACTCACTGGCTCAATATCCTTCTCCGATCCGTATGTCTGCGAAAGAGGATTGACGTAGCCTTCGGGTAGCTCGTCATCATCGTCCACACGAAATGGAGTGTATTTGCAACGGCGGCCTTTCTTCTCGTCTTTTGCGCCACTACCGGAACCGCCGGCCCCTCCCATGAAGCCTCCTTGGCCTGTTGCACCGGCGCGATTAGCAGACACACCAGAACTACCGCTCAGGGGCGTCGTTGTTCCCCTCGCTGCAGAGGAACCATAACCCGGTGCCGCATAGGCACCAGCACGCAATGATGTCATTCCATTAATTGCATTACCTGACGACATAGAGGCGAAGCGCGCAGCCACACCCGTTCCGAGGGCACCTGCTGCCAGAACACCCACTCCCCCTAGACGAGCGGCAAGCGACTTCTCATCTCCTGGACCACCATTAAGCTTCCAGAGTGGATGATGACGATCCGTCGGCGGGGCAGGGGTGTAACCACCGATGGTTCCATTCGCATGGCGATCTCCATTCACGCGTGTATGCAGCAGATCGATTCCCGCCAAGTCTTGAGGATCTGTAATTGGATTCAGGCGCGAACCCACTTCTCCTTCGGTAGTGAAACGATTTGGAATCCGTTGAGAGGACATCACACGATCACTGACGGGGCCACCCTCGTTGTACCCATCGGGATAGAGCCCTGAACGAGGACCTCGCAGATCGGAACGCCCATAGTCATTATCCCTATTACCCGGATAGACACCTGGCTTGTGTCGAGAGACATTGAGATACCCATTCTCAATGTCTTTACGTACAGATGGCGTAGAAGGGCCTTTAGGAGCCCATTGATGCGAACCAGGATCTTCCAGCTGCACAGTCTGTTCCGTGACACCGTTCGCGAGCTCCTGCATCGTGTTATTTGCGCGCTCTAGAATGTCCGTCGAATTGATTTCTCGCCGATCATTGGCTTGCATGATCAGCGCTTGGAAGTAGGCGTCTGCCGAAACGGCGAGCGCATTGATCGGCTGTCCGAGCGGTCCAAGATACTTTGTGACGGGCACAACCACATGCGCCGCATCCGCAAGTTGCTGGAGACTCGCATCGATGAGATTGGGGGAAAGCTGCTGAGCTTCCTCACAGATATGCTTCATTGCACGTCGGGCTTCGACGTAATACTCCATCGCCGAGTTATGACTTTCCTTGATGCCCTGCACACGCTTCATCGTTGCATCTGCCCACGCATCGATCTCATTACCCGTTTCACCAGTAAACCCTTGGTTCGCACGTAAATGGTACGTTGAGTTATTGGCTTCATTTAAGCCGCAAACGATGGCATTGTGCTCACCATCCGATGCTACCAAGGCTTCAGCACTTTCAAGGGCTGCCACGAGGCGCATCAGTCTGTCGTACATAGGGCTATCAACCATAGCTATATCCTGCTCCCTGCCTAGAATTCAGATGGCTTATTCTGCACCGGTGCTTGATCTGCGGATGACGTCCCTGACGCTGCCCCGGCTCCACCACCGTTAGTCGTATTCGAACCGCCACCCGAGTTTGGGGGCGTTCCTCCGCCAGAGGATGTGCCACCACTATTCGAGGAACTACCACCAACAGACGAGCCCGGTTGAGCACCACTCGCCGACGACCCACCCGATGTCTGGGGAGGAGGAGCGCTGACAGATCCAGAACCTCCCTGTCCCGATTCCATCTGAGCGAGAATTCGTGCTAGTTCGTCAGTGTTCCCCTGCTCTGCGGCCGTGAACGCAGCAACGGCCGTCTTCACGTCGCCATCAAACTTCTGGAAGCGACCCGTTTCCCCTCTGATGACCCGATCTTCCGTTTTCAGGAAGGTAATGAGAGCAGTACGCATCGCCAGGAATCCCTCTTCCTGCGACCAATGCTCAGGATCCTGCGCGTCAATCAGACGTCCGATAGCCGCGCACGAGTCATCGAGTGATCGCCCCCCCCTTCTCCATATCTCCATTTGTTTGTGCGTGCTTATCAGAGTCGAAGCCAACGTCGGCCACTCGGCACCTCCAGGAAAACCGGGCTTGCGAAACGTGTTCCACGGAACACAACGGGATGCCTGCAAGCATATGACCACTTGTTCACATTGACAAGCCAGTCCGAGGAGAGGACAAAGCAAGCAAGATGGGTGTGGGCCCAGCCAAACGGCCGGGCCCACACCCATCAGTTGAGGAACGCTCCCCCATCAGCCTCGCAGCGTCCGATCAGCAGCCAGGATGTCGGCTACCTCGTCACGCGTGGGCGAGTAGGCACCCTGGTGCAGGATGGTGATGCCGGAGGTGATGATGCCGCGGTGGATGGCCGGCAGGATCTGGTCCCACGAGGCCTCGCGCAGACGCTGCTTCGCCTCGCCCGAGCCCAGGAGGCCCGCATCCACCAGACCCGAGATGAGGCCAGCCATGAGCGAGTCACCCGCGCCCACGGTGTCCACCAGCTCAACGTCCAGCGGGTCGACGACGAGCATGTCACGCTCGGCGGCCGCCTTGATGTAGACGCCCCAGGGGCCGCGCGTGCACAGGATCAGCGACGGACCGGACTGCGACCACTCGCGGATAACGTCCTCAACGGGGCGGCCCGGGTACAGCCACTCGAGATCCTCGTCGGAGGCCTTCACGACGTCCGAGAGGGCCACGATCGCCTCAATGTGCGGGCGGGCCTCGTCGGGCGTGCCCAGCAGGGCCGGGCGGATGTTCGGATCGTAGGAGACGGTGCCTCGGATAGCCTGACGCTTAACAGCGGCCAGGACCTTGTCGGCGCCCGGCTCGAGGACGACTGCGTAGGAGCCGGTGTGCACGTGTCCGACGGTGTCGGGTTCCTCCACGGAGGGCACGTCCCACGACAGATCGAATTCGTAGGTGGCGCGGCCTCGCTCATCAAGAGTCGCATGGGCGACCGTCGTGAAATCAGCCCCATCGGAGCCGGGAGTCAGGGTCACCCCCGCCGCTTCGGCGTGAGCGCGGACCTTGTTGCCGCGGGCATCGCGGCCGAACCATGTTGCCAGTTCGGATTCATGCCCTAGCCGGGTCAGTCCGGCTGCGACGTTGAGCATCGATCCCCCGACGACCTCGACGGGTTCACTGTTCGGGCGGGTGATCTCATCGATGAGAGCTTCCCCGATGTTCACGATCCTAGTCATTCGTCAACCCCAGTTTCTCTTCCATTTCTTCGAGCGGGATGCCCTTGGTTTCGGGCATGACCTTCAGGACCCAGAATAGCTGACCAACCATCGCGAGGAAGAACAGTCCAAAGGCGAATCCACCGCCGAGCTTATCCGTGAGCACAGGGAAGGCATAGGTGGTAATGAAAGCAAACACCCAGTGCGTGAGCGAACCGAGGGACTGGCCACGCGCGCGCACGCGGTTGGGGAAGATCTCCGAAATGAACACCCAGATGACGGACCCTTGCCCAAACGCGTGAGAGGCGATGAATGCAAGCAGACCAATCAGGATCAGCCACACCGGGACAGCGCTGCCTTGCTCGAACGCTCCTCCCTTGTAGGCGAACATGATGGCCGACAGGAAGCCCAGCGACACGAGGTAGCCGATAGAACCAACAATCATGAGCTGACGGCGACCAAGCTTGTCGATAACGGTCAGGGCGGCCATCGTGGCAATCAGGTTCATGAGGCCGACAATGACGGATGCGACATAGGGGAATGCCGGTCCGAGTACCTGTTCACCACCTGCGAGCTTCATGACCTTGGGCGCGTAGTAGAGGATCGCGTTGATTCCCGAGAGCTGGTTGAACATCGCGATGCAGAAGGCCATGAGGATGACCTTGCGGTAGCGGCGCGTAAAGAAAGCGACCTTACCGCCAGCGGCGTCCTCGGCGATCTGTGTCTTAATCTCGCCAATCTGCTCGATGCTCTCCTCCTGCGTGGAGGTCAGGCGCTCAGAAATCTTGACAGCACGTTCCTCGTGGCCGTGGGCAAGTAGCCAGCGAGGAGTCTCGGGCACGGTGGCCAGGAAGATCAGGAAGAACACAGCCGGCACGGCCATGACACCAAGCATCCAGCGCCACGCAATATCTTCATGCACAATCTCGCGGATGACCGCGTTCGAAGCGTAGGCCAGGAGGATACCGAAGACGATATTGAACTGGACCAGGCCCACCAGGCGCCCGCGCACGCGGGCGGGGGCGATCTCAGCGGTGTAGATGGGTGCAACCACCGAGGACAGACCGACGCCGATGCCTCCGAGGAAGCGGAACAGCATGAAGAAGGCAATCGGGAAAGAGGACGCCGCCACAAACTTACCGTCCCCGACCGGACTCAGTGTAGGAACCGGTGCCAGGGCGGTTGCCAGGGCGCCGACACCAAAGAGAATACCAATCCAGAAGAGGACGGGCTTACGTCCAAAGCGGTCGGCGAGCTTACCGGCGATAATGGCGCCGAAAATGGTGCCGATGGTCGCGATGGCGACGATCATGCCCTCACCCATGGAGGAGAGGGCGTAAAGCTCGGTGAGTTTTTCTTCCGCACCCGAGATGACGGCAGTGTCAAAACCGAAGAGCAGGCCTCCGAGGGATGCGACGATCGCGCTTCGAATGACCAAGGGCGGAATGGAAGTCGATGATGCTGACGTCTTTGTTGTCATGCTAGCTCCGCGCTGTGGAGATGGGACGCACGTGGCGCCGAGGCCGTTCCTGCCTCTGACGCGAGCCTATGAATTCAATTGGTCGGACAATTAGGACCTAGGCAGCGATTACACGAAAAGCCCTGACCTGTCGCGCACGAATGCGTCCGCAAGAAAGAAAAAAGTAACGACGCTTACACAAGAAGATATGAGGAAATATCCACCATGTGAAACGACAATCAAATTTCAATCGCGTACAGCCTCGTCTGGCCCACCGTGCGGAAGCCCAGATAGTCATAAATGGCGAGGGCACCCGTATGATTCGCTGACCCCACGCCCGTCGCCGCGCGGTCCATTCCATCGCGTTTCTGCGCCCTCATCGAGGCGAGGATCAGTGCATCCGCGACACGACTCTCACGCCACTGAGACAGAACCCCCAACTGGTCGATATACCCCTCGCGCCAACCGAGAGCCGCCCAGTCCTGTTCGTAGCGGGAAGCAAGGAGGAACCCTGCGACGCGCGGTCGATCACCGGTGCGGTCAACAGCAACAAACGACCATTCTGGGGCGAAAGCCGTGCGCCCCTGCATCCACTGCTCCTGCGTGAGCGGGGGACGCCCCCACTCGAACTCGTTGAGACGGTTCGCCGCACGTAGGGCGGGTTCCTCCCATTGCGGATCCCAGGCCTCGACGCTCATGTACGAACCCAGATCGGGCAGCTGCGGCAGTCCCTCAAGCGACGCACGCAGTTCGTAGTAGGTGCGCGTCCAACGGAATCCGTGGACTTTCAGCTGCGCTTCGAGGTCATCCTGTCCGGTCTCAACGTGGCAGGTGATCTGTGCGGGACCATCTCCCTCGACCCCGGCCAGCATCTGGCGCGCGGTCCCCTCCTGCCAGTCCACGATCGCATTACCGAGGCCAATGCGGCGGAAGTCGGGATCCACTCCCCCAACGCACACGCACTCCACACGCCCCGGAAAACGCAAGACGACCTGCGCGAAAGCAACGATGCGTCCTGCTGCAATTCCTCTGCGCGCAATACCGACCAGGCCACGCCACTGCGAGGCGCTCGAGAGCATCTCTTCGACCTCGTCCGGGCTCGTGCGATACGGCGGGTTATCGCGGGCCTCCATGCGAGCAAACAGGGCAGCAAGACCTGTGTGGTGGGCAAGCGTCAGCTCCTCCCACTCAATCCCATGATGCTCGCCCGGGAAGGGGACGAACTCGGGGGCATTTGCTCGCTGTGCGAGAGGAATGCTCATGCTCGCCTCCTTCCGGCTCTACTGGTCGATCGTGTAATATACCTCGGCGGCCTCATCAACGAAGCCAAGGTGTTCGTAGATATTATGCGCGCCGTCAGGACTCGACATATCGACATCCAGGCCGATCCGGCTCACTCCCGAGGCCGACGCTGCCGCGACCGTGTGCCCAACGAGAGCTGTCGCCACGGAACGGCCACGGTGAGCCTCAGCAACGCCCAGCAGGTAGATGTACGCCTCCGGCCGACCCGTGGCCACCCAGCGCTGCGCGGGACGACCCGTGATCGCGTAGCCGACCACTTCACCCTCGGAGTCGACAGCGACGAAGGACCACCGCGGATCGAAGTGATTCATGGCGTCATCCCACCACAGAGCACGCAGCGGTGAACGGAACGCCTGCTGGAAAGCCTCCATGTGGATCGCACGGATCTGTTCCTGCGGAACCTGAGTCCACGGCAGGACGCGGTAGCCGTGGCGCGGCTGCGGGGCGACCTCACCACCGGCAAGGTCGCGGTACATGACCTGGTACGTGCGCTTGGCAAAGAAACCGGCAGCGATGTAGAGACGGCGACGGTCGGTCATGTGCGCGTCGACGAGGTTCGAGATGGACACCGGGACCTCGGACTCGGCGCCGAATGCCTCGACGAGCATCTGGCGAGCGCGTCCGTCCTGCCAGTACAGCAGGGCTCGGCCCACGCCTCGGCCACGCCAGTGCGGGTGAATGTAGGCGCTCACGATGGCGGTCGCAGCCTCGTGGATGCCGCGTAGCACGCGCACGGATGCCACCGCGCAAATGTTTCGCTTCGCATCGAGGCCGACGATCGTGTCGACCCAGTCGCGTCCGTTCTCGCCCTCCATCATGTCCGCGATATCGTCGACGGACGTGCGCCGGATGGCGTTATCGTCGTCTTCGATCAGGGAGATGAGTGCATACACGGCGGGCGCGTCGCGGCCGATCAGGGGCCGCCAGCGCAACCCGAGGTGATTGCCCGGGTACGGGACGGACCCGGGCGGCGTGAGGCGCTGCGCAAGTCCTGTCATGCGTAACATCCTACCGGCTGATAGGGCCTTTAGTCACACTGGGACCTGACATATGACCAACAGGCCTGAACGTTTGTGCAATGAATCAGCGCTTTCCGCTTCGCGTCACGCGTCAATACGCGTGCGATCCAGCCCCGCAGACTCCTCGACGATGAACTCCTTACGAGGGCCCACGGTCGACCCCATGAGCAGTTCAAACACGTCCTCAGCCTGACGCAGAGCCTCCTCGTCGGCCAACGTGATACGACGCAGCGAGCGATGCGCCCGGTCCATCGTCGTCTCCGCCAGCTGGTCGGCGTCCATCTCACCCAGGCCCTTGTAACGCTGGATGGGCTCCTTCCAAGTGCGCCCCGAGCGACGCAGAGAGGCAAGCTTGCGATGCAGCTCGTCCTCAGAGTACGTGTAAATGTACTCGCGCTTCTTGCGCCCCTTGCCCGCGACCTCGATGCGGTGCAGGGGCGGGACGGCGGCGTAGATGCGGCCAGCCTCGACCATGGGACGCATGTAGCGGAAGAATAGCGTCAGCAGCAGGGTGCGGATGTGCGCGCCGTCGACGTCGGCGTCGGTCATGAGGATGACCTTGCCGTATCGAGCCTGCGACAGGTCGAAGGTACGGCCCGAGCCCGCGCCGATCACCTGGATGATGTTGGCGCACTCGGCGTTGGCCAGCATGTCCGCGGTCGAGGCCTTCTGCACGTTGAGGATCTTGCCTCGAATCGGGAAGAGGGCCTGGTACTGGGAATTGCGCGCGGCCTTGGCCGTGCCCAGGGCGGAGTCACCCTCGACGATGAAGAGCTCGGTCTCCTCGACGTCCTCGAGTCGGCAGTCCGCGAGCTTGGCGGGCAGCGAGGATGTTTCGAGCGCGTTCTTCTTGCGCGAGATCTCCTTGTGGATGCGCGCGGAGACGCGGGCCTTCATCTCGCCGACAACCTTCTCCATGAGGAGGGAGGTCTGCTGCTTGTCATCGCGCTTGGAGGAGGCGAACTTGGCTTTGAGCCAATCGGAGACGACGCGGTTGACCACGGTGCGGATCTGCGGCGTGCCCAGCGTTTCCTTGGTCTGGCCTTCGAACTGAGGCTCGGGGAAACGCACGGTAATGACGGCGGTCATGCCGGCCTGCACGTCGTCCTTCTCGGGGCGCCCGTCCTTCGCGCCGACCTTGAGCTTGCGCGCGTTCTTGTCGATCGCGGCACGCAGCGTCTTGAGGACAGCCTGCTCGAAGCCGGTGACGTGGGTGCCACCCTTGGGGGTGGCGATGATGTTGACGAAAGACTGGACGGTCGTGTCGTAACCGATGCCCCAGCGCAGCGCGATGTCGACCTCGCAGGTGCGCTCGACCTCGGTGGCGCGCAGGTGCCCGGTCTCGGAGTCCAGAGCCTGCACGGTCTCGTTGTAGGTGCCCTCACCCGTGATGTGCCACGTGTCGGTGACGGGGCCGTCGGAGGCGAGCCAGTTCGCGAAGTCGACGACGCCGCCGTCGAAGCGGAAGCTTTCGTGGAGCTCCTCTTCGCCGCGCTCGTCGTAGCAGTTGATGGTCAGGCCGGGCACGAGGAACGCCGTCTGGCGGGCGCGCGCCAGCAGGTTCTCCCACGAGAAGCCCTCGGTCGACGGGAAGATCTGGAAGTCCGCCCAGAAGCGCACGCGCGTGCCCGTCTGGGATTTCTTCACCTTGCCGACCGTCTTAAGGGTCGAGCCGTCCACGAAAGGCTTGAAGGGCGAGTTGGGGGTGCGCTGCTTCGAGTCGTCGAAGTCGCCAGGCTCGCCGCGGCGGAAGCACATCTCGTGGGTCTTACCGCCACGGTCGACCTGCACGTCGAGGCGGGCCGACAGGGCGTTGACGACAGAGGCACCCACGCCGTGGAGGCCGCCCGAGGCCGCGTAGGAGCCGCCGCCGAACTTACCGCCGGCGTGGAGCTTGGTGTAGACGACCTCGACGCCCGTCAGGCCCTGACCGGGCACGATGTCGACGGGGATGCCTCGGCCGTTGTCGGCGACGGAGGCGGAGTGGTCGGGGTGCAGGCGCACGTCGATCGTGTCGCAGTGACCTTCCAGGGCCTCGTCGACCGCATTGTCGATGATCTCCCAGAGGCAGTGCATGAGGCCCCGGTGGTCGGTGGAGCCGATGTACATGCCGGGGCGCTTGCGCACGGCTTCGAGCCCCTCGAGGACGGAGAGATGCCGTGCGTTGTAGTCGGATGCGTCGGTAGGAGTCACGAGGTGCATCATAGGTGGAGCCATGCTCGTTTGGGGCCACCGGTGCGCGTGGCGCGGGTTCTGGGATGCTTTCCACGATTGACGAGGCCGGGGCCAGATCGCGCTGGTGGGTGGCGTTTCGGGGCGTGTTGGCGGTTGCTTCGGGAGGGTTTGCATTCTCCCGTTTCATTGTGTCGGCGTATGGGCTCTCGATTGCGCCCCGGGTGAACAGGGGTGCGCGGCGCGGGGTGATGGTGTGTGATGGAAGCATGAACGCACAGACTCTTGAACGCCCCGTACTGGACGAGCCGCAGCTGACCGCGGCGAATCGTTGCGACGCCTGCGGCGCTCGCGCCTGGGTTCGTGCGACGATGCCTTCGGGTGGCCAGCTGTACTTCTGCGGCCACCACGCAAACGAGCACCTGCCCTCGCTGGTGGGCGTCGGCGCGCAGATCCTGGACGAACGCCATTTCATGAACGACTGAGAGCGAGCCTCCCGCAGCGGCGGGACGCACGGCTGTGAGGCGCGGGCGGGGACCGACGGGGTCCCCGCCCGCGTTTTCATACTCGAACCGCCGTTGCTCCACCCGGCGGGTCAACGTGCGCATGAGTGAGCCTGCGCTCCGCCGAATACGCCCACTCTCTTGGATAGGAAACGCAGTTCTGGATAGGAAACGCAGTTCTGGATAGGAAACGCAGATCTGGATAGCTTATTAACCTATCCAGATGCTCATAACCTATCCAGAAGGCCGCATCCTATCCAGATCAACAATCAGCAATCCCGGCAACAATCTCACTCCACGACGAACGACACTACGTAGCCTCGACAAAGCCGGTTGAACGAACGACCAACAACGTGCAGACAAGCCCACCCCTACATGCGCATCGGCGATCAGCTTGAGCTGGTCGCGAAGCTCAAGGGCCAGAAGGACAAGGCCGCGCGTCAGGCCGAGGTTCGTGCCCTCATGGTGACGCATGATCGCTCGATCCTCCCCTACGTGGGCACTATCTACGAGCTCACGCACGGCACGCTAACGAAGATCGAAGCCTGAGAGCGTCGGGCGCACCGGGAGAACCTTCCACGCTCCGTCGCATTCGCCCGCTTCGAAGCGCTGCGCATCTGCTTCAAGATCGGCGTCGGTAACAGTGATTCCTCCAGCAAGGCGGTAGGTTTCTTCTGGTTTCGTGCTCATTGCCTCTCCTCTCAGGTCCAAATATTTCTGTCATCATTTTCTGTGAAGGCGCGGCCATTGCGACCAGATGCAACGGCTCCATCCGCGCGAGAACGCTGCCCCCTAGTCCGCCAGACGCTGGGACACCACCGTCGTGACGCCGTCGCGCATGGTGACGCCGTAGAGGGCGTCCGCGATCTCCATCGTGCGCTTCTGGTGGGTGATGACGATCAGCTGCGACGTCTCCTGCAGCTCCTTGAAAATCGCCAGCAGGCGCGTCAGGTTTATGTCGTCCAGGGCGGCCTCGACCTCGTCCATGACGTAGAACGGGGATGGGCGCGCCTTGAAGATCGCGACCAGGAACGCGATCGCGGCCAGGGACCGCTCGCCACCCGACAGCAGGGACAAGCGCTTCACTTTCTTGCCCGCGGGCCGAGCCTCGATCTCGATGCCCGTCGTCAGCATGTCATCCGGATCTGTGAGCACGAGGTCGCCCTGGCCGCCCGGGAACAGCACGCCGAACACGTGCTCGAACTGCTCGCGCGTCTCGGCGAACGCCGACGCGAAGGCCTCCTCCACCAGGCGATCCACGTCCTGCACGATACGCAGCAGATCCGCCTTCGAAGCTTTGAGGTCCTGGACCTGATCCACCAGGAACTTGTGCCGCGAAGCCAGTGCCTCGTGCTCCTCGAGCGCCAGCGGGTTCACGCGTCCCAGCTTCTCCAAGTCCTTCTGCGCCTTGGCGAGCGCCCGTTCCTGCTCGGCGCGCACGTACGCGCTCGGCTCGGCTGCCGCAGCCTTCTCGACCTGGTCGGGGTCGAGCGGCAGCATCGGCACCAGCGTGTCCGGACCGAACTCGGCGAGCAGCTGCTCGGGTAAGAGGGATAGCTCCTCAAGGGCGCGACGCTGCAGGTCCTCGACGCGCAGGCGCGTCTGCTCCGCCGCGATCTGCCCCTGGTGGGCTGAGGCGGTAGCCTCCGACAGCTCCGCGCTCAGCCGGTCCAGGGCGCGGCGTGCGTCCGAGACCTCCTGCGAGACCTGGGTGCGGCGCTCGCTCAGGCGGTCGCGCTCGGCGGCGGCCCGGGACAGAGCGCGCTCGGCGGCCTTGAGGGCGACGCGCGCGGCGGCCTCCACGTCCGAGGCCGTGGCCAGCTCAGTCTTGCGCGCGGCCTCGCGCCGGGCGTAGCGGGCGCGCTCCTCGCGCTCGGCGGCGGCGGCCTGGCGCAGGGAGCGGGCGCGGGAGGCGGCGCGCCGTGATTGTTCTTCGAGGGCACGCAGTGATAGGCGCGCCTCGTTTTCGGCCTCGCGGGCCTCTCGCGCGGCGCGGGAGGCGGCGTCCGCGCGGGCCTGGGCGTCTTCGAGGGATTCGGGCGGGCCAACGGTGTCGGCCCCGTCGAGGCGCGCGCGTGCGGCAACGTCCTGCTCGCGGGCCCAGGTCACCTGCTCGTCGGCTCGGCGGGCCACGTCGTGGGCACGCTCAGCCTCGGCTCGGGCGGCCTGCGCGGCCGACTGGGCACGGGCGAGTTCCTGGGCTTCCTTGGCGCGCTGCGCGTCTTCTTCGCGCAAGGCCTTCAGGGCGTCGTTTGCCTCGCGGATGCAGCGGTCCAGGTGGGCGTTTGCCTCGCTGAGCTGCTCAGAGACCTCGGCCATGCGGGCCTGCGCGGCCTCGGCCTGTGCGCACGCCTCCTCGTAGTCGGCGCGCACAGAGAGCACGGAGGAGGCCTGGCGGCCACCCTCCACCGACCAGGAGCGCAGCACGTCGCCGCCTGGCGTGACGACGGCGCGCACGCCGGGCACGTCCAGCACGTCAGCGGCGGCCTCAAGGGAACACGAGACGACCCCGTCCAGCAGCGATGCGAGGGGCGCGGCGGCTTCCTCGCAAGTGACGACGTCGGACAGCCACGTCGCCCCCTCGGGCAGATCGGCGCGGGCGGCACCGCCGGTCCCATCCGCGGGGTCGTTGGAAGAACCGGAAGAATCAGATGCGACGACGAGCCGCAGCGAGCGCCCAGCCGCGCGTGCAGCGTCCAGCTCGCCCAGGCCTCGGGCCAGGGAGTCGACAACGACGGCGTCAGCGAAGGGGGCCAGCGCGGCGGCGACGGCGTCCTCGAAACCGGGGGTGACGTGCAGGAGGGGCGCGACCTGACCGAGCACGCCGGGGCGTCCCAGCAGCTCGGCGGTGCCGTCCTCGGGGGCGAGCAGTTGCTCGAGCGCGTCTCGGCGTGCCTCCCATCGGGCGCGGTCGGCGCGTGCCTCGCGTTCGACGCCGAGCAGCTCGTCCACGCGGGCGCGCGCGGCGTCGCGGCGAGCGGAGGCCTCGGCGTGTACGCGGGCCGCTCCCCCGCCAACTTCTTCCTCGGACGAGGAGCCCTCGGACGGGGAGGCCCCAGCAACACCAGCAGCCCCCACGAACGACACGGGCACAGCCTTCTCCGCGGCCTCGGCACGCTCCTGAGCGGCCCGGTATGCGCCCCACGCGCGGTCGGCCTCGGCGATCGCGGCCTCCAGTCGAGAGGCCGCGGTGGAGGCGTCGCCCGTCAGGCGCGCGACCTTCTCGCGGTGGTCGGCGATCACGCGGTTGACGCGGGCCAGCTCGCGCGACGCTGCATCGTCGGCGTCTTCCGCGGCCTCGCGCGCACGAGTCGCGGACGTCAGCGCTGAGCGCGCAGACTCGACCTGGCCTGCCAGGGCGGCGTCCTCGGCGCCTGCGACGCGGGCACGTTCGTCGAGCACATCGGGATCCTCGCCGCCCGGCGGCAGCTCGGGGGTCGCCCGCAACGCAACCTTCTGAGTCGCGGCCATGAGAGTACCGCGCAGGCGCTCGGTGATCGTGGTGAGCAACTGCCAGTCGGAGGAAGCCTGATCGAGCGCGGGAGAGGACGCACGCTCGGCGTCCTCAAGCCGCGCCAACTCGGCGCGCGCAGCAGCTATCTGCTCCTCAAGCGACGCGCGGCGCACCGCGGCTGACTCGTCCGATTCCTCGAGCACGGACAGCTTCGACAGCGCAGACGCCAGGTCATCGGCGAGCAGGCGGGCCTTCGCGTCGCGCACGCGGGCCTGAATGAGGGAGGCTCGCCGCGCAATGCGCGCCTGGCGAGCCAGGGGTCCCAACTGTCGGTGAATCTCATTCGTCAGATCCAGGACGCGCACAAGGTTCGCGTCCATGTCGGCCAGCTTCTTGAGCGCGCGCTCCTTGCGGCGCCGATGCTTGAGGACGCCCGCGGCCTCCTCGATGAAGCCGCGACGCTCCTCGGGCGTGGAGGACAGGATCGCGTCGAGCTGCCCCTGGCCGACGATGACGTGCATCTGACGGCCCATGCCCGTGTCAGACAGGAGCTCTTGGACATCCAGCAAGCGCGCCGGAGTTCCGTTAATGGAGTACTCGGAGCCGCCCCCACGAAACAGGGTGCGACTGATCGTCACCTCGGAATACTCGATGTCGAGCAGCCCGTCGGTGTTGTCGATCGTCAGGTCCACCTGGGCGCGCCCCAACGCCGCGCGCCCAGATGTCCCCGCGAAAATCACGTCCGCCATTTGCCCGCCGCGCAGAGCGCGAGCACCCTGCTCGCCCATGACCCAGGCGAGCGCGTCGACGACGTTCGATTTACCCGACCCGTTGGGGCCGACGACGCACGTGATGCCCGGCTGAAGGGCAAGCGTGGTCGCACTGGCGAAGGACTTAAAGCCCCGCAGCGTCAGGTTTTTGAGGTACACCCTTGCAGGTTAGCCGTGACTCAGTAAATCTCCGGGAACCACAGGGAGATTTCGCGCGTTGCGTTCTCCACAGAGTCCGAACCGTGAATCAGGTTCTCCATGTGGGGGCTGTTCCATGCACGACCAAGGTCGCCACGGATCGTGCCCGCGGGTGCCGTCGTCGGGTCGGTCGAGCCCATGAGGACGCGCATACCCTCGACGACGCGCTGGCCCTCAACGATGATGGCGACGACCGGGCCGGAGCTCATGAACTCCAGGAGGCCCTCGAAGAAGGGCTTGTCCTTGTGGTCGGCGTAGTGCTCGGCAAGCAGCTCGCGGGAGGCGACCATGAGCTTCAGGCCCTTGATCGTGTAGCCCTTGGCCTCGATGCGGCGCAGGATCTCACCGGTCAGGCCGCGGGCGTAGCCGTCGGGCTTGACGACGATGAGGGTGTGCTCGAGGGTGGGGTCGAGAAGGTGCTGGGGCTCCAGCAGAACACTCTTAGCGCTCACATTGTCTCCTTTGATTCTGGCGGTTGCGGTGTTGCGCTTTCAAGCATATCTGTCAGCGCTGCCACCGCGGCTGTGGCGTCGGCCCCATTGGCTTCGATGTGGACGCTCTGACCTTGGGTGATGCCCAGAGCCATGAGCTCGAGGACCGACCCGCCATCCGCCCCGTTCACGGTGACCTCGGCGTCGAATGTGCCCGCCAGGCGCACGAATGCGGCAGCCGGGCGCGCGTGCAGGCCGACGGGGTCCGCGACGACCGCGTCCCCTTGCGCCCACATCGACGAGGCCGTGGCCCCTCCCGCTCCCCCGCTGGGCTGCGCGGGAGCGGGGCTGGGTGCCTCCTGGGCGGGTACGTTGTCCACGCGGGGGGCCAGCGCGGCTGCAACGTCGGCGACCTGGTCGAGATCTTCGCCGAGCTGGGCGCGCACGGAGGATGCGACGGCCCCTTCGACGAGGCAGGTGTCGACGAAGCGAATGCGTTCGGGCTCGTCGCTCATGTCGATGACGGATTCGACGGTCATCGTGGCCGAGCCCAGGTCGGTCAGGACGATGACGCCGCTGCCGTCCCCGTCCACGGCCGCAAGGGCTGCCTCGAGGGCTGCCTCCACGCGGTCGTAAGACGTGCCGATGCGGCCGTCGTCCGTGCCTCCGGCAGCCTCGAAGTGAACGTCGGGGGCCATCTGGGCGGCGAGCTCGCACACGCCGGAGGCCAGGGAGGCAGAGTGAGAGACGATCACATAAGAGACGCGCACGCTCATGCTGCGCCGCCCTCGCCCGCCGCGCGCGCGGCGGCTCGCAGGATGAGGGAGGTGGAGACGGCGCCCGGGTCGAGGTGGCCGATGGAGCGTTCACCCAGGTATGAGGCGCGTCCCTTCGTGGCCCGCATCGGCTCGGTGGCGGCTGCTCCGGCCTCGGCGGCAGTGGCGGCGGCCTCGAAGACGGCGGCCGCGTCGCTACCGGACTCAGCGGCTGCGCGGGCTGCCTCGAGCGCGGGTGTCCACGCGTCCACCATGGTCTTTTCGCCCGTGGTGGCCTTGCCGCGCGCCTGAATCCCTTCGAGCGCGCCCGCGATCACCGCGGCAGCGCCCGCGCCGTCCAGCTCACCGTCACCGGCGGCCTTCGATGCGCGCAGGAACGCGGTCCCGTACAGGGGTCCGGCGGCGCCGCCGACCGTGGACATCAGCGTCTTGGCGACGGTCTTGAGCACCTCGGCGACGCTGCCCGGCTGGGCCTGGCCCAGGGCCTCGAGCGCGGCCGTGAATCCGCGATCCATGTTCTCGCCGTGGTCGCCGTCCCCGATGGCTCGGTCCAGGTCCACCAGATAGTCGCGCTGCTCGGCGATATCTACCGCCGCCAGCTCGATCCACCGCTGTGCCCACGCTGCATCTAGGCTCATTGTGATTCTCCTTCTCCTGCCTCGTTGCTTACTTCCAGGCGACCGTGTTCACGGGTGCGTCGAAGAGCTCGAGGAGCTCGTCGTCGGCGCGCATGAGGGTCACGGAGACGCCGGGCATCTCCAGGCTGGTGACGTAGTTGCCGACCATCTGGCGAGCAATCTCGATGCCATCCTTCTTCAGGAGGGCAGCGAGTGCTCGGAAGCAGATGTACAGCTCGGAAATGGGGGTGCCGCCCATACCGTTGACCAGGGCGACGACGCGCTCACCCTCGCTCAGTCCGAGGTCGCCACGCACGCGCTCGTAGAGCTCGGCGATGAGAGCGTCGGCGCTTTCCATCGCACCGCGGCGGTATCCGGGCTCACCGTGGATACCGATGCCCAGCTCAATCTCATCCTCGCCCAGCTCGAAGGAGGGCTTTCCGGCGTGGGGCACCGTGCAGGGACCCAGGGCCAGGCCCATGGAGCGAGTCTGATCGTTGACCTTGGTCGCGATGCGGGTGACTTCCTCGAGGGAGTCGCCGCGCTCTGCCGCGGCGCCTGCGATCTTTTCGACGAAGATGGTCCCGGCAACGCCGCGGCGCCCCGCCGTGTAGAGGGAATCCTCGACGGCCACATCGTCGTTGACAACGACCGTGGAAACCTTGATGTCCTCCATGTCGGCCAGCTCGGCGGCAGTCTCAAAATTGAGGACGTCGCCCGTGTAGTTCTTGACGATGTGCAGGACGCCCACGCCGTGGTCAGCGGCCTTGGTGGCCTCCAGGATCGGGTCGGGGGTCGGCGAGGTGAAAACCGCGCCGGGCACGGCCGCGTCCAGCATGCCTTCGCCGACGAAACCCGCGTGCAGGGGCTCGTGTCCGGAGCCGCCACCGGAGACGAGGCCGACCTTGCCCTCAGCCTTGGGGGCGCGCCGGGTCACGAAATCCGGCGAGTAGTGGACATCGACGAGATCGGGGTGTGCCAGGGCGAAACCTTCGAGGGTTTCGCGAACGACGGCGTGAACATCATTGACGAGCTTCTTCATGATGCCTCCTTGCGACATTGCTCATCTGTACTTGTACGCATGATCAATCGTGCCACCATCGAGCACGATTTCCCAACCGTGGCGGCCGCCACGATGCGGCCGCCCTGGTTGGATGCCATCCTAGCGCGGAGAGTGGCCAGCGAGTGCCAGCATTTCGCCAGCCAGCATGACCGAGCCAAACACGAGAACTCCGCTGCGATCTGCGGGCTCGGCCCCGGCCTCGGCAATCTCCGCTGCACGATCGACCGCGTCGGCGAGCGACTCGCGCACATCTACCCGGTCGGGACCGAAGACCTCCCCTGCGATCTCAGCCAAGCGCGCAACATCCGCGGCACGCTCTCCCGGCATCTGGGTCACGACAAGGTGATCGATGAACGGTTCGACCTCGGACAGGACGCCCTCGACGTCCTTGTCCCCCATCGCCGCGTACACGCCCGCGATCCGCGCGAAGGCGAAGGAGGATTCCACGGCCTCGCGCAGGGTGGCTGCACCCGCGGGATTGTGCGCGGCGTCCACGATGATCGTGGGCGAATGACGCACGACCTGCATGCGCCCCGGGCTGGAGGCGTTCATGAGGCCCTGCTCGACGATGCGTCCGTCCAGACCGCGCCCGCCCATGAAGGCCTCGACGGCCACGAGCGCCGCCGCCGCGTTATGCGCCTGATACTGCCCGAACAGCGGGACGAACACGTCCTCGTAGACGGCGGAGGGCGTGCGGATGGTGACCATCTGTCCGCCCACGCCCATCTGACGATCCACAACCTCGAAGTCACGGCCCTCGACGCGCGCGATCGCGTCGACGGAGCGCGCCTGCTCGAGGAGGATGTCGAGGACTTCCTCCTCCTGCTTCATAATGACGACGACCTGGCCGGGCTTGATGATGCCTGCCTTCTCGTGGGCGATCTCCTCAATGGTGGAGCCGAGCCACTTCGTGTGATCCAGGGCGATCGGGGTGATGACGGAGACGCCCGCGTCGATGACGTTCGTAGCGTCCCAGCGTCCGCCCATGCCGACCTCGACGACGGCGGCATCAACCGGGTAGTCCGCGAAGGCCGCGTACGCCATGATCGTGAAGACCTCGAAGAAGGACAGGCGCGGGCCACCCTCTTCCTGGCTGCGCTCGTCGACCATGCCGACGTACGGGGCAATATCCTCCCAGGCGCGCACGAAGCCCTCACGCGTGATCGGGTGGCCTTCCAGCGAGATGCGCTCGCGCACGTCGAGCAGGTGCGGGCTCGTGAAGCGGCCCGTCTTCATGCCGAAAGCGCTCAGCAGAGAGTCGATCATGCGCGACGTCGACGTCTTGCCGTTCGTGCCCGTGATGTGGATCGACGGGTAGGAGTTCTGCGGGTCGCCGAGGATGTCCAGGGCGAGCTTGACGCGGTCGAGCGTGGGGTCGATGTCGTGCTCGGGGGCGCGCGCGACGATGGACTGGTAGATCTCCTGCACGCGAGCGTCGAGGGCGACCTCATCCTCGGCCTTCGCCAGCGCGGCCTCGTGGGAGGCACGCTCGTCGCGCTCCTCCGCCGCATCATCGGCGAAGTCCTCGTCCACCTCGCCCTCGATCTCAGCGAGGACCGAGGGGTCAGGGCCCAGCAGCAGCGAGTTCTCGACAAGGGCGCGCAGGGCAGCCTCGCGCTCGCTCTCCTCAGCCTGAGGGTCGACGCTCTCCCCCGCCTCGGACTCCTCGACCTCATCGGCCGCTTCCAGGTACGGGATCAGGTCGGCCGGAATGCCGCCCTGCTCGTCGTGGGTGGGGTCTTGTCCGAAGAACGATTCGCCTGCCATGTTTCCTCCGCTGTTCACAGTGTCTTCGCTATTTTACCGGGCTGGGTCGCGCGGGCGGCTTGTTCTGCCGGTCACGGCGCGTTTTAGCGATCCCGGATTCGTCGACGAGGCCGGGGCTCCTCGCGCGCATCACCTCCCCTCGCGCTCTGAGCGCATCGCGAGTGGAAGGTGCCTTGCCCACCGCACGTGGATAGGATTGATCTCAACGACGTGATCGAATCGAGGAGGCAACACGTGGGTAAGTGGTTTGGTCAGGCGAGCGAAATCGAAGAGCTGCGCGCCGAGAACCAGCGTCTGAAGGAACAGGTCGCGACCCTCGAGGCCCGACTGCGCGCCGCCTACGCGGACGCCGGGGTCACTGCGCTTTCCAGCCCTGTATCCCCCGCTCCTGAGGCGGCAGTACCGCAGGCCCCAGTTCCCGCCTTCTCAGCCGGCGCACCCACCCCGGCCACGGCCTCGTCCTCCGAAGTGAGTGCCGCCGAACTCCAGATGATCGCTGAGGGCAGGATGATCTACGCCGTTAAGTCCTACAAGGACCGCACCGGCGTCAGCCTGAAGACCGCGAAGGCGGCGATCGACGCCGCGCTCTCAGAAATGCGTGCTTAGAGCTGACCGTTTCCCCGGTGACGCTGGCTCATGCGGATAGGTTGTGCGCTTGCGGATAGGTTATGCGCTTGCGGATAGCTTATTAACCTATCCACATGCTCGTAACCTATCCACATGTTCGTAGCCTATCCGCGTCAGGACGCCCGCTACTGACGCGCATGATGCGATAGTGCCCTTTCATCAATAGCGACGAGGCCGGGGCCGCTCGCGTCTATCGCCTGTCCTCGCACTCGGCCCACCAACGACTCTGATAGGATGCCGATCACATATACATCATCGACGACAGGACGCGCCATGCTTCTGATCGGCTTCACTGAAGAACCCGGCTGGATTCGTTCCACCTTCAACCTCACCTACCGCGTCCCCTGGGAGGGGCTACTCAAGGGGGTGCGTGGCGTCTTCCCATACATGCACAGCATCTCCTCGGACGCCGATAGTCCCGAGGTATTGGTCGACGACGCGATCATCCAGATTTCTTCCCGCAACGAGATCCTCTCCATCCCCGAGGCCGGTTCCATCACCATTCGCGGCTTCTCGCCCGTCATCAAGGCGCCCACCATGCTGGTGTTCCACAACCAAACGTCCTTCGTCAACGTCGCGGTGGGCCGTGTCGGCGAGGAATACCAGAACACCGACTACGAAAAGTTCAACAAGTCGCTGGGCCAGTTCATGGACTCCATCGAGATCATGATGCACTTGACGCCCAAGGAAGACAGCTGAAGCCACTGATCCGCGTCATGGCGGAGGATATCGTGTCCTCCACACTCGCGGAAAGCGACTGGGGCCGGGAGATTTACCTCCCGGCCCCAGCCTATGCAGGTGGGCGGGCCGCGCTTTCGCGCGGCCCGCCCACCTCAGTAACAGCACTCAGTGCTTGGCGACGCGAACGTGAAGCTTGTCGCCGGCCTCGACCGTCAGAGACAGCGCGAGGGTCTCAGCGGCGATCATGTCGCGCCAGGTCTCCACGTCGGCCACGTGAGCGGCGGGAACCGTCAGCGACAGGTCGATGCGATCCGCGATGTGCAGGCCCGCGTTCTTACGCTCGTCCTGAACGGCGCGCACGACGTCACGGGCGTAGCCCTCGGCCTCAAGCTCGGGGGTCAGCTCAGTATCGAGAACCACGAAGGTGCCCGACGCCAGCACGTCCGCGACCTGGCCCTCGGCGGCGTCCACGGAGGTGGACACGGAGAACATGTCACCCGTGAGCACCAGCGGCGCCCCGTCCAGCTCGACGGAGGGGAAACGGCACTCGCCGTCCGCGACCTCCCACTGCCCGGACTTCTGCGCCTTGAACAGCTGGCTCGTCAGCTTACGGACGGCCGGATCGAAAGCGCGCGGGTTCAGGGCCAGCTCGGTGCGAACGCTCAGGCCCGAGTTTTCCGGAGCGGAGAACACCACGGACTTCACGTTCACCTCGGAAGCGATCAGCTCCGCGAAGGGCTCCAGGGCCGCAAAGTGCTCGGAGACGACCTGCAGGGACGCCAGCGGCTGGCGCACGCGCAGCTGATGCGTCTTGCGCAGCGCGTGGGCAGCCGACACGATGGAGCGAACCTCATCCATGGCGGCAACCAGCTCGGGGGCATCCACGGCCTCGTCGATGACGGGGAAATCAACGAGGTGCACGGATTCCCCACCCGTCAGGCCGCGCCAGATCTCCTCGCTCAGCAGCGGCAGCAGGGGCGCCGCCAGCTCCATGAGCGTCACGAGAGCCGTGTACAGCGTGTCGAACGCCGCGCTGTCCTCATCCCAGAAGCGCTGACGCTGGGTACGCACGTACCAGTTCGTCAGAACGTCGAGGTAGTCGCGCACCGCCTCGCACGCGCCGGCAACGTCGTAGGCGTCCAGCGCGCCGCGCACGTCCTCGGCCAGGGTACGGGTGTGGGCCAGCAGGTAGCGATCCATCTGCGCCAGCGCGGCCACGGCCTCGGGCGAGGACAGATCGATACGCTTGGCCTCGTAGCCCTCACCCTTGTTGCAGGCACCCGCGTACAGCGTGAAGAAGTAGTACGTGTTCCAGATGGGCAGCAGCACCTGACGGACGGTGTCGCGGATCGACTCCTCCTTGACGATCAGGTTGCCGCCGCGCACGACCGGGCTCGACATGAGGAACCAACGCATGGCGTCGGAGCCGTACTTGTTGAACACCTCGGCCACGTCCGGGTAGTTACGCAGCGACTTACTCATCTTCAGGCCGTCGTCACCCAGGACGATGCCGTGGGAGACGCAGGAGCGGAACGCGGGGCGATCGAAGAGCGCGGTTGCCAGGACGTGCAGCGTGTAGAACCAGCCGCGCGTCTGACCGATGTACTCGACGATGAAGTCGCCCGGGTAGTGGTTCTCGAACCACTCCTGGTTCTCGAACGGGTAGTGCACCTGCGCGAAGGGCATCGAGCCGGACTCGAACCAGCAGTCGAACACGTCGGAGATGCGACGCATCGTCGACTTGCCCGTCGGGTCGTCCGGATTTGGGCGCGTGAGCTGATCAATGAACGGACGGTGGAAGTCCGTGACCTTCACGCCGAAGTCGGCCTCGAGCTCCGCGATGGAACCGTAGACGTCGGTGCGCGGGTATGCCGGATCGTCCGAGACCCACACGGGGATCGGCGCGCCCCAGAAGCGGTTACGCGAGATCGACCAGTCACGGGCACCTTCCAGCCACTTACCGAAGATGCCGTCCTTGGTGTGCGCGGGGGTCCAGGTGATCTCCTGGTTGAGCTCCACCATGCGGTCGCGGATCTCGGTGACGCGGACGAACCACGAGGACACAGCCTTGTACATGAGGGGCTTGCGGCAGCGCCAGCAGTGCGGGTAGGAGTGCACGTAGGACTTCTCGCGCACCAGCACGGCGCGGATCTCGGGGGCGCGGCGCGCGATCGGGCCACCCTGCTCGCGCAGGTCGGCGACCACGTAGCGGTTCGCGTCGAAGATCTGCATGCCCTCGTAGTCGGGTACCTCGGACGTGAACACGCCGCCCTCGTCGACGGGCATGACGAGGCCAATGCCGTACTCCATGCACGTCCACATATCGTCTTCACCGAATGCGGGAGCCTGGTGGACGAGGCCGGTGCCGTCCGTGGTCGTCACGTAGTCGGCGGCGATGATGGACCAGCCGTTGGGGCCGGGGGCGCCGCCTTCGGCGCGGCGCTCGGGGGTGTCGAAGTAGTCGTAGATCGGGTGGTAGTGGATGCCCACCAGCTCATGGCCCTTGTAGGTCGCGACGACGGTGGGGTCCTCGCCGAGTTCCTTGGCGTAGGAGGGGATCAGGTCGGTGGCGATGAGGACGCGCTCGCCCGCGAGGTTGCCCGCGTGATCAGCCGCGACCTCGACAAGCGAGTACTCGATCTGCGGGCCCACGGCGACGGCCGAGTTCGAGGGCAGCGTCCAGGGCGTGGTCGTCCAGATGAGGGCCAGCTCGGGGCGCGCCGAGTCCTCACGCAGCTTGGTTTCCAGACGCAGGCCAACCGTCACCGTGTTGTCGGTGCGGTCCTGGTACACGTCGTCGTCCATCTTGAGCTCGTGATTGCTCAGAGGCGTGCGATCGTTCCAGCAGTAGGGCAGGACGCGGTGACCCTGGTAGGCCAGGCCCTTGTCGTAGAGCTGCTTGAAAGCCCACAGCACGGACTCGGTGTAGGACATGTCGAGCGTCTTGTAGTCGTTCTCGAAGTCCACCCAACGGGCCTGGCGGGTGACGTACTCTTCCCATTCCTTCGTGTAGCGCAGCACGGAGGAACGGCAGGCAGCGTTGAACGCCTCGATACCGACACCACCTTCACGGGTGATCTCGGTGACATCCTCGATGCCGAGCTGGCGCTGGGCCTCGAGCTCGGCGGGCAGGCCGTGCGTGTCCCAGCCGAAACGGCGCTCGACGCGGTGACCCTTCATGGTCTGGTAGCGGCCCACGACGTCCTTGACGTAGCCGGTCAGGAGGTGACCGTAGTGGGGCAGGCCGTTGGCGAAAGGCGGGCCATCGTAGAACACGAACTCGTTGGAGCCATGCTCGCCGGCGTCACGCATCTCAATGGACTTGCGGAAGGTGTCGTTGCTGGCCCAGAACGCCAGGGTGCCCTCTTCCATCGTGGGGAAGGAAGGGCTGGGGTCCACCTCGTCTTGCCGGTGGCGGGGGTAGAAGCCGTGCTTCGTCATGAGTGTCCTCGTCTCGCGCCTATACAGGGACGAGGACCGGCGTCGCCGGCACCCGCGGTACCACCCCGCTTGCCGCTCCCACACCGGGCGCGGCCGCTTCGTTGGGGCTGTATCGGGCCCTCCCGTCCGGTTCTACTGGAGGGGACGAGGCCGTGGCCGGCTTTCGCGTTCCTCTTTCTTCCGGATGCTCCCCGGTGATACCCCGCTGGAGCGGGCCGGATCATAGCGAAAAACAAGTGTAGCGAAGAAAATGCGCGGCGCCCACCGGGCGGAGCGTCTGCCTGCCCACAGCGCACCCGCGAGTGCTCGGCGACGCACGCGCAGACGATGGTCTGGTGGGCCGTAGTCGGCGCGTGACCAAGGAGGCGTGGGCCTCCTGTCCTAGAGTTGTGGGGTGAGTTCGACGGATACGAGACGCCCTGCGCGCCCCTGGGGTGCGTTCATTGGCGTACTGTTTCTCATTGCGTTGGTCGCCGTGTGGGCGGCGCAGGGGACTCTGTCTGGAACAGGTCTACCCGTCGGCCGCGCAGCAACGATCGCCGTCGGCATGACGCTGCAGGCGATTCCTTTCTTGCTCCTGGGCGTGTTCGTTGCTGAGCTCATCGAGGCTTTCGTCTCCCCCGCTCTGATCGCTCGCGTCTTTCCGACGAACCCGCTCGCTTCCGTAGCGACAGCGCTCATCGTCGCTTTCTTGCTTCCGGTGTGCGATTGCTCGGCGGTACCGATCTTCCGCTCCCTGTTGCGCAAGGGTGTTCCACTCTCGGCAGCCACGACCCTCATGCTGGCTTCTCCCGCTATCAACCCGCTGGTGATTGCGTCGACCTACTACGCGTTTGGCTCGTGGTCATTGGTCGCCACGCGTATCGGACTGAGCGCTATTGTTGCTCTCTCGGTTGGCCTATCGATGCTGGTTGCTTCTCCGCGAGCGCTGCGGGCGGATAGTGCCTTCCATGACGGCGACGCGTGCGGCTGCGCGGGTGGCTGTGCGGTGCCGGATCGGTCCTTCTCGGGCGTGCTGGGCGCGACGGGGCAGTCTTTTGGCAGGATTCTCCCGTATCTGCTGGGTGGCGTTGCGGCGTCGACGCTGGCTCAAGTGCTGTGGCCGGTGTCTTCTCTGCTCGCGGGGCTTCCCGCTCCCGCTGCACTGGTCCTGATGATGGGTGCCGGTTTTGCGTTGTCTCTGTGTTCATCCTCTGACGCAGTGATTGCCCGTTCTCTCGCTTCGTTGGCGCCCACTGGCGCGCTGATGGGTTTCATGGTGTACGGGCCGATGATGGATGTGAAGAACGTGGCTCTCCTGGCCTCCCAGTTCCGGGGCACGTTTGTGGTCCGCTTGTTCGTGACGGTGAGCGTGGCTGCTGCCACCATGATCGGCTGCGCTTGGTGGGCGGGGGTCCTGTCGTGAAGGTTGTGGATCGTCTGGCCCCGGTCGCCGAGTCCTTGTCGTTGGCTTGCCTCGGCGCTGGCTTGCTATGGCTGTCACTGTCGGGTCGCTATGCGTCGTTCGTCCCATCTTCCGCGCGTCTCGGGATTATCGCCTCGGGAGTTTGTCTGCTCGCATGCTCGCTTGCCCTGTCCGCTCGGCTCGGCTCCAGCGACCACGAGCACACCGACAGCACTCACACTCATCGCGCCCTCTCGCGTGCCCTTGTGGCGCTCCTTGCGAGTGCTCTCCTCGTTCTTCCTTTCCGAGTCTCTCCCTCGGAGTTGGCATCGACCGCATGGAACGCTCGCGCGGCCGACGCAGGCACGAGCCCCGGTCTCGACGCCGGAGACGATGGGGACGACTCTGCGTCGACGTCCACCACCCAGGGGGAGGCCTCCCCCACCGCTACTCCGCAGAGTGCGGGCGCTACTCCGCAGAGCGGGGACGGCGCATCGGCCTCGTCGTCGGGGAAGCTGGAGCTGACGACAGATAACTTCTACGATCAGGTTGAGGAGTTGATCGCTCACGGGCGCGCGCACGACGGTGATCACATCGATCTCGTCGGTTTTGTGATGAGCCCGGAGGCGGCTCGCGCACAGGCGTCGATTCCTCGCGTGACGGAGGATGACAGTTTCGCGGTGGCCCGCATGGCCATCTGGTGCTGTGCTGCTGACGCATACCCGATTGGTTTCGCTGTTCGTTGGTCCGGCCCCGCGCCCGAGGCGGATAGCTGGGTTCACGTGAGCGGTACGCTGCGCCTGCGCGGCACGAAGGCGCTCGTCATCGATGCTGATTCGGTTGAGGTGACCGATGCACCGAATCCGGAGTTCGTGGTTCAGTCGCGCTGACATGCTGAGGCGACAATCCGGGCGTCGGCTCATATCTCCAAACAGCCCCGCGCGCGGTCAGAGATACGTATACTCTCATCCATCGAATCAACAGTTACATGCCAAGGGTCGCCATGTTCCGCAACGCTCTCGCCGTCACACTCGCCTTCTCCTGCGTGCTCGCAATGAGCGCCTGCGTTCCCAAGACCACTGCGCCAGAGGCAGCACCATCCCCGGCGACCACGACGACACCTACGCCCACGACACCGAGCGCACAACCCGCCTCCCCGTCGCCGAGCACCGTAGCTCGCGACCCGCTCGAGGACAAACCGATGCACGGACTCATCATCGGGGACTCCCTCGTCGACCCCTATCACCCTCGCAGAACTGACGCACGCTTCCGAGCAATCGACCCCACCACGGGGCAGGTGGTCGCCATGCGCATTTTTCGATCGAAACCTGTCGACGAAAACGACGATTTCATCACTGGCCACGACTGCGCCTTTAACGACTGCTATTCCCGTGATTATTCGTACCACACGCGCATATGGGCCAAGAGTTTGACGTCTGCCGAGCACGTCGGATACTACGATACCGACGATAACATCACGGACGTATCTGCCATGGTGCCGCTCCTCGACAAAGACGCAGAGTATTACGATACTGCCCCAACCTTCTCAGCCGACAATTACTTCTACTTCATGCGGGAATACCTTGAAGATGACGGCACACGCTCCATGTATTATCGCGTCGCAATCGGCAGCTCAACGCCGGAACTCGTGCTCACTATCGAACCGTCAGACCCCCGAGATCGTCATCTCAATTTGCTGGCTGGAACAGATCTCACGACGGACATAGATACGGGATGGGCGCAAGGAAACGACGTGAACCACCTGTGCGCAACCATCAACTCGAGCATCTCAAAAGATAACAAGTGCTTCGACCTAGACGACCGCCTCGGAATCTTCAGCTACACCGCGACGGACGCTGCTACTCGCATCAAAGTGGAGCAGGGCTACTACTACGAGGAAAAGAGTCTCTACAAACCCTACGACGACCCGAGGAAATATCGACTGTTCGACGGCTACAGGATTATTGTCAGTCCCGACGCTCAGCAGCTCGCGTTTGTCATGTGGGACAAAACGCATACAGACTATTATCTGCACATCCTCAACGTTGATGGGACCGGCGATCACACGATCCCCGTCGTGGATGACGGTATCAACGGCTATGGTCCAGTCGCCTGGCTCGACTGATCCCACCATTCGTCGCGAGGTGAACACCGCCCCCACAATCCACGTCTATCAGAGAGCGCGTGATTGTTGAGGCGACTGGAGCGACGCACTCAGAGGTGGAGCCGTTCAGCATCGATGCCGATTCGGTTGAGGTGACCGATGCGCCGAATCCGGAGTTTGTGATTCAGTCGCGCTAAATGCACAATTAATAGTGATGCGGATCACTTAGATTGTTTATGCCCGTTACCTCTGACACAAAATGGCGCGCGTACGGTGAATGAAGCGCACACGGCAGGCGCGGGCGCACCATCTCACCTTCAAGGATGAAGACATGTCATCGACAACAACACTTACTCCCCGCGAAAAGCAAGCGAGGCGCTACGCGACGTCCCTCGCTCTGATCGCCACCCTCGGGCCCTTCTTCTACGGATTCGAAGGCATGGTCCTCAACGCCGCCATCAAGGCGGTGGGATCCACCTTCGAGCTTGGCCCAATCCTGCAGGGCGTTGCAGGCGCAGCAGGCGTCATCGGCGGCCTCATCGGCGCGCTCGCCGCGGGACGCATCTCCGACAAGATCGGCCGCAAGACCACGCTCATGTGGGTCGGCCCCTTCCTGCTCTTCGAGGCCCTCCTCGGCCCCATCTCTCCCCTCCTGGGCAGCTTCGGTTACCCCTTCCTGCTCCTGACCCGCATCGTCGGCGGCATCGGTTTTGGCGCGGCGACCACGGTCGCCCCCGGCTACGTTGCGGAGATCGCTCCCGCTGAGATCCGCGGACGTCTCATCGGCTTCCGTCAGCTCGCGATCATCCTGGGCCTGTTCTTCGCTGGCCTCATCAACACGGCGGTCGTCTCGATCACGGGCGGTGCTGCTAAGCCAGCGTTCGGCGGACTCATGACCTGGCAGGTCCTCTTCGCGTGCCTCATCATCCCGGCCCTCCTCTTCGTCATCTTCACGGCGAAGATCCCCGAGTCTCCGCGCTACCTCGTCTCCGTGGGGCGCACCAAGGAAGCCGAGCAGATCCTGGCCAAGCTGTCCGGCGAGGAAGACCCTGCTGATCGAGTCACGGCCATCACCCAGTCCCTGACGATCACGGGTGGCGCAAAGCTGTCGATCGGGCAGATCCTGTCCTCCCAGTGGCGCGGCCTCGTGTTCGTCGGCATGGCGATCGCCGCATTCCAGCAGCTCACCGGCATCAACGGCGTCTTCTTCTACTCGAACTCCCTGTTCGCCGCCGTCGGCTTCACCGAGTCGATGGCCCTGGCCCAGACGCTGCTCATCACCGCGTTCAAGATCGTCGGCGTCCTGTCGGGCATCACGTTGGTGGACCGCGTGGGCCGCAAGCGCATGCTCATCTACGGAGGCACGCTCATCTTCGTGTCGCTCGGCGTCGTGGCAACGGTCTTTACGATCGCCCCCACCGTCGACGGCAAGCCCGACGTCGCAGACTCCCCCGTCCTGGCATTCCTGGCGGTCGCGGCTCTGTGCACCTTCCTCCTGGGATTCACCTCCTCGTGGGGCCCCATCTTCTCCATCGTCATGGGAGAGATGTTCCCCAACTCGATTCGCGGTGGCGCCATGTCGCTCGCCTCGGGCGCCGACTTCCTCGTGAACTTCCTGGTTGTTCTCCTCTTCCCCTTCCTCATCGGCTGGTCGCCCGCCGGCACCTACTGGATCTACTGCGCCTTCGGTGTCCTCGCGGTCATCTTCACGGCGAAGTTCCTCACCGAGACCAGCGGCGCCGAACTTGAGGACATGGACAAGGTAGTCGCCCAGTAGCAGCGGCCCATCCCCTGATTTCAACGACGAAAAGGCATTGCAATGACTGACAACACGCGGGATATTCCCGATAACGTGCGCAACGTCCTGGTCATCATGACCGACCAGCACCGCACCGACACGATCGGCTGCCTGGGCAACCCACACGCGCGCACCCCCGTCATCGACGCGATGGGCGAATCGGGCTTCGCCTTCACCCACTGCTTCACCCCGACCGCGATCTGCACGCCGGCGCGCGCCTCACTGCTCACCGGCAAGCGCCCGGGCAAGCACCAGGTGCTGGCCAACCCCGAGTGGAACATCGCCTACCAGGTCTCGATCCCCGAGGGCACGTGGACGTACACGCAGGAGCTGCGTGACGCCGGCTACAACGTCGGCATCGTCGGCAAGTACCACTGCGGCTACAATCTGCCCGACAAGTTCGGCGCGGACGACGACACCTACTGGGGCGCCGAAAACCCGGTGGCCAACGAAAAGTACGTCGCCTGGCTCGAGGCCAACAACCTCCCGCCCGTGCGCGCCCACGACCTGTGGCGCGGCAAGCTGCCCGGCGGACGAGACGGCCACATCATCGCCGCGCGCCTTGACCAGCCCGAGGAAGCTACCTTCGAGCGCTTCCTGGCGGACCGTGCGATCGAGAAGCTGCGCGAGTACGCGGCCGACTGGAAGGACTCTTCTCAGCCCTTCTGCCTCGACGTGCACTTCTTCGGGCCTCATCTGCCCTACTTCCTGCCCGACGAGTGGTTCGATCTCATTGATCCCAATGACGTCGAGCTGCCGGAAAACTTCGGCGACTCCCTCATCGGTAAGCCCCCGATTCAGGAGAACTACGCGACCTACTGGTCCACGTCCTCGTTCACGAACGAGCAGTGGAAGAAGCTCATCGCGGTCTACTGGGGTTACACGGCCATGATCGACTTCGAGATCGGACGCATCATGGACGTGGCGCGCGAGCTGGGCATCCTGGACGACACGGCGGTGTTCTTCTGCGCGGACCACGGTGAGTTCACGGGCTCGCATCGCCTCAACGACAAGGGCCCGATGATGTACGACGACATCTACAACGTCCCGTTCATCGCCCACATCCCCGGCGTCTCGACGGTGGGCCGCTCGGACGCGTTCGTCTCCCTCATCGACCTGCCGGCCACGGTCCTGGACATCGCCGGCTTGGACACCTCGCTGGTCGAGGATGGCCGCTCGATCGTGGACCTGACGCGCGGCGAGGACGTCGAGGGCTGGCGCGAGGACATCGTGTGCGAGTTCCACGGCCATCACTTCCCCCTCCAGCAGCGCATGCTGCGCACGCGGGATTTCAAGCTCGTCATCAACCCCGAGTCGATCAACGAGCTCTACGACCTGCGTCTGGATCCGGCCGAGATGAACAACGTGTACCCCGTGCCCGTCTACGACGAGATCCGCAGGGAGTTGGCCACGAACCTCTACCTGCAGCTGCGTGAGCGCGGGGATCACTCCTTCGCCAAGTGGATGGCGGCGATGACGGACTTCGACATCCCGCTGGTGAACACGGCTCGCTCCGACCTCGACGAGGTCACGAGCGACTGACGCAACGCCTCGGCGGCGGGAACATGCAACTTTCCGCCGCCGAGGCAACGCGCCCTCTGCACACCCCACGCAGTGACGCGTATCATAGAAAGTATCAACGAGGCCGGAACGCACCGACCGGACATCAACGACAAAGCGCCGGGAAGGAGAGACATGCACTACCCCACCCGCAGCCCCCTGCCGACCCTGGAAGACCGCATCGTCGCTCACCTGGCCAAAGCCCCGGCCACACGCTCCCAACTCTGCGAAGCACTCGACACCTCGCGCACAAACCTGGGGCGCGCGCTCACGACCCTCTTCGATGAGGGATCGGTGACGCCGGTGCGCACGAACGCCCCCGGACGAGGCCGCCCCACCCAGCTTCTCACCCTCAACTCCTCGGCCGCCCACTGCGTCGGTCTCAACGTCACGCGCACGTCGTGTGCGGGCGTCATGCTCTCGCGCAGCGGCGCAGTCTTGGCCGCCGTCCATATCGTTTCCCCCGCTTCCCCGTCTCTCCAGCTCTCTCTCGAGCAAACCTGTGAAGCCCTGGCCGCGAGCGCGGCCCGTCAGGGTATTGATACGTCGACCGTGCGCGCGGTGGGTGTGGGAGTTCCAATTCCGATGGGGCGTAACGCGAGGTTGTCCTCGGATGCGTACCCGAGCGTGGAAGAACTCGCAGCTCTGACGCGTCGCTGGTGGTCTCCCGCTCCAGTGGTTGATAACACCGTGCGCATGGCTGCGCTCGCGGAGGCCATGTGGGGCGCAGGAGCGGACATGTCATCGTTCATTTACCTGCGCCTGTCGGGTGGCGTGGGCGGCTGCGTCGTCTCCGATTTCCGCCTGGTTGGCGGAGCGGGCGGCCTGGCCGGAGAACTAGGACACATGACGGTGGGCGCCAATGACTCACCCTGCGCCTGCGGCAAGCGCGGTTGCCTGGAGACGTTGGCCTCCGTTCCGGCGTTGTGTGAGAGCGCTGGAGTTCGTGACATTGCGGAGCTACGCGGCGCCGTCCTGTCCGGCAATGCACGTGCGCGCGAGGCATTGGACCGGGCGGCCGAGGCTGTCGGCTACGTCCTCGGCTCGGCCGCGCTCCTCATTAATCCGCGAGCCATCATCGTGGCGGGTGAGGTCGTCGACGCATTTCCCTCTCTGCGGGCCGATATTACGGCTTCCATGTACAAGGAGCTCCTTCCCGTGATGGAGTGGGACATCGATGTCGTGGGGGCATCACTGGGGCCCTTAGGCGCCGCTCAGGCCAGCGCGTACATCGCTGCTCACCCCTCCGAAGATGAGGGTCCCCTCCCCCGTTACACTGAGGATGCTCCGACCCGTGAGGTGGGGTCGGCCTCGTCAATGCGCACGCGCACCGATCACGGGGGCAGGCCGTGACCCGCTCGATCCCTTTCTCCGTTGTCACGAAGCCGACGGGTGCCGCCTGCAACCTGGATTGCCAGTACTGTTTCTTCCTGTCTAAGGAGCTGCTCTATAACACGGCTGCGCAGACCATGTCGGAGCAGACGTTGGAGCGCTACGTGGAGGCCTTTCTCGAGTCGAGTCCCGACGGCGAGGTCACGATGCTGTGGCAGGGCGGGGAGCCGACCCTGCGAGGCCTGGGTTTTTTCGAGCGCCTCATTGCGCTGTGTGAGCGCTACCGCCGGCCCACCCAGCGCGTGCGTCACGCCCTGCAGACGAACGGCACGCTGGTGACCGACGAGTGGGCGCGCTTTTTCGCAGACCACAACTTCCTCGTGGGCGTGTCCATCGACGGGCCCGCTCCCCTGCACGACGCCTACCGCCTCAACCGCGGCGGGCGCGGCACGCACGCGATGGTTGTGCGCGGCTGGGAGGCCCTCGCGCGCGCGGGCGTGGAGACGAACATCCTGTGCACGGTCAACGCAGCGAACGAGGACCACGGGGAGCGGGTGTACCGCTACTTCCGCGACGAGCTTGGGGCCCGCTACCTGCAGTTCATCCCCATTGTGGAGCGCGTGCGCGCGGCCAACCTGGCCCAGGCCGAGCGCGGCTGGAGGTCTGGCACCTCCGCGCTCCTGTACCGCCAGGACGGGGACTGCGTGACCAGCCGTTCCACGTCCCCCGCCTCCTACGGGCGTTTCCTGTGCGAGGTGTTCGACCAGTGGATCGCCGCCGACGTCGGCGAGGTGTTCATCCAGGACATGGATTCGACGCTCTCCGCTCTCTTTGGATCGGCCACGGTGTGCGTCCACGCGCCCCAATGCGGTGCGAACATGGCAATGGAGTTCAACGGCGACGTGTACGCCTGCGATCACTGGGTGGAGCCGGACTGGCTGGTCGGCTCAATCAATTCCTCATCATTCGCGCAGCTGGCAGCATCGGACAAGATGCGCGACTTTGCACGCCTGAAGCCCGACCTCGATGAGGAGTGCCGGTCCTGCCCGCACCTGCGACTGTGCTGGGGCGGCTGTCCGAAAGACAGATTCGTCCGCCGGGGTGAGAGCGTGCACAACTACCTGTGCGAGGGATACCGGGCGTTTTACGAGCACGCCACCCCGGCCCTACGCGCGATGGGCATGCTGATCGCAGCGGGCAGGCCAGCCTCGGACATCATGGATCCCACAGTCGCTTCCTCACTCGGACTTTCCTTGTCCACGTCAACCCGGAATCACCAATGATCATTGAAGCGCTCCTCATCGGCGCATTCGTCGGCATCGTCGTCGGCTCACTCGGCGCAGGTGGCGGCATCCTGTCGGTACCGATCCTCGTCTACATCCTCGACCAAGACCCCCACCAGGCGACGGGCCTGTCCCTCATCATCGTGGGGCTGACAGCCGCCGTTTCGCTGGCGACGCGCGCTCGCAGCGGGAATGTCGCATGGCGCGAGGGAACGGTCTTCGCGCTCGCGGGCCTCGTCGGCACATGGGCGGGGTCAACGCTCGGTCCGCTCGTCTCGGCGCGCACCCTCATGTTGTTGTTCTGCGCTCTCCTGGGAGCGGTCGCGGTGTTCATGGTGCGCTCCCAGCTGCGCGCATCCGCCCCTTCCTCTTCGGACGAGGCCGGGGCCACCTGCGACGACAAGGGTTCCTGGACGCTCGCGACCGTGTTCCGCGTCGTCGCCCTGGCGACGCTGACGGGTTTCCTCACGGGATTCTTCGGCGTCGGCGGCGGGTTCGCCATCGTCCCAGCACTGCACTTGGCGCTGCGCTACCCGATGAAACGCGCATCCGCCACGTCACTGCTGGTCATGGTCATCACCGCCGCCTTCGGCCTGGCCTCACGCACGGTCGCCGGGACCCTGACGATCACCGCCGAGGCCGGGGTCATGGTCGCGCTGTTCACCGCGGCATCGATGGGAGGCGGCATCGTGGGAGCCAAGCTCACCAAGCGAGTGTCGAACCGGGTGCTCGGCCTCGTTTTTGCGGCTCTCCTCGTAGGCGTAGCCGCCTCAACCCTCATAGCCACGGTTGCGTAAAAGGACGCGCGAGACAGATGTCGTCTCGCGCGCCCTCATCGCTTAGCTGGCGGTCGACCCCTCATTCTCGGTTGAGGTGTCAGCACTCCCCTGGCTTCCAGGCTTGCTGCCGGGGCCTCGACCACCCTCCGGAGGGGGTCCCGGGCGGGTGCTACCGGTATCGCCCTGCTCACCGCCCGGCCCCTGCTGCTGGCCATTACCAGGCCCCTGCTGACCACCTGGACCCTGCTGCTGACCGTTACCGGGACCTTGCTGGCCGCCGGGCCCCTGCTGCTGGCCGTTACCCGGACCCTGCTGATCACTTCCGCGACCGGAATCCTCATCCTCGGTCCCGTTACCCCGATCGTTGGAGCCGTCCTCGTATCCCTGCTCGTAGTAGTCCTGTCCATCCCCCATCACGGCGGCATGGGTAATGATGCCCGCGCCGAAGCCGACGGAGAGGATGGCAGCTGCCGCTCCGGCGATGGCCGCGCGCTTACCCCACGAGGTTTTCTTCGGTGCAGGCTCGAGCGTCGCGGCGCTAGCTGCCACGGCCTCGTCACCCGATAGGTCGTCGGCGGAAGATCCCGCGACGGACTCCAGGGGCGTGCCAGCAAACGCATTGTCGGTGTCCTCCTGGGCGACGGGAGGCATCTGTGCCGTTTCCGCCTGGGACACGTGAGTGGGCAGAACTTCGGTCTGATCTGCGCTCTGTGCCTCCGACTGGGGCAGGATCGAGGTGCGCTCGGTGTCACCTGCCGGGTTCTTGTTGTCGTCCGCCATGGGGGACGCTCCTTTCTGCTGATGCATGAATCATTGCCTCGCAGATTAGGAGCGACACATAAGCGGACGTTATGACGAAACTGTGAAAACACTGTGAAATAACCGGTGTTGCACATCACTTTTTGGAGCTTGATTTATTTGTCAGCTCACAACTATCCTGCAACGTTCGCCACCCGACGATCACACTCACGAGGTGACACATGTCCATCAAACCGTTCGCCACAATCCTGTTTGCCACGGCAACCGCACTCGCTCTCAGCGCCTGTGGGTCAGCCTCGACCCCCTCCACCCCCGCCGCGAGCGCCGAGGCCTCCTCCGCGGCTGCGACAGACCCGTCGACCGCACCCATGTCCGGCATTATCTTCGCCGCCGCCGACTACGGCATCGACACGACAGTCACCACCGTGCGAGCCATCGACCCGCAATCGGGCACGATCACGGCGACGCGTACCTTCACCTTCCCGAGCGAGTACCTGTCCGCACCGGGGTACATGTGTGAGTATATGCAGTGCTACTCCCCCGACTTCTCACGCATGATCATCGCGAACGACGACGGCGAGAACGAAAAGGTCGCCGTGGTCTCCACGAACGGCACGCTCACCGTCCTCAATGACGCGATCCCGACGCCGAGCGGACACACCCCCGTGTCCAATCACTTCGCCCAATTCGGCCCCGACGGAGCCATCTACGTGGCCCACATCGACAAGGACGCCGCATCGGATCGCGTCGGTACAATCTACCGTTTCCCCTCAGAAACTGAAGCGCCCGAGGCCGTTCCCACCGACTTTACGGTCGAAAACTACGCGCGATTCCAAGTCATGCCCGACCTGTCTATCCGTCGCACCAAAACCGCGGTGTGGGTCGCCAACGAGGCCGGCGTTGGATGTTTCGGCGCGGACGCCGTCACCCCCGACGGCACGTGCCTGACGATCGACCAAGGCACCATCTACTCCAAGCCGGGCACGCCTCTCGCCCAGACCACCCCGGAGGACCAGACACTGCTCGTTTCCAACTGGACAAAGGTCAGCCTGCCGAGCCTGGAGAGCACTCACACCATCGAGGGATGGCTCGCCGTGAGCCCCGATGGCACGCAGATGGCACTGTACGCGTCGCCCAAGGACCCCTACTCCGACCTCTCACTACACCTCTTCGTCGCCCCCGTCACAGGCGGCGAGGCCACCCAGATCACGACGACCACCGAGGACGTCCCGGGCGTCGTGAGCATCCTGGGCTGGACTCAGTAGAAGACGCGAGGCCGGGACCGCGACGCGCACCGCATCGCGCGAGCGGCCCCGGCCTCGTCCCATGTATGCGACAGACTCAGCGGACCTATTGTCCGATGGTATTCCTGGCCACGAGCGTGTTCGTCGCCTGGGCCACCGGGCGGACGATCATTGAATCGATGTTGACATGGGAGGGGCGCTCCAGGGTCCACACGATCGCCTCGGCGACGTCTTCGGCAACGAGTGGGGCGGCGACTCCCTCGTAGACGCGGTCAGCGGCCTCCTGGGAGCCGAGTCGGTTGAGCGAAAACTCCTCGGTGCGCACCATGCCCGGCGCGATCTCAATGACGCGCACGGGCTCGCCCACCAGCTCCTGGCGCAGCGTGTTGGCAATAACGCGCTCGGCGTGCTTAGCGGCCACGTAGCCACCGCCACCCGGGTAGGTGTCGTGGGCGGCGGTCGAGGTCAGGAAGACGAGGTCTCCCCCGCGCTCGCGCATCCCCGGCAGGAAGGCGCGCGAGCAGTGCAGGGCGGTGAGCACGTTGCGCTCGAACATTGCGCGCCACCTGGCAGGATCGCCGTCGGCGACGCGGTCCACGCCGATTGCCCCACCGGCGTTGTTGACCAGCGCGTCCACGGGGCCGCCCGCCAGGACGTGTGCGGCCATCTCCTCCACCTGCGCCTCATCCGTGAGGTCGGCCGCCCAGTATTCGCAGCCAATTTCAGCGGCGAGGGCCTCCAGGCGCTCGCGGCGCCGGGCCACGGCGACGACCTTCCACCCCCGCTGCGCCAACAGGCGGGCGGTGGCCTGCCCGATTCCGGTGGAGGCTCCAGTGACGACGACGCGGCGAGAAGTGCTCATAGCTCAACAGTAATATCCCCGGGTACGCACCGTCGCACGCACCCGGGGATACTCGCTGGTGTCTCAGCCGTTGGGCAGGCCGTAGGCCTTGTGGATCAGCCAGATCGGGTGGACGACGTTCGCGCCCGTGGCCGTGCGCAGCTGCCAACGGCACGTCTCCGTGTCGCAGGCCGCCAGCTCGGCGTTGACCTGCTTGATGAAGTCGAAGACCGGGGCGCCCACAGCCTGGGCGATCGCGTACTTCTCCTTCTTCATGCCGTACGTGCCCGCGATGCCACAGCAGGGCTGCTCGGAATCCTTGACGGTCACGCCGGGAATCAGGCTCATGAGCTCGATCGCGGGCTTGCCCAGACCCTGGGACTTGACCTGGCAGGGGGCGTGGTACGGGATGGTGACGTCGATGCGCTGGAAGTTCGTGTCCAGTTCACCCTTGTCGTACAGGTGCAGCAAGAACTCGCTGATATCCCACGTGCGGGCACCCACGTCGCGCAGCTCCGGGGTGTCCATCTCGAGGATCTCGTGGGCCTCGTGGCGCAGCATGCCGCCACACGAGCCAGACGCGGAGATGATCGGCGCATCGCGATTGACACTGCGCAGATCGTTGGTCAGCTTGGAGACATACTTGCGCGCGTCATCGTACAGGCCGTTGGACTGCAGGGCCAGGCCGCAGCAGCCGTGCTTGGGGACCAACACCTCGTATCCCAGGTGCTCGAGCACCATGACCGAGTGGATCGAGGTCTCGACCTCGAAGTACTGGCCTGCGCAGCCGTGGAAGAAGATCACCTGGCCGCGTGTGCCCGAGTTCGGCAGCGGCGTGTGCTTCTTGAACCAGGACTCGAAGGTGCGACCATACGCGCGCGGCATGGGGGCCGAGCGGTGCACACCGATGACGGCCTCCATCGCCATGCGGATCGGCTTGACGTCGAGCGCCCAGTTCGCGATCGGGGCGACCGGGGTCATCATGGTGCCGATCAGGGAGGTGCGGCCAATGAGACGGTCGCGCAGCGGAATACCGTGTGCTTCCTTCATGGCGGTGCGGCGGTGGTGGATGATCTCGGTGACCTTCACCCCCTGGGGACACACGAGCGAGCATGTGCCGCACGAGGAGCAGTAGTCGATGGACTTGTCCACCATCTGCCCGTCCTTGCGGAAGCGCTCGGCCTGCGGGCCGGAGTACTTGGGGCCGGCGAACAGGTCGGTGACGCGCATGACGGGGCACTGGGTCTCGCAGATCGTGCACTTGACGCAGGAGTCGAGGCTCGCGCGCAGCGCGGCGTCACCGGCGAGGGCGAAGACGTCCTCTTCCTCCACGCCTGGTCCCATCAACGTTGACATTTCCAGAGTCATTTCAGTTCCTCCACGATCGAGTCGACGGCCGCGAGCGCGCTGGCCAGCGCAATGCCTTCACCGCTCTTTTCACGCCAGCGGGTGGCGCCGGCCAGGTTGCCTCCGGCCGCGTACAGGTTCGGGCACACGGGCGTGCCTTCCTCGTTCAGGACGCGCATGTTGTCGTCGACGGCGAGTCCGGCCAGGAAGAGGGGCTGGTCCTCACCCCAGAAGTCGGCGTGTAGGAGCTGTCCGGAGGCACCCATGACGGGCAGACCGCAGATGGTTTCGCGCACGGTTCCGTAAGAGTCCATGTCGAGGGCGCCGGATTCGAAGCCACCGGCGGCCAGGATGAGGGAGCGGGTTTCCACGACCGTGGGACGTCCCGCGCTGGCGTATTCGACGGCGCTCACTCGTCCGTCTGCCGTGTGCACGGCCTTGATCGGGGATCCGAGGATGACGCGGCACGTGGATGAGGCGATGCGGGTGAGCAGCGCGTTGAGGCGCATGCCGGGCACCGACGGGGGCTGGATCGGGATCTCGAAGACGGGGTGGCCGAGCTTGTCCGCGAGGTCGCGCCACGCGTTCGGGTCGTCGAGGCCGAGGACGGCGGGCAGGCCGACGATCTCGCCATCTTCCAGGAGGGGACGAATCTGGTCTGCCAAGCGCGCGCGGTTCTCCTCGCGGTCGAGGCTGCGCGCGTGGTTGGTGCCGGTCGAGTCGACCTCTCCTTCGCGCACGACGTAGTCGACGGACAGGGCGCGCGCCTTGATCGGTGCGCCGTCAGGGCCGTTCTGTCGCGTCAGGTTTTCGGCGACGAGGCTGGGGTAGAAGTCCTTCAAGCGCGCCAGTCCCACGATCGCATAGCGGGCGCCCGCCTGGGGGACGCCGGCCTCCATGGAGGGAGGAATCAGGCAGGTGGGGCGCAGCGCACCGACACCGGTGGGGATGCGCACGTTGCGGGCCTCATCGCCGATGAGCACATCGGAACCGACCAGGTCTCGAAGCCACGCAACGGATGCACCGACGTGGTCGGGGGTGACGTGCGCGTAGGGGTGGGTGGGGCGGGAGGCCACGTGGGCTTCCAGCGCCTCGAGGGGCGCCTCGACCGGCTCGGGACGGTAGCCGAGGATGTCGACCGTACCCGTGCCGAGCTGGATGCCGCCGATGCCCTTCGTGATGAGGGTGACGCTCAGGCCTGCGTCAGCTGCCTTGATTGCTGCGGCCAGGCCTGCCAGGCCCGCGCCGATAACGACGACGTCTCTCATCGAACAACCTCCTCGCTGGGTGCGGGCAGGTGCTCGACGTCGAGCGTGCCCTCGTGGATCCAGGCGTCCAGTGCTGCCTGCCTGGCTTGCTTACCGAACATGATGGGCCACAGGCCGATCCAGCGGTTCTTCAGGAAGAGACGCAGGAGGGAGTTGGCACGCATCGAGTCGATGTCTCCACGCTCGTGGGCGATGCCCGCGGCTCGCTGAGAGCAGAAGCCACCTTGGCAGGGGCCCATGCCCAGGCGCATCTGGCGACGCACGTCGTCGAGTTGACCCTTGGGCAGGGTGTCCATGACGTTCTCGAGCATGGCGCGCGTGGCCATCTCGCACTCGCAGATGATCTGCTCGTGGGAGGGGGATTCGTTGCGCGATTCGACGTTGTCGAGGCGGTGGCCGATCGTGTACAGGCGCGCTTCCTTGGCGGGCGGGACGGCCTCGTCGGCTGTCTTGCAGGCGCGCTGCTCGCCCATCTCCTCGCACATGATGTCGACAATGCGCTCGGCCATGAGGCGGTAGGTGGTGAGTTTGCCGCCCGCGATGGTGAGCATGCCGTAAACGCCATCGCGCGTGTTGTGGTCGATGATGCTCATGCCGCGCGCCATGTGGCGGGTGTCAGTCGCGGACACTCGGGAGTCCTTGACGAGGGGGCGTGCTCCGGCCCAAGCGTGCACGGCACGGGACTTGCGGAAGCCGGGGATCATGGCTTCACCGGCGTCGAGCATCTGCTGGACCTGGTCTGCGGGGATCGACAGGCGATCCGGGTCGTCGGCCTTCAGGTCGGTCGTGCCGATGATGCACACGGTGTGGTCGGGCACGAGAATGTCGCCGTCGGCGGGCCACACGCAGCGGTTGATGACTGAGTGGCTCAAGCGGTGATTCATGGCGATCATGATGCCGGCGCCCGGGACAACGTCGACGCCGTGGCAGTCGGCCATGGCAGCAATCTGTCCGGCCCAGGGGCCGCCGCAGTTGAGGACGAACCCGCATTCGATGCGCACGTCCTCGCCGCCGCGCTCGTCGTGAACGATGACGGCGCTGACGCGATCGCCCTCGCGTTCGACGGAGGTCACGCGGTGGTAGGTCAGGACCTGCGCCCCGTATGCCTGCGCGGAGCGGATCGCTCCCCAGGTCATCTGCCAGCCATCAACCGTGCCGTCCTGGACCTCGAAGGCTCGCTTGATACGCGGATCGAGCCGGGGTTCGCGGCGCAGGGCCTCGGCAATGGAGATTTCCGCAGCGGGCACCTTTGCAGCCGCTGCACGAGCCAGGAACTGGTCCGCGTACTCTTCATCGTCGTGGGCCGTCACCACGAAGAGGCCACCGGTCGCCTCGATCGCGTTGGCGTTGATGCGCTTGACGATTTCATTTTCTTCGGCGCATTCAGTGGCCGACTCAGGATCGGACGCAATGTAGCGACCACCCGAGTGGAGCAGACCGTGGAAGCGACCCGAGGTTCCCTGAGCGATATCGGCCCGATCGACGAGGACGGCTGAGAAGCCGCGCATGGCGACGTCGCGGACGACGCCGGCACCGGTGGATCCGCCACCGATGACACACACGTCAGTGCGAAGTGTCTTCACCGTTAAAAATCCCTTCACCTGTTGATGAGGAAGTGCCTCATTGCTGCCTCCATCATGCGCCTTATGAGCCCGATTGCACGAATGCACACACGACTCTGCACATATGTGCACGGCACTGTGCTAGCAAAATGACATCCGCACTCATCCGCACAACTCTGGGCAAAATCAGGGAATTACACACCATGCACATCACGTAATTTCGGATGACTCACGCCCCGTGGACACTCATCCCACGCCATCGGCCCCTCTCCCCCTAGAGTTAAGGCATGACGAATACACTGCTGGCACGAGTCCTCGACACCGAGTACACCGATTCGACGGTGCGCCCCCAGGACGACTTCTACCGCCACGTCAACGGCACCTGGCTGGCGACGCACACGATCCCCGCGGATCGCCCCATGGACGGGGCCTTCCACGCGCTACGCGACGCCTCAGAAAAGTATGCCCGAGCGATTGCTCAAGACGCGGCGGCAGGCACCCTGGACGATCCGGACGCCGATCGCATCGCCACCCTGTGGACCCAATTCCTCGACGAAGACACCATCGAGGCAGCCGGTGCCACCCCCCTGCGCCCCGACCTCGACGCGATCAACGCGTGCGCCACCCACGAGGAGCTCGCCCGCGAAATGGGCCGCCTCATGCGCGAGGGCATCGGAGGCCTCGTCGGCGCATACGTGGGGACGGACCCCCACGACTCCTCCCGCTACATGATCTCCCTCGTCCAGTCAGGTATCGGACTGCCCGACGAGGCCTACTACCGCGAAGAGGACTACGCACCGATCCGACAGGCCTACGTCGCGCACACAGCTCGTCTTCTCGCCCTCGCTGGCGTGGACGACGCCGAAGGAGCGGCCACGCGCATCATGGAGCTCGAGACCGCGCTCGCCTCACACCACCGCGACTCCGTGACCAACCGCGATCCCCTGCTCTCCGACAACCCCACACCGTGGGAGGAGCTCGCCACACTCGCGCCCGGATTCGACTGGGACGCGTGGGCGAGCGGCGCACGCATGCCCGTCGCCGGCCTCGTCGTCAACGTCGACCAGCCCGACTTCCTCAAGGCCGCCGCCGCCCTGTGGGCCACCACCGACCTGTCCGTCCTCAAGGAGTGGCTGAGCGCCTCGGCCATCGACTGCCACGCTTCCCTCCTCTCTGGCGACTTCGTGAACGAAAACTTCGACTTCCACGGTCGCACGCTGTCGGGCACGCAAGAGCTGCGTCCGCGCTGGAAGCGCGCTCTCGGTCTCATCGAGGCCTACCTGGGCGAGGCCATGGGCCGCGCGTGGGTTGCACGCCACTTCCCGCCCAACGCCAAGGAGGCAATGGACTCACTGGTGCGCCGCCTCCTCGATGCCTACGGCGAGTCGATCCGCGGCCTCGACTGGATGAGCGAAGACACGAAGGTCAAAGCGCTCGACAAGCTGGCAACCTTCAACCCCAAGATCGGTTACCCCGTCAAGTGGCGCGACTATTCGACCCTGCACCTGGATCCGAAGGCTTCCATCGTCGACAACGTGCGCGCCGCCAACGCCCACGCCACCGACCGCGAATGGGCCAAGCTGGGCCGCCCGGTCGACCGCGACGAGTGGTACATGACTCCTCAGACGGTCAACGCCTACTACAACCCCACGCAGAACGAAATCGTCTTCCCCGCCGCGATCCTCCAGCCCCCATTCTTCGACACCGAGGCTGACGACGCGGTGAACTTCGGGGCAATCGGCGCGGTGATCGGCCACGAGATCGGTCACGGCTTCGACGACCAGGGGTCGCGCTACGACGGAGCGGGAAACCTCTCAAACTGGTGGACGGACGAGGACCGCGCTGCCTTCGAAGAACGCACTCACGCACTTATCGCGCAGTACGACGCCCTCACCCCCGCGATCCTCCTCGAGCAGCACGACAACGAGGAATCCGAGGCGGGCGAGGACACTGAACGCGCTCTCCCCCACGTCAACGGCGCGCTCACGATCGGCGAGAACATCGGCGACCTCGGCGGCCTGACGATCGCATGGAAGGCCTGGGCCTCCGCGCTCGCAGAGCAGGGCCTCACGCCCCAGACGGCGCCCGTCATCGATGGAATCTCGGGACCGCAGCGTTTCTTCTACTCGTGGGCTCGCGCCTGGCGGACGGCCACGCGCCCCCAGTTTGCGCGCCAAATGCTGGCAATCGACCCACACTCCCCCGCAGAGTTCCGATGCAACCAGGTACTTCGCAACCTTGACACTTTCGCCCGGGCATTCGACGTCACCTCTGACGACGACATGTGGCTCGACCCCTCCCAGCGCGTCACCATCTGGTAGAAGCGTGTCCCAGCCGACAAATTTCGGCGCGCCCCGCGCAATCACCCCCAACACATGACAACATAGGAATGTTGAGCGCAACAGCGCCCCCATTCCATCGACGGAAAGGCACCCCATGCCAGGCCTGAACCTGACTCGCGAGGAAGCGACCGAGCGAGCCTCGATCATTTCCTCTGTGACCCGCTACGAGATCTCACTGGACCTCACGCGCGGAGACACCGACTTCGGTTCATTCACCCGCATCGAGTTTGACGCGCGCGAAGGCGCCTCCACGTTCGCTGACCTCGTGTCCAACAACGTCCACTCGATCACGCTGAACGGCAACGCCCTGGACCCCTTCACGGTTCACCAGGACAACCGCATCGCGCTGGAGAACCTGGCCGAGCACAACGTCCTTGAAGTTGAGGCGTCCTGCCAGTACATGCACACGGGCGAGGGCCTGCACCGCTTCGTCGACCCCGCCGACGGCCAGGCCTACACCTACTCGCAGTTCGAGGTTCCGGACGCTCGCCGCGTGTACACCACCTTCGAGCAGCCCGACCTGAAGTCCACCTTCACGCTGACGGTGAAGGCCCCCAAGGGCTGGAAGGTCTTCTCGAACGCTCCGACCCCTTCCCCTGAGGAAGAGGGCGAGGCCTGGATCTACCGCTTCGCGACCACCGAGGTGATGTCGACCTACATCACGGCGATCGTCGCAGGCCCCTACGAGGGCACGACGGCCACACTCACTTCCTCCGACGGCCGCACGATCGACCTGGGTGTCTACGCCCGCGCCTCGATCGTTGAGCACCTGGATGCCGACGAAATCATCGACATCACTCGACGCGGCTTCGAGTTCTTCGAGGGCGCGTACGGCATCGCCTACCCCTTCACCAAGTACGACCAGATCTTCGTGCCCGAATACAACGCGGGCGCCATGGAGAACGCCGGCTGCGTGACTTTCCGCGACGCCTACGTGTTCCGTACGCGTCCCACCGAGGCTCAGATGGAGGCTCGCGCCAACACGATCCTGCACGAGCTGGCGCACATGTGGTTCGGTGACCTTGTCACCATGAAGTGGTGGAACGACCTGTGGCTCAACGAGTCCTTCGCCGAGTTCATGAGCCACCTGGCTCTGGCCGAGGCTACCAAGTACACCGAGGGCTGGACCGGGTTCATGGTCCGCAAGGACTGGGGCCTCAAGCAGGATCAGCTGCCCACCACCCACCCGATCACGGCTGAGATCCGCGACCTGGCCGATGTTGAGGTCAACTTCGACGGCATCACCTATGCCAAGGGTGCCTCCGTGCTGCGTCAGCTCGTCTCCTACGTGGGACGCGACGCGTTCTTCGCGGGCCTGCACGAGTACCTGACGAAGCACTCCTACTCCAACGCGACGCTGGACGACCTGCTCTCCGAGCTGGCCGCGGCCTCGGGCCGAGACCTGGCCTCGTGGTCGAAGGTCTGGCTGGAGGAAGCCGGCGTCACCCTCCTGCGTCCGGTCATTACCACGGCCGAGGACGGCACGATCGAGCGCCTTGAGATCACGCAGGAAGCTTTCTCCGAAGGGGCATCCCTGCGTCCGCACCGCATGGGCGTGGCCGGCTACTCACTGACCGAGGAGGGCACGCTGACGCAGGTCTTCCGCGAGGAGCTCGACGTCGACGGCGCCTCCACGGTGGTCGAAGCTGCCGCGGGTATCGCTCGTCCGGACTTCATCCTTGTCAACGACGGCGACCTCGGCTACGCCAAGGTACGCCTCGATGAGCAGTCCCTGGCCTTCGCGGTTGCTAACATCACCAAGTTCACGGATTCGCTGACCCGCGGCGTCGTCATGGCCTCCGCGTGGGACATGACCCGTGACGGCGAGATGCCGGCGCGCGATTACCTGAACCTGGCGCTGCGCGCCGTGCCCGTCGAGGACAACATGAGCCTCCTGACGCTCACCCTGCGTCACATCGACGAGGCCGTGCGTACCTTCGTCGCACCCGAGTTCCGCGCCGAGGCTGCCGAAGATACCGGCCGTCGCCTGCTCCTCCTGGCACGCACCGCTGCCTCCGGCTCCGATGCACAGCGCATGCTCGTCGCTGCCGCCGCCCGCAACGCGACCAGCACCGAGCAGTTTGAAGCCATCCGCGCCCTCTACGACGGCACCCAGACCCTGGACGGCCTGGACCTCGACGTTGACCTCAAGTGGGGCCTGCTGATCGCCCTCGTGCGCGGCAACGCTGCGACCGAGGAGGACATCGCAGCCCTGGAGGCCACCGACGACACGATGACCGGCCACCAGAATGCCGCCGCCGCTCGAGCGGCTCGCGCCGGTGAATGGATCAAGGCCGACGTGTGGGACAAGGTCCTGACCGACACCTCCATCCCCAACGACACCCGTTGGGCGATGATCTCGGGCTTCTGGGCGCAGGCACGCACCAACCCGTCGGCCTACGCAACCTACGTGGGCGAATACTTCGAAGCGCTGGCGGGCATCTGGGAGACCTTCACCTTCCACACCGCCGAAGACCTCACAACGCTGCTGTTCCCGAACGCCATCGCGGGCTACGCCCCCGAGGTCGACGTGGTCGCTTCCGGCAAGGCCTGGATCGAAGCTCACGCGGATGCCTCCGCCGGCACGATCCGCATCATCCGCGAGCTCATCGACGTGTGTGAGCGTCAGATCGCCAACCAGGCGGTGGATGCGGGCTGATCAGCCTTTCGTTAGCGTCAGGGGGCGTGGCCATGCGGCCACGCCCCCTCGTCTGACCATTCCGTGCGTTGGTTTGTCACGGCTCCATGTCAAGGGAGAACCCGGGCTCGGCTTACGACCAGGCCCGGGTTACTCACTCAGTGACGCCGATGCCAGGGTTGAGCCTCACAAGCGATGCCGTCACCATCACGGTCGAGATCCAGACTGTAGCCCGGATCGCCCCTATGCAGCGGAGCCCTGCCTGCACGCCTCACCTCGTCGCAGTTCTTGTAGTACGCAGAGGACGACGAGCCGCTACCGCCACTCGCGGAGGAACCCGACGTTTCGGGGTAGAGGCCCCACCACACACCCGAGTCATAGAACCAGTGGCGTTCACCGCCGATCCACTGGGTGCCCGTCACCATCGCTCCGGAGGCGTTGAGGTAGTACCAGGCACCACCCTGGCTGAGCCAGCCGGTCACCATCGCACCAGACTCATTGAAGTAGTACCAGGTGCCGCCAATCGCGTTCCAACCGCTCACCATCGCACCCGAACCACTGAGGTAGTACCACGTGCCACCCTGGTTGAGCCAGCCAGTCTTCATTGCGCCGGAGGCGTTGAGGTAGTACCAGGCACCACCCTGGCTGAGCCAGCCGGTCACCATCGCACCAGACTCATTGAAGTAGTACCAGGTGCCGCCAATCGCGTTCCAACCGCTCACCATCGCACCCGAACCACTGAGGTAGTACCACGTGCCACCCTGGTTGAGCCAGCCAGTCATCATAGCACCGGAGGCATCCAGGTAGTACCACCGGCCATCGACCGCGGTCCAGCCCGTACGCATCACACCGCTCTGCGGATCCAGGAAGTACCAGGTACCCGAGACGTTTGCCCATCCGCGCACCTGGGCACCCGAGGGCGCGAAGTACTCCCACGCTCCCCCACGATCAAACCATCCGGTGACCATGTATCCACTGCCGTTAAAGCGATATGTTGCGCCATCGATGTCACGCTTCTCATCACGGGCGTAGGATCCGTTGTCCAGGTCGTACCACCAGCCAACGGAATCCATCTTCCACGACGGCTTCGGCGCGGGAGCGGGCGTAGGTGTGGGCGCGGGTTCGGGGTTCGGTGTGGGCTCCGCCGTCGGCTCAGCCGTGGGTTCGGGCGTTGGCGCGGGCTCTGCCGTGGGCTCTGCCACCGGGGCCTCGGTACTAACACCGACGGGTTCACCATCGTGGCTCGACGCAACGGGGACGGCGTAAGCAGGAGCCAAGGGGCCGACAACGAGCGCGGCAGCACCCAGGGCAACCATCGCATTCCTGCGCATATTGATGGGTCGCAATTCTTATTCCTCTCTGAATAAAAGGTAACGGGCGATGAGGTTCCGTCGGTGGAACGGTCTCACTCGGCCGACGAATGCATATTAGTTTCTCAGCATTCCTTTACTGACTATACACAGGAAAAGACGACTCACAAAATAAGACTCCACCCTCGCCTACAGCTGCACCGAACCGACACAAATGAGCATGCAAAAGCCCCGCCGATGAGCGAATGAACTGCCTCCCGTTTCTTGGACATCGAAATTGAAGTCCAGGGAATGGGAGGCT